>Ga0137415_10003751_pt1 | contig 15091 bp, 16 predicted proteins | sample CZODoug3_1_1_16f_FD_183082 | JGI IMG/M metagenome (GOLD analysis project Ga0137415, IMG submission 183082) | Vadose zone soil fungal communities from Angelo Coast Range Reserve, California, USA - CZODoug3_1_1_16fungal (Hybrid Assembly) | ecosystem: Environmental > Terrestrial > Soil > Vadose... | reverse complement strand
GATCAGCGCGAGCACGTCACGTTCACGCTGGGTCAATGCGCCCGACGCGCCACCTGACGTGCGGGACTCGCCGAGTTGCCGCAGCTCGTCGAGCAACGGTTTCGCGCCCAGCCGGCGAGCGACGGCCCGAGCGAGACCGGCCTGCTCGGTCGCCTCGGTAGCCCGCCCGGCGGCGCGGAGCACGGCAGCCAGCCGGGCCTGTGATCGGGCCTGCTCGAATACGTGGCCGTACCCGAATGCCTCGACGCTGGCCTGCCACAGCGTGATGTGCTCGTCGACGTCGGGCGGTTCGATGCCGCCGAGCCAGCGCAGCCGCGCCCACTCGGCCTCCATGCGCGCCTGCCAGGCGACCCCCTCGACGCCGAGGCGGCCGCCGAAGGGCTGCCCCTTGTGCAGGGTCGTCCGTCCGGCGGCAACCAGCTCCCGGCCCCGCTCGACCGAGCCGGCCCGGTCATCGCTGGTCTGGGTCGTGGCTGCGCTCGACAGGGCGGCCAGTCCCAGCGCGGAGAGGCGAATCCGGCCGAGGAACCACGGCTGTTGCCAGAGCTCCCCCACCACGGCGACCAGCTCGTCGAGAAGGCGCAGCGCCGCCTCGGATCGGCCGTCGTCGACGTAGAGGTCGATCGCCGTACCCCCGGACATGACTGCGATCAGGCCCTCGCGTTGCCACCACGGTCGCAACATGGGCAGCAGGTCGAGTGCTGCTGTCTCGCCGCGCCCAGCGCTGACGGCCATACCGGCCGCACCGAGCAGGGCCTCGGCCAGCGCGGGGGGCGATTCGTCGTCGACGCGGGCGAGGCTCGCGCTGACGTCCCAGTCCCCCAGCGTGTAGCGGGCGAGGCTCGCCATGACGCGCGACTCCAGGCCGAACGCCGTCCACGGCCGGCCGAGCTCACGAGCCCGGACCATGGCCGCGTCCCAGGCCTCGATGGCCCGCGGCAGATCGCCCTGGTCGTAGTACAGGCTGCCCAGGTTGTAGCGGCTGCGCAGTTCGGCGGTGACCTCACGAGCGCTGCGCGCCTCGTCGGCGACCTGCGCGAGGGCGCGGGCCGCGGCGGCCGGCTCACCGGCGCGCCGGTGCAGCAGGGCCAGCGTCGTGTGCGCGTCGGCCGCCGCCTCGGGATGCCCCAGCGCTGTGGCCGCCTCGATGGCTTCGGTGGCCCATCGCTCGGCGTCGTCGAGGCGATCGAGGGCCATCGCGGCTCGCGCGTGCAGAGCCGCGACGCGGGTGCGGAAGATGCTGGGCGGATCCGCGGGGACGAGTCGCAACGCCTCTGAGGTCGCGCTGAACACCTCGAAGTCACCGTCGACGGCCAGCGACGCCGAGGCCAGGCCGTACAGCAACTCGGCCCGCTGCCGAGGATCCTCGTCGGCCGGTAGCTGATCGAGTTCCTCGCGGGCCAGGTGCACGGCGCGATAGGGGTGGCCGGCGGCGACGGCGGCGTCGGCCGCGGCGACGACCAGACGGGGCTCCTCGGCGCGATCGGCGTCCGACGCGGCCGGCAGCAGTTCGAGGGCGACTTCGTAGTGCCGCATGGCTTCCTGCGGCGCGCCGACGGTCATCGCCTCGTCGCCGGCGCGGATGCTCGCGGTGAAGGCGGTCGGTAGATCGTGCGACTCGCGGGCGTGCCGGGCCAGCTCGGCGGCGGTGCCGTCGACGACCTTGTCCAGCGCCGAGGCGTAGGCGGCGTGGATGCGTACCCGCTCACCAGGCAGCAGGTCGTCATATACCGCCTCGGCCAGCAAGGCGTGCCGGAAGCCGTAGCCGGCATCGCCCCGGGCCTCGAGGATGTGTGCGTCGATGGCCTCGCGCAGGGCCACGTCGAGGAGGTCGTCGGGCACGTCGACGACGGCGGCCAGCAGGTCGTGGGACACCCGTCGGCCGGCCACGGCTGCGACCCGGACGACGCGGCGCCCCTCTTCGGAGAGGCGGTCGAGGCGAACGAGCAAGAGGTCGGCCAGCTCGGCCGGCACCATGTCCTGCTGCGGGCACTCGGCCGCGGCGGCGACGAGTTCCTCGGTGAAGAACGCATTGCCCTCGGCCCGATCGATGATCTGGCGCATGTCCTGCTCGGGGAGCGGCCCCGGATGCAGCGAGTGGATGAGCGCCCGCACCTCGTCGGCGTCGAGCGGGGGCAGGTGCAGCCGCTCGACGCGGGGCAGGCGCGACCATTCGGCGACGGTGCGGCGCAGCGGGTGGCGGCGGTGCAGGTCGTCGCTGCGGTAGCTGACCACGATGGCCAGGCGCTGGTCACGCAACCGGGCGAGCAGGAAGCCCAGCAGGTCGCGCGTCGACTGGTCGGCCCAGTGGACGTCCTCGACGACCAACAGAACGGTGGACGTGTCGGTGAGCCGGGTCAGCGCGCCGAGTACCGCCTCGAACAGCGCGCCGCGCTGGATGCGCTCGTCCGGCTCGGCCGCCGGCGCGCTGATCACTCGCTGGGTCGGCATCAGCCGGGCGATGGCGGGGTACTCCGCGAGGAGCGTCTCGGTGAGTTCGGCGTGGTCGGCCGCCAGCCGTCCGAACGCCTCGCTGAACGGGACGAACGGAAGCCCCGCGTCGCCGAAGTCGATGCAGTGGCCGATGAGGGTGAGCACGCCCGCGTCGTCCGCGCGTTGCGTCAGCTCGGCCAGGATGCGCGTCTTGCCAACGCCGGCGTCGCCGGACAGCACGATCGCGCTCGCCGTGCCCGCCGGTGCGTCGTCGAGGCTGCGCTGCAGGAGGCTGAGCTCGGCAGCACGGCCGATGATGGGGCTCGAGGGACGGGGCACAGGTGCAATCTTGACCGTAGGTGCCGACAATCGTCGATCCGGTACTCCGGTATCGGCGGTGTCGGCGCCCGCCTTGTGCTGAGTTGTCGTCGTTGTGGGCGGCGTCGCTGCCGTCCTTGCGGTTGCCGTCACGGCTCGGCCCGGGGTCAGCCGGTCACGCGGTCGCGACTGCGATGCCAGCGCAGCCGGTCGGCCACCCCCCGATGGGGACCGTGGGATCGCCCGCCCGCCCGGCGGAACTGCTCGGCCGTGCGCTCACGGCGATAGGCGTTCTCGGCTTCCACCGCGATCGTCGGGTACAGGTTCATGCTGGTCCTCCTGCTAGAGCTGTCGGTGTTCCGACGCTTTCGACAGTGCTCGGCTAAGGAGGCGCAACACATCGGGACAAGTCCCTAGACGCCGTGGCACCGGCCATCCCTAGGGAGATCAGCCCTGGATGTCAAGTCCTGTGGACGATCGGCGAAGTTGTCCACAACCTTCGCGGTAGGGCCGGATCGGCGCCGGCGGCCCGGCACGCTGGCCGCTATGAGTCCTGGTGGTGGTGGTGGCGGCGGTGGATGCCCGGTGCGACCCAGGCATCGCGCAGTGCCTGGGCCCTGGTCGCGAGGCCTGCTGTTGGCCGTCGCCCTGATGCTGGTCCTGGCGGGGTCGGCGGGGTCGATGGCATCGGTGGCGGCCGCGAACGCGTCGGCGACCACCGGCGCGATCTACGGGCTGCCGCTCGCGGGGCCGTTACGGGTGCTGCGCCCGTTCGAACCACCGCCCACCCCGTATGCCGCCGGGCACCGCGGCGTCGACCTCGACGGGCCGGCCGGAGCGGCCGTGCTCGCTGCGGCGTCCGGCCGGGTCAGCTTCGCCGGACAGGTCGCCGGCCGCGGCGTCGTCGTGATCCAGCATCCGGACGGCATCCGCACCGAGTACGAGCCGCTCGCCGCCTCGGTCGTCGCCGGGCAGTCCGTTGCCCATGGCCAGCCGATCGGGCGGCTGCGCGGCCCACACGATCGCTGGCCACCGGGACGCTGCCTGCACTGGGGCGCCCGTCGCGGTGAGGTGTACATCGACCCGCTGCTGTTGTTGCGTCCACTCGGTCCGGTGCGGCTGCTGCCGTGGCCCCGCTGAGCCGCTCGCTGGTCGCGACACCGCGCACGGAGCCGGGTGGCTCGGCCTCAGGCGCGCGGATGCGCCTGGGTGTACGCGCGCAGAAGTCGTTCCGCCGAAACGTGGGTGTAGATCTGCGTCGTCGCGAGGCTCGCGTGTCCGAGCAGCTCCTGAACCACGCGCAGGTCGGCGCCTCCGTCGAGCAGGTGGGTAGCTGCGCTGTGCCGCAACGCGTGCGGGCCGAGCTGCGGTGCGCCGGGCAGCCGCTGGGCGTAGTCGTGCACGACCCGGCGCACGGCGCGCTGATCGATGCGTCGTCCCCGCGAGCCGAGCAGCAGCGCCGGGCCGCTGCCCTGTATCGCCAGCTCGGGCCGTCCCAGTCGGAGCCAATCGTCTAAGGCACGCTCGGCCGCCAATCCGTACGGAACGGTGCGCTCCTTGCTGCCCTTGCCGAAGACCCGCAGCACTCGTCGGCGCCGGTCGATGTCGTCGATGTCCAGGCCGACCAGCTCGCCGACCCGGATCCCCGTGGCATAGAGCAGTTCGACGATCAGCCGGTCGCGTCGCCCGAGTGCGGTGGTGTCGTCGGGCAGGTCCATCAGGTCACCCGCCTCGCCGACGCCGAGAACGTGCGGCAGCACCCGATACGGCCGTGGGCTCGCGAGCGCCTGCCCTGGATCGTCGGCCCGCCGCCCGGTGGCCAACCCCCAGGCGGTGAAGGTGCGAGCCGACGCCGCCCGACGCGCCAGCGTGCTGCGAGCCGCCCCGTCGGCATGCAGCTTGGCCAGCCAACCGCGCAGCACGCGCAGGTCGAGATCGGCCACGGTGGCACCACCAAGGCGGCGCAGGTGCTCCAGGAGGCTCACGACATCACCGATGTAGGCCCGCACCGTGTGCTCGGAGCGGTTGCGTTCGACGCGAAGGTGGCGTTCGAACGCATCGACGGCATCGCGCATCGGCTCGGGTAGGGCGGCGCGCAACTCGGCAACGCCCACCCGCGCCGCCTCACCCCGGTTGGCCATGCCATGACGGTGCGCAGGCAGGGCCAGGACCGTCAAGCCGCCACGCCCAACAGCCCGATCGTGACGCAGCATCGGACGCGGCCCGGGTCAGGCGGGCGGCGGCCGGGCCGGCGCGCGCTGCCGGAAGGCGGCGGCCAGCCGAAACCCCTCCTCGCTCGATTCGACCAGTCCAACCAGGCGCAGTACCGGCAGCGCCCGGATCACCTCGACGACCGGCAGCCCGCACCGGCGCGCCAACTCGTCCTCGCGCGCTCGCTCTCGCACCGGGATTCCGTCGAACACCCGACGCGCTCGGGCATCGAGCCGATCGATGCGGCTTCTGAGCTCATTCGCATCGATCCTGTCGTCACTCGTGATCGGACGGTCCAGTCCCTCACCGGCGGTGCCGACCGCTTCGAGCACGTCATCGACCGAGGCGACAAGCAAAGCCCGATCCGGGCCGTCACGCCGGAGCAGGGCATGGCACCCGTCCGACATCGGCGAGCTGACCGGCCCGGGCACCGCCATCAGCATCCGGCCGAGCACTCGGCAGTGGCGTGCGGTGCTGAGTGCCCCCGAGCGGGCCGCGGCCTCGACGACCACCGTCCCCGTCGACAGCGCCGCGATCAGCCGGTTGCGGGTCAGGAACCGATGCCGCTGCGGCGCGGCGCCGGGCGGGCTCTCCGACACGAGCACTCCCGACTCGGCCACCCGGTCGTACAACGTCGCGTTGCTCGGCGGATACGGGCGGTCCAGCCCGCCGGCCGACACCAGGATGGTCTGCCCCTCGGCGCTCAGCGCGCCGCGATGCGCCACTGCGTCGATGCCGAAGGCGCCGCCGGAGACGATGTCGACGCCCCGGGCGGCCAGGCCGTAGGACAGTTCGGCGGTGACGTGTTCGCCGTAGGGGGTCGCCGCGCGAGAACCGACCATCGCCACGCCCCGTATGCCGGCCGAGGCAAGATCCCCACCGCCCTTGACCCACAGCGCAAGCGGCGGCACCGGCTCGCCGCTCTCGTGATGCCGGTGCGCGCCCGAGCGATATGACGGCAGCCGTCGTAACACCGCGGACTCCAGGGCGGCGATCGCGAAGTGCGGCCAATCCTCTGATTCCGGGACGACCAGGCGCAGCCCGTGCCGCACGCCGGCGTCGAGGTCGGCCTCGGGATCGGCGGAGTGGCGGCGAGCCGAGGTCGCGGCGGCAACCTCGCTCGGGACGTCACCGCGCCGGATCGCCGCGGCGGCGTGCAGTGGACCTTCACGCCGGACCAGGTCCCACACCGGAATGCACGCCGGCTCGGCGACCCGACTCAGGTAGGCCCGGGCGAGCAGCACGTCGTCACCGACGACGCCGGCCGGGCCGCCGCCGGTCATGCCGCCCACGCCGTCGTGCGTCCGGTGCGGAAGAAGACCGCCTCGGTGACGTCGTCCTCGGCCGGCATCGAACGTCCGGCCAGGTCGGCCAACGTCCACGCGACCCGAAGTACGCGGTCGAAGCCGCGAGCGCTGAGCAGGCCCTTGTCCAGGTGGCCCTCCACCGCGACCAGCGCGGCCCGCGGCAGTCGCCACGGACGCCGTCGCAGGGCACCGCCCGGAACGTCGGCGTTGGTCCGCCAGCCGTGCGCGTGCCATCGTCCGGTGGCCGCCGCCCGGGCGGCGGCGACCCGGACGGCGACCACGGCACTCGGCTCCCGGTCCGACGGCTCGGCGAGCAGGTCAGCGCGAGACACGGGATCAACTGTCAAGCGGATGTCGATGCGATCCAGCAACGGTCCGGACAGGCGCATGCGGTATCGACGCTGTTGGGCCGGCGGGCACGCGCAGTCCTTGGGCTTGCCGCACGGGCACGGGTTGGCGGCGAGGACGAGCAGGAACCGGGCCGGGTAGCTCACCGTGCCGTGGCTGCGATGCAGCACCACCTGACCGTCCTCGAGCGGCTGACGCAAGCCGTCCAGCGCCGAAGGGTTGAACTCGGGTGCCTCGTCGAGAAACAGCACACCGTGATGAGCGAGCGAGATCGCCCCGGGCGATGCCAGCCCCGACCCCCCGCCGACGAGCGCTGCCACCGACGCGGTGTGATGCGGCGCCTGGAACGGAGGACGCCGCAGCAGCTGACCGCGCTGGGGCAGGCAGCCGGCCACCGAGTGCACAGCGGTGACGTCCAAAGCAGCGGCGTCGTCGAGCGAGGGCAACAGTCCGGGCAGCCGCCGGGCGAGCATCGTCTTGCCCGCCCCGGGCGGACCGAGCAGGTACAGGTGATGACCTCCCGCCGCCGACACCTCGAGCGCTCGCTTGGCCAGGTGCTGCCCGGCGATATCGGCCAGGTCGGGACCCCCGGCCGGCTCCGCCTCGCCGCCCCGTTCGGCGATCGGCGGCGCCGTCCCCTCACCGCGCAGCCAGGCCACCAGCTCACCGAGCGTCCGCGCCGCCCGGACCTCGATGCCCGAGACGAGCGCCGCCTCGGCCGCGTTGGTCTCGGCGACCACCACCTGGCGAACGCCCGCGCGCCGGGCCGCCACCACTGCGGGCAGCACGCCCCGCACCGATCGCAGCTGACCGGAGAGACCGAGCTCGGCTATCCACGCGCGCCCCGCAATCGCGTCACCGGGCACGGCCCCGGCCGCGGCCAGGACGACGACCGCTAGCGCTAGATCGAACCGCGAGCCGACCTTGCGCACGTCGGCGGGAAGCAAGGCGATCGTGATGCGGCGATTCGGCCACTCGCCGCCGGAATTCAGCACCGCGGCCCGGATGCGCTCACGGGCCTCGACCACTGACACGTCGGCCAGCCCGGTGAAGGTCAAACCCGGCAGGCCGGCCGAGAGGTCGGCCTCGACCTCGACAACCTGCCCGTCGACTCCGGACAGGGCGAGCGCGAGAGTGCGGGCCATCACCATCCGAGCACGCCGCGAAGGTGCCGGACCGAGGCGGCGCCCCGAGGTTGGCGCAGTACCGAGACCACGTCGAAGCGCAGCTCCGGCCAGTAACGTGGATCGCCGTACGCCTTCTGCTCGGCGAGCCAGCGCACCGCCAACCGTCGCAGCCGCGCCGCCTTGGCGCCGAGCACCGCCTCGGCCGGATCGCCGTACGCCGTCGACGAGCGGGTCTTCACCTCGCAGAAGACGAGAACCGGCCCCTCAGTGGCGATCAGGTCGAGCTCGCCGTCCACGCAGCGCCAGTTGCGCGCGAGGACGGTCAGCCCGGCATCGACGAGGTGCTGCTCGGCGACTCGTTGGCCGTACTGCCCGATGGCATCCTTGGCGCGCATGCCTCCACGTTGCCCGCCGCGCTGGGGCGAATCACCGTGTTAGAGAAGGTTGTGGATAACCATGGCACCTGTGGACGGCCAACTTGACAGGCTCAGAATCCGCCGTCCTTCGCGTCCGGCAACTCGAGCTCGGGCTTGTCGAGTTCCTCGATGTTGACGTCCTTGAACGTCATGACCCGCACCGTCTTGACGAAGCGGGCCGGCCGGTACATGTCCCAGACCCACGCGTCGCGCATCGTCAGTTCGAAATACACGTCACCGTCGACGTTGCGTGGCTGCAGGTCGACGTCATTGGTCAGGTAGAAGCGCCGCTCGGTCTCCACCACGTAGCTGAACTGGGCGACGATGTCCTTGTATTCGCGATAGAGCTGGAGCTCCATCTCGGTCTCGTAGTTCTCGAGATCCTCAGCGCTCATTACGTCTCATGCGATCTCCTCGGAGCGGTCCATGGGCGGCACCGCGTCGATCCATTCATTCTCGCGCACCAAACCGCCGACGTGTTGTGCGGCGGCGCGGCGGACGTTCACGTAGGACGCCCGGTGCTCCGGGCAGGGGCCGTGCCGGTCCAGCGCCGACGCGTGCTCCGGCGTCACGTACCCCTTGTGTTGAGCGAACTCGTACTCCGGCCAGCGATCGTGCATCTCGACCATCATCCGATCGCGCGTGACCTTCGCCAGGATGGACGCCGCGGCGATGCACGCCACCACCGCGTCACCCTTCCACACCGCGGTGGACGGGACGCCGAGCCCCGGCACCGGGAAGCCGTCGGTCAGCGCGTACGTCGGGGCGGGACGCAGCGTGGCCAGTGCGCGCCGCATCCCGGCCAGGTTGCACACATGCAGGCCGCGCTGGTCGACCTCGGCCGCCGGGATCACGACCACCGACCACGCTGTCGCGCGCCCCACGATCTCGCCGTAGAGCGCCTCGCGCACGGCGGGAGCGAGCAGCTTGGAGTCGGCGAGGCCCTCGATCTGCCCGCGGCGCCCGCGCGGCAGGATGCACGCCCCGACGACGAGCGGCCCGGCGCAGGCTCCACGCCCGGCCTCGTCGGTGCCGGCGACCAGCCCGAACCCCGCCCGGTCGAGCGCAGTCTCGTACGCGGAGAGCCCCGTGTCGCGGCGCACGATCAAGCGCGGCGGCTGCAGGGGAAGCGAGACCAGAACGGGGCGACGTGCCATAGCGGGGGTGACGTTACGCGGACGCGGCCCGCTCGTCGCACAGGAGTCGGCACAACAGGTCGGCCAAGCCGACCGGATAGACGATCGCGTCGGACGAGCGCAGCTCGGCGAGGCTCCACCAGCGCTCGCCGATCAGCACCGACCGCTCGATCTCGTCGACGCCCTGGGCCACGAGCGGCGTCCCCGGCTCGAGCCGGTGCACGAAGTAGTGGTTGGTCTGGTCGTACCACCGCCCGTTGAAGGTGAAGTGCTCGCGGTCGGTGTGGTCCGGCTCGGCCTCGGGCGGCAACTCGATCCGCACACCCAGCTCTTCGTACAGCTCGCGCACGGCGGCCTGCGCCGGGGTTTCGCCCGGATCCGTTCCGCCGCCCGGCGTGATCCAATGCGTGGCCGATGCCCCGACATCGACGGCGTTCTCGATCAGCAGCACCCGGTCGGCGTCGTCGAGCAACAGCACCCGGCCCGCGACACGCGGCGCCGCCAAGGCCCGCGCGACGAGCTCGGCGAGATCGGCCGGCTCGAACGTCTCGGCGCTGGCCCGCAACTCGTCGAGCGTCCACCACCGCGGCGCGATGACCAGGCGCTGCTCGTCGTCGGTGAGGGCGACCGGCTGCGCGGCCCGCGCCGTGGCCAGCCGAGCGAGGAAGATGTGGTCGACCTGGTCGTAGCGGACGTCGCGCAGGTAGTCGGTCCAGAAGCGTCGGTAGGTGTGCAGCTCGACGGCTTGGTCCGCCTCGACCACGATGCCGGTCTCCTCGTACGTCTCCCGGACGGCAGCTTGTAGCGGCGTCTCGCCCGATTCGACGCCGCCGCCGGGGACGAGCCACTGGGTCGCCGTCGCGCTGATATCCAGGCGCTCCTCGATGAGCAGCACCCGATCGTCGGAATCGACGAGCAGCAGTCGCCCGCCCACCCGCGGCACCGCGTCCACTAGAGACGCCGGCGGCGCCGACGCAGACCGAAGATGGGCAGCACCAGGAAGGCGCCACCCAGGGCCGGTATCGCGGCGTCGGACAGGTGCTTGAACGTCGGAGGCGTTCCGAGCGTGCGCCACCGCGACGGTGGCCACGCGATGAGCGCGGCCTTACCGATCACCTTGTTCACCGCGACCGTGGTGTTCGTCGTCTCGCAGACGTGGTCGGCCGGTGACTCCTCGATGCAGTGGTACTTCGAATCGGCCGAGTCGCCGCGGTGATCGCCCATGACCCACAGCCGGCCCTTGGGGATCGTGACCGGACCGAACGTCCGTTGATCCGCGCCGCCGGACACGATATGGCCCGGCTTGTTGCGCGGGTCCCACGGACTGTCCTGATAGATGTAGGGCTCGTCGAGCGAGTGCCAAGGTCCGTTGGGTCCGCTGGTGCTCACCTGGACGCGGCCCTGCGCGTCGCAGCACTGCACGGTCTGCCCGCCGACGGCGATCACCCGTTTGATGAGGTCCTTCTCGTCCGGCGGCACGAATCCGATCAGCTGGCCGAACCACCGCACGCCCTTGACGATCGGGTTCGACGGCGCCTTGGGGGTCGGTTCCTCGTCCCAGTTGGCCGGTGCCCGGAACACGACGATGTCGCCCGGATGCGGATCGCGGATGTCGAGGATCAGCTTGTTGACCAGCACCCGGTCACCGGAGCACCCGGGGCAGCCGTGCAGCGTCTTCTCCATCGACTCGGACGGAATGTAGAACGGCTGGACCAGGAACGTCTTGATCACCACCGCGACCGCGATCGCGACCGCGATCAGGACGGGCAGCTCCCACCAGGGCGCCTTCTTGTGCTTCTTCGGCCGGTCGCCCCGCCGCCAGAACTGCCACCGACTCGGCGGCGGGCCGGTGCCGGTGCCTCCGCCGTCGTCGGCCTTGGTCTCGGCGTCAGGCGGGTTCTCAGTGGTCTCGGTGGCGGCGACGGGCTCGGCAGCTGGCGTTACGTCCGGCCGCTCGCTGTCAGGTGTCGACGCGGCGTCCAACGCGAGCGACTCAGCGATGTCGCCGTTGCGCGCCGCGGCATCGGACTCCAGTTGACCAGCAGGACGGCCGGTGGGCTTGGGTCCGGAGTCGGCGAGATTGGTGCTGCGCTGCGCCTCATCGTCAGTCATCCGATCGTCGCCGCGGGCGCTCAGCGGGCGACCGTCTCCCGCTTCTCCTTGATCTTGGCCGCCTTGCCCCGCAGATCGCGCAGGTAGTACAGCTTGGCCCGGCGCACATCACCCCGGGTCACGACCTCGATCTTGTCGATGATCGGAGTGTGCACCGGGAACGTGCGCTCGACGCCCACACCGAAGCTGACCTTGCGGACGGTGAACGTCTCGCGCAGCCCGCCACCCTGGCGGCGGATGACGACGCCCTGGAAGATCTGGACGCGCGAGCGCGAACCCTCGATCACCCGGACGTGCACCTTCAGGGTGTCGCCGGGGCGGAAGTCGGGCACGTCAGAGCGCAGCGACTCGGCATCGACGGTGTCGAGCGTGTTCATCGGTTCGCATCCTTCAAAGTCTGGTGCTCGTGGTCGGCGCGCGAGTCTGCCGTGCCGACGCTTGCTAAGCCTGTCAATGGGGCCGCCACAGGCCGGATGGGCGCTGGGCAACCACTCGATGGTGCCATATCAACCACGGCAACGTGAAACCGGGAGGTTTAGCCGAGCAGGTCCGGGCGGCGCTGCTCGGTGCGCAGCCGGGATTGTTCGGCTCGCCACCGCGCGATCTCGCCGTGGTTGCCCGACAGCAACACGTCCGGCACGGAGAGACCCCGCCAGGTGGCCGGCTTGGTGTACGCCGGGCCCTCGAGCAGGCCGTCGCTGAACGAGTCGTCAGCGGCGGAGTCCGCGTTGCCGAGAACGCCCGGCAGGAGCCGGCTCACGGCCTCGACGATCACCAGGACGGCGGCCTCGCCCCCGGCGAGCACGTAGTCGCCGATGCTCACCTCGTCCACGCGCATCCGCGTCGTCGCGTACTCGGCGACCCGGGCGTCGATGCCCTCGTAACGCCCGCACGCGAACGCCAGCCAGGGCTCGGCGGCCAACTCGTGTGCGAGCTCCTGCGTGAACGGCCGCCCAGCGGGAGAGGTGATGAGCAGTCGCGGCTGCGCCGGCGCGTCGGGCGGAGCGATGTCGTCCAAGGCGCGCCCCCACGGCTCGGGCAGCATGACCATGCCGGGGCCGCCGCCGTAGGGGGTGTCGTCGACGGTGCGGTGGACATCGCCGGTCCAGTCGCGCAGGTCGTGCACGCGGGCATCGATCTGGCCGCGCTCGATCGCCTTGCCCAGCAGCGATTGACGCAGCGGCGCCAGGTACTCCGGGAAGATCGTGACGATGTCGAGCTTCAGACCAATCGGCTCTTCGCGCGAGCGCTCATCGCGCCGCTCAGTCCGCTCCTCGGGCCGCGGGCGGCCCTGCGATGCTCCCTCGCTCATAGCTCGAACAACCCCTCGGGCGGGTCGAGGACAACGCGTCCGCCCGCGACGTCGACCGTGGGCACGAAGGCGGCGATGAACGGCACGAGATGTTCGCGCCCGTCCACCTCGACGACCAGGTAGTCCGACGCCGGTGAGTGGACGATGTCGCGCACCGGCCCGAGCGCCTCGCCGTCGACCGTGCTGGCGGCGAGCCCGATCAGGTCGGTGTCGTAGAAGTCGTCCGGATCCTCGAGCGCCGGACGGCTCGACGCCGCCACCCGCAGGTCAGTGCCGCGCAGCGCTTGCGCCTGCTCGCGGTCGGCGACACCGACGAACTGCACGACCAGCCGCTTGCCCTGCCAGCGCGACGCTTGGACGGTGAGCGCCTCGCCAGCAGTCAGCAGCACCGCATCGGCCGCGAACCGCTCGTCGGGCGCGTCGGTGAACGCGTGCACGACGACGGCGCCGTGCACACCGTTCGGCGGACCGATCCGGCCCACGACGAGAAGATCGTCACGATCGGGCACGGCTCAGTGCTGGTCGACGTCGACCACGTCCACGCGAATGCCCTTGCCGCCCACGCCGTTGATCACCTGGCGCAGCGCCTTGGCCGTGCGACCACCCCGGCCGATGACCCGGCCGAGATCGTCGGGATGGACGCGAATCTCCAGCCGCGCCCCGCGACGGTTGTTCACCATGTCGACCTGCACGTCGTCCGGATGGTCGACGATGCCGCGGACAAGATGCTCGAGGGCTTCCTCGAGCACGTCAGCTCTCCGCTGGGGTGTCTGCGCTGTCCGCGGCGCCGCCCGCCTCGGCGTCGGTGCTGTCGGCCTTGGGCTTGGCCGCCTTGGCGGCGCGCTTGCGCGGGGTGGTCGCCTCGGTCGCCGGCTCGCCGGAGACCTCGGCCAGGGCGGCGTTGAAGCGTTCGAGCTTGTCGGGCTTGGCCGGTGCGACCTTCAACGGCTCCGGGGCAGGCAGCCCCTTGAACTTCTGCCAGTCGCCGGTTGCCTTGAGGATGGCGGTAACGGCCTCGGTCGGCTGGGCGCCGACGCCGAGCCAGTAGGCCGCGCGCTCGCCGTCGAGCTTGATGACCGACGGGTCACTCTTGGGGTGGTACTCGCCGATCGTCTCGATCGAGCGGCCGTCGCGCTTGGTACGGGCGTCGGCTACGACGATGCGGTAGTGCGGCTCGCGCATCTTGCCCAGACGCATGAGCTTGATCTTGGTGGCCACGGGTGTTTGTGCTCCAGAGGTTGCAGTGACGCGCGGCAACCTCGGGTGGGGTTCGCGAGGATGCCAGCGACAGGATGGACTGACTCGAAGGCGGAGAGAGGGGCCGCCATCAAGCCGGTACTCAGCGCCACATTCTGCCACGCCGACGGCGCGGGTTACGAACTGCCCCTGATTACGCGAGATTCACCGCCCGGCCAGCGAGCCTCCACCGCATAGCGGACGTCGACCGGTACAACCGAAACGCCGACCCCTCGAAGTATGAGTTCGAGGGGCCGTACCAATCTCAGCGAGGCCGCGATGGTTTGGTCACCAGGCGTCATATACGCGGCTGGGCGACCAAACCGCAAAGAGCGCTCGCCCGGTGATCTTGGGGTTGTGGCTACATACCGACCACAAGTCCAAGATCACCGGCGGATTAGGTTATCGGCGATGAGCGCTCGCGCGAAGAGCCCGCCGGCCGCTGCGCGGACGCGACGAAGTCGCGTTCGGATCCGGGATTGCCCCCGAAGCGAAGCGAGTGGGGCGAGCGCGGATCCGACCCCGGCGGATAAAAAAGGTGTCGGCCCCTCGAAGTATGAGTTCGAGGGGCCGACGGTCGATCACAAGCTCGTGACGTCTCGCAATCTTCCCGGAAGTTCCGCCGGCCTCACACGTCGTCACCCGTGCTGCTCGCCGAGTCTCCCCGGCGAACCGGACCGCTTTCGCTTCCGTTCCCGCCTCACCTTGCGGCTTGGCGTAGCGCAATGTCTACTCGCTCGTCACCCGCTATGCAAGACGGATTCGCAAGATCTTTCCCTGAGTTCGCAGGCGTACGCGGACCACACGGCCGCACTGATCAACGCCCGCGATCTTGATATCGATCGCGCACCATAGCCGCGCTGGGATATCAAGATCCGTTGGCGGCGAGCGCGGAGACCGAGCGCGAGGCCGGGCCCAGCCGGGTACCAAGATCCCGACAAACACGGCCCGGTATCCGGCGGCTATTACACTGCGGCGCACAGCAGGCGTAGCAGGAGGTGCACGTGGCGCTGCGCCGTCGTCCGAGCGACCGGCCACCGACCCTCGAGGTCGTCGCGGCGCGGGCCGGAGTCTCGCGCGCAACCGCGAGCCGCGTGCTGCGCGGCGCCACCAACGTCAGCCAGGACGCGCGCGA
>Ga0137415_10003750_pt1 | contig 15092 bp, 15 predicted proteins | sample CZODoug3_1_1_16f_FD_183082 | JGI IMG/M metagenome (GOLD analysis project Ga0137415, IMG submission 183082) | Vadose zone soil fungal communities from Angelo Coast Range Reserve, California, USA - CZODoug3_1_1_16fungal (Hybrid Assembly) | ecosystem: Environmental > Terrestrial > Soil > Vadose... | reverse complement strand
CGGAATGCCGGCAGGGGCGGGCCTCGCGTTCTCCGGGATGGGCTGGCCCGAGGCGAGCGCGCGCACCGTCTACACCACTGCGCCGAGCGGCGACTCCGGGCCGAACACCGCGGCGACGCCGAGCGCGCGCAAGCCCTCGTGATCCACCGCGGGAATGATCCCTCCCACTACCACCGGGATGTCCGCCTTCTGCTTCTTCAGCTCCTCGACCAGCCGCCGGCAGATGCTCTCGTGCGCACCGGAGAGGATGGAGAGGCCGATCACGTCGACGTCTTCCTGCGCCGCCGCCGCCGCGATCGCCGGAACGCTGGCGCGCAGTCCGGTGTACACCACCTCCATGCCGGCATCGCGCAGCGCCGCCGCGATCACGCGCGCACCCCGGTCGTGGCCGTCGAGGCCGGGCTTTCCCACGAGCACGCGGATCTTCCGGTCCATCGATCAGAACCTCGTCGGCGGTTGGTAGGCGCCGAAACGCTCCTTCAACGCTGAAGCGATCTCTCCCACGGTGCAATACGCCCGCACCGCTTCGCGGATGTGAGGCTGGAGATTGCCTTGGCCGGCTGCGGCCTCGGAGAGGGCGCGCAGCGCCGCCCGCGCCTTGCGCGCGTCGCGCTCCTTCTTCACCCGCGCCACGCGCGTCGCCGCTTCCCGCGCCGCCTCCGGCGAGGCGCTGGTGATCTCCATCTCGGGCTCCTCATGCGCCTCGCCCACGGTGCGGAACTTGTTCACGCCCACCACGGCCACTTCGCCCTTCTCCACCGCCCGCTGGTGCTCGTAGGCGCGCTGCGCGATGCGCTGCTGCACGTAGCCGCCGCGCAGCGCCTCGACGAACCCGCCCCGCTCGTCGATGTCCGCCATCGTCTTGCCGATGGCCTCCTCCATCCGATCGGTGAGCGCCTCGACGAAGTAGCTGCCGCCGAGCGGGTCGACCGTCTGCGCCACCTCGGTCTCGTAGGCGACGACCTGCTGTACGCGCAGCGCGGTGCGGGCGGACAGCTCGGTGGGAATGGCGAACGCCTCGTCGTACGCGGCGGTGAAGACGCTCTGCAGCCCGGAGCAGGCGACCGCGAAGGTCTCCAGCGTGGTGCGGGCGATGTTGTTGAGCGGCTCGGCCCGGGTGAGCGAGTGGCCGCCGCAGACGCAGGCCGCGCGCAGCCGCCAGCTCTCCGGCTCCTTGGCGCCGTACTTCTCCTTGAGCAGCCTCGCCCAGATGCGCCTGCCGGCGCGGTACTTCGCCACCTCCTCGAAGAAGTTCGTGTACGTGTAGAAGAAGAAGCTGAGCCGCGGCGCGAAGGTATCCGCGGGCAGCCCGCGGGCGAGGAGGTTCTCGACGTATGCTTTCCCCGCGCAGAGCGTGTACGCCATCTCCTCCGCCGGGTTGGCGCCAGCATCGCGATAGTGGGAGGCGATGCTGATCGGATTGAAGCGCGGCAGCCGCTTCACCGTGTCCTCGATCAGATCGCAGGCGAGCCGCATCGAGGGCTCGATGGGGAACAGCCAGGCGCCGCGCGCGCCGAACTCCTTGAGCAGATCGTTCTGCACGGTCCCTGCGATCCGGTCGTCGGCGACGCCCTGTTTCCTGGCCGCCTCCTCGTACATGGCGAGCAGGATGGGCGCGGTGGCGTTGATGGTCATGCTCGTCGAGACCTTCCCGAGCGGGATCCCGGCGAACAGCTCCTCCATGTCGGCGAGCGACCCGATGGAGACGCCCACCTTGCCGATCTCGCCCTCCGCCTCCGGGTCGTCGGCGTCGATGCCGAGTTGCGTCGGGAGATCGAGCGCGAGCGAAAGCCCGGTCTGGCCCTGCCCGAGCAGGTACTTGAAGCGCTGGTTGGTCTCGCGCGGCGTACCGAACCCGGCGTACTGGCGCATCGTCCACAGCTTGCCCAGGTACATGTTGGGGTGGATGCCGCGGGTGAACGGGTACTCTCCCGGCGGAGGCGGGGCCTGCGTCACGTCGTCCGGCCCGTAGACCGGCTTGACCTCGATCCCGCTCCGCGTGGTGCTCATGGGCGAAACGCCCGCTTGAGGATGGCCAGCTCGCGCGTGATCTCCAGGACCACCTCGCCTTTCTGGTTCTTGCCGCGCAAGAGGAACTTCACCACGCCCGCCTGCCCCGGCTTCCCGAAGGCGGAGAGGCGGGGATCGTCCTCGGTCTTCGAGAGCACCGTGCTCTCCGCGAACAGCGTGTCTCCGGAGAACACCGGGGTGAGGTGGCGGCCTTCGTCGTAGGAGAGGTGTGCGAGCGCGTTCTCCTCCGTCTCCTCCGAGGCCAGGCCGGAGACGAAGGCGAACACGATCCCTCCGTAGACCACGCGCCGGCCGTTGAACGTCACCTGCGGCTGGTCGTCGCACATCTTCTGGTTGAAGTGCAGCTGCGCGGTGTTGAGCACGAAGTTCGTCCACATCATGTGCTCGTCGGAGAGGGTCCGGCCGCGCGGATGCACGATGGTCTCGCCCTCCGTGAAGTCCTCGTACAGGTTGTCGTCGCGCGTGAAGCGGTGGCGCTCGGTCACGGTCAGCCCTCCAGCAGCCGCTTGGCGATCACTTCGTACTGGATCTCCGAGGTGCCTTCGAAGATGCGGAACACGCGCGCGTCGCGCCAGAACCGCTGGGCGGGGAACTCGCGCGAGTAGCCGTAGCCGCCGAAGATCTGCATCGCTTCGCTGCTGACGTGCTCGGCCATCTCGGCGCAGAAGGCCTTCGCCATCCCCGCTTCCAGGTCGCAGCGCTTGCCGGTGTCCTTCATGCGGGCGGCGTGGTAGGTGAGCTGGCGCCCCGCCTCGACCTGCGTCGCCATGTGCGCGAGCTTGTGGCCGATCACCTGGAACTCGCTGATCGGCTTGCCGAACTGCGTCCGCTCCTGGGAGTAGCGCAGAGCTGCCTCGAAGGCCGCCTGCGCCACGCCCACCGCGCGCGCCGCCGTCTGGATGCGCGCGATCTCGTAGGTGCTCATCAGCTGGCGGAAGCCCTTCCCCTCTACTCCGCCGAGCAGGTTCTCCGCCGGCGCCTCGTAGCCGTCGAACTGCAGGGAATATGAATTCATCCCCTTGTAGCCGATGCTCGGGATCGGGCTGCCGGCGAGTTGGGGCGGATGGAACTCGTCTCCCGGGGTCTTGGGGATGAGGAGGATGGAGATCCGGTCGTGCTTGCGCGGCGCCTCCGGATTCGTCACCACCGTCGTGCACAGCAGATGGGCCTTGTTCGCCCAGGTGCACCAGGTCTTCTCGCCGGAGATGAGGTACTTGTCGCCCTTCCTCACCGCCCGGCACTTGATCCCCGCGGAATCGCTGCCGGCGTCCGGCTCGGTGAAGGCGGCCGCGGCCAGCAGCTCTCCGGTGCACAGGCCGGGAAGGAACTTCTTCTTCTGCTCCTCGGTGCCGTTCGCCTGCACCAAGGATGCGGTGATGATCATGCGCGTCATCACCGACCCGACGGACAGCCAGGCCTTCGACAGCTCCTCGGCCACGATGGCCATCGAGAGCGTGTCGAGGCCGCTGCCCCCGTAGTCCGGGGAGAAGATGAGGCCGAAGTACCCCAATTCCGCCATCTTCTTCACGATGTGCGCCGGGATCTCCGCCGCCTTGTTGTCCAGCTCGTTCGCGATCGGCACCACCTCGCGGCCGGCGAAGTCGCGCACGCTCTCGCGGATCTGGACGTGCTCCTCGGTGAGCGCGCCACCGTTCGGGTTGGGGATGGGCATCGCTACCGGCCTCCATGGGAGGAGCGCTTCTTCACCAGGATCTTGCGCTCGTACACGCACACTTCCTCGCCGCGCTGGTTCTGGCCGGTGGTGCGCACGTGGACGATGCCGCGGTCGGGCTTGCTCCCGCTCTCGCGCTTGTCGAGCACTTCGCTGGACGAGATCAGCGTGTCGCCGGGGTAGACCCAGGCCGGAAACCTCATGCTCCAGTAGCCGAGGTGGGCGATGGCCTGCTCGGAGAGGTCCTCGACCGTCATCCCGAAGACGACGTTCATCACCAGGAGCGGGTGCACGGGGGGCGTGGGGTGGCCGAGGGCCTGCGCGTGGAGCTTGTTGAAGTAGAGCGGGACGGCGCTCATGGTCGCGGTGGCGAAGAGCTGAGCCTCGCCATCGGTGAGCGTGCGCCCCCAGTGGTGGCGGTACACGTCGCCGACGTTGAAGTCCTCGTAGTACCGGCCTCGCTCGACGATCCGGCGGGAGGAGCTCTCTTCAGCCATGCAGCGAGGGGTAGGTCGCCCCTCGGAATCAGTCAAGTGTCGCACCGCGTCGTAACCTTCTCGCGTGCGGAAAGTGGACGAGAACCGGCGAGCTACGTCAAATCGTCGCGTGGAATGGCCGGATCTCGACCCGTTTCCGCGACGCCGCAAGTACACCCGCCGCGGGGTGCAGCTCGAGGCACGGGTCCGGGCGGGCGCGCGGGATCTGATCGCCACCGCCGAGAACATCTCGCCGGGCGGGGCGTTCCTCCGCGTCGATCTGCCCGTGGAGACGGAGGATCTGGTCGCCACCATCCACCTTCCACACGGGCGGGGCCTCCACGTGCACGCCAGGATCCGGTGGCGGCGGTCGGAGCCGCCCGGCATCGGGGTCGAGTTCGCGACCTTCCTCGAGGGACCTTGGGAAGAGATCAGCCGATCCGCTTGACCACGTGGAAAGCCAGGCTGCTGCGGACCAGGACACACTCGTTCTTTCGCAGGCAGAGGGCCACCGTCTTGAACGGCACCTTGGCCTGGCGCCCGACCACCACCGAGCCTGCCGGCACCTCGGAATAGCGGTCCTGCAGCGACTCCATCGACGCGCCGTTCTTGCACTGGGCGAGCAGGTCTTTGGCGAGCGACTCCGCCTGGCGCACGTCGCGGCTGGGCCTGCTCGCGTCGCCCACCGGCGGCCGTCCCGGGACATCCATGCGGTTCCAGCCCACCTGGATCTGGAGAACCTCGGCGCGGTCTGCGGGCGTCGCGCAGTTGCCAGGATCGCGGGTTGGCGCCGACGCGCAGGCGAGCGTGACCGCGAGACCGGCAGCCGGCAGCTTCATCCGTCGCCCACTGCCAGGACGCCGGTGAAGAGGTGCACGCCGGTGGCGTCACCCGCAGGGCCGAGCTCGAAGCTGGTGCGCATTGAAAGCAGGGGAAAGCTCCCCAGCGACTGCTCGATCAAGCGCAGGTCGAGACCGGCGACGCCGTACAAGGTGCTCCCCCGGCTCGCGCAGTCGAAGTAGAGCCCCCAGGAGGGACGGGGGTCGCGGAGCTTGTCGAGCGCCTGCTGCAGCGTGCGGCGCGCGCCCATGCCGTCGCGCAGCGTGAACGAGACGCTGTGGCCTTCGGGGATGGGCGCGCCGGTCTCCAATGCGCCGCGCTCTTCGTCGACCCCCAGGAGGGGCACGGAGACGAAGTCCTCGACGGAGAACGGCTCGCCCGGCCGCGGCGAAACGCCGAGCGCGACGAACTGCAGCGCCTCTCCGTCGAGACCGGGCTGCTCGGCGAGAGACGAGAGCGCTTCCATCGCGGGCCGCGAATCCAGCTCGAGCAGCGCCCTCCCTTCCGAGCGGGTGACGAGGAGGGGCTTTCCGATGGCCTGGTGCGACTGCGCGACGGCGAGCCGCCCGGGCGCCGGAAAGAACGCCCCGACCGCGTGGGCGTACGCGAGGTCGTGGTCGAGCAGCAGGCCGCCCTCGACCGCCACTCCGCCGCCGGCGACGCGAACCCGGCCAAGGGCGCCGAGGAGCCGCTGCACCGGCGCCTCGGGATCGGCGAACACGATGCCGAGGGCGCCGGGACCGGCCTTCTGCGCCGCCGCGCGCAGCTCGTCCGGCGCGTCGCTGCGGAAGGAGAACAGCTCCGCGCGCTGCGCCAGCGCGAGCACGCCCAGCGCCGGGCCTTCCTCCATCTCGGCGTCCCCGGGAACCAGCACCGCCGAGGTGGCGCCCCCGACGATCTGGGCATTCGCCCCCGCGGCGTCGCGGAGCGCCTCGCAGAGCTCCACCGCCTCGTCGAGGTGCTCCGGCGTAGCGGCGACCACCAAGCACGCAGCCTCGTCGAGGCCGGCCGCATCGAGGGCGCGAGTGGCGGCATCGCGCGCCGCCAGGCGCACGTCCTCTGCCCGGCTGACGGCGGCTCCAGCACGCATGCCACAAGCATAAGGCGGGATCCAGGGACACCATACGCAATTCGTGCCAACCTCGATGCGGCGCGTCAGGTGGTTATGGCATCGTATGGGTCCTCGATGCGTCCTCCCTTTTCGACCCTCGTCGCCGCGCTGGCCTGCTTCCAATCGCCGGCGAAGGCAGCCGTCCCCTCGGAGGGGCAGAGGCTGACGATCGTCGCCATCAACGACACGCACGGCGCGCTGCTTCAAGTGGCCGCACCGAGGTGGATCGCCTCGAGCACCGACAGCGAGATCGGGGGCGCGGATTGGTTCGGCGGATATCTCCAGGCGATCCGCGCCGACGCGAAGGAGCGAGGCGGCGCGGTCATCGTCCTCGACGCTGGAGACGCTTTTCAGGGAACGCTGATCTCGAACCACTTCCAGGGAAGGAGCGTCACGGAGGTGTACAACGCGCTCGGCGTCACCGCCGCGGCGCTGGGAAACCACGAGTTCGACTTCGGCATCGCCGTGTTGAAGGAGCGCATCGCGCAAGCCCGCTACCCCATCCTCGCCGCCAACGTCTTCCTGAAGGGGACCCGGCAGCGTCCCGATTGGCTGCGTCCCAGCACGATCGTCGACGCGGGCGGCATCCGGGTGGGGATCATCGGGCTCGCGACGCGCGAGACGCCGCTCACCACCAATCCGGCACTGATCGCGGGACTCGACTTCGTCGAGGGCGGCCCGGTGGCGGCGGCGGAGGCCGATCTGCTGCGTTCCCGGGGCGCGACGGTGGTGGTGGTCTGCGCGCATGCCGGCCCCGCTCCACCGGAGAACGAGATCCAGCGCATCGCCGAGGCGGTGCGAGGGAAGGTCGACGCCATCGCCAGCGGGCATCATCACGTCTCCATCGGCCCCCCGCCGCTGGTGGTCGCGAACGTGCCCATCGTGCAGTCGGGCTCGAAACTGCAGGCCTTCTCGATCATCGAGCTCGCGCTCGATGAACGGGGCCGGGTGAGCTCGTTCGCCGTCAACGAGGGATCCCTGCCCTTTTCCGGCGGCCCGCAGGCGATCCTGCACACGTATCGAGGTCAACGGGCGCAATGGCGTGGTCGCCGGATCGAGCCGGACGCGCGGGTCGAGGCGATCCTGCGCAACTACGATCGCGAGGTGCGCGCGCTGCGCGAGACCCTCATCGGAGAGACGCGGGTCGAGCTGCGCAAGGGCAGCGGAAACGACTTGCTGGGGAACCTGACCGCGGACGCCCTGCGCTCCGGCGCGGGCGGCGGCCTCGAGGCGCAGTTCGCGCTGCAGAACGCCGGCGGATTGCGCATCAGCGAGATTCCTGCCGGCCCGATCTCCTATGGTCAGATCTTCGATCTCTATCCATTCGACAACGAGCAGGTGGTGGTCTCGCTGAGGGCGAGCGACGTCCGCGATGCGCTGGAGGCGGTGCTCCATCACGGCAAGGCGCCGATGCGCGTATCGGGCCTGCGGTACACGATCGACTGGGAGAAGTTCGGCGCCGGCAGCGATCCAAAGGGAGCTCCGGACGGAGCGATCGTCGTGCGGATGGTCGACGACGGCGGCCGGGTGCTCTGCGAGACGACGAGCTGCACCAGGCACGCCTGCCAGTCCGCCTGCGCGCCGGGCACGTATACGGTGTCGGTGACCGACTTCCTGGTGAGCGGCGGCGACGGCCTGACGATGCCGCAGGGCGCCCCGAAGCGCTCCCGCGGCGTCCTCGCGCGCGACATCGTGGTCGCGTACGTGAAGGAGCACCGCCCGTTGACGAAGGAGGTACTCGGCGCCGGCCAGCAGCCCCGCTGGACGCAAACCGGCTCGGTGCGCCGGGCGCAGCCGGGCGAATGACCCTCGACCTCCTCCTCGATCTCGGCCTGCCCGGCGTCGTCTTCCTCGGCCTCTGCGCGTGGCTGATCCGGAAGGCGGCCCGGGCCGCGCGGACCGAGGCGGACCTGGAGGGCGAGCGGCTCCAGGGCGCGCTCGGGGAGGAGCTGCGCGCGGCACGAGCACGAGCCGAGCAGTCACAACGGCCCGGGATTGCGGCGGTCCGCACACCCGACGCGGACCCGCTCGCGGGCGCGGACGTTCGCGGGGCGGACCCGGCGCATCTGGCGGTGGTGGCGCGGGAGCGAAGCGCCGCGCCGGGTGCAGGTGTGACGGTGCTGTGGGTGAGATCGAATGAGACCCACGCGGTGTGGTGCGAGCGCAGCGGAGGGGGGCGGGACGTGATCCGCGTCGCGCGGGTGGAGGGAGGGGCGGTCGCGGAGCGGTGGTCGTTCGCGTGAGACCGGGGGGAGGGATCCTCCCGGTCACCCGCCCGCCGCCCGCAGCGCCGCCTCCGTCGCCTCCAGCATCGGCTCCGCCACCACCGGTCTTCCCGTCGCGTGCTCCATCCAGAGATCCGGCAGCACCCTGCCGTACGACGCCGCGAGCTCGAACGCCTTCCCGCTCTCCGCGCCGCGCAGTTTCTCCTCGAGCTGGAACGCGATCAGGTGCCCGATCGGGTACCGGTACAGGTACAGGAAGCTGTTGATCATGTGCGAGTAGATCCCGAGCTGTTTGTTTCCCGGCATTCCCAGCACGGGCGCGTAGTACCGGTCCCAGTACGCGCGGGCGATCTGCAGCGTCGCTTCCCGCAGTTGCGCCGGCTTGGCATCGGGGTGCTCGTACATCCAGTGCCACACATCCAGGTCGGTGAGGGCAACGCCGGCGATCTCCCACGAGTCCCAGAAGGCCTTCAGGGCGCGCGCGTGCTCGCTGCGGGCGTCGGGCCTCGACAGCCCGAGCAGCTCCAGGTCGCGGTGCTGGCAGGTGAACGCGAGCGCTTCGGTGAAGGCCGTGCCGGGGACGCCATGCAAGAGCGTGTCGTCCACCGCGTAGAGCGAGAAGGTCTGCTCGACGTTGTGGCACATCTCGTGGACGGCGATGTTGTAGCCCTTGTAGTCCATCCCGTCGGGATTCACCCGGGTGCGCAGATGCGCGGAGTCGCCGGGGCCCCACCAGGGATACATCTCGCTGCGCCGGTTGGCCTCGAGCGCATGGCCCGAGCCGCGGGCCGGGTCGACGACGATGTGGGAGTCGATCCAGCGCGACTTCTCCGCGGTGAATCCGAGGCCCTGCAATAGCCGCGGGATGTCCTTCTTGTAGGCGTCGGCAGTGGGATACTGCAGCCGCGTCAGCCTCGACAGCTCGCCCTCCGGCTGCTTCTCGATGAAGCCGTCGTACCAGATGTCGAACGGCTCGAGAGGGCGCCCGAGCCGCTTCTGGATCAGCGCTGCGACCCGGGGAACCAACGGCGATTCCAGCACCTGCGTGAGCAGCGCCCGCACGCGCTGCTCGGGGATCTCGTCGTCGAGCTGGAAGTGGCGATCGATCTCCGTCCGCGCCATCGGCGAGTCCGCGTCGAGCTGGCGCACCGCGCGGAAATCCGCGAGCAGCACCGCATAGCGCTTGTCCGGTTCGCGGTCGGGAGAGATGGAAGGCGACGGCGCGCGCTTTCCCTGCGCCTTCATCTGCTCGGTCTCCACCGTCTCCGCCGGCGCCGCCGTCACGGTGTCGGTCGCCGGGTTCCAGTCGACGCGGGGATCGTCGATCACCGCCTGCGGGATCGCCTGGGTGACGATGCGCTCCATCACCTGGCGCACCAGCCGCTGACGCGCCAGCGCCAGCGGCCGGTCGGGCTCCGCATAGTCGGCCTTGATCTGGTCGCGCAGGTTCCAGTGCGTGAGCAGCCTGACGCCCTTGGGAAACAGCCGCCGCCCGTCCGGCGCGAGGACGTGATGCATCCAGACGTTGTACCCGGCGATGTACGCCTCGGCGTCCGCCGTCGCCTTCGCCACCGCCTGCCGCGCCTCGCCGCTCGGCCGCAGCGCGAACCTGCGCGTCAGCCGCGCCTCGGCCCATTGCTTGCGCGTCCAGCGCGGGCCCTGCGCCACCATTTCTTGTAGATCGGGCTGCGCGAAGTTCAGGAGCGCGACGAACGCGAGCTTCGAGGAGAACAGCTCCTCCGGGAGGTGGGCTCCGACGTCGAGCGCGGCGAAGAGCTGGTCGACCTCCATCTGCGGACCGAGCTCCAGCTCGTTCCAGCTGCGCAGGGCGCGCCCGATCTCCAGCATGTGCCCGTCGATCTGCTCCAGCGCCGCGGAGAAGCGCCGGTGCAGGGCATCGAGCTGCTGTGGGTCGGCGACGAACCCCTGCTCCACGAACGCGCGCAGCGTCGCGGCGTCCCCGTCCTGCTCGCGCCAATACGCGGCCACCTGCCGGACGCCGCGCTCGGCGCGCTCCCGGGAAGACTGCCCGTGCTTCTGGACCAGGGATGCAACCAGGCCGGCATCGTCGACTTCGATCCGGGCCGACTTCGCGGTGGACGCCGCGCCGGTCGAGGCAGTCTTGCATCCTGGCGCGGCGGCGACGATGGCGGTCAGGGCGAGCGCGCCAAGGCGCGCCCATGAAAGGGGCGGAGATCGCATGGACCGGCACTTCTAGCACCATCGCTTCGCCCGCGCCCTCTCGCGGCACTGCACTCGCCGAGCTCGCGGGAGTGCTCTTCCAGCGCACGGGCGCGCGTCACCCGGCCTGCGATCGCCAGCCGTCGTAGGCCGATGCAGTGCGCACGCAACCCACCGTGCACCCCTCGCTGCAGGGCTTGCTGGTGTGGAACTGCTGCCGGAGATCGTCGAGCGAGTACGTCTCCAGGTCGCGCCCGAACCACGCCCGCGTCTGGCTGCACCAGGCGACCTTGCCGAACTCGTCGACGTAGAGATAGCGCGAGCCGGCGCGACAGCGGAAAGGCGCCCGCCCGCGCGCGATCAGCTCCTCGCGATAGTCGGCAGCCTCGCGGCCGGCATGCCCCAGCAGGCGCTTGACCTCGCGGTATGCGGCGAGCTCGTCCGTGGACAGGTTCAAGCGACCGGAACCGTCGTGCAAGAGGATGATGCGGGGGGTCAGCCCGTTCGCGCGCGTGAAGCGGACCACCTCGAGCGCTTCCTGGGGAGGCGCGCTGCCGATCACCGCGCTCACCACCACCTGGAAGCGCGCGTGTCGCCCGAGGTCCACGAGCTTTCCGCGGAGCCGGTCGAGCACCTTCACCGTGGTGGCGTTGCGCTCGACGCCGTCGACGCTGATCTGGAGATCGGTCAATCCCGCGCCGTTCAAGGCTTCGATCAGCTTCGGGGTCAGCAGGTATCCGTTGGTGATGACCTGCCGGCGCCGGAATCCGAGCTCGCGCATGCGCGAGACGATGCGGACAAGCTCCGGGTGGAGCGTCGGCTCGCCACCGGTCAGGCACACGACCCAGGTGCGCAGCTGGTGCAGCTTCATGAGCCGCCGATCGAGCGTCTCGAAGGGAACCGGAGCCGAGTGATCGTCGTACTCGTTGCAGTAGCTGCAGCTCAGGTTGCAGCGGCGGGTGACGACGATCTGGGCGAGGAACGGACCGAAGCGCAACCACTCGGCGACGGTGAGTCTGGCTGAGGGCGCCGCGGGACGAACGGGCCCTTCGGCGGTTCCCATGGGGTCGGGAACCACGGGCAGAGGGAGCGTCATGGCGGAGCCTCCCCGGCGCGCAGGGCCCGGACACCGAGCGATGCCCGTGCCAGAACCACCGCGCCCCAGATGGTCTCGGGGATGAACTGCATCATGTGGTAGAGGACGCCCAACGCGAGCCCTTGCTCGGGGCTTGCACCCACCGCGAGGCAGGCGGCGGTGGCGCCCGCCTCGAACAGCCCGAACTGTCCCGGCGTGACCGGGACGGCATTGGTGAGGTTGACGAACAAGAGCACCAGCGCCGCGCCGGTGAAGCCCGGCGCAATGCCTACCGCCGCCATGAGCAGGGCGATCTGCGCGAGATCGACCAGCCAGAGGATCGCTGTTTGCACGAAGACCCGCAAGGCGGCGCCGGGATCGGCGAGGAGCGCCAGGCCGTCGGCGAGACGGCGCCGCAGACCGCTCGGACGCGCCCGGCCGCTCCGGACCAGCCAGACGGCGACTCCGAGGCCGAGGAAGGCGCCCACCCCGACCAGCGCCAGCACCACCGAGGTGCGACTCCCCAGATCGAGCATGAATGGCAGCGGCAAGGCGATCAGCGCCAGCATCGACGCATTCAGGATCTCCTCGAGGACGACGACGGCGATGGCGCCCGTGACCGGCAGGCCATGGCGGCACACCAGGACGACGCGCACCGCCTGGCCGGAGCGCGCCGGTAGAACGTTCGTCGCGGCGCAGCCGGCGAGATTGTACTGGTACAAGGTCCAGGGCGAGATCCGCTGCATCGGCGAGAGCATGAGCGACCAGCGCCATGCCTTGAGCGGATGCAGGATCACCATGTGCCCGACCGCGCAGAGCAGCACCAGGCGATAATCGGCGCCGCCTAGCGCCCGAACGAGCGCGGCCGGGTCGAGCCGGGTTGAGAAGAACCAACCGAAGCCGAGGAGCAGGCCGACCGCGACGAACCATCGCAAAGCCCGACCCGTCCGCCCCCGAATTCCCGCGACAACTCCTGTGCGGCCCTCGGACAGGTTCACGATCGCAGGTATAACACCGTGGTGCCCCCTGGAACGGAGCTGCGAGATCGTGCGGGTGCCCGCGCCGTGAAGGCCCGTGGCGTCGAATCAGGTTGACGAGAGCGCCTCCCGCCGTAAGTTCCGCGCTCATGTCCGCTCAGCCTTCATTCTTCGCGCGTCTGTGGCTCGCGATCGTCTGCTGGTTCCGCATCGTCTTCGACGCGCGCTTCGCGGGGCAGGTCGTAGCCCTCCGCTCCGGCAGCGCCCTTCCCGCCGCAGGCGAGCGGCCAGCGCTCGCAAGGCCGCCCGAGCCCATGAACGCCGCGCAGGCGCTCCATCTCCTGTCCCTCCTGCAGCGAGAGGGGCGCCTGATCGACTTCTGCGAAGAGGATCTGGCGGGTTTTTCCGACGCGCAGGTGGGCGCCGCCGCCCGCACGGTGCACGACGGGTGCCGCAAGGCCGTGCGCGAAGCGTTCACGCTCGTCCCCGTCCGTGCCGAGCCGGAGGGAAGCCCCGTCACCCTGCCCGCCGGCTTCGATCCCCGCGCCGTGCGCCTGACCGGAAACGTGACCGGAAGTCCGCCCTTTTCAGGCGTACTGCGCCATCACGGTTGGAGGGCGGCGCAGGTCCGGATGCCGGTCGCTTCGGGTGACTCGAGCCTGATCGCGCCGGCGGAAGTGGAGCTTCCCTGATGGATCCTCGCTATTCGGTCGGGATCGATCTCGGCACCACCAACAGCGCCGTCGCCGAGGTGGATCTCGCGATCGAGCCCGCGGGAGCTGGCGAGCCGCTCCCGGCTCCAATTCCGTTGGAGATTTCACAGATGGTCGCCCGCCAGGAAGTGGCGCCGCGCCAGCTGCTCCCTTCGTTCATCTACCTGCCGCCGCGGCACGAAGAGCTCGGCGAATTCATCGTGGGGACGTACGCCCGCGAGCGCGGCGGTCAGGTCCCGGGGCGACTCGTCAGCTCTTCGAAGAGCTGGCTCTCCCATCCCGGCGTGGACCGACGCTCGCAGCTCCTCCCGGTGGGAGCGGACGCTTCGGCGCCCAGGATCTCGCCGCTCGACGCCCAAGCCCGCATCCTCGGCCAGATCCGCGCCGGCTGGGAAGCGGCGTACGCGCACAAGGGTCTTTCGCTGGGCGATCAAGCGGTCACGCTGACCGTGCCTGCTTCGTTCGACGCCGTCGCCCGCGAGCTGACGGTCCAGGCGGCGGCGCAAGCCGGTCTGGCGAGCCTCACGCTTCTCGAAGAGCCGCAAGCCGCGCTGTACGCGTGGGTGGAAGCAGCCGGAGACGAATGGCGCAAGCATGTCCGGCCGGGCGACGTGATCCTGGTGGTCGACGTCGGTGGCGGCACCAGCGACTTCTCGCTGATCTCCGTCGGCGAAGACGAGGGCCGGCTGGCGTTGACGCGCCTCGCTGTCGGAGACCACATCCTGCTCGGAGGCGACAACGTCGACCTCGCGCTCGCGCACGTCGTCAGCGAGAAGCTGAGGTCGCAGGGCACGAAGCTCGATTCCTGGCAGTTCGCCGCCCTCGCGCACGCTTGCCGCAACGCCAAGGAGACCGGGACGACTTCGCTCTCGATCCCTGGTCGGGGCAGCGGCCTGGTCGGCGGGACGATCAGGGCAGAGATCGCCAAGGAAGAGCTGCGGCGCACGGTGGATGCCTTCTTCCCCGAGGTCGACGTCGCGTCCGCACCGGCCACGCAGCGGCGCACCGGACTCACCACGCTCGGTCTGCCGTACGCTCAGGATCCAGCGGTCACCAGGCATCTCGCCGCATTCCTCCGCCGCGGCAGCGCCACCCTGGCCCGGAGGCCAGGCGCGACCTTCCTGCACCCGACCGCCATCCTCTTCAACGGCGGCGTGTTCAAGGACGCATCGCTCCAAGAGCGGGTCGCCTCGCTCGTCGATCGTTGGGTGCGCGCCGAAGGCGGCGCACCGATCAAGCTGCTGCGCTCCGCCTCGCTCGACCTGGCGGTGGCGCTCGGCGCCTCTTACTCGGGGCTGGCGCGTCGCGGTCGCGGAATTCGCATCCGCGGAGGCACGGCGCGCGCCTACTACGTCGGCGTGGAGGCGGCGACGCCTGCGGTCCCCGGGTTCGCCCCGCCCGTTCGCGCCGTCTGCCTGGCGCCCTTCGGGATGGAGGAAGGCAGCACCGTCGAACTGCCCCAGCTCGAGGTCGGCGCGGTGGTCGGGGAGACCGCTTCGTTTCGCTTCTTCGCCTCCAGCGCGCGCCGCGACGACGCACCCGGCGCTGTCGTCGAAGAGGTGGACGATCTGGATGAGCTGCCGCCGATCGAGACCACTCTTCCGGCTGCGGACGGCAGCGCAGGCGAAGTGCTGCCCGTCCACCTGCGGTCGCACGTCACCGAGGTGGGAACGCTCGAGTTGAACCTCGTCTCGCCAGCGGGCCGCGCCTGGAAGCTCGAGTTCTCCGTGAGGCAGGAGTGACCCTGCGGTACGCAGTCGGCATCGATCTCGGCACCTCCAACTCGGCGCT
>Ga0137415_10003749_pt1 | contig 15093 bp, 14 predicted proteins | sample CZODoug3_1_1_16f_FD_183082 | JGI IMG/M metagenome (GOLD analysis project Ga0137415, IMG submission 183082) | Vadose zone soil fungal communities from Angelo Coast Range Reserve, California, USA - CZODoug3_1_1_16fungal (Hybrid Assembly) | ecosystem: Environmental > Terrestrial > Soil > Vadose... | reverse complement strand
GGACAGCGCGGCCGTGAGGATCGACCACGCGCTGAACGCAAGCACCGGGGCCAGCAGCGGCCACGACGTCCGGGACACGGTGCGAGCGTGGCGTGTCCACACCAACCACGCGGCGAGGACCACCAGCGATGTCTCCGACAGGGTGATCGACACGGCCAGTCCGACAACGAGCGCGGCGACGAGCGCGTCGCGCAGCGCGAGGGCGCGGCGCCGGCTCAATATGCGTTCCGATTGCGGAAGCCGAGCCAGAGCGTCTGGAGCAGGATCTTGAGGTCCAGCGACATCGACCAGTTCTCGATGTAATAGAGGTCGCACTTGATGCGCTCCTCGATCGACGTGTTGCCGCGCCAGCCGTTGATCTGAGCCCAGCCGGTGATCCCCGCCTTCACCTTGTGGCGCAGCATGTAGCGCGGCACGCGCCGGCGGAACTCCTCGACGAAGCTCGGCCGTTCGGGCCGGGGCCCGACGAGGCTCATGTCGCCACGCAAGACGTTGAGGAGCTGGGGCAGCTCGTCGAGGCTCGTGCGACGCAGGAAGACGCCGACTCGGGTTCGACGCGGATCGTCGCGGGTCGCCCAGCGCGGGCCGGTGTCCGCCTCCGCGTCCACGCCCATGGTGCGGAACTTCAGCATCCGGAAGCGGCGGCCGTCGATTCCCATCCGCTCCTGGCGGTAGAGGATCGCGCCGGGCGAGCCCAGTCTGATGGCGAGCGCGATGACCAGCATCACGGGCAGCATCAGCCCGAGGGCGACGGTGCCCAGCGCCACGTCGCACACGCGCTTCAGGATGCGGTTCCACCCGTAGAGGGGCGACTCGCGCAGATGGATGATCGGCACCGTCTCGAATTCCTCGACGCCGCCGCGCAGCGCGACGCTGAACACGTCGGGCACGAGGTGGATCGTCACCGGGTCGTCGCCGATCTCGTTCAGGATCCCGGCCAGCCGCGCATACTCGGCGTGCGGGAGCGCGATGATGACGATGTCCACCGGACGCGTGTCGAGGACGGCGCGGATGTCCTCCGGCGCACCCAGCCACGGCGCCCCGGCCGTGCCGTCGAGCTTGTCGCCGAGGATCCCGAGCACGCGGATGCCGACGTCGCGCCGTTTCTGCAGCACCCGCATGATCTCCGCCGCCGGCTCGCCGCCGCCGACCACCACCGCGTAGCGCTGGTTGTACCCGCGCCGGCGCGCGACCCGCAGCGCCTCGCGGAAGGCCTGCCGCCCCAGATAGGCGGCCGCGATCGACACGATCCAGAAGATGAGGATGACGGCGCGCGAATAGTCGTAGCCGCGGAAGACGAAGCTCATGATGGCGACGAGGACGAGCGCGCCGACCGTGGAGGCCTTGCCGATGTCCTTCCACTCGGACAGCCGTGAGCCGAGGCGGTACGGGCGGTAGAGATTGAACGTCTTGAACGCGACCCCCCACACCGCCAGGATGGGCACGAGCTGCAGCAGATAGTCGCGGAACGGGGGAATGTCGCCCTGGCCGAAGACGTGGAACCGCACGCCGTACGCGAGCATCCAGGAGCTGGCGACGGTCACGAGGTCGAGGGCGAGCATCAGGTGCTCGAAGACCCGCGAGTGAGCCTTCAGCACGCGCGCCTCGCGAGGAACTCCCCCCAGCGCAGGTCCACGTAGTCCGCGATGCGCCGGCGGAAGACCGGCAGGTCGAACTGTCCGGCGCGCGCGCGCAGCGCGGCGGGCTCGAACCGGTGCGCGGCGCGCTCGAACGTCAGGATGGCGTCGGCGAGCGCGGCCTCCGTCTGCTCGGCGAAGAACACGGCGGTCGGCGGCGCATCCGAGGCGTGGACGTCCACCATCGTCTCGAGCGCGCCGCCACGGCCGAGGGCGATGGTCGGCCGCCCCGCCGCCGCCGCCTCCAGCGGCACGATGCCGAAATCCTCCACCGCGGGGAAGAGCACCGCGCGGCAGCGCGCGTAGAGGTCGGCGACTTCCGCGTCGGAGCGCCAGCCGAGGAACTGCACCGCCGCCCCCGCCGAGGCACGCAGCCGCCGCTCCTCCGGCCCCGTCCCGACGACGACGAGGCGCCGGCCGAGCCGGCCCGCGGCCGCCACCGCGAGGTCCACGCGCTTGTAGGGCACCAGCGCGGAGACGACGAGATAGAAGTCGTCCACGCGCGCGGCCGGCCGGAACCGCGCGACGTCCACCGGCGGGTGGATCACGTCGGCGCCGCGGCCGTACACGCGGCGAATCCGCTCGGCGATGTGATGCGAGATCGCGAGGAAGACGTCCACGCCCCCGGTGCGACGGTCCCACGCGCGCAGCGCGGCGGCCACCGGCGGCATCGTCCACCGCGTCAGCCGCGGCGCGCGCGGCCCGAAGTAGTCGTCGTAGAGGTCCCACACGTAGCGCATCGGGCTGAAGCAGTAGCAGATGTGCAGCGCGTCGGCCGGCCGCCGCACGGCCTTGGCCACGCTGTGACTCAGCGAGATGACGAGGTCGAAGCCCGACAGGTCGAACCCACGGACGGCGGCCGGGAACAGCGGCAGGTACTGGCGGTAGCGCGAGGCGGCGCCGGGCAGCCGCTGGATGAACGAGGTGATCACGCGGCGGCGCTCGATCACCGGCGAGACGCTCCCGGGCACGTGCAGCAGCGTGAACAGCGGCGCCTCGGGAAACAGCTCGCAGAAGACCTCGAGACAGCGCTCGCCGCCGCGCATGCCGGTGAGCCAGTCGTGCACGAGGGCCACCCGGGGCGCCGACGCGCCGCCCGGCCGCGCGCCCGCGCCTACCGCGGCCGGCGTCGTATCTGCGCTCGCCAATATTCGAGGAGGTCGCTCAAGGTCTGCTCGAGCGGAATGCGGGGGCGCCAGCCGACCGCCTGGTGGATCTTCTCGGCGCTGCCGCGCAGCACCGGGACGTCCGACGGCCGGAGGCGTGCGGGGTCGGGCCGGATCTCGAGGCGGTCGAGCGTGGACTGCGACATCAGGAAGTTCAGCATGCGCTCGATCGACCAGTCGACGCCGGAGCAGAGGTTGTAGACCTCGCCTGCCGTCCCCCGCTCGAGCAGCGTCCAGTAGCCCTGCACGATGTCGCGCACGTCGGAGAAGTCCCGCGTGGGCTTGAGATCGCCCACGCTCACGAACGGCTCACGAAGCCCCGCCTCCGCCTCCGCGATCTGCTTCGCGAACGACGACGTGGCGAAGGCTTCGCCACGACGGGGTCCCGTGTTGTGCACGAGGTTTCCCCCGAGGCCCGCGTGAAATACGTGGTCCTCGGTTTCGAAGTCCCATACTTCGCCTTCATATGGAACTGCTTCGATCTTCTTGATGACGTCGTCGGGAACTTGCAGGTGACGCCCCCAGGCCTCGTGTCCCGCAATCGGGGAGTTCAGATTCATCTGGTAGTACGTGCCGGTGCTGCGAACTTCCGTATTCAGACACATACGCTGCCGCGTCGTGTTGGCCACGAGGTAGCAAAGACCAAGGACGAGAATCGGCGACTTCGTCTTGAAGCTTTTGAACTCGTAGATACCATGGCCGGCTTTCAATCCGTCGCCCTCGTTGTAGCCGCGGAGGAAGGCGAGCTTTGCATCCGTCTGCGCGTTGAGGATACTTCGCGGAACGCGCTTGTTACGGTCGCTCGCATAGACCTGAGGGCGCAACCACTCTGCGAATACGTCAGGCTTCCTCATGGTGAGGCGCCATACGTCAGCCGCACCTTCGACGAAATACGTGTCGAGGCCGAAATGCTGAAGGAAAATCTCAGCACACCGTTCCAACGCCTTTCGGTCCTTATTGTCGATTCTGACCTTGCCATTGGTGATACATCCTTCCGCGACAAAAAATCCAAGTAACCAGGCGACATCCTCGTGCACCCACATTCCCGAGCTACTCGGCATCGCGACCATGGCCACGCGATCCCCGAGCGCAAGGCGACTCGCCGAGATCGCGACGCGACCAGCCTGAGCCGGTACCATGACGGAATGCTCGCCCGTGACTTCGACGATTCCGCCGCTCGCCACAAGTCGAATCACACGATCGTCCGAGTGGAGCGGATGGCAAGACAGATGCGCAATCTTGGACCACGTGCCGTCGGCCCATACCGACAGCGGGTGGCGCCGCATGTCCCAGACCGTCGTTCCGTCGTCCAAGCGTTGACCGCTCAAATACCCCGCCGGCTTATATCGGCGAAGCTCCCCGATATATCGGATATCGATCAGTCCAGTGCGGTCGTCGCGCAACAGCACCGGCGTGTGACGGCCGACACTGTGGTTGAACGCGCGCGCGCGCACGATGTCGAGGCCGTAGCTCTTGAAGTATTGATAGCCCATCAGATCCTGCGTGACCTTGCTCACGGCGTACGGCGACAGCGGGCGGAGCGGGTTCGTCTCGCGGATGGGCAGCTCGTCGGGGTAGACGAGGCCGTACTCCTCGCTCGAGCCGATCACGAGAAAGCGCGTCGCCGTCGCGCCGAGCTGGCGGATCGCCTCGAACAGGTTCATCTGGCTGATCGCGTTGGTGAGCAGCGTCTCGCTCGGCGCCTCCCAGGAGGCGCCCACGAAGCTCTGCGCCGCGAGGTGGACGATGTAGTCCGGGCGGGCCTGCTCCAGCAGCAAGCGGACGGACGACAGGTCACGCAGGTCCGCGCCGATGAGCGTGAGGCGGTCGCGGAGATGGTCGATGTGCTCGGTCGTGCTGCGCCAGCGGACCGAGCCCACGACGGCGGCGCCCTGGGCGAGGGCCCACTCGGCGAGATGGCTGCCGACGAACCCGGTGACCCCTGTGACGAGGATCCGCATCCGCCCGATATTACTACACTCCCAGCACCTCCCCGTAGAGCGCGTGCAGCGCGCCGACCATCTCGCGCGCGTCGAACTCGCTGCGCGCGCGCATGCGGTTCTCGGCGCCCAGCGCCGCGCGCGCGGCCGCGTCGCCCGCGAGCCGGGCGAGGGCCGCCGCGATCGCGTCGACGTCCCCGGCAAAGAGCCCGGGCGACGCGGGCGGCAGCACCTCGCGGTGCGCCGGGATGTCGCTCGCCAGTACCGGCAGGCCGAGCGCCATCGCCTCGAGCACGGCGAGCGGCATGCCCTCCTTGTGCGACGTCGTCGCGTAGACGTCGAAGGCCGGCAGCAGCCTCGCCGCGTCCACGCGCTCGCCCGCGAAGACGGCGCGCGAGCCCAGGCGGAGCGAGCCGGCGAGTCCGCGCAAGCGCGCCGACTCCTCGCCGTCCCCGACCAGCACGAGGATGACGTCCGGCACGCGCGCCACTGCGCGGAGCAGGACGTCGAGGTGCTTGACCGCATCGAAGCGTGCGACGGTGCCCACGACCATCGCGTCCCCGGGCAGGCCGAGCTCGCGCCGCGCCTCCCGGCGATCGAGCGCCGTCGCGGTCAGCCGCGCCACGTCCACGCCGTTCTGGACCACCCGACTCTGCCGCTCGGTGAACAGCCGCAGCGCCAGCCCCTCGCGCTCTTGCGTGCGCGAGACGTTGACGACGATCGCGGTCCAGGCCGACAGCCGCCGCTCGAGCGCGAGGTAGGCCGCGCGCGCGGGCGCCGCATACCGTTCGAAGTGGATGCCGTGGAACGTGTGGATGGCGGGGACGCCGGTGATCCGGGCCGCCAGCCGACCATAGAGGCCGGCGCCTTTGCCGTGGGAGTGCACGAGGCTGATGCGGCGCGCGCGCACGAGCCGGACGACGCGCGCGAGCGTGGACGGACGCAGGCGATTCGTGGCCAGCTTCACGGTCTCGATCCCCGCGTTCGCGAGGCCGTCGAAGAGCACGCCGTCGGCGGGCCCGGCCACGATCGGCGGCCAGCCTCGCGCCTGGAGCCCGCGCCCCAGCAGCGCGACGTGCTGGGGGCCACCGCCCGGCCGGGTCGACACGAGGAGCTGCAGGATCGGTCCTGGCGATGGGGTCATCGCGCGCGGCCGGACCGCCGGCGTGTCACCGCCGCCGGCCGGCGTCCTTCCAGACGAGGCAGTTTTCCAGGACGAGCGCGTCGAGGTGGCTGCGGACGAAGGTCGTGTACGCCTCGCGCGGCGTGTTGACGATCGGCTCGCCGCGCAGGTTGAACGAGGTGTTGAGGAGCACGGGCACGCCGGTCGCCTCACCGAAGCGGGAGATGAGCGCGTGATAGCGCTCGTTGCCCTCGCGCACGACCACCTGCAGCCGCCCGGTCCCGTCGACGTGGGTGACGGCAGGAATGACGTCACGCTTCGACGGCACCACGTCGACCACCAGGAGCATGAAACGGCTCGGGTACTGCGCGGCCACGCCCGGCGCGTCGAAGAACTCCCCGACCCGGTCGGCGAGCACCGACGGCGCGAACGGCCGGTACGGCTCCCGGTACTTGATCTTCGTGTTCACGACATCCTTCATCTCCGCGCGCCGAGGGTCGGCCAGGATCGACCGGTGGCCGAGCGCGCGCGGTCCCCACTCCGCGCGGCCGTGGAACCACCCGATCACGGCTCCGCCGGCGATCGCCTCCGCGACGCGGTCGATGAGCGCCGGCTCGTCGAGCCGCTCGTAGGCAATGGACTCGCCGTCCAGGAACGCGCGGACGTCGGCGTCGCGATGCGCAGGCCCCCAGAACGCGTGGTCCATCGTGAACGAGCGCGGCTTGCCGAGCAGCGCGTGGTAGGCGTAGAGCGCGGCGCCGAGCGCGCCGCCGGAGTCGCCGGCCGCCGGCTGGACGTAGAGCTCCTTGAAGCCCGAGGACTTGAGGATCTTCGTGTTGGCCACGCTGTTGAGCGCCACGCCGCCGGCCAGACACAGGCGATCGAGGCCGGTCTCTTCGTGGAGCGCCCGCGCCATGTTCACGACCAGTTGCTCCGTCACCACCTGGATGCTGGCCGCGATGTCCGCGTAGTGCTGGTTTCGGCGCGCCTGCGCGTCGAAGTCCGCCGGCCGCGGCTCGAAATACGGTGGATACCCGGAGGCCGACGTGAAGAAGTGGTCGCCCGCCGGCCGCGGCGCGCCGAACAGCTCCACGAAGCGGCGGCTGTAGGAGTTCTTCGTCGAGCGGTGGAAGGTGAAGTAGTCGAGATCGAGCGCGAAGCTGCCGTCGGGCGCCATCCGCACGAGCTTCCACACGAGGTCGACATACCGCGGCTGCCCGTACGGCGCCATCCCCATGACTTTGTACTCGCCCTCGTTCACCTCGAAGCCCAGGAACGCGGTGAACGCCGAGTAGAGCAGCCCGATCGAATGGGGGAACCGGACCTCGCGCAGCAGCTGGATGTCCGTGCCGCGGCCGCGGCCGGCGGTGGCCGTCGCCCACTCCCCCACCCCGTCCACGGTCAGCAGCGCCGCCTCCTCGAACGGGGAGCAGAAGAACGCGCTGGCCGCGTGGGACAGGTGATGCTCGGAGAAGAGAATGCGGTCGCGCGGGACCCCGACCTCCTGGGCGATGCGCCCGGCGATCCATAGCTTGTCGACGAGCCAGGTCGTCATCGCGTTCTGGAACACCCGCGCGCCGCGCGGGAACGTGCCCACCGCGGTCGACAGGATGCGCTCGAACTTCAGGAACGGCTTCTCGAAGAAGACGACATAGCCGAGATCGGATGTATCGATGCCGGCCTCGGCCATGACGTAGCGGATGGCGTTCGTCGGGAACTCCGGGTCATGCTTGCGACGCGTGAAGCGCTCCTCCTCGACGGCGGCCACGAGCTCACCATCCCGCAGCAGCGCCGCGGCTGCGTCGTGAAAGAAGCAGGAGATGCCGAGGATGTACACGGCTACGCTTGCCGCCGGGCACCGGTGAGCGAGTGATCGGACGGCGGCCGGCTGGTCCAGAAGCCGCGGGCGTCGGCCGGCACTTCACCGAACCGCCCGCGCGCGACCCGCATGACGAGCGCGATCGGCGAGACCACAACGAGATAGATGACATAGAGCACGAGACGCGCCTGCGCGTTGCCGATCGCGCGCGCGATCGGCTCCCACCAGGCCCACAGACGGCGGAGGAGCGTCGGGACGGGCATCTCAGAACACCGCGTAGATCAACGGCGCGATCGCGGAGCTCTGCGCCAGCAGCAGCAGCCCCGCCGCCACCAGCAGGACCAGGACGATCGGAATCATCCACCAGAGTCGTGCGCGCCACATGAACTCGAGCAGCTCTCCCGCGATGGAGAGCCGCGCGCGAACCATCGACAGCATGTCGCCTCCCTCTACGATGCGCCGCGCCGCGCCGAGGGCCAGCGCTCGAGCACGGCAGCCTGCGTCAGATAATCGAAGATCGCCCGCGCCTTTTCCGCCTCGCCCTGCTCGTTCAGGTGCCGGCCGTCCGGCATCCGCTCCGGACCTAGTTGTCGGAGTAACGCGAGAGCAGCGGCTCGAGCAACAGCCGGCCCGTGACCCCGAGCAGACCGACGCCGCCGACCACGCCCAGCAGCGCCACTGCGGCGTAGGCGCCCAGACGGCGCGTCCGCGTCATGCCCGCCGTCCGATGAGGATGAAGAACCCGCCCTCGCGCCCCTGGCTCGCGATCCAGCGGAGCTGTGAGAACAGGTGGTCGAGCTTCGACCCCGGGTCGTGGCGCTCGAACAGGCGCTCATCTTTGGTGAGCCGCTCGGCCGGGTTAATCTTCGGCACCGAGTTCAGGTACTCGAGGCCGTTCTCGCGGAACCACTCGAGCGCGGTTTCGACGCTGATCGTCGCCTCGTGTGGGTGCCGATACTGGTCGGCGAACCAGATGCGCTTCTTCTCGGCGCCCACGTTCTTCTGACGCATGACGAAGTCCAGCCACAAGAACCGGCCACCCGTCACCCGGAACAGCGCCTTGCGCACGTTGAGCATCAGACGACCGTACGGATTATAAAGACCGAGGATCACGTAGCCGCCCCGCTTCGCGAGCTGGCACACCTCACGGAATCCCCCGCGGGCGTCGGCGGTGTGATGCAGGACACCGTTGGAGAACACGAAGTCGAAGCTCGCCGGGCGGAGGGCCAGGCGGAAGATATCCATCTGCACGAAGCGCGCGCCGTCGAGCTCGAAGCGCTCCTTGAACGTGCGGCCCTTGCGCAGCGAGTTGAACGACAGGTCGATACCGAGGGCGTTGCGTTTCATGGCCGAGAGGAAGTTCACGAGCTGGCCGGTGCCGCAGCCAACGTCCACGACCAGCGCCGACCAGGGGATTTGCTCGTCGAGGAGCCTCATGTAGATGCCCTTGCCGGCCTTCTGGGCGAGGTCAAAGGGAGTCTCGACGTCTTCGTAGCCGGGGAAGGAGCACGCCTCGTAGAACTGCCGGACACGCGTCGCCACTTCGTCTGTCTTCATCAGAACCTCGGGCAGTTTACCGCACTTCGCGCGGCGCGCGCCAGCACCGCGCGCGCCGCGCGTTTCAGCGGGGGCGGCAGCATCAGCGCGCCCAACGGCTTTGCCACGAAGACGGCCGACCACGGTGGGGAGGCGTCGCTGCGCAGCGCCCGCAGCTTGGCCACGACCTCGTCGCGCAGCCGCGTCGTGTCGCGCGCGCTCGAGAGCCGTCCCGGCGCCAACCGCCGGAGCACGAGCGGCTCGCCGAGGTTCGCCAGGCGCGTGACGCGGCTCATGCGCAGCCACAGGTCGTAGTCCTGAGCGACCGCGAACGACTCGTCGTAGGCGCCGACCGCGTCGACGACGGCGCGCCGGAACATGACCGAGGAGTGGATGAACGGGTTCGCGCGCATCAGCTCGCGGCGGAGCGCGCGATCGTCGCACGGCGCCGTCAGCGTCCGGACCACCCGCCGGACGGCGCGATCTCGCGCGCGGCCGCTGCCGAGCAGGCCGACGTCGGGATGGGAGGCCTGGAACGAGGCCTGCCGTGAGAGGCGCTCGGGAAGCGGGACGTCGGCGGCGTCGATGCGCGCGATCAGCGGCGCGCGCGCGGCCCGAAGACCGTGATTCAGCGCCGCCGTCTGTCCGCCCAGTGTGACCTTGGGCAGGCAGCAGACCTCGTGCGCTAGGCGGCTGCCCAGCAACCCGTCGCGTCACCCGCCAAGACCGGCTGCGCACAGATCGAGCACTCGAGCTTTATGGCTGTAACGATGGACCACCGATAAGTCCAATGGATTGACCAATGGTTTTACCGTCACCGGCCCGTGTCCCTATAGGTCCCGGCGGCGCCCACCGAATGGGGGGCACGTTCCAAAGCGCTTGACACCGTCCGTCCCATCGTAATATACGTCCCTGACCAGTGCTTTCATCCTACGTCGCGCAATACCGCTCCGTGATCCGACGCACCGTTGACTGAGACAGAGTCGCCGAGTTCGTGATCAGTTGGTAGGGCAGGAAAAGTGCGCGTCGGCATAAACGCCTCGGTCGTCGGAGAAAATCCCACTGGTCTCGGTGTCTACTCCGTCAAGCTCATCCGAGCGCTCGACCAGATCCGGGACGACTTCGTCGTTTACTCATCGTCAGCGCAGGCGTTTGGGACGCTTCGAGCGCCGATCGAGCGAACGCCCGTCGCCACGCGTCCCGATTTCGGCTTGCGAGGGCATCTGCTCCGTCTGATCTGGACCCAGAGCGTGCTTCGGCTCCGAGTGCAACTTTCCGGGCTTCGCGGTCTCCTCAACACCGTCCCTGAGGGAATCCTCGGTTGCTCGATCCCTCAGGTGACGGTAGTTCACGACCTCCTACCCTTGAGGTTTCCGCCCGAGTACCCGCGCCAGCAACATTATTTTCGTCAGTTGGTTCCTCGGATCCTGCGTATATCGCGCGTGGTGAGCGCAGATTCCGACTTCACTCTCAGCGATGTCGTCGAGCGGTACAAGGTTTCGCGCGCCAAGGTGCGCGTGATTTATCCCGGATACGATCCTGACGTCTTTTTCGAAAACGGCGCTGATGCCCCCGACCCGTTCGAGGACCCGTACTTCCTCTACGTTGGCAACCTACTGCCTCACAAGAACGTGCTCCGGCTTCTCGAGGCCTTCGCGATCGTCCGCAAACGGAAACCGTGTCGGCTCATCATACGAGGTGAGGGGCGGCCGGCGTATGTACGGGCTGTTCGGAACCAGGTGAAGACGATGGGGCTTGGAGAAGCGGTCACTTTTCTGAACTACGTTGATGAACCAACGCTTCGGAAGCTCTACACGCGTGCGACATGTTTTGTGTTCCCCTCGCTTGGAGAGGGCTTCGGCCTGCCCGTCTTGGAAGCGATGGCCTGCGGGACGCCCGTCGTGACGACGGGCGTCTGTTCGTTGCCAGAAGTAGCTGGGGATGCCGCTCTGATGGTTGATCCGTTCGACACCGTCAACCTCGCAGACGCCATGTATCGGGTGCTCACCGACTACGGTCTCGTGAAGGACCTCCGGCGGCGCGGCCTCGAACGGGTTCGGACATTCACCTGGCGACGAAGTGCCGAAGCGATGTCGGCGGCACTCGATGAATCGCTTGGGTCGGGGCTTACATGAGATCCGCAAACCTAGCCTAGAAGCCATGGATTCGATCAGCACGTCATCGGCCACTGCAGTGCCCCACGCGTCCGAAACGGACGGTGCCGTTGTCGAGGCACATATCCCACAGAGCATGAAGCGGTCCGTCCTCTCGTGGCTCCGCGTGAGAAGAACGGCTCAAGGGTACGTACTGGACTGGATTCCGTTCCTGTTGTCCGGGAGCTGGCTTGCCGCGCTCATCCTCGGCGGCTACGCCGTCGTCTTCATCGTGGCGCTGCTCCGATTTCCGCTCGTGGGGCCTGTGGCAACCGTCGACGAGCAGCTCAACTACTACCAGATAGCCCGCAACTTCCTGCAGTACGGTTTCATGAATTCCGGGTTCCTTCACGACCTTTCCACGAGCTCGAATCCGGCGCACCATCCGTACATCTATAGTCACATGCCTCCCGGCCCGGAGATCTTCGTGGCCTTGCTGATGAAGATTGTCGGTGAGCACTGGGGAGTGATCCGGCTGGTCCTGGTTGCTGTCTTCTTCGTTGGAATGGTCTACTTTCTGCGATTCGTTCAGCTCGTGCTGAGGGAGCACGGGCTCACGGGGGCCGGGTATGTGCTGCTGTTTCTGAGCCCCCTCACCGTGCTTCATGCGGTCGACCATCCCGCATACAGCCCGTTTCCCCTGTTCCTGTGCTTCCCGCTGGTGGCGCTCATGCGTTACTACGCTACCGGGCGGACGATTCATTACTGGCTCGCTCTGACCGTCGTGCTCGTGGCATCGGTCTACGCGGTGACGCTGAATTTCATTCTCTTCTGTGTCGCGTGGGTCCTCGTGTGGTTCTTCGGCCTCCTGCGCCTTCGGTTTCGTCACGTTGCAGCCATGATTTCCGTCGGTGTCCTGGGGATCGCTCTCCACCTTCTACAAGGCATGTGGTTCCTCGGTCCTTCCGTCTTCCTCGAGGAGCTGCGCATCACCCTCTCCAACCGGATCCTCGGCTTCCCGTCCGCGGACGAGGTCATGGCCTTTTACCGCGCGCACGACATCGTTCTTCATGGAACGCACGTCTTCGATCCGGCCCGCAACCTCACAGCGATCAACCATTCTCTGCGGTTCCCGGCCCGCGTCGTCTTCGTCTTGCTCGGGCTCGCGGTGCTGGCATGGGTTATCGCAAGAATCGGACGCTTCGATCGAAGCAGCCACACGGTAGTGGTCCCCGTTGACGATGTGTCGGCGCCATTCCGCACGAGCGTCGGCCTGCTCGCGAAGCTCTTCGCATGGGCCGTGCTCTCGATAGTCATTCCCGTCGCCCTCTTTCCCGCGTACACGGGAGACTATGGTCTCCAGGGTCTCGGCGAATTCTTGCTGGCCCCGCTCGCGGTGGTGGTGCTCGCCTACGCGGTGCGCGAATTCTTCAAAGAGGGGTGCGCACTGTGGTCGGTGTCGGCGCCGGGCGAACTATGTGTCAGGGGTCTCGCCCTGTTCCTGATGGTGGCCATGTTGCTGGGCGCTTTCATGATTCTGGCAAGGGCGCAGCAGGTGGGAATCAAGGCCACGACCCACAGCCACTTCGCAGCCAACCCCAACGGGGACCTCGTCCAGATCGAGCGGCTCTTGAAGGGACGGGTCGTCATGACCAACGTGTACCCGACGACGGCGAGCTTCTTCACCCAGGAAGCGGCGTTCGGGGGGTGCGAGATGGCGGCCTTTGGATCAGACGGGAAAGTCGATCCTTCCCGATGTCATGCCGCCTTCATCAAAGGTTACGGTCGGGGCGTGAGCGTGAATCCGACCCATGCCGTCCTCTTCCGGAGTCTCTTCACAGGCTTCACTCAATGTCAAAAGGATTGCCTCAAGAGGCTCGAGGCCCGGCTCAATAGACATCACGATAAGATGATCGAAACGAAGTTGCTGACGATCTACGCCCTCAAGGAGAATTAACAGGCAATGCATGCCCGATTGGAGCTCGAGCTCAGGCTGCTCCGGGAGATGATCCGCATCCGGACGGCCGAGCAGACGATTGCCGACCTCTACCCGGAAGGGGAAATGCGGACGCCGACCCACTTCTCGATCGGCCAGGAGGCGGTGGCGGTAGGTGTCTGCACCGCCCTGCGGCGCGACGACGTGGTCTTCAGCGGGCATCGGTGCCACGCGCACTACCTCGCAAAGGGTGGAGATCTCGGGGCGATGGTCGCCGAGTTTTACGGGCGCGAAACCGGCTGCGCACGGGGCCGAGGCGGCTCGGTACACCTGAACGACCCCGCGGCGGGATTCATGGCGTCCTCGGCGATCCTCGGGCAGACGATGGCAACAGCCGTGGGGTCAGCGCTGGCGTTCAAGATGGATGGGCTCGACCGCGCGGCCGTGACCTTCTTCGGGGACGGCGCGGTCGAGGAGGGGATCTTCCACGAGTGCCTCAACTTCGCCGTCGTGAAACGGCTGCCGGTACTTTTCGTTTGCGAGAACAACGGCTACTCGACGCACACGCGGCTCGAGATCCGACAGCCGGCGAGCGTATCGATCCGATCACGAGCCGCCTCCTACGGCTTGCCCTCGGTGCGTGTCGACGGGAACGACGTGTCCGCGGTGTTTGCCGCCGCCCAGGGGGCCGTGGACGAAACGCGGCGGGGTCACGGGCCGTCCTTCATGGAGTGCATGACCTACCGGTGGCGGGAGCACGTCGGCCCGATGTGGGACTACGACAAGGGATACCGGGCAAAGGCCGAGGTCGATGAGTGGATCGCCCGTTGCCCGATCAAGCGCGCGAGCGAGCGGCTGATCGCGGAGGGAGTCTGCTCGGCGGACGACGTGGAGCGCTTCGGGCGAGACTCTCAGGATGAGGTGAATCGTGCGGTTGCGGCCGCCAAGGCCGCGCCCTTCCCCGCCGTCGAAGACCTCACGGTCGGCACATACTGAGGTGGCCGGCATGAGATCGTTACGCTACTGGCAGGCGATCAGCGAGGCCACCGTGCAGTGCATGGAGGCGGACCCCAGCATCTTCGTGGCTGGCATCGGCGTGGACGACTTCAAGGGTATCTTCGGCACCACTGCCGAGGCGTACCGGCGATTCGGGAGCGCCCGCGTGTTCGACATCCCGAATTGCGAGAACGCCATGACCGGCATCGCGATCGGGGCGGCGGCGGTGGGCAAGCGCCCTCTCATCGTGCATCCGCGGAACGACTTCATGTTCCTCAGCATGGACCAGATCTTCAACCTGGCCGCCAAGTGGCGCTACATGTTCGGACGGAACGTCGGCGTTCCTGTGGTGTTCCGCGGCATCGTCGGTCGCGGGTGGGGACAGGGGGCGACCCATTCCCAGAGTCTCCAGGCAGTGTTCGGTCACTTCCCGGGACTCTACGTGGCGACGCCGGCCTCTCCCGCAGACGCCAAGGGCCTCATGGTCAGCGCGCTCCGGGGGACGGGCCCGGTGGTCCTGCTCGAGAATCGGGCGCTCTATGAGCTGGAGGAGGCGGTGCCCGAGGAAGCGGTCCCGATTCCGTTCGGGAAGGGGAAGATCGTTCGACCCGGGAAGGACATCACCATCGTCGGCACCTCGCTCATGGCGTACGAGGCCAAGCGCGCGGCCGAGATCCTGGCCGACCACGGCGTGGACGCCGAGGTGATCGATCCGCGGAGCGTGCGGCCGTTCGACGAGGCCCTGCTCCTGGAATCCATCAAGAAGACAGGCCGGCTCGTCGTCGCCGACACGAGCTGGGCCTTCTGCGGCTTCGCTGCGGAAGTCGCAGCCGTCGCTGCCGAGAAG
>Ga0137415_10003748_pt1 | contig 15104 bp, 11 predicted proteins | sample CZODoug3_1_1_16f_FD_183082 | JGI IMG/M metagenome (GOLD analysis project Ga0137415, IMG submission 183082) | Vadose zone soil fungal communities from Angelo Coast Range Reserve, California, USA - CZODoug3_1_1_16fungal (Hybrid Assembly) | ecosystem: Environmental > Terrestrial > Soil > Vadose... | reverse complement strand
TCCCTGAATCCGCCGGCCTGCATCGTCGAGTCCGCGCGCATCGTCGAGCCCCGGCTGCGCGCGTTCCTCGACGAGAAACAGACTGCCTTCGCGGCGCTGCCGGTGGATCTGCGCGACGCGGCGGCCGCGCTCCGCGACTACCTGCTGCGGGGAGGCAAGCGGCTTCGCGCCGCCCTGCTGCTCCTCGGACATGAAGCTGCCGGCGGAGCGCGCGAAGCCGCGCTGGATGCCTCGATCGGCGTCGAGCTGCTGCACGCGTATCTCCTGATCCACGACGACTTCATGGACCAGGACGACGTGCGCCGCGGGGGACCCACGTTGCACCGCGCGCTCGGCGGCGATCATCTGGGCGCCAGCGTCGCGCTGCTCTGCGGCAGCCTTTGCGAGGCCTGGGGGTACCAGCTCCTGGGCCGGGCGGCGCCGGTGGCGGCTCGCACGCTCGAGCAGGTCATCCTGGGCCAGATGGCGGACCTGCGCGCTCCGGGCGGCCGCGAGCTGACGGCGCGCGAGATCCTCGAGGTGCAGCGCGCGAAGACGGGCTCGTATACGTTCGAGCTCCCGCTCCACCTCGGCGCCACTCTCGCCGGAGGCTCCCGGCCGCTGCTGGATGTCCTGTCCGCCTACGCGCGCCCCCTGGGCGTTGCGTTCCAGATCGCGGACGATTTGCTGGGGACATTCGGCGAGGCGGAGGTTACCGGGAAATCGAACGCCAGCGATCTGCGCGAAGGCAAGCGGACGCTGATCGTGGCCCGCGCGCTGGAGACCGCCTCGCCCGAAGACGCGGCGCGGCTCCGCTCTCAGCTCGGCCGGAGCGACGCGGACGTCGGCGAGCTGCGGGCCATCCTGCGGCGCAGTGGCGCGGAGGCCTCCGCCCGAGTGGAAGCGGACCGCTATTGCGACGAGGCGCTGCGCGCGCTCGACTCGCCGGCGCTCGATCCGCGAATCGCGCAGGACTTGCGGGAGATCGCGGTGTACACCGTGCGCAGGTCGGCGTAGCGTCTCCTGGTGTTCGCCTTGCGGGTTCCGTGGCCTGCTTCTGCCGCCAGTGCTGCAGTGCCGGTAGGTCCAGTTTCGGCTGTGCCCCGGTCACGCTCACTCTGGCTTTCCACCTTGTGTACGTCGATGCCAATATGTTCCATGGCTGGCCCCTCCACCTTTTGCGGCACACGACCACATGCACCATTGTGGGGCCTCGGCCACCACGCTCGGTGGCGGCCAGTCGCTTCATCCATCTATCGTCCCAGGAGCGAGGCTACTTCCCCTTTTTCTTCTTGGCGTCCTCCGCGGCCTTCTTGTCGGCCGCCTCGGCGTCCAAGTCGGCCTGGTCGGCGAACGTCTTGTATTCCTTGACGTACTTCGGCGACGCGCGGTATTCCGGGTCCGATTGGTGCGGGAACGTGTGGCACTCCTCGCTGCCGTTGCCGAGAGCGTGCGGGTGGCCGTCGTCGTCGACATGCGGGCGGACGTCCTTGTCGTCCTTCTTCGGTCTCCAGGTGACGACACGCTTCGGGTGGCAGCCGTAGCGGACGCCGTGGGGAACCTTGAGCCCGCCGAGCGCGTTCAACTGGTCCGTGATCTTGTCGTAGAGGACCTGGAAGTCGAGTCCGAGCGGGTCGTCGTGCATGCTCCCCGGACCGTCGTTGACGATGACCCAGCCTTTCTTGCCAGTCTTTTTGTCGATGACCCGGTAACCCTTTTTCTTGTTGGCGATCTTGTGCCAGAGCGTGCCCGGATTCTTGATCTTGGCGTCGGTCGCCGCGTCGAAGGAAGACCACTTGCTGATGTCCGACCAAAACACGTTCGAGTACATCAGGTTCTTGTCGGCTTCCATGTGCGGAGTGATCGTCAGGAGGTGGTTCGCGCGCGCCGAGAGAAAGACGTAGAGCTGTGCGAACGTATCGAGGATGGAGTCGGGCCACTTCCACCACACGTCGTGCCGAACCCCGTTGTCGGGGTAGTTGTGGTACCACCCGATCGAGGCGTACTTCTTTTCGCTCCCGGTCGAGAACTTGTCGTCCTTGTCGGTGGCATTGGTCTCGACAACCGGCACGGTCTCGACGCCGGCGCAATAGCCGTGGATCCACTCGCCCGTGATCACCCACTCGAGGATCGTGCCGCCCTTGTCGACGTCGAAGTCCTCGTGGATCGCGTATGTGCCTTTCTTGTTGATGTAGCCGTTCACGCTCTCCGCGCCGACGAGCTCGGACGCCTCGGACTCGTCGGCCCGCTTCGCCGACCCCGCGCCCGTGTCGTGGAAGAAGAAGTAGGCGCGCTGGACGTCGGTCGCCTTGAGCTCCTTTGTCCTCGTCCCCTTGGCGAGCTTTTTCTTCATCGCCTCGAAGAGCTCATCGAGCTTCTTGCGGCGGTCTGCGGCGGGCACGAAGTTCTTGAAGCGGAGCCCGTCCATATCGACCGCCTCGTGCTCGGTGAGCGTGACCTTGGTCGGGTCCGGATCCTTGCCCTTGAGCGCGGTGGTGCGCGCATCGAGGATCGCTTTGTCGAGGTCCTTGGGCGCCTTGTCGGGGTCGACGCGGGGGTTCCGCTTCGGATCGCTGAATCGCCCGACGACCTTTGCGTCCGTGATCGTCTTGAACGCGCCCATGGGCGTCGTCTGGAGCGCGAGCATGCGATCGACGGGATCGCTGCACTGAATCGTCGAACGCAGAGTGTGGTCCCAGTCGAGGGCCGAGTACTTCACCGTCTTCTTGTTCACGACCGCCGTGAGCTCAACACCGATCCGGTGCTTGCCGGCGTCCCCGTGGAGATGGGGGTTGTTGCGGGCCTCACCCGAGTCCTTGAACTTTTCCGGTACGAAGATGGGAAAGGTGTTCGTGCCGCCCATGGAGAAGATGAAGTCCGCGTCGTCCGCCTTGACGGGCTTCGAGAGCGCCGTCCCCTTGCGGCCGTAGGTCGTCGTGAGCTTCGGGTTCGAGATCACCATCTCCGGCGGCGATCCCTTGCCATCGGGCGTGGCGCTCGCCGCCGGGTTCGGCGCGAGGTCGAATGTAAACTTCGCGAGCGAGTGATGCCAGGAAGGCTGAGCGTTGCCCGTGGCCTCCTTGTCGTACCAACACTGGAAAATCTCGGCCACTACGCCCTTGAGCCCGCTGGCGGGCGCGTTGGCCCAGCGCGCGACGTGTAGGCTCAGGATCGGAGGCACCGCGCTCGCGCCGGCGGTATCGGAGAAGAGGTAGGAGTAAATGTCCGCGTCGGTCGCCGCGGGGGCTTTCGGATCGCTCATGCGTCACCCGAGGGTTCGCCCCTGGAGCCGTCGTCGCCGGAGCCATCGGTGCCCGACCCCGAGTCGGCATCCTCGGAGATTTCGTCGTCCATGGCGTCGGGGTTCACTCCGTCGTGACTCGTGACGTGGAACGTGGGGACCGGGTTGGACTCCTCGTCGTACGTGGTCTCCTCCGGATCGGCTTGCTCGGTATCGCCCGGGTCGCCCGCGGGGAAGAGCCACTCGGGGCGCTCCACCTGGTCGTGGGGCGTGCCCTCCGAATCGTCAGGCGCCGCGTCGCCCGAGGGCTCGACGAACGGGAGCCACACGCAGATGACGAGCGCAGGGTCGTGCACGGCGGGGACGCGCACCGTTCTTTGCTCGAACTTCACTTCGAGGAAGTCCCACTTCATGCTCGGCACCGACGCACACCCCTTGTCGTCCGTCGTCCCCTGCACTCCCTCGACTTCGAACGCGAGCTCGGCTGCCGGGCTGCCGTCGAGCTTGAGGAACTTGGCCGAGAGGTAGTGCATGCCCTTCGGCGCCGCCGCCATCAGGCGCAACGCGGTGGCGGGATGGACGAAGATGGCCTTGCCGTCCTGGGGGAACTCGTCGGCCTCGGCCAGGTCCTTCCAGAAGAGGAAGGCCTGCGTGTTCTTCTTGAACTCCTCGCGCTGCTTGTTCGGGTGCGACTTGTAGCGCTCGAGTTGGAGGAACTTGTCCACGTCGAGGGCGAACTCGGTGAGGCCCTTGACGGCCAGGTAGCGTGAGCGCCAGCACTCTGCGGGCGTGCGATAGAAGAGCTCCACCTCGCCCGGCACGGGTATGTCTTGCGGCATCTTGCCGATGGTTTTCTTCTCCGGGTCGAGCGCCTCGATCAGCTTCTTGGTATGCTCGACGTCGCCGCGCTCCTCGTTCAAGTCCAGTTCGCTCAGCTTCACCTCGTCCTCGGCGCCGAACTCCTTCTCCGGCAAGGAGCCGGTGGGGAAGACCGCGGCCTGGGAGAACACGGACCAGTGCACGAGCGGCCTGCCCAGGTATTCGCCCGCCAGGCCGATGGGCTCGCTCGCCTCCACCGTCCAACGGCGCTTGCCGTCCTTCTTGTCGGCATCGAGGATGGCGACCTTGACGTCCTTGAGAGCGGCGATGGTCTGGCTCTTCTTCGCCGCCGCCTCCAGGTCGAAGTCCGCCCAGGGGGACAGCGCCTTCACCTTCGCGGTGCCGTCCTGGGCGACCTTGACCCACTGACCCTTGAGCTTGACGTAGACGTCGTTGTTCTCGCCGGTGCGGTCCTCCTCCTCATAGACGCCGGTTTGGAGCAACTTGTCGTTCTGCACGTTGGCCGGCGAGAATTTGCCTTTGTCCTCGTCCTTCCAGGTAGGCGCGTCGGCCATCACCCTCCACTTCGGCTTGCCGCGGTCAGCACCGTCGAGGAGGAGCCGGCGCAGCCAGCCCGCATGGGCGCGGTCAGGATGGAGCGGCTCGCGCTGCAGGTGCACGAAGAGACTGAAGATCGACTTGTTGCCCTCGAGCGGATGGCGCAGGAGCACGAAGCCGGTGTCGCCCCAGGGATGCTCGCCGGTCCCCACTCCGATGCGCGCCGCCACCACCTCCCCGTAGGCGATGGAGCAGATGGGCTTGCCGCGCTCGACCAGCAGATCCGCGCCGCTGTGGAACTGTGCCGCGATGCCCAGCGGGAACGCGCCCTGCTGCCCGCGCTCGCTAGTGTGATAGAGCGACTCCAGAGCCTCGGCAGTGACTGTCTTCGACTTGTTGATCTCGAAGGGCAGGCTGACGTTGCCCGAGGCGGGCGGCGCGCCCCGTTCTTTCCTGTCGCCCAAAAAGCACCCCTATTTAATTTTACGCGAGAGCAGAGCATCAGAACAGAGGGGCTAAGGCAGGGCCAAGGCTAGAGCGCGCGACGACCAGGCTGAGCTCTGCTGGGGCAGGCACGGCTGGAGGCAAGTTGGTGCTCGGGCCGGGAATGGGCTCTGACCGAGCCCATGATCGGGGCGGCGGTGCCGCTCCCCGCGCCGATCGCCGGCCCCTTCCGGTTGCCGGCGATCGACGCAAGGCGGCGGGCCTACAGCGGCAGCTTCCCGTCCAGCATGTCCTGCATGATCTTCTTGTACGGCATCGTCTTGCCCGGGACCTTCTCGTTGGCGAGCTTCGGCCAGGGCGCGCTGCCCTTGCTCATCCAGTACTGGGGATCCCTCTCCGGGTTGAGCTTCGGGCCGCACTCGCCCTGCAGGCCCGAGCGCCCGATGCGGTCCATCACGTCGTCCTGTGCCTTCGCCAGGTTGTCGAGCGCCTGCTCGGGCGTGACTTCGCCGGCGACCGCCTCGCCAATGTTCTGCCACCAGAGCTGGGCGAGCTTGGCGTAGTCGGGAACGTTCAGACCGGTCGGGGTCCAGTACTTGATGCCCGGACCGCGGAAGAACTGGATCAGGCCGCCCCACTTGTCGTTTTGAGGGTCGTCGAAGGAGGGATGTCGGACCGTGCTATTGCGAATGAACGTCAGGCCGACGTGCGACTTCTTCAGGTCGACGGTCTTCGACGTCACGAACTGCGCATAGAGCCAGGCGGCCTTGGTGCGCTCCACGGGCACGTTCTTGAGCAGCGTCCAGGAACCCTCATCCCGGTAGCCGGCCTTCATACCCTCCTTCCAATACGGTCCGTGCGGGGTCGGCGCCATCCGCCACAGAGGCTTGTCGTTCGCATCTACCGTGTTGTTGCCCTTGCTCTTCGGCTCGACCATGTTCGCGGTGAAGGCGGAGTACCAGAAGATCTGCTGGGCGACGTTGCCCTTGGCGAGGCTGGGCAGCGATTGGTAGAAGTCCATGCCCAGCGCCCCGGGGGGGGCGTACTTGCGCAGCCACTCCAGGTACTTGCGCAGCGCGTACTGCGCGGCGGGGCCGTTGACGTCGCCGCCGCGGCTCACGCTGGCGCCGACCGGGCGGCAGCCTTCCATGCGGATGCCCCACTCGTCCACCGGGTAGCCGTTGGGCACGCCAACGTCGCCCTCACCGGCCATCCCGAGCCAGTCGTCGGTGAAGCGCCAGCCGAGGTCGGGCGCCTTCTTGCCGTAGTCCATGTGGCCGAAGATCGCCTTGCCGTCGACCTGCTTGACGTCGTTGGTGAAGAAATCGGCGATGTCCTCGTAGGCCGACCAGTTCACCGGCACGCCCAGGTCGTAGCCGTACTTGGCCTTGAACTTCGCCTGCAGATCGGGCCGTTCGAACCAGTCGGCGCGGAACCAGTAGACGTTGATGAAGGACTGATCCGGCAGCTGCCACAGGCTGCCGTCGAAGCCCCGCGACTTCAGCCCGGTCGCGTCGGCCAGGCCGAGGAAGTCCTGGAGGTCGAAGTACGGGTCGGTCACGTCCTTTCCTTCCTCCGCCATCCACTTCGTCAGGTTCCGCGTGTACGGGTAGCGCGCATGGAAGCCGATGAAGTCGTCATCGTTGATGTAGGCGTCGTAGATCGGCCGTCCCGTCTGCACCTGCGTCTGCAGCTTCTCGACGACGTCGCCCTCCTGGATGACGTCGTGAACGACGTGGATGCCCGTGATCTCCTCGAAGGCCTTCGTCAGCACCTTCGATTCGTACGCGTGCGTGGGAATCGTCTCGGACACCACCTTGATGGTCTGGCCCTTGTAGGGAGCCGCCGCCTTGATGAACCATTCCATCTCCTTGAGTTGGTCCTCCTTGTTCAGCACCGATGGCTGGAACTCGTCGTCGATCCATTTCTTGGCTGCCCCCGTATCCGCGCCCGCCGGCGCCGAGAAGGCCACCAGCGAGGATGCGGCGATGCTGCCCAAGACGAAGCACCACGGAATTGTCATCTTCACCGCGCTTTTCATGTTCTCTCCTCGCTATGGCCCTCGCATTTGATCCGGCGTCCCGGCACGCGTCGTCGGTGCGAGGGCCGCACCCCGACGCCGCCAATCCGATCTCTGTCGTGTGTTCGGTCAGCCCCAGCGCATGACGACCCCCATCCAGACCAGTGAAATCGCAAACGGAACCCACAGGCTCGCGTGGGTCAGCCCGAGCCAAGCAAGGTGCAGGTACGCGCTCACCAGCAGGCCCATGAACAAGCGGTCGCCGGGCGTGGTCGCGATCGGCAGAAAGCCGCGCCGCTCGGGACTCGGGCTCGCGACCTGCCACGCGGTCATGGCGGCCAGGATGGCCGCGATCGCGCCGAAGAAGATCCCGGTGGGAACGGTCCAGACCATCCAGTCCAGAAGAGACATGGCCTCGTGGTCCCTCACACCCGCCCGAGGGCGAAGCCCTTGGCGATGTAGTTGCGAACGAAATAGATCACGAGCGCTCCGGGCACGATGGTGAGGATGCCGCCCGCCGCCAGCAGCCCCCAGTCGAGCCCGGAGGCGCTGACGGTGCGGGTCATCACCGCAGCAATCGGCTTCGCCTCGGTGATCGTCAGGGTGCGCGCGAACAGCAACTCGACCCAGGAGAACATGAAGCAGAAGAACGCCGTCACGCCGACGCCGGCGCGGATCAGGGGGATGAACACGGTCAGGAAGAAGCGCGGCAGCGAGTAGCCGTCGATGAACGCCGTCTCGTCGATCTCCCTCGGCACGCCGGACATGAATCCCTCGAGGATCCACACGGCGAGCGGCACGTTGAACAGGGTGTGGGCGAGCGCCACCGCGATGTAGTGGTCGATCAGCCCCAAGGTCGAGTAGAGCTGGAACACCGGCAGCAGGAACACCGCCGCGGGAGCCATGCGATTGGTCAGCAGCCAGAAGAACAGGTGCTTGTCGCCCAGAAACCGGTAGCGCGAGAAGGCGTACGCGGCGGGCAGCGCGACCACGAGGGTGATGACCGTGTTCATGCTGACGTAGGCGAAGGAGTTGACGTAGCCGAGATACCAGGACGGATCGGTGAGGATCACCGCGTAGTTGTGCAGCGTGGGGTGAAGCGGCGCGAACGCCAGCTGCGACATGATGTCGTTGTTGTCGCGCAGCGACATGTTGAGCATCCAGTAGATCGGCAGCATCAGGAGCACGAGGTAGGCGACCAGTGCTGCGATGCGCGAGCGGGTCTTCATTTCGCCTCCCCCGTGCCGACCCGCTGCAGCGCCTGGTAGAAGACGTAGCTGAGCGCGAGCACGATCAGGAAGTAGATGATCGAGAACGCTCCCGCGCTCCCGACGTCGAACTCGCCGATCGCGAGCTTGACGAGATAGATCGACAGGAACGTGGTCGAATCGCCCGGACCGCCGCCGGTGAGCACGAACGGTTCGGTATAGATGAGAAAGCTGTCCATGAAGCGCAGAAGGACCGCGATCGTCAGCACGCCGCGCATCTTGGGCAGCTCGATGTAGCGGAACACAGCCCAGCCGGAGGCGCCATCGATGCGCGCGGCCTGGTAGTAGGCGTCGGGAATCGCGCGCAGGCCCGCATAGGCGAGCAGCGCGACGAGCGGCGTCCAGTGCCACGCCTCCATCAGCACCACCGAGATCCAGGCCTGCGACGGCACCGTCGGGTAGTCGAAATGGATGCCGAGGGTGTGGTCGATGAAGTGCCCGAGCAGTCCGATGTCGGGACGCAGGAACACCACCCAGATCGTGCCGATCACGTTCCAGGGGATGAGCAGGGGCAGGGCGACCAGGACCATCGTCAGGGAGGTGGCCCAGCCACCTTTCTTGGGCATGACCAGGGCGATCCCCACGCCGAGCGGCAGCTCGATCAGCAGCACTAGCGCCGAGAACAGGAATTGACGCCCCAGGGCATTCTGCAGGCGCGAGCTGCGGAGCATGGCTCGGTACCAGTCGGCGCCGACGAACGAGCGGTGGGTCGCATCGAACACGTCCTGGACCGAATAGTTCACCACGGTCATGAGCGGGATGATCGCGTTGAAGGCGACCAGCGCGAACACCGGCAGCACAAGGAACCAGGCCCGGTTATCGAGGGTCTTCCGCACGTTCTCTTCCTCTCATTCCAGGACGCTGCCGCCGGCATAGAGCAGCGTCCACTTTGGCGGGAAGACCAGCCAGCCCGGCCCGGGAGCGATGCTCGCGCTCGCTTTGAGCTTGGCCTTGACGAGATGCCGGCCCAGGCGCGCCGTGGCGATCTTGTAGTTCCCCAGGTCCTCGACGGCGGTGACCTCGGCGGCCAGCGAGTCCGCCGAGGCGTGCGCCTGGCAGCGGACGAACTCGGGGCGGATCCCGAGGATCAGCTCGCCGCTGGCGCCGCGCGCCCGCTCGAGCCTGGCGGGCGCGACCGGGATGGAGAACCCATCGATGCGCACGCCGTCTCCATCGAGCTCGCAGGGGAGCAGGTTCATCCCCGGGCTGCCGATAAAATGGCCGACGAAGGTGTGCGCGGGGCGCTCGAACAAATCGGTCGGGCTGCCGACCTGGACCGCCCGCCCCTCGGACAGCACCACCACGCGGTCGGCGAAGGTCAGGGCCTCGGCCTGGTCGTGCGTCACGTAGATCAGCGTGAGCTTGAATTCCTGATGGATCTGCTTGAGCTTGAGCCGCAGCAACCATTTCAGGTGGGGGTCGATCACGGTGAGTGGCTCATCGAACAGGATCGCCGCGACGTCGCTTCGTACCAGTCCTCGGCCGAGCGAGATCTTCTGCTTGGCGTCGGCCGCAAGCCCGCTCGCGCGCCGCTTGAGGTCGTCGGTGAGCTCGAGCAGCTCCGCCACCTTGCCCACCCGCGTCTGCACCTCCGGCTCGCGGACGCCGCGGTTGCGCAGGGGAAAGGCGAGGTTGTCAAACACGGTCATCGTGTCGTAGATCACGGGGAACTGGAAGACCTGTGCGATGTTTCGCTGCGCGGTCGACAGCCCGGTGACGTCGCTCCCGTCGAAGAGGATGCGACCCTTGCTCGGTCGAACCAGACCCGAGATGACGTTCAGCAGCGTCGTCTTGCCCGAACCCGACGGACCGAGCAGAGCGTAGGCACCGCCGTCATCCCAGTGCAGGTCCGACGGCTGAAGCGCGTAGTCCTCCGGCGCGGCCGGGGACGGCTCGTAGCTGTGGCCAACTCCCTGGAACTCGATGCGCGCCATCAACTCGCGCCCGCGTTGTCCGTTGACCGCGCCGGCGCGGCTGCGAGATTTCCCGCCCCGTCGAAGACGAACAGCCGGTTCGAATCGAAATGCAGGCTGACCGACTCGCCGAGGGCGAACTGGCGCACCCCCTCGAGCTGCGCGATCATCGTGAAATCGTGGTGCCGCGCGTGCACATAGGTTTCAGAGCCGTTGATCTCCGCGAGTTTGACCGTCGCGCTGACGAGGCCGGTGTTGCCGGAGCGGTACACGACCTCGATCTGGTTCGCCCGCAGACCGACCCGGTAGTCGCCGGGCGGTAGCGATCGCATGTGGTCCGCGAGCGGGAATGCCACGCTCGGCGACAGCCGGCAGCCGTCCGGGCCGATGCTCGCGCGAACGAGGTTGATCGGCGGGTCGCTAAAGACCTCGCTCACCCTGACCGTCGCCGGCCGGTGGTACACCTCGAGCCCGGGTCCGTACTGCAACAGCCGTCCCGCATCCAGCACGCCCGTCTTGCCGCCGAACAGCAGGCCCTCCGCCGGTTCGGTGGTGGCGTAGACGACGGTGGTCAAACCTCGGCTGAAGATCAGGCGTAATTCGCTGCGCAGCTCCTCGCGCAGCTTGTAGTCCAGGTTCAGGAGCGGCTCGTCGAGCAACAGCAGGCGTGCGTCCTTGACCAGCGCCCGCGCCAGGGCGACCCGCTGCTGCTGGCCGCCGGAGAGCTCGGCCGGCAGGCGATCGAGCAGGCGCTCGATGCGCAACATCTCCGCCGTCGTCTTGACCTTGGCGTCGACTTCCGCTGCGGACAGCCGCCTGGCACGGCGCAGCGGCGCTGCGATGTTGTCGTAGACGGTGAACGAGGGATAGTTCACGAATTCCTGGTAGACCATCGCCACGTTGCGTCTGCGCACGTCGAGCTTGGTGACGTCCACGCCGTCCTCGAGGATGGCGCCCGAAGTGGGGCGATCGAGCCCGGCCAGCAGTCGCAGCAACGACGTCTTTCCCGACTGCGTAGGACCGAGCAGCACGCTGAACGAGCCGGGCTCGAGGTCGAGGTCGATCCCGTACAGATGGGTCTCACCGTTGACGACCTTTCTGACCTGTTGCAGCGTCAGGCGCATTGCAGCACCTTCCCGAGGCCAGCTGCTTCCCCGCAGGCCGGCAGGACGGGCGCGAGCTTGGCAGTCGCGGCTCGCTCATACTACAAAACTGTGACCTTTGTAGTGCGCTACCAACGTCACGCTCCTGCTTTGCTTCGACAACCTACAACGCAACAGGCTGGTTTCATTCGCCAATCGGACACAGATCGCCCATCGCAAGAAGCTGATCAACTGCAAGCGACTTCCGGCTGACCGGACGGAGGTCTTTGCGGTGGTTCTCGCGCCGCGACGGTCTAGCCGACTCGCAGGCGCGTTCTGGAGCAGAAGCGACCCGCTGGGCAGGCGGGTGAGGCAGATCGCCGATGCGGGGACCGGTTCAGGCGGCCCCCTCGTGTAGCCTTCTTTCCCCGCTGCGGCGGAGGCGGCTGGGCTGTACAGCCCCAATGGCGCGTTCCCGACTCAGGGCCCCGCGCAGCGGCGGGGAGACCGGTGCCCCCACCGATCCCTCGCCGCTTCTCCCATCGCGCCGCGTGCGAAATCTCGCGCTCCGAGGTATTTCAAATCGACCTTCGGAGCGGAGGCCATTCTCGTGGGTATTGGTAGCTCGATGATTTCGATCGCACCGTCCGTCATCCTCTTTGCGTCGGCCATGGCGGACGCCGCCGCGCAGGCACCTCCAACGCCGATGCCCCAGATCGTGACCTCCGCATCCGGCGAAGCGCGACTGACCCCAGACCGCGCCAACATCCTCATCGGCGTTCAGACCCGCGCCCCGACCGCTGCCGCGGCGGCCCGCGAGAATGACGCGCGCCAGCAGGCGATCATCGCCGCCATCACGGCGACCGGGATTCCGAAGGAGCAGATCTCCACCGAGAACTACAACGTCTACGCGGAGACGCGCTCCGATCGCGCGGGGCAGAATCCGGTCGTGATCGGGTACGTGGTCAGCAACGTCGTGCGCGTCGAGGTGCGCCGCACCGATCAGGTCGGCCCCGTGATCGACGCGGCGCTCGCGAAGGGCGCCAACCAGATCAACTCGCTCGAGTTCTTCTCCTCGAACACGGACGCGGGCCGCCGCCAGGCGCTCGCCGAGGCGATCGGCAAGGCGCGCGGCGACGCCGAGGCGATGGCGCGCGCCGCGGGAGGTGGCCTGGGGCAGCTGCTCGAGCTGTCGACGGCCGAGGTCGGGCCTCCCCGCCCGCTGTATCGCGCCGCCGCGATGATGGACAAGTCAGCGGCGCCGACCCCGATCGAGCCCGGGGAGCTGACCCTCCGCGTCGCGGTGACCGGGCGCTGGCAGTTCGTGCCGAATCGATGACGACTTCTACGGCGTCGATGCCGCTGGCTTTCCGCCCGGAACCGCGGGTGCAATGGACACGGGTCCGAGGTTCAATTTCTCCAGCGCCTCCTTGCTCTGCGCGACGGGCCCGACGATCACCACCGGCCATCGGGCCGGCTTGATCCATCTCGTCGCCACCCGCTTCACGTCGGCCTGGGACACCCGTCCCACCTTGGCCGCATACGTCCGGTAGTAATCCAGCGGCAAGCCGAGCGAGACCAGGTTGGCCATGGCGCCCGACACCGCGTCGTTGGTCTCCAGATTGGCGGGCAACCCGCGGACCAGGGCCTCTTTCGCTGCCGCCAGCTCGGCCGCCGTGACCGTTCCGCCGGAAAACCTCTGCAGCTCGTTCTCGTACTCGGCGACCGCCTCCACCGTGTTCTGCGCCACGATCCCGCCGCGCGCGGAGAAGGTCCCGGTCCGGCGCAACAGCGACACCGACGATCCGACTCCGTAGCTGTATCCATGCTTCTCGCGCAGGTTCATGTTGAGCCGGCTGGTGAAGAGGCCGCCCAGCGTCATGTTGGCGACCCGCAGGGGGATCGCGTCCGGGTCGGTGGCCTTGAAGAGATGCCCCACGACCCAGACCTGCGCCTGCGTCGTTCCAGGCTTCTCCAGGGCAAAGATCTCCCGGCGCGCGAGATTCGGGAGGGGTGGGAGCGCCTTCTTGGAGATCGGGCGCGGTTTCCAGGAAGCGAACTTCTCCTGGAGAAGCCGCGTCACCTCGTCCGCCTTGACGTCTCCGGCGACCGAGATCACCGCGTCATTCGGTACCCAGAACTGCGTATGGAAGGCGGCGAGGTCCGCGGGGGTGATCGACGCGATGGATTCCGGCGTCCCTCCCGCCGGCTGGCCCCAGGGATGCTCGGGGCCGTAGAGGATGCGGGCCGCCTGATCCGCGGCCAACGCGCCGGTGTTCGCCTTCTTCTGCTCGAGCGCCGTGAGCTTGAGGACGCGGACGCGCGCCACGTCCTCGGGGCGGAAAGCGGGGTTCTGCACCACGTCCGCCATCAGCTCCAGCGCCTTGGGCAGCGTCTCCGTCAGGCAGTTGAGGTGGACGTTGGCGGTCTCCAGGGAGGTGCTTGCGCTGAGGTGCGCCGCCAGGTCCTCGACCTCCTCGGCGAACTTCGCCGCCGAGCGCCCCTTGGTGCCTTCGTCGACCATGTCGGAGACGAACTCGGCCAGGCCGGCCTTCCCCTTCGGATCGCCGTCGATGCCGTGGAGGAAGCGCACGTCGACGGCGACCAGCGGCAACGAGCGGTTCTCGACGATCAACAGGCGCGCACCGTTCTTGAGCTTGCGTTGCACGGGTACCGGTGGGTCGAAGTGTGGCTGCTGCGCGAGCGGCGGCGGCGGCTGCGCCCGGAACGACGCGTCCGGCATCAGCGGCGGCTCCGCCTGTGCCATCTGCGCTGCGGGCGGCGGGACGGCGCTCGGATCGGTCTTCTGCGGCGCGTCCTTTCCCACCTGCGCACCCACGCCGGCATCCGCTCGCGGCGGAGACTCCGCGATTGGAGCAGGCGGCGCGATGGGCGCCGGCTGTGTTTCCGCCGGAGGCGCTCCTTGCGCCGCGGGCGTCCTGGACTCTTCCCGCGAGCCGGTGCAGGCCGCGGCGATCGCCAGCGCTGCGATGAGGCCCCTCATCGCCGCTCTCCTTCCGCGCTGGCGGTCTTCTTGGGCGCGGGGACCACGTCGAGCTCGATGCGCTCCAGCGGAACGAGGATCCTGGTCGCGAAGGCCTGCACGGAAGCCGGAGTCACCGCGCGGTACCGGGCGATGTCCCGGGGCAGGTATCCCGGATCGCCGAGGAACACCTGGTAGTTGTTGAGGAGGTCCGCCTTCCCGCCGAAGCCGCCGATGCGCTCCACCGTTCGCAGGCGGCCGGCGATGATGTTGCGCTTGGCGCGCTCCACTTCCTGTTGAGTGGGGCCTTGCTGCTGGAGATCCAACAGGATCTGCGCCACGACCGGCCGGATCTCGTCGAGGCCATGACCATGGGCCGCGGTGACGGTGATCTGGAACCAGCCGCCCAGGCCCAGCGTGTTGTTGCTGGCGCTCACCCCCGACGCGAGCTGCTTGTCGAACACCAGCGCCTTGTACAACCGGGAGGTCCTCCCCGACCCGAGCACGTCACCCAGCACATCGCCTGCGGGCTCCTCGTCGGTGTACTGCCGCACGCCCTTCCAGGCCAGGATCAGCCTGGGGACCTCGACCAGCTTGTCCTCGAGGGTCTCCTTCACCAGCCGGCCGATGTCCGGTTGCGGCACGTCGTTGAGCTTGACGTCAGGCCCTCGAGGAACGGGGCTGAAGTACTTCTCGACCAGGTCCTTCGCCACCTTGGGATCGAAGTCCCCCACGATCGCGAGCGAGGCGTTCTGCGGACCATACCAGGTGGTGAAGAACTGCCTCAGGTCCTGGAC
>Ga0137415_10003747_pt1 | contig 15105 bp, 9 predicted proteins | sample CZODoug3_1_1_16f_FD_183082 | JGI IMG/M metagenome (GOLD analysis project Ga0137415, IMG submission 183082) | Vadose zone soil fungal communities from Angelo Coast Range Reserve, California, USA - CZODoug3_1_1_16fungal (Hybrid Assembly) | ecosystem: Environmental > Terrestrial > Soil > Vadose... | reverse complement strand
CGTCGCGTCGCCCGAATACCTCGCCGAGAGGGGCACGCCGCGCACGGTGAAGGACCTCCGCAAGCACCGCTGCCTCACGGGCTTCGCGCGTGGCGAGCTCCCGCAATCGACATGGCCGGTCGGGCGCGGCGTCGTCCACATCGACGGCTCGTTCTCGTCGAACGATCCCCGCCTCCTCGTCGAAGCCGCGGTGCGCGGCCTGGGCATCGCGCTGCTCCCGAAGCTGCTGCTCGGGGACCTGATCGAGCGCGGTCAGCTCGTGCGCGTGCTTCCCGATATCGTTCGATCGGAGACCCGCATCGCCGTCGTCTATCCGGAACGTGAGCTCCTCCCGCCGCACGTGCGCGCCTTCATCGAGGCCCTCGTCGCGTGGGCGCCGGCACTCCAGCGAGTCACCGGGACGAGGGCCGCACGGCGCCCGAAGAGATCCGCTCAACGAAACATGTATTCGTGAGTGCCTGATGGCTATTGCCATCAGTATCTGATGTCAATTGTCATCAGCGCAAAAACGCATGGGCTGCGAAACGAGAACGCGTGCGGCAATCATTTGGTTGAACGGAGGGTCCTCGTCGGGGCACGCAGCGGGTATGAAAGACCAACCGCCAAACGGGTCACTCCTTCGAGCAGCGCTCCGATTTTTCTGGATCGCCACTGGATTGTCACTGTCGTTCGCCGCCTCATTGTTGACGCCAGCCTGCAGCAAGAATCACGATGGCAGCACTGATCCGCCGTCGACGCAGTGGGCGCCCGCCGACATTCGGTCCAGCGCGGGCAGCGGTGTCTTTGGCACCTGGAGCGTCGACCGTTTCGGCCTGCCCGTATACCAGTACACGATCGACCATCGAACCGATCCGCGCGCGCCGCAACCCGGCACCGGCGGCAAGGTCGAGATGGAGGGCCAGATCGGCAACGACCACATCGTGGCGATGCCTTACAACACCGGCCGCATCCAACTTTGGAGCCAGGACCGCGTCTACCAATGGGCCAACCAGTACGACGCCGATCGCGGGCACTACTCGGGCGGGTACGGCTACCTGCGCGTGGATGGGCAGACGGTGTCCACGCTCTACGACGATCGGCCGGCGGGCAGCGGTTCGCAGCGTGAGTTCGGCGCGGGATATTTCCATCGCGACAATGCTGCGAACGGCGTAGCCATCGACGAGTACGTCTACGCGCCGTTCGGCGACGATCCGGTGCTCCTGCACGACGTGACGCTGCGGAACGACTCCGGCAACGTCAAGGACGTCACGTGGTTCGAATATTGGGACGTGAATCCCTACGACGTGAGCGGCCGCAAGCAGCGGGGTATGCAGGCGCCGCACTATGATCCGCCGACCAAGACGCTGACCGTCGCGCAGCAGCCGGACGGCGCGGACCAGGGTCCCTTGTCGATCTATGCCTCGGCGCTCGCGGGCCCGATCGCGGGGTTCGAGACCGACGGCGGCGTCTTCTTCGGCGACGGTGGCCGCGCCAACCCCGTGGCTGCGACCGCGGATCAGGCGACGAACTCGATCGCACCGCCGGTGGCCATCGGGGAGAACGGGCGCACGGTGCTGACCTTCCGCAGCCCGGTGCGGCTCAAACCCGGCGAGTCGGTCACCCTGCGTTACGCCTATGGCGCCGCGAGGCCAGAGCAGATAAGCGGGATCGTCGCGAAATACCATGCGGCAGACCGGCCCCTGGAGACTTCGCAGCAGGCATGGGCGCAGTATCTGCCGCAACTCGATCTCGGTCCCGAGTACGTGTGGCTGGCCCGCGAGCTTCAGTGGAGCGCGTATATGGTGCGATCGGGTACCACCTACGAAGAGGTCTGCGGGCACCACATCATCTCCGAGGGCGGTTTTTATCAGTACTTCATAGGCTTGCAGGTGTCCTATCGCGACCCGCTGCAACATGTGCTCTCGATGATCTACACGGCGCCGGATCTGGTGCGGGAGGTGCTGCGCTACTCGGCGCGCATCCAGAAGTCGGACGGCACCGCCGCGACCCACATCCTCGGCCTGTGCCAGCGAGAAGACCGAAACGACGTGGACTCCGAGCTGTGGTTCATGAACGCCGCGGCCGAGTACGCGAACGCCACCCGAGATTACGCGTTCTTCGACGAGGTGATTGCGTTCGACGGCGGCGGCGACGGCACCCTCTGGGAGCATCTGCGGCGGGCCTACCAGCGCGAGGAGACGTGGGCCGGGGCGCCCAACGGCGGCTACTACCGTGGCCCCTCCGGTGACTGGAACGATGTCATGGATCAGACGATGCCGGGCGTCACCGAGACCACGCTGGTGCCGGCACAGTTGGCGTTCGTCTATCCGCGGCTGGCCGACGTCGCAGAGGCCCGCGGCGACGCGGCGTTCGCGACCACGCTGCGCAATCGCGGTGCGCAGGTCAAGGCCGACACCGATCGGCAGTGGCAGCCGCGCGGCTGGTACGCCCGCGGCTACGAGGGCAGCCAGCCGAAGGGCAGGGGCGCCATGTACTTGGAGCCGCAGCCGTGGGCGATCCTCGCCGGTGTGCCCGACGCGGAGCGGGCAAAGACGCTCGTGGACAACATTCGTCGCTACTTGACTGGTGTCGGCGGCCCAGCGGATCTGAACGGGCCGGCCAAGATCGGCAGCGCGCAGAGTCCAGCCCGGAGCGATCCGGATGTGACGGAGTTCGACGTGAATTGTCCCCCTGGAGACGGAGGGCCCTGCGATCCCGGTCTCGATAGCGCCCTGCAGCTCGGCCACGTTTGGTACGCGCTCAACGGTCCTCTGATATGGTCGCTGGCCAGCTTGGATGGGATCGTGCCCAACGCCCGCGAATACGCCTTCGACGAGCTCACACGCAACACGCTGATGGCGCACGCCAACGCTTATCCCAGCTCGTTCGTCGGGATCATGCACAGCGCGGACGCTTGCTATGCGCACTACGATAAGTTCGCGCCTTTTTGCGCCTCGGAGTTTCTGTGGCAGGGCGAGAACATGCACCAGCCGGCGTGGCTCGTGACCGCGACGGTCAAGCTCGCGGGCATCGACCCGACGGGCGCGGGCTACCGCATCACACCGCACTTCCCGAGGCAGGAATTCTCCCTGCGGCTGCCCGAGGTGGCCGTCGAGTACCGGGCGGAGACCGCGCGTGGCTACGTGCGCCCGCAGGGCTCGAACGCGATGCGCATGGATGTCGCGCTCCCGCAAGGTCTCGCGTCGGCAAACGACGCGCTGATCACGGTCGATGGTCATCGAGTCGAGCACCGCCTCGAGAACGGGCGGGTCGTCTTCGAACTCCCCGCCGACCATGGCCGCGTCATCGATTGGGCAGTGCAGAGGCCATGAGTTCGCGCACCCGGCGCGCGTGGTTGGCCATGGCGACGGCTCTGGTCGCGGGCCTTTCCGCGGCGCCGTCGCGCGCGCAGGAGCACGATCACCAATTTTTCTACTCCGACGACGCAGCGCTCGCCGCGGGTGCCGTCGCGGCCACCACCGAAGATTCAGGATCCATCTATTACAATCCAGCGGGGCTTTCGCTCAATCAACGCTCGCACGCAGACCTCAATGCGTCGGCCCTGGGCGTGCGGATCCGATCCGTCGACGGCATCATGACCGCCCGGCTGCCCAACGACCAGCAAGCGCTCAATCTCCGCACCATCGATATCCTCTCTACGCCTCACGCGGCGGCCATCACCCGCCGCATCGGTGCGCACGTGTCGGTGGGCATTGGATTCTACGTGGTCGATTACGACACGCGCGCGGGCGAAGATACCACCAGCCGAACCGATCCGGCGAGCGGCGCCGTCATTCGCAATCACGTCGACATCGACCTTCAACAAAGCAAATACCTCTTTGGCCCCGCCATCGGATGGCAGGTCACGCCGGCTTTTCGCGTGGGCATCGGCATCTTTGGGACCTACGCGACGGCTGTCAGCGGCGGACGTATCTTCCTCGATCAATCGCAACCGGCCACCGGGGGCGGCGCTGTGCCGGTCGCCTTCGTCTTCTACCATTTCCGCGGAGCTGGTTCGGCCATCGGAACGCGGGCTGTGGCGGGCATGCAGTGGGATCTTCTTCCGTCGTGGACCCTCGCGGCGGTCGTCCGCAGTCCCGAGTTGCAGCTCGCGGCCTGGGGCTCGCAATTGACCGCGGTCTCTGGGGGCAGCTCGCTCCCGAGCAGCACCCCATCGGCCAATTTCGACGTGAGTGATGCCCGCGCGAGCAATGCGGTCGCTTTGAGCATGCCGCCGCAATTCATCGCATCGTTGGCCCGCAAGATGGGCGCCGCATTCGTTTCCGCGGAGGTCGATCTGCAGCCACCGCTCCGCGTGGTCTCGCAGGGGATCGATCGCGAGACCGCCTTCAACGCACGGGTCGGTGGCATTTTCCGCGTTTCACCCGATATGTCTCTCGGCGCGGGGTTCTTCACCGACCGCGCGACGACCCCGTTGGCTCTGGGGCTTCCGGCAGATCGGATCGACTATTATGGTGTCACCCTCGGCGGTCAGCTCCGCACCGCGATTCTCATGGCCCAGAAGGCGCAAGACAAGCCGCTCGTCCTGACCACGACGGTGGCTCTCCGCGCCGCCGTCGGATTTGGCCAAGCGCGCACCTACGATATCGACGAAACCGGATTCGTTCCGAGATCGACGGATGTGACCTTTTACGAGCTAACTCCTTATTTGGGCTCGTCCATTGCGTTCTAAACGCGATTGCCTTCGATGTAAGGATACCAGGAGATGACCGAGGGCCGTCCCCCGGACCAAACCAGGTTCGGGTCGCTGGGACCAGGCACGGAACTCTGTCCATGCGTCCCCACCCCCTGCTACCGAGAGGTCGATTTCCCATTTCTGCCGTGACCCATCGTCCTCGAATGGGCGCTTGACACCCTGGGTGCGCGGTCGCAATCATGGCGTAGGTTGGGGACAATTTTTTGATGCCGGCGCTATTCTTGAATCAGCCGCCTCACGAGAGGGCGTTGGCGCGCATCGGTACGGTGGTCCAGCAGAAATATCGCATCCAGCGGCTCCTGGGCATCGGGGGAATGGCGGCGGTGTTCGCGGCGACGCATCGCAACGGACATCGCGTGGCCATCAAGTTTCTGCTCGATCACCTGGTCCACGATCCAGACGTCTACCGGCTTTTCACGCGCGAGGCTTACGTCGCGAACGACGTGGGCCATCCCGGCGCCGTTCCGGTGCTCGACGACGATACGGACGACCAAGGCAACGTGTTTCTCGTCATGCCCCTGCTCGAAGGAGAGACGCTGCGCGCGCGATGGGAGCGCACCGACAAGCGTCTGCCGCTCGCGGAGGTGGGCGTCTTGATGCTCGACGCGCTCGATGTGCTGGCGAGCGCGCATGCGAAGAGCATCGTGCACCGCGATCTCAAGCCCGATAACCTCTTCTTGACGACCAAGGGAGATGTTCGGGTGCTCGACTTCGGGATCGCCCGGCGGATCGAGACCGACGGAAGCTTCACGACGACGGGCCGGATGATGGGCACGCCAGCGTTCATGCCGCCCGAGCAAGCGCTCGGCGATCGAAGCGCCATCGGACCGCACAGCGATCTTTGGGCGCTCGGTGCCACGCTGTTCGCGTTGTTGTCGGGGGAGTTCGTGCATGCGGCGGACAACGCCAGCGCTCAACTTGCCGCTGCGGCCATGAAACCGGCGCGCTCTCTCGGGCCGGTTCTTCCCGACTTGGCGCCGTCGGTCGTGCAGGTCGTCGACAAGGCACTGGCCTTGGCCCCTGGCGACCGATGGCGCTCGGCGCGCGAGATGAGCGATGCCCTGGCGGCCTCCCTGGAGGAGGCGTTGGGGGAGCCCGTGGCGCAGGTTGCAATGCGCGTTCGGACGGAGATCGCCCAAGAATTTTCGATGAAGGCTGCGGCGTTCGAGGCCACGAGATCCGACGAAGCGGCCGAACTTTGCCCGGACACGGAGGACGCGCGAACGCGACTCGAGCGCAAACCGCCCTCCGAGCAACCGCGCGCCGGGACCACCATGCCATCCGGGTCGTTGGCGCGCACGCCTCCTCCGACGTCGCCATTGGAGCCCAGTCTGTCGCCCGCCGCCGTGGTCGTGCATGCGCGACATCCAGCGATCCTCAGCGGCCGCGCGTGGGCCAAATTGGCTGTCGCGGTGGTCGGATTGACGGTGGCTGCGGAGATCGGGATGCACGTGGTGCGTCCGCTCGTTCTCGACAAGGCATCGCCCGTCAGCGAGGCGGATCGCGAGAGCGATACGATCATCGACGGCGCGCTCCAGCTCTGGACCGATGGTGCGTTCGGACGCGCCCGAGAGGAGTTCGCACGCGCCGCCATGCGCGACCCGTCCGATCCGCGTCCGCACGTGCTCTTGGTCGCTGCGTCGGAGTGGATCGAAGCCGATGCCCAGGAGCACGCGCGACGGGCGACGCCGCTTCGCGCGCATCTCCGCCCTGTCGAGGCGGCGCTCTTCGATGCGATCCAGCCGCTGGTGGCCAATCCACCGGACCTCGCCGCGAGCACGCGTCGCTTCGACGAATTGGTCTCGCGCTATCCGAAAGAGCGCGTCGTTCGTCTGGCGCGCGCTTATCATTATTTGCGGACGCGGGACACGCGGGGTGCATTGGCGTTCTCTCGGTCGCCCGACCTCCCGGGGAACGTGAGCCTGTGGCTCGCGGCACGCGCGCACTTGTTGGAAGGGGACGTCGAGGCGGCGCGTCCGCTTCTTCGCGCGTGCATCGATGCGTCACCGGGGGCGATCGAGTGCCTCTGGTGGCTCGGGACCATCGACGCCAACGAAGGAAAATGCGCGGATGCCGAAGCGAGTGCGCGCAAGTTCATCGCCGCGAACCCGCGGGACGAGATCGGCTATCAGCTTCTCGCGCGGGCGGTCATGGGCGCCACGCACTCGACGGCCGCAACCCGCAGCATCCTGGAGATGCGCTGGGAACACGTCGCGCCGCCCATGCGCGATGTGCATCGGACGCGGAACGAATTGTGGCTCCACGTCTACGATGGTGATTTTCAAAGTGCATATCGCGATCTCGACGCGTGGGATGCCGCCGTCAAATGGTCGATCGACGGATTCGAACGGGCATATCCGCTGGTGTGGCGCACGGAGCTCGATCGAGAGCTCGGGCGCACCCATGAGGCCGCAGACGCCGCGCAATCGTTCGCCTTCGCGAACCACGCCTGGCTGCCGAGCCCTTACTACGATACCGATATGGGAGTGGCTCGCGCGCTCTACCTGACTTTTGCCATCCCGCGCGAGCAGTTTTTGCGAGATCGCGAGGCGGCCGTGGAAAAACAGCGAGCCAAAGCCGGTTACTATTCGTCGGCCGGGATTCGATGGATGGAGAGCTATGTCGAGACCATTCGGGAGCCCGAAGACGTCGATATCGCTCTTGCCGCCAAGCCATCGGAGGAACCGTTGATCGACCCCATCGAGCAAGACGACGGCGTGGACGCCACGCTCGGCTGGTTGTACCTGCTCGCGAATCGCCCGGACGACGCGATCCCGTTTTTGCGCCGCGCGACCGTGTCATGCCAGTTCGGCAAACCGGAGTTCCATGTTCGCGCTTACCTCTGGCTCGGCCAAGCTTTGGAGAGCAAACGAGAGATCGAGGGCGCGTGCGATGCCTACGCGTGGGTGATCGAGCACTGGGGGCGCGATCCGAGGAGCGTCACCGCCAACACCGCACGCAAGCGGTTCGAAGCCGTGTGTCCGAAAGGTCGAAGTCAGACGACTCAGACGAATCCAACGAAATGAGCTAAGGGGTCATTGAATGAAAGACGATAAAGTGGGAGCCATCCAAAGAGCCGTCGCGGTCATCGGTGCCGTCGGTGCAATCTCGGGGGCGGCGGCGTGCGGCGGGGAAACGAACTCCCACAATGCCGTGGCGCCACCAGCGGAGCAGGAGACCTGCGAGAATCCTGCCGAAAATGGGACCGCGGCGGCGGCGCCGAGCGATCCGAAGGCACCGAACGCGCCAGCCGATCCGGCGCAGAAAGACAAAGTGCTCCGGGTGACCGGGACGTGCACGCGCTCCACGGTGCCCGCGCGCAGCACCTCCATTCATATCGGTGGAGGCGGTGGATGAGCCGATCGCGCTCTCACATATGGCTCGCCGGGTTTGCGACATGCGCCTGTGCGTGCGCGCCGGCAGGCCACGTGGGGGCGCCTCCCGTGGCCCCAATACGACCGGTGGTCGACCAGTACTTCGGTCAAGAGATCATCGACCCATATCGATGGATGGAAACCACGGAATCGCCTGAATTTCTCGGGTGGATGCGGGGACAGAACGCGTTTACCCGCACGACCCTTTCGCGCATTCGCGGCCGCGCGAAGATGCTCGAGCGGCTCCTCGCCTACTCACGCGGAGGCGCGGCGGTGCGCGACGTGGCCGTGGTCGGGCCGGATCTCTTCTACGCCGAGAGGCCCGCCGACAAGGAGCGGTTTCGTGTGGTGCGACGGGCGCGCGCCGGCGGGCCTGTGGACGTGCTGGTCGATCTCGAGCCGACCGCGTTCACGAGCCTCGATTACTTCGTGCCGTCGCCCGATGGGCGATATCTCGCCTATGGCGCCTCGTCCGACGGGACCGAGGAGAGCATCTTGCACGTCATCGACACGCGATCGAAGGCGATCGTGCTCGCGCCCATCGACCGCGCGCGCGACGCCGAGGTTGCGTGGATGCCGGGGGAGACGCAAGCGCTCGTCTATTCGCGACAGCACCCCCGCATCGGTTCGGGACCGCTGCCCGAAGGAATGAAAAAGGTATTTCTGCGGCCCCTCGCCCCGAACGAGCCGGAGACGGCCCTCTTCGGTTACGAGGTCGAGAGCTCGCCCTTCGTGGAAGCAGCCGAGGTCGCTCGTTTGGTCGTCGCGGACGGCAGTCCTTTTGCCGTGGGCGTGACCGACCGCGGGGTCGCAGACGCGATGCGGCTCGTGGTGAAGCCGCGCGCGGACCTATCGAATGCGAAGAAGCCATGGCGCATCGCGGTGCCGACCGCTGCGGGCGTGATCGCGTGGGCGCTCCGCGGCCGCGATTTGTTCACCATCGAGTACGCAGGGGCGCCGCGGCATCGGCTGCTGCGCCACACGCTGAACGACGACGGATCCGAGCTTCGCAGCGCAGTGATCCTCCCCGAGCAAAAGGCCGTCCTTCGCGATCTCCGAATCGCCAAAGATGCGGTCTACGTGACGGCGCTCGACGCCGGCATCTCGCGTCTCTTTGCCGTGCCCTTCGAAGGCGGCCCGCCGCGGGAGGTGTCGATTCCCGCCGATGCATCCATCGCCGACCTGGCGACCGATCCTGCGCGGTCAGGTTGCGTGATCCAAGTCGAAACCTGGCTCACCTCGCCGCAATGGCTCGCGTGTGGGGCCCATGGCTGTGCGGACACGGGCATTCTTTCGCCATCGGCCGTCGGCTTCTCGGACATCGTCGTCGAGCACACGCAAGCCAAGAGCCGCGATGGGACCCTGGTTCCGATGACCATTCTCAGCCCGAAGGCAGCCAAGCGCGATGGCAAGACGCCGACGATGCTCTATGGCTATGGGTCCTACGGCATCCCGATCATGCCCAACTTTCAGACGGTTCGCCGGGGCTGGTTCGACGAGGGCGCCATCATGGCCTACGCGCACGTTCGCGGGGGCGGGGAGCTCGGGCGCGCCTGGCAAGACGGGGGTTCCAAAGGAAACAAGGAACGCTCCTTCGAGGACTTCATCGCCTGCGCGGAGACGCTGGTGGCGAACCATGTCACCGATTCCGAACACTTGTCGGCGTACGGGGGGAGCGCGGGCGGCATCCTGGTGAACAGCGTGGTGGTGCGGCGGCCGGACTTGTTCCGCGCGGCCTTCGTGGAGGTGGGGGACGCGAACATGCTGCGCGTCGAGCAGTATCCCGACGGTCCGCAGAGCGCCGAGGAGTTCGGCTCCGTGAAGACGCTCGAAGGATTTCGCGGCCTGCTGGCGATGGACGCCTACCATCACGTCGTGCCCCACACGCGGTATCCGGCGATGATGTACTCTACGGGCGTCAACGATCCCCGCGTGCCCTCGTGGAGCCCCGCGAAGATGGCGGCGCGGGTGCAGGCGGCCACGGGCAGCGGCCGTCCCGTGCTCATGCGGGTGGACTTCGATGCCGGTCACGGGGTGAGCTCGACGCGCTCTCAAATCACCGAACTGCGCGCGGATTTTTATTCGTTCTTGTTGTGGCAACTCGGGCACCCGGCCTTCTCGGCGGAGCCTGAAAGCACGTCGGGCCCATGATGAACAGAATCGAAGAATGGCTCGAGGGCCATCCGAACTTTCGCAGGGAGACCCTGGGAAGGCACCTTCGATTTTTCGACGCCACGGAGCGTCGCGCTTCTTCGGTGCGCGCGCTGAGCTCCTCGTGGGCGATCGAGGACGTGCTGGATGCCAGCGGCACGATCCACGCGTGGTTCGAATGGCTGGACGGCCGGCACCGAACGACGGTCGTTCCTCGAGACACCGCGCTCGAGCTCTATCGAAGCGGTACGACGCTTTATGTGCATAGTCCCCGCTTTTTGGCGGCGCTCGCCGACGAAGTGGCCAGCGCGCTCGGGATCCCGCGAAAGTTCATCGAGTGCGCCGTCTTTTGCAATCAGCCCGGCGCGATTTCGCGGATGCATTTCGATTCGGCGGACACCTTGACCGTGCAAATCAGCGGGAGCAAGCGGTGGACGCTCGCGCCCAATGCGCACGCGCCCGAGCCCATAGCCTCTTGGGCGACGCGCGATCCGATGCGGCCGACCCTGCAATTGTATGCGCAGGAGCCATTCCCGGCGTCGATGCCCGGCGATGCGCAGAAGCTTCATTTGAAAGCCGGCGCCATGCTCTACGTGCCGCGAGGTACTTGGCACGAGACGTTGTCGGAAGAAGAATCGGTATCGCTGCACATTCATCTGCTCTCGTATTCGTGGCTCGACGCGGCCCTGGCCACCTTGCGCGCGCGCCTGGTTCGCGATCAAACGTGGCGAAGAAACGCGTATCCATTGTGGGACCCCGAGTACGAGGACGCGTGGGACGCGCGCACCGCGCTGGAGACGCTGCGCGAGGCGGTGGGGCAGATTTCCGAAGGGGATCTCGCACGAATCTCGGCGACCGTTTCAATGGGCGATCCGGTCGTGAGCCGCGCGCGCAGTTCGTTCGGCGTCGATGGCGTCGACGCCGTCGAAGACGGATGTGCGCACGTCGTGTTCACGGTCGAAGAGCATGGCATCGAACATGTGACCAACATGGATATGTCCGACGAGTACCTTGCGGCGGCGCGGCTCATTGCGAGGAGCGGGGAGGGGATTTCCGCGGAGGGGCTCGCGACGCAGGTGCCGGCGCTGGAGCGGGAAGATGCGTTGCAGCTCGTGCGTCTTCTGGTGGACATCGGATACGCGCGCCGCGCGTGAGCGCTCACTCGTGGTCTCTGTCCCCAACATTGCTGACAGGCTTATGTCAGGATGGTCGTGCTTCAATCGGGATTGCTTCAGGAGGAAGCGTCCATGGAACAGAACATGCCGGTGGCTCTTGCCCCCCATCGTCTCGGGCTCCTGCTGGTGGCGGCATCCGCCATCCTGTGGAGCACGGCGGGCTATTTTACGCGCGCCGTACCGCTCGATATCCCCGCGTTGCTGTTCTGGCGCGGGCTGTTCGGAGCGATCACGAGCTTCGTCTTCATCCTGGTTATGGAGGGGCGCAACACTTTGCGCGCCTTTGCAGCGATGGGCCGCATCGGCCTCCTGTTCTGCGTGCTTTCGAGCTGCGGCATGGCCTGCTTCGTTGCCTCGCTCAAGCTGACGAGCGTGGCCCACGTCTCCATCATCTATGGGGCGGTACCCTTCGCGGCCGCCGGGCTGGCCTGGCTGGTCATGCGGGAACGCGTGTCCCCCAGCGTGCTCGCTGCCAGCCTGCTTGCACTGGGCGGTGTGGTGGTGACGGTTGCTGGCGGCATGGGAGAGGGCAGTCTGCTCGGGGATTTTCTCGCCTTGGTCATGACGATGCTGGTCGCTGCTTTCATGGTCCTGCGGCGCCGCTTCCCGGGTGTGCCGCTGGTGCCGGCCGCCTGCATCTCGGCGCTACTGCCGGCTTTGGTGAGCCTGCCGTTTGCTTCCACGTGGCCGGCACACGGGCAGGACGTCGCCAAGCTCATTGCCTTCGGCGTCTCCAATATGGGGTTGGCGCTCGTTTTCTTCACCATCGGCGCGAAATTCATCCCGGCAGCACAGACGGCGCTGATCGGGGCGCTCGAAACGTCGCTCGCCCCTCTCTGGGTCTGGCTGGCCTTCGGCGAGACGCCGCGGGGCGCGACGATGCTTGGGGGAGCCTTGGTATTGTTCGCGGTCATCGGCAGCATCGTATGGGACAATCGGGGGATGACCCGGATCGATAGCCCCGTCAGGGCAATCGAGGGGGGCTGAAAGGGGCTCGACGGACTCTCCGGCGACGGCGACGAAGCCGCCAAATCACCCATCGCCACCCCTACGTCGAGCCGCTTCCCGGTTCACTTGGCGCGGACGAGCGCCGCGCTGGCCGGCGGCACGTCGACGGTCACCGTGTTCCCGTATGCGTAGAGTTGCGCCGGGGCATTGGGCGCCCACGACCCGGTGCTCGTGATCCCTGCGCCCCCAAAGGTGACGCCGCTCGTCGCCTCGAGCGCGGGTCCTTCGAGGCGCATGACGTCGGCGCTGGTCACCGCCTGTCCGACGTCGACCGTGGCGTGCACCGAGGTGGTGGCGTCCTTGTTCACCACGACGATATTGGTCGAACCATCGGCCTGACCGATGGAGTACGCCGTGAAGTTGATGGTCGTTCCCGCCACGGTGGTGTCGTACATCGTTCCCGCTCCCGCACGCGAAAAGAGAAGCATCCCGTAAAACTCGGGGCGCGCGGAGACCACCCCGCCGTCAGCATCGCCAATCGGCGTATAGCCGTTCCCGTTGCCCCCTCCGTGAAAGTTGACCCCGGAGCTGCCATATCGGGCATTCGTAAAGAGAAAGTCGAGCACCCAGAGGGCCGTGCCATACGCGTCGCTCACGCCATCTCGGCCGCCATTGTAAAATGAATTGGCCTCCGCGAGGCGATAGCGTTTGGGAATCGCGTTGTCGGTGGTGCCTTTTGCGAGGGCCTGGAGCTCGGTGATGAGGGAGGGTTGGGGCGCCAAGAGCAGGTCCAAGGTCGAAGAATCAAGCTGACCGTTGCCTCGATAATAATGCTGCGTGACGAGGTCGATCTGCGCTTTCTCGTCTTTGGCGAAGGGAATGGTCCACGTCGTATAGTTCCCCGCGGATGCGGGACCGGTGAGCGGCGCACTCGGCACGGCGGTACGAATGGCAGCGGCGAACGAATCCCATTTCGCACGGTAGGCGCCACCGTCCCAGTTCGGGACAGTCGACCCGTACAAATCAGGCTCGTTGCCGATTTCGAAGCCAGAGAGGCTCGATCCGAGCTGCGCTGCAGCATACGAGGCTTCCTCCGCCGCGATCTCCGGGGTCGAAATCTTCAGGTTCACGAGGTACAGCACCTGCCATTCCGCCGCCTTGGCGAAGGCCGCCAGGTTGTCCACGTTCGCTTGCGAGATGCCCTTCTGCGCGCCCGCGTCATTGAGATCGACCCCGCCATCCGGAACCCAATCGTCGCGGTCACCGGAGTTGCCGCCGACGCGGAGGAGGCCGCCCGGCCCCAGCAGCTTGAACAGATTGATCAGGGGTGCGTTGCTCGCTCGGAAGAACCCATCGATGAGATGCGACTTCTCGTAACTGAAACCCGCGAACCCTGGCGCGATGCGCGCGAACGTGGTTCCGCGGTTAACAACGATTGACACCGGTGTCATTTGCGCGTCAGCAACGCTGCTATCGCCTGGACCACCATCGATCGTCGACCCGGTGTCGGGCGAGGGGATCGAGTTGTCGTTCGGGGCCGAGGTATCGTTCTGGGCCGACGTATCATTCGGGGCCGCGCCATCCGTCGGATTCACGTCGTCCGAGCTGCTACAGGCGGCGAACCCGAAAGCGAGCGATGCGAAAATACCGGCGCCGAGCCCAATACCGACAGAATGGAGGGATTTCATCTTGGGACGGGACGCTATCAGCAGGCGCGACGCACGGTCTTGAAATTCGCATCGGGGGATATTCGCACATCACGCACCACAGCCGTTGTGCGGTCCTATGTACCGCGGAGCAAGAAATGTAGGAAACAACTGCAAATGCGCGGCGTCGCACATATCTCGGTTTGCGGTAACAATTCTGCCTATGGCATCCATTCTCAACATCGACAGCGTCGAATTTCAGCCGTGGGGACACGAGGTATCCATGCCCGGCGCGGGCCAGGCCAGCGAGCGCTATCAAGCGCGCATCGCCTTTCTCGCGGCGCGCCTGGGCGCGAAAAAGCTCGGCTACAACCTGACCGTGCTCCCGCCGGGCAAGAGCGCGTTTCCCTTTCATAGCCACAGCGCCAACGAGGAGATGTTCTTCATCATCGAAGGCCATGGTGAAGTCCGCATCGGCGACGAGCGGCACGCGATCCGCGCGGGAGACGTCATCGCCTGTCCGCCGGGCGGGGCCGAGACGGCACATCAAATCACGAATACGTCGGAGACCGATCTCAAGTTTCTCGCGGTCAGCACGAAGCTCTCGCCCGAGATTGCGGAATATCCCGATACCGGCCGCTTCGGCGTTCTCGCCGAGATGCCACCAGGCGCGGACGGCCAGCCGCGCATGCTTCGTTTCGTCGGCCGGGAAGGGGAGACATTGGAATATTGGAAAGGCGAGTGAGCGCGCCCGACGGTGCTTGGAGTGGTACTACACTCGTGTCGTGCGAGACGATCTGGAAGCGCTGGGCCAACTCAATGATCCGATACGGCGGCAGCTCTACGACTTCGTCGCAGGTCGCGGCGTCGATGTGGGGCGGGGAGAGGCTGCGGAGGCGGCCGGGATCTCGCGCACGCTGGCCGCCTTCCACCTCGACAAGTTGGTCGAGGCGGGCTTGCTGGAAAGTGGATTCAAGAGCCCCGCCAAAAAGGGGCCCGGCAGCGGCCGGCCAGCGAAGGTTTACCGGCGGGCGCGTGGCGAGCGAGCGGTGAGCTTGCCCGCGCGCGATTACGTGGGGCTCGCCTCCGTGCTGGCCGACGTGATCGAAGGGCTC
>Ga0137415_10003746_pt1 | contig 15105 bp, 14 predicted proteins | sample CZODoug3_1_1_16f_FD_183082 | JGI IMG/M metagenome (GOLD analysis project Ga0137415, IMG submission 183082) | Vadose zone soil fungal communities from Angelo Coast Range Reserve, California, USA - CZODoug3_1_1_16fungal (Hybrid Assembly) | ecosystem: Environmental > Terrestrial > Soil > Vadose... | reverse complement strand
GTCCTCGGCCCACTCCTGGGGCACCAGCCGGCCGCGCTCGCCCTCGCTCAGCCCGAAACCCCGGTAGTCGAACGCCAGCACGGCGTAGCCCAGCGGGGTCAGCGCGCGGGCGAACCGCTCCGGGTGGATCACCTTCTGGCCCTGGTAGCCGGAGCAGGCGACGACGACCGGGTACGGCGCCCCGAGCCCGCCGGCGGCGCCTTGGTCGGGTAGGTGCAGGTCCGCGTCCAGCCGCAGCCCGTTGGAGAAGAACGGAAGTGGTCGGCTCGTCACGAGATCCTCCCGAGTGGGTTGAGCGCGGCGGGGACCTGGTCCGGGGTTGGCTCGGTGATGAGTGCCCGGCCGAGGCGCTCGGCGGCGGCCCGGACCTCGCGCCCGGCGGCGGCCAGCGCGCGACCGAGCCGGAACTTGGGCGCCGAGATGTTCAGCGCGCCGATCACGTAGCCCCGGAAGTCGCGGACCGGTGCGGCCACCCCGACCAGGTCGGGCTCGAACTCCTCGGACACCGCCGCGTAGCCGTGCCGCCGCGCGACCGCGAGCCGGGTCAGCAGCTCGTCGACGCCGTCCGGGGTGCTGGGCCCCCAGCCGGTGAACTCGGCGCCGGTCAGCAGGGCGCGGACCTCGGCGTCGGTGTGGTCGAAGAGCAGTGCCCGGCCGGACGACGTGCAGTGCGGCGGGGTGCGGCGGCCGACCCAGCCGGTGGCCTGCACCGAGCGCGCCGGCCGCTCCGAGAGCACGGTCAGCACGGTCGAGCCCTGCAGCACCGACAGGTGGGCGCGCTCGCCGACCCTGGCCACCAGCTGGCGCAGCACGTGCGGGGCCAGCGCGAGCAGGTGCTGGTCGGCGGCCCCGGCGGCGAGCGTGAACATCCGCCAGCCCAGTCGGTAGCGCAGGCTTTCCGGGTCGCGGGTCACCAGGCCCGCCGAGGCCAGCTCCTTCAACGTGCGGGACACCTGGCTCTTCTCCCGGCCGACGAGCCGCGCGATGTGCACCACGCCGATGCCCTCACCGTCGGTCACCTCCGGCGAGCCGAGCACGTCCAGGATGGCGATCGCCCTGCTCAGGCTCGTCGAGCTCGCCGCCCCCATGGCACGGATGGTCGCCGCATGTGACTGCAAGCACAACCGGGGTTGCGGTATGCGCACCGGAAATCTTGTCCGGTGTTGCGCCTGGTGCACGAGGTGTTGTCGCGGCGCGCGGGGTGCGCTATTCATCACCCCGTACTGGGGACTCGGCCGGGGCCGGGGGAGGGGGTGTCGGATGGTGCGGATCGCGCTGGCGCAGGTCGACTGTGTGCTCGGCGATGTGCCGGCGAACCTGGCGCGGGCTCGGGAGTGCGTCGCCGAGGCGGCCGGGCGGGGCGCGGACCTGGTGGTGTTCCCGGAGCTGTCGCTGCACGGCTACCCGCTCGGCGGGCTCGCCGGGGACCGCTCGATCGCGGCCACCGACGCCCGGTTGGCCGCGCTGGCCGAGGTCGGCCCGGACGTGCTGGTCGGCTTCCACGAGGACGGCCGAGTGCGCACCTACAACTCCGCCATGTACCTCAGCGCCGGGCGCACCGTGCACCTGCACCGCAAGCTGTACCTGCCGAACTACCTGGTCTGGGAGGAGCGCAAGCACGCCAGCCCGGGCCAGGCGATGCGCGCCTACGACACCGGCTTCGGCCGGCTCGCCACGCTGATCTGCAACGACGCCTGGCAGCCGGTGCTGCCCTGGCTGGCCGCCCAGGACGGCGCCGAGCTGTTGCTGGTGCCGACCAACAGCGCCGCCGGGCTCGGGCCGGGCTCGCTGAACACCGTCGAGTACTGGGCCGAGCTGCTCCGGTTCACCGCGCGCATGCAGCAGTGCTGGGTGGTGTTCTGCAACCGCGTCGGCGGCCCGGCCGGGGCCCGGTTCTGGGGTGGTTCCCGCGTGGTCGACCCCACCGGCGAGGTCGTCGCCGAGGCCCCGCTGTGGGAGCCGGACCTGTTGGTGGTGGATATCGACGTGCTCGCCGCCCGGCGTCGGCGCCGGGAGATCCCACTGGTGGCCGAGGCCCGGCTCGGCCTGATCGAGCGCGAGCTGAGCCGGATCATCGGCGAGGGCGGCGACGCCTGAGCGCTCACTCGGAGGGGCCGCCGCGAGGTCAGCGCTTGGTGACCGCCCGGTGCAGCAGGGCCTGCAGCACGGCCTGCTCCTGGGGCGACAGCCCCGCCAGCGGCGAGTCCTGCATCAGCAGCTCCAGAAGGCGCTCGCGCAGCGCGGTGCCGGCCTCGGTGCGGACGAGCTGTTTGGCGCGTCGGTCGGTCGGGTGCGGGTGGCGCTCCAGCAGGCCCTGGCGCTCCAGCTTGTCGATCACGAAGGTGGCGTTGGACGGCTCGCAGCTCATCCGCTCGGCGAGCTCGGACATCGTCATCGGACCGGTCAGCTCGCGCAGCGCGATGGCCTGCGCGGCCGTCAGCCCGAGCACGGCGGCCCGCTCGCGCACATGGTCACCGATCTGGCGCGACAGCCCGGTGACCAGGCCGCAGAGCACCCGCTCCGCCGCCACCTGGGGATCCGTGCTGGTCACCTGGCCAGTCTAGCCGATACATCAAGCGACCATATTTATGACTTGAACCTTTCAAGTTTTAAGCTTACGGTGATTGCCATGACGAACTCCGTGTCCCGGACGGCCGACCGACTGCGCCGGCCGGCGACGATCCGGTCGCTGCGCCTCGGCGAGCTGACGCTCACCTATCTGCCCGACGGCGTGGTCGGGCTCGACCCGCGCGCCTGGCTGCCCGACAGCACCGAGCAGACTTGGGCCGAGCACCCCGAGTACCTCGACGACTCGGGCCAGCTGGTGGCCAGTGTCGGCGCCCTGCTGGTGGAGCATGGCGAGCGCGCGCTGCTGATCGACGCCGGCCTCGGCCCGGTGGACCGGCCGGCCGAGCCCGGCATGCCGTTCGGCGCGATGACCGGCGGCGCGCTGCTGGACAGCCTGGCCGCGCACGGCCGCCGCCTCGAGGAGATCGAGACGGTGGCCATCACCCACCTGCATCTCGACCACATCGGCTGGGCCTGGAACCACACCCCGGGCGGTGACCGGCCGGCGCTCGCCGGCGCGGAGTACCGGCTGGCCGAGCCCGAGTGGGCGCAGCGCCAGCTCGCCCTGGCCACCGGCGCCAGCGCGGAGACCCTGGCCACCCTGGAGCGGAACGTGCGCACGGCCGCCGACGGTGAGGAGGTCTTTCCCGGGGTCCGGCTGCTGCTCACCCAGGGCCACACGGCGGGGCACGCCAGCTTCGTGATCTCCGCCGGCGGGCGGCGGGTGGTCGTGTTCGGCGACGCGCTGCACTCCTCGATCCAGATCGAGCACCCGGACTGGTCGGCCGTGGTGGACCACGACCGGGTCCGGTCGGCCGACTCGCGCCGCCGGCTGGTCGCCGAGCTGGCGGAGCCGGGCACGATCGGCTTCGGCGTGCACTTCGCCGACGTGGGGTTCGGCGAGATCGGTGCCGGGGGCGCCTGGGTGCCCGTCTCCGACTGATTCGGCTGGTCGGTCCGGGTCGGGGCCGGTCGCGTCAGAACAGGCGGCGCAGCACGATCATGGCCCGGCCGATCACCCGGATCCGGCCGCCCGGCACGGCGTCGCGCTGCTTGCGCCGCGCGTTGGCCAGCAGCGGGTCGGCGGTGTCGATCACCACCTCCCAGCCGTGCCCGTAGTCCTGGTCGGGCAGGGTGAACGGCACGGCCTGGTGGTGGGCGTTGCAGAGCAGCAGGAACGAGTCGTCGGTGATCCGCTGGCCGAGCTCGTCGTGCTCCGGGATGCCCTCGCCGTTGAGGAAGATCGCCACCGTCCTGGCGTGCCCGACCGCCCAGTCCTGCTCGGTCATCTGTTGGCCGTCGGGGCGTAGCCAGGCGATGTCCTCGATGTTGGAGCCGCGGATCTGCCGGCCCTGGAAGAACCGGCGGCGCCGGAACACCGGGTGGGCGGCGCGCAGCGCGGTCAGCTTGGCGATGAACTCGGTGAGTACGGCGTGCTCCCGGGCCTGCGGCCAGTCCACCCAGCTGGTCTCGTTGTCCTGGCAGTAGACGTTGTTGTTGCCGTGCTGGGTGCGGCTCAGCTCGTCGCCGTGCGCGATCATCGGTACGCCCTGGGAGAGCAGCAGGGTGGCCAGCAGGTTCCGTTTCTGCCGCTCCCGCAGCGTGATGATCTTGCCGTTCTCGGTGGGGCCCTCCACGCCGCAGTTCCAGGACCGGTTGTGGCTCTCCCCGTCTCGGTTCTGCTCGCCGTTGGCCTCGTTGTGCTTGCCGTTGTAGCTGACCAGGTCGTGCAGCGTGAAGCCGTCGTGCGCGGTGACGAAGTTGATCGAGGCGATGGGCCGGCGGTTGTCCGCCTCGTACAGGTCCGAGGAGCCGGTGAACCGGGAGGCGAACTCACCAAGGCTGGCCGGCACGCCGCGCCAGAAGTCCCGCACGGTGTCGCGGTACTTGCCGTTCCACTCGGTCCACAGCGGCGGAAAGCCGCCCACCTGGTAGCCGCCGTCGCCGAGGTCCCACGGCTCGGCGATCAGCTTCACCTGGCTGACCACCGGGTCCTGGTTGACCAGGTCGAAGAACGCGGCGAGGCGGTCTACGTCGTAGAACTCCCTGGCCAGCGTCGAGGCCAGGTCGAACCGGAAGCCGTCCACGTGCATCTCGGTGACCCAGTAGCGCAGTGAGTCCATGATCAGCCGCAGCGACTCGTGGTGGCGCACGTTGAGGCTGTTGCCGGTGCCGGTGGTGTCGTAGTAGTGCCGTCGGTCGCCGTCCACCAGCCGGTAGTAGGCCGCGTTGTCGATGCCTCGGAAGGACAGCGTGGGGCCGAGGTGGTTGCCCTCTGCGGTGTGGTTGTAGACCACGTCGAGGATCACCTCGATGCCGGCCCGGTGCAGCGCCCGGACCATGCTCTTGAACTCCAGCACCTGCTCGCCGAGGGTGCCGAAGCAGGCGTACCCGTTGTGCGGGGCGAAGAAGCCGATGGTGTTGTAGCCCCAGTAGTTGGTCAGGCCCTGCTCGGCGAGGGTGGCGTCGTGCACGAACTGGTGCACCGGCATCAGCTCGATCGCGGTCACCCCGAGCTGGCGCAGGTACTTGATCGTCACCGGGTGCGCGATGCCGGCGTAGCTGCCGCGCACCTCGTCGGGGATGTCGGGGTGGCGCATGGTCAATCCGCGCACGTGCGCCTCGTAGATCACTGTCTCGTGGTACGGCGTGCGCGGCGGCCGGTCGTCCGCCCAGTCGAAGAACGGGTTGACCACCACCGACATCATCGCGTGTGGCGCGGAGTCGGAGTCGTTGTAGGAGTTCGGGTCGCCGAACCGGTAGGAGAACAGCGCCTCGTCCCAGTCGATCCGGCCGTCGATGGCCTTCGCGTAGGGGTCCAGCAGCAACTTCGAGGGGTTGCAGCGCAGCCCCGCGTCCGGGTCGTAGGGCCCGTGCACGCGGTAGCCGTAGCGCTGACCAGGGCCGACCCTGGGCAGGTAGCCGTGCCAGATCAGCCCGTCCCGCTCGGGCAGCTCGACCCGGGTCTCCTTGCCCTCGTCGTCGAACAGGCACAGCTCGATCCGCTCGGCCACCTCGGAGAACAGCGAGAAGTTGGTACCGCCGCCGTCGAAGCTGGCGCCCAGCGGGTACCGGGTACCGGGCCAGACGTCCATGCCACCTCCGCGCAAGCCGGCGAGCCAGCCGACGGCGGACGGCCCCGGCGAACCTGTTCTACCGTCGGGGGCCGTCCGCCGCCACGGGAGGCGGCGTGGCGCCGGTTACTCCAGCGCCGGTTACTCCAGCGCCGGTTACTCCAGCGCCGATTACTCGACGAAGATGTCGACCGAGGGGCGCAGCTCGGCGCAGACCCGCAGCACGGGGTGGATGACGTGCTTCTCGAACCCGTCGAACGGGGTGAGGTCCACCGCCTCCGTCTCGCTGTCCACGGCCGCGTAGGCGCGCTGGGTGAGCAGGTAGTCGAACCGCGGCGCCCACTTGCGGGAGCCCAGCCGGGCGGTGGTGGAGCAGTTGTCGACCATGTAGGCGACGCCACGGGCGTGCATGTACGGGTTGAGCGAGTCGACGGCCTCGATGACCGACTCGTTGGCGATCTCCGAGTAGGGGTGGCCGCGCTCGATCAGGGCGTCCACCTGCGCCATCATCACGCCGCAGAACACGCCGGCGGTGAACGGGTCCAGCGGGATCTCGTCCTCGACCCGGTCGGCGCGGACCTTCGCGCCCACCTGCCACATGTCCGCCTGGTCGATCTTGCCCATCGGGAACCGGGCCAGCCGCCGCCCCGCCAGCACCACGCCGCGGATCTCGTTGCCCGAGGACACCTCGTCGTAGATCTCGTGGGTCAGCTCGAGCCCGACCGGGTAGGCCGCCGCGTACGCCTCCACGAACACGGCGCGCTCTTCGGTGCTCAGCCGGTGGTAGACGCCGTCGAGGCCGTCCTTGGAGATGATCCGGGAGATCGGGCCGGTGACCGACTCGACGGAGTGCCGGAAGGCGTCCTCGTCGGTCTTGCCCTGGTCGCGGAAGCGCCGGTACAGGCTCTCCACGATGCCGTGCACGCCGCCCAGCAGGATGGACCGCTCGCCGGAGAGGTCGGACAGGTACTCCGACTTCAGCGTGGTCTGGAAGGTGAACGGGGCACCCAGCGCGACCGACCAGCCCAGCGCGCGGTCGGTGGCGTGCCCGGTGACGTCCTGGTGCACCGCGAAGCTGGCGTTGATGCCGGCGCCGTTGACGTCACGGCCCTGCACGTAGAGCGCGCGCACCGACTTGCCCATGCCCTTCGGGCAGACCGCGATCACGTCGACGCCGGCGGGGAACGACTTGCCGTTCTCGGTCAGGTGCCCGAGCAGGAAGCCGTGCGAGAAGCCGAGCGTGCTGCCGGGGCGCAGCGCGGCGAAGATCTGCTCGTGCAGCTCGGCCTGCGCGCCGTCCGAGATCAGCAGGATGACCAGGTCGGAGCCGCCGATCACCTCGTACATCTCACCGAGCGTGCCTCTCGCCTCGCTGAACCCGGCCTCGCGGGCCTGTTCGAACGAGGGCGAGCCGGCGCGCAGCCCGACGGTCACCCGCACCGCGCCGCCGAGCGAGTCCCGCAGGTTCTGCGCCTGCGCCGAGCCCTGCGGCCCCCACCCGATCACGCCGATCTGGCCGACCCCGTCGAACGCCTTGGGCAGCCGGTCGAGCAGGTGCCGGCCGCCCCGCACGATCGCCTCGCGGCGGTCACCGAGTGCGATGTACTCCTTGTCGAACACGGTGGTCTGAAAATCCAGGTCTGGCGCGGACATGAGTTCCTTCCGATGGGACGGGACCGCGCCGGTCACCGGCGCGACTGCGGCCGGCGGCAGAGCACGGCCGGGGGTTCTTGTCACCAGCATGACGATGCCGCATAGATATTTCATTGATGGGCCACCCGGTCCGGGCGGTTATTCGTCCATCCGATCACCATTCGGTGACCGATCTCCCGCGACCGGTCGGTGGCCGCGGGCAAGATCGAGGGGTGAGCATTCATGCCATCCGGATCGCGGGCGACCCCGTGCTGCACACCCCGACCCGTGAGATCTCCGAGTTCGGCGGCGCGCTGCGCGAGCTGGTCGGCGACATGTTCGAGACGATGTACGCGGCCGGCGGGGTGGGCCTCGCGGCCAACCAGATCGGCGTCGACCTGCGGGTCTTCGTCTACGACTGCCCGGACGCGGAGAACGTCTGGCGGGCCGGCGTGGTCGTCAACCCCCGGCTGAGCACCTCGGCGATCCCCGAGACGGCGGACCCGGAGCTGGATGTGGAGGGCTGCCTCTCGGTGCCGTTCGAGAGCTTCCCGACGAGGCGGGCGCCCCGCGCCGAGGTCACCGGCTTCGACCTCACCGGCCAGCCGATCACCCTGGCCGGCACCGGCACCCTGGCCCGCTGCCTGCAGCATGAGACCGGCCACCTGGACGGGCACCTGTACCTGGAACAGTTGGTCGGCGAGTACGCCGAGGCGGCCACCGCGGTCGTCGAGCGCAACGGCTGGACTGGGCCGGGGCACAGCTGGCTGCCCGATGTGCCGGACGACACCCCGCTGCCCGTCGGCCGCGACTTCCCCACCAAATCCGGCCGGGTGCGGGGTCCGCTGGCGGCCTCCTGACCGCGTTGCCGGTTACGGGGTCACCGGGCGAGGGCGTGGTATACCAAGCTGGTGACGCAGGACGTGGGTCAGCCGGCCGCACTCTCGCTGCCCCCACTCGGCCGCTCCACGACCCGGTCCGACCTGGTCGCGGTGTCGATCAGGACGGCGATCCTGTCCGGTCGGCTGAAGCCGGACGAGGTGCTGGTGGAGCGGCGGATCGCGGAGCTGCTCGGCGTGTCCAAGACCCCCGTGCGCGAGGCGCTGATCTCGCTGACCTCCTCCGGGCTGCTCACCGCCACCCGCAACCGGGGCATCGCGGTGCGCCGGCTGGCCGCCGAGGACGTGCTGCGGGTCTACGAGATGCGGGTGCTGCTGGAGCCGTGGGCGGCGGCCCGGGTGGCGGAGGCCGGCAGCTGCGACGTCGACGCGGCGGCCCGCGCGCTGGACGAGGCCCGGCGCTTCGTGGCCGAGGACGACCACGTCGGGCTGAGCCTGGCCAACCGGGGCTTCCATCGCGGCCTGTACTCCAGCTGCGCGAACAGCCTCGTCGTGTCGACCCTGGACGACCTGCAGGACCTCACCGCGCTGGCCACTGTGAGCCTGCTCTGGGAACAGTGGCCGACCTGGCGCACCGAGCTCGCCGAGCACCACGAGATCCTGGACGCCGTGCGCCGTCGCGAGCCGGCCCGCGCCGAGGAGCTGCTGCGCCGGCACATCGAGCGCTCGATCACGCGGCTGACCAGCGGCAACCCCGACGGTCCCGCCGGCCCTGCTGAGGCCTAGTGCCCTGAGCCGGCCGAATTGGTCTCGGCGCCGCTCTTGCGCCGGTAGTCGGCCAGGGTGTGCTCGTCCGGTGGGTAGGTGCCGCGCAGCGGGGCGCCGGCGTCGACCCTGGCCAGGATGAAGTCCTCGAGTCGGTCCTGCGCGGCGGCGGCCTCGGCGACCTCGTCGACCAGCTCCCTTGGCACGCAGACCACGCCGTCCCGGTCGCCGACCATGATGTCGCCCGGGTAGACCGCCACCTCGGCGCAGCCGATCGGCACCTGCAGGTCAACCGCGTGGTGCTGGGCCAGGTTCGTGGTGGCCGCCGCGCCGGCCGCGAAGGTGGGCAGCCGTAACGCCGCGAAGCCGGCGCTGTCGCGCACCGCGCCGTCGGTCACGATGCCGGCGGCGCCCCGGCGCAGCAGCCGGGTGGCCAGGATGTGCCCGAGCGAGGCGGCCCTGGTCTTGCCGCGGGCGTCGACCACCAGCACCCCGCCCGGCGGCACCGACTCGACGGCCTTGCGCTGCGGGTGGTCGTAGTCCTGGAACACCGAGAGCACGTCCACGTCCTCCCGGGACGGGATGCAGCGCAGCGTGAACGCTTCGCCGACCATCCGGGTGCACTCGCCGTTCAGCGGCGCGAGCCCGGCCAGGAAGGTGTTGCGCAGCCCCCTGGCCATCAGCTGCGTGGTCAGCGTCGCGGTGGATACGACCTCGAGCGCGGCCCGCGTGCTGTCCTTCATCGGCGGATGGGTCGTCATCGGGTACCCCACGCTCCGGTCGGTGGCGCTCGTTCTCGGGCTGTCATCGTGCCGGTCGGGCATGGTATACCAGTGTACTAGAGCACCAGTTTGGCGGCCCTCGGCAACGGCGACGAGGAGAGACCATGAGTGACCCGGTGTCCGCGGCCTCGGCGGCGAACCAGAGTGCCGCTGGCCCGCCGGCGGACAACTTCCTGGCCTACCTGCGCGCGTTCGGCCCAGGCATCGTGGTGGCGCTGAGCTGGGTCGGCACCGGTGACCTGATCGACAACTCGGTGGCCGGCGGCAACTACGGCTATGCGCTGCTGTGGGTGCTCCCGCTGTCGCTGGTGTTCCGGTTCGTCTTCGTCAACGCGCTCGGCAAGTACCCGCTGTACAACGCGGCGCGCGACCCGAGCATCGTGCGCGGCATCTCCAGGGTGCACCCCGCGTTCGGCTGGCTGATGCTGGTCTCGTTCGTCGTATACACGCACATCCTGATGGCGTTCACGCTGAGCGGGGTCGGCGTGGCGCTGCGCGGGCTGTTCGGCGGGCTGCCCACCTTCTGGTGGTCCGTGCTGGGTGCGCTGTCGGTGTTCGCGGTGACCCTCAGGGGCGCCTACCGAGTGATCGAGCGCATTTTCAAGGTCATCCTGGTGGTCATGGTGCTCACGTTCGTGCTGGGCGTCGTGCTGGTCGGGATCCACTGGGCCGAGCTGGTCAAGGGCTTCGCGTTCGAGCTGCCGGCCCAGCAGGGCCTGTTCGACTCCGGCCTGGTGGCCTCCAGCCTGGTGCTGGCCACGCTCGGGTCGATGGCCAACCTGTTCTACCCGGAGTTCCTCAGGGAGAAGGGTTGGACCACGCCGGCCTATCGTCGGGTGCAGCGCTACGACCTGCTGTTCGGCACGGTCGTGGTGCTCTTCCTCGGGGTCGCGGTGTGGGTGATCGGCGCCGAGGTGCTGCACGGCGGGCCGGGCGTCAGCGACGCGGGCGACATCGCCGGTGCGCTCGGGGTCGCGGTGGGCCCGATCGGCCCGTACATCTTCTACCTCGGGCTGCTCGGCGCGGCCTGGACGACGGTCGCCGGCTCGCTGTTCGCGCTGAGCAAGATGGTGGTGGAGTCGCTGCACGTGGTGCGGCCAGCCCGGGCGCGGCGCTACGCCGAACGCGGTGCCCGGGACCCGATCTACCGTTGGATGATCCTCTGGGGGCTACTCGCGGTCGCCTGGTCGCTGCCGGGCGCGCCCGGGTTCGTCGTGCTGGTGGTCGTCGCGCACGTGCTGACGTCGCCGTTCCTGCTGTTGATCGTCATCGCGCTGATTGTGATGCTGAACCGGCGGGACATCATGGCCGAGCACGTCAACAACTGGCGGGAGAATCTCGGCCTCGGGCTCGTCGGCATCTTCGTGGCGGTCGCCGCGGTGCAGGGCATCGGCAAGGCCATCGCGGAAGTGGTCTAGCCGCCGTACCCACTGGCCCGTTCAGCGGGCGTTCTGGGTCAGTCCCGGGCAGTGCTCGGTTGAGTAGGTCACGACGTGCCTGATCGCCGGCGCGAGGTCGCGCAGGGCGGCGAGCTGGTCCAGGTTGCCGGCGCTCATCCGGTGCAGCCGGTCGGACACGACATCGGCGTCGGACTTGATCTCCGGCGGGGCGATGGCGGCGACCTGGGCCCAGCCGTCGAGCACCGAGGGCGGCAGGTGGAGGAGATCGACCGGCCGCCCGGCCTGCGGCTGCTGGAAGGACTGCGCGATCGTGAGCAGCGTGCCGCAGAACTGGGCGTCGTCGGCGGGGCCAACGGCCGGCGCGATCCGGGCGGCCAGGTTCTGGGCGCCGGCGGTCGACTGGGCGGCGGCATCGCCGGTGGAAGTGGGTGCTGGCGCGGCATTCGCGGTCGGGGCGCCGCAGCCGCCGACGCAGAGGGCGATCAGTACCGCGACTGGCGCGGCGCGCAGGATCCGGTTCATTGTGGTGCCCCCTCGCCGGGCCGGCGCCACCGAAACCTCGGGCCGGCTGGTTCGCCCTCGTCGAGGGCCTCGGTCGAAGTGTCGCGGCGCGCCGTGCCGGCAACGAGGGTGCGCGCCCCCACGGGCGCTCAGCCCGAGCCCTACCCAAGGGGTCGGGTTTGCCCGTGGCCGCCGGCCCGGGTCAGCTCGCGGGGAACGAGAACGGAACGGGAGCGGGTCGGAGACGGTCGCCGCGGTCGGCGGTGGTGGTCGGCGGTGGTGGTCGGCGGTGGTCGGCGGTGGTGGTCGGCGGTGGCCGGCTGTGGTGGCCGGCTGCGGTGGCCGGCGGTGGTGGCCTAACCGGCGCTGTGGATCTGTTCGGCCCGCTCGGCCAGGGTCCGGGTGCGGCACGGCCATAGCACGCCGTAGCAGGCGTGGCACTCACCGATCCGGTTCGGCGCGTGGGCGAAGAGTAGGGTCCGCCACAGCCGGGGGTTGTCCGCGATCGCCTCCGCGCGGTCGGTGTGTTGAGTCGACTCTTCCACGGCGGCTGGACCGCTGGCGACGATCTCCCGGCGAGGCTCCGGCGCACGGAGCGCGGCTAAGGCCAGCGTTCCATCGAGGGATTTCAGCACACCGCACCTCCCAGTGGTCCGTCAGAGGCCGGGGGCGCGCGAGGTCTGTCGAAGTGGTGGTGCGGGGCGCGCGGGACTCTGGTTGCGGTCCCGATTCTGGCAGGTTGATCTATAACGTCGCGCTAAACGAGCACTAAAGAGCCACTAAGACCCTCCGCCGGGCGAGCCCCGGTCGTGGCTCAACGATCCGAACCGGGGAAATTTACCCCGTCCGCCACAGAGCGTGGCAGAGTCTACTCTATGGGCAACCAGTGTTATATCAATCGCGGTTAGGCGCGCCGGCCGTGCCACATGTCTTGGTCATCGAAGATGACGTCAACACCCGCTTGGGGTTGCTGCAGGCCCTCGGCGCGTCGGACCACGCGACCAGCTCGGCGGCCACCGGGATGGCCGGGCTCCGGTCGGCCATCCAGCACCGCCCCGACCTGGTGCTGCTCGATCTCTCGCTGCCCGACCTGAACGGACTCGAGCTGCTCCCGATGCTCCGTGCGGCCGTGCCCGACATCGCGGTCATCGTGGTCACCTGCCACGACGAGGAGAGCCGGATGATCAAGGTACTGGACGCCGGCGCCGACGACTACCTGGTCAAACCCTTCGGTTTCGGCACGCTGCTGGCGCGGGTGCGGGCGGTGCTGCGGCGCGGCTCCCGACTCGAGCGGCACCGCCCCAACGTGGTGCTCGGCGGGCTCTCGATCGACCCGTTGGCCCGCACCGCGGAGTTAGACGGGCGGCCGCTGCCGCTATCCCCGAAGGAGTTCGACCTGCTGGCGTACATGGCCAGCCGGGCCGGTCAGGTGATCAGCAAGAGGGAACTGTTGGCCGAGGTGTGGCGTTCGCCGTACAGCCAGGCGGACAAGACGGTGGACGTGCACGTCTCCTGGCTGCGCCGCAAGCTGCGAGAGAGCGGTAAGGCGCCCCGCTACCTGCACACCATCCGGGGTGTCGGGTTGCGGCTGGACGCGCCAGGGTCGTGAACCGTGCGTGGCCGGCTGACCGGTGTGGTCGCGGTGCTGCTGGGGGTATCCCTGCTGGTGCTGACCGTGCCGGTGCTCATCCTGGCCCGGTTGGAGTATCAGCAGCGGGCGCTCGTCGCCGTGGTCACCCGCGCCCAGGGCCTGGTGCCGGTGGCCGCCGGCCTGCCGCCCGGCGCCCTGCCCACCATGCCCTTGGACGCCGGTCTGGCGGTGTCGGTCTACCAGCCGGACGGCCGGGTGCTCGGGGCGCCGACGCCGCTGGCCCCGGAGGCGCTCGCGGCCGCCCGGCACGGCCAGGCCACGATCGGGTTGAACGACCGGGTGGACGTGCTGCTGCCGGCGGCCGCGCCCGGCGCCGGTCCGGTGTCGGTGGTGCGGGTCGCGATGTCCGACGAGAGCTGGGAGCGGGCCGCGCTGGGCACCTGGCTGCTGGTCGTCGCACTGGCGCTGGCGTTGCTGCTGGCCGGGGTGCTGGTGTCGGAGCTGCTGGCCCGGCGTCAGGTCGGCTGGCTGCACGCGCTCGGCAGCGGCGCGGAGCGCATCGCCGAGGGTGACCTGACCGCCCGGATCCAGCCAGGTGGTCCGCCGGAGATCCACCGGGTCGGCGCGGCGCTGAACCGGCTGGCGGTGCGGGTCGAGCACCTGATGGACGCCCAGCGGGTGCGCTCGGCGGACCTGACACACCGGTTGCGCACGCCGCTCACCGCGCTGCGGCTCGGCGTGGACGGGTTGCCGGACCGGGTCGCGGCGGCCCGACTCAGTGCCGACCTGACCGCGCTGAGCCAGGCCGTCGACGAGGTGATCCGCACCGTGCGGTGGAACCGTGCGCCGGACGGCCCCGCCGCGGCCGACCTCGCTGAGGTGGCCAGGGAACGGGTCCGGTTCTGGTCCGCGCTGGCCGAGGACACCGGCCGGGTGATCAACATCGGCGCCCCGACCGACCCGGTACCGGTGCGGGTGCGCCGGGCGGACCTGTGTGCGGCGTTGGACGCGCTGCTCGGCAACGTCTTCGCGCACACCCCGAACGGCACGCCGATGTGGCTGGTCGTGGCGGTATCGGCGGGTGTGTCGCCGCCGTCCGAGGGCGGCGGGTTGCTGGTGGTGGACGATTCCGGGCCCGGGTTTCCGTCGCACGTGCCGTCGTTTGGGCTGGACGGATCGGACGGGGTGGACGGGCCTGGTGCCTACGAGGCGGGCGTGCCGTCGCATCGGCGCGGGCGTTCCGGGGCAGGGTCGACCGGGCTCGGGCTGGACATCGTGCGGCGGATCGCGGAGGAGTCCGGCGGCTCGATGCAGCTGGGTTCCTCGCCGGCGGGCGGCGCCAGGGTGCGGCTGCTGCTCGGCGCGCCGTTGCCCTCGCCCGGAGGGCCGCCTCGGGCCGGAGGGCCGCTTCGGGCCGAGCCACGGGGCGAGGGGTCGGTGGACGAGTAGGCAGATGGCGGTCAGCTCGTGGCCAGGACCCAGCTGCCCCGGATCGGGAACGAGAGCTCGCCATCCGGCTGTGCGCCGGGGTTACCGCCGAACTGTTGTACCTGAGCGGTGAGCAGCTGGTCGGCGGGGTCGGGGAGGACGAGCTGGTAGTCGGTGCGCTTGTTGGGCGGGAACACCGGGCTGCGGCCGTCGACCGAGCCACCGTTCGCCGTCCGGTACGAGAAGACCACGTGCCAGGGTGCCGAGGCCAGGTCGCCCGGCACGTTGATCCGCAGCGACTGGCCGGGTGGCACCGCGAGCTTGACGATCGCGTCGGGGTGGTTGGCGCACTGCGTGACGGCGAGGTCGCAGTACTGCGCGGGGCCGGTCTGCACGGTGCCGGCGGCCGAGACGAACTCCACCTCCGGCGGCCCGCTCGAGCAGCCCGCCAGCAGCGCCCCGGCCAGCCCGACCCCGACCAGCCCGACGCCGGCCCGTCGAACGCCGGCCCGTCGAACGCCGGCC
>Ga0137415_10003745_pt1 | contig 15106 bp, 12 predicted proteins | sample CZODoug3_1_1_16f_FD_183082 | JGI IMG/M metagenome (GOLD analysis project Ga0137415, IMG submission 183082) | Vadose zone soil fungal communities from Angelo Coast Range Reserve, California, USA - CZODoug3_1_1_16fungal (Hybrid Assembly) | ecosystem: Environmental > Terrestrial > Soil > Vadose... | reverse complement strand
ACGTGGTCGCGCGCCGCGACGGCGTCGATCGAGTTCTCGAAGGGCGCGTCGTAGCCCAGCTCCTCGGCGGCGTGCTCGGGGCTCAACGCGAACGCGGACCCGGCCAGCGCGGCCGCGCCGAGTGGGGAGCTGGCGCTGCGCCGGTCCCAGTCCTGCAGCCGCGAGACGTCCCTGGCGAACGCCTGGGCGTGCGCGAGCAGCTGGTGCCCGAGCGAGATGGGCTGCGCGGGCTGCAGGTGGGTGAAGCCCGGGGCGACCGTGCCCAGGTGCCGCTCGGCCTGGCCGAACAGTGCGGCCTGCAGCTCGAGGACCAGCTCGACCAGCGTGCGGGTGTGGTCGCGTAGGTACAGCCGCAGGTCGTTGGCCGCCTGGTCGTTGCGCGAGCGGCCGGCGCGCAGCCGGCCACCCAGCGGGCCAAGTCGGTCGATCAGCACGCGCTCCAGGAAGGTGTGCACGTCCTCGTCGTCCTCACTCGGCTCGATCGAACCGGCGCGGGTGCCGGCGTCCACCTCGTCGATCGCGGCGAGCACCCGGTCGAGCTCGCCGACGCCGAGCACGCCGGACCGGTGCAACTCCCTGGCGTGCGCCCGGGAGCCGGCCAGGTCGTAGGGCGCCATGCTGGCGAAGTAGGACGGGCTGGACCGCGACAGCGTGGCCAGCGCCGGATCCGGGCCGGAGCGGAACCGGCCGCCCCAGAGACGGGTTACCTCGGCCATCGGTGCACCTCGCAAGGGGTCGCGGAACCGGCGGGGGAAGATGGCGGCAGCGGCGGAGGTGACGCCCTCCGCCGGCGGGATCGGGCCCGGACGTGCCCCGGGGACGTGCGCGGACACCGGCGGTACATTGTCAGATTGTCTGGCAATGAGCCTGGCAGACGGCCCTGAGAGAGTCAAGGACGGCCCGAGAGGTGGATCCCGTGAGTGGCTACGGGTGGCTACAGGGCGACGGGGACGTACGCCTTGGAGTGCGCCAGGTGCTCCTCGAGCAGCTTGACGGCGTCGTCGACCCGGGCGTTCTTGATCAGCTTCCAGAGCGCCCGGTGCTCCTCGAGCTGCTCGGGCAGGTCGTCGCTGGCCTGGTCCGCCGACGCCAGCGCGAGGCGCAGGTCGACCATCACGCCCTCGGCCATCTGGACCAGCCGGGCGCTGCCGGCCAGCGCCACGACGGCCGCGTGGAAGCGCAGGTGCAGCTCGGTGATCCGCACCGGATCGCCGCAGCCGATCTCGGCCTCGTAGCTGGCCAGCGCGTTGCCGATGGCCTCGAGCGCCGCCCGGGGCGCCCTCGGCGTGTTCCGGATGCCGGCGATCTCGAGCACGCAGCGGGCCCGGTACAGGTCGTCCACGTCCTCGATGGTGAGCTGGCGGACCGCGACCCCCCGGTTGCGCACCCGGGTCGCCAGGCCCTCCGCCACGAGCACCTGCAGCGCCTCCCGGACGGTGCTGCGCGCCACGTCGAAGGTGCCGGCGAGCTCCACCTCGCGCAGCTGCTCGCCCGGGGCCAGCCGGCCGGCGAACATCTCGGTGCGCAGCGCGTCGACCACCAGGTCCACCGTGCTGGAACTGTCAATTGCGATCCGGCGCATCTTCGGCCCCAACATTGTCCGACGATCTGGCCTGCCTACCGTACGAGCAACCCGCGCCCCGGGCCACACCGTGTCACTCCGGGTGTCGCTCTGGTGTCGCGGAGCCCGTGCCGGCCTGTTGTTACCCAACTGCACAGGAGACAGGTTCTAGGCGTCCAAATCCTGCCTGTTGTGCAGTTGGGTAACGAGGAGCAGACGGGTCAGTTCGGCTTGGTAGGCCGCGTAGCGGTCGCGTAGTTGGGCGCCCGGCCAGTCGGCGGGTAGCAGCTCGGGCGGTAGGACCGGGTCGCGCAGCAGGTGGCGGACCGCGGCCGCGGCGGTGCTGAACTTCTCGGCCGGGTCGGCGGTGGTCTCCAGGCGCTCGAGCAGTGCCCCGGCGGTGGCCGCCCAACCGGGCAGGTCCCAGAGCTGGCCGGTCAGCTCGGCGGCGTCGTCGTCCGGGCGCGCGGTGAACCGCCGGGCCAGCCCGCCGAGCTCCGCCGGCCAGGTTCGCCGCAGATTCGCCGGCCGCAGCCAGGTACCTTCGCGCAGCTCGGCCAGCCGCAGCCCGGTCAGCCGGGCACGCAGCTCGGCGCGGTCGGCGGCGCCCCGGCCGACCGAGGTGACCACGGCGATCTCCCAGCGGCCGCGCCACGGCCGCGTCCTCGGGTGCGTCGCGTCGTCCTGCCTGGCCTGGCGTTGCAGCAGGCGCCGGGTAAGCCGGTAGGTGCCGTCCCGGCGGTCCAGGTCGCCGGCGCCGACCATCCGGCTGAGCGCGACCCGCAGCGTGGCCTCGGAGATGTCGAACAGCTCGACGGCCCGGACGATGTCGCGCACCGGGAGCTCGGGCGGGTGCGCGCCCAGCAGCAGGCTGAGCACCACCGAGCGGGCGGTGAGCGGCCGCGCCGCCGTCCGCCGCCCGCCCACGGTGTCTCCTGCCGGGTCGCCGGCTGCCGTCATCTCTGTCCGATCTCCGGTGGCTGTTCCGTCGGCCGTGCATATTACGTCATTGGAACAGGTGCGGAATTATCGTAATATCGAGGCATGGTCTCGATGGTCACGCCGCCCCGGCAACAGTCCGCCACCCATGAGGTCACCAACCAGGCACCGCCGCTGGTCGACTACGACGCGTCGGCCGACCCGGCGCTGCTGGAGGGCCTGCGCCGGGAGGGGGCCGGCTGGGCCGAGGATGAGGTGCGCCGGCACGGGCGCACGGCCGGCAGCGCCGAGGCGCAGACCTGGGCGGAGGAGGCCAACCGGTTCGAGCCGGTGCTGCGCACGCACGACCGGTACGGCAACCGGATCGACGAGGTCGAGTACCACCAGAGCTACCACCGGCTGATGCAGGTCGCGGTGGCCGAGGGCGGGGGCGCGGCGGCGTGGACGGACGGCCGGGCCGGGGCGCACGTGGCGCGGGCCGCCCGATCGCACGTGTGGGGGCACACCGAGGCGGGCCACGGCTGCCCGATCTCGATGACGTACGCGGTCGTGCCGGCGCTGCGCCACGAGCCGGCGCTCGCCGCGCGCTACGAGCCGCTGCTGGCCAGCCGGGTGTACGACCCGGGGCTGCGGGAGCCGACCGGCAAGCGCGGCCTGCTCGCCGGCATGGGCATGACCGAGAAGCAGGGCGGCTCGGACGTGCGCGCCAACGCTACGACCGCGACCCCGACCGGGGAGTCGGGCCTGTTCGCGCTGCGCGGCCACAAGTGGTTCACCTCGGCGCCGATGTGCGACCTGTTCCTGGTGCTCGCACAGGCGCCCGGCGGCCTTTCCTGCTTCCTGGTGCCGAGGATCCTGCCGGACAGCACGCGCAACACGTTCCGGATCCAGCGGTTGAAGGACAAGCTCGGCAACCGCAGCAACGCCTCCTCGGAGCTGGAGTTCGACGGCACGCTCGGCTGGCTGGTCGGGCCGGAGGGCCGGGGCGTCCGGGTGATCATCGAGATGGTCGCCTGCACCCGGCTGGACGTGTCGGTCGGCTCGGCGGCGTTGATGCGCAAGGCGTTCGTCGAGGCGGGTCACCACGCCAGGCACCGCGCCGCGTTCGGCGGGCCACTGATCGACAAGCCGCTGATGCGCAACGTGCTGGCCGACCTGGCGGTGGAGTCCGAGGCGGCCACCACCCTGGCGCTACGGCTGGCCGGCGCGGCCGACCGCGCCGAGCGCGGCGACGAGGCGGAGCAGGCGTTCCGCCGGATCGGGGTGGCGATCGGCAAGTACTGGGTGGCCAAGCGCGCTGCCGGGTTCGCGGCGGAGGCGCTGGAGTGCCTCGGCGGCAACGGGTACGTCGAGGAGTCGGTGATGCCCCGGCTGTACCGCGAGGCGCCGCTCAACTCGATCTGGGAGGGCTCGGGCAACGTCAACGCGCTGGACGTGCTGCGGGCGCTCGGCAAGGAACCCGGCACCGCGCCGGCGCTGCTCGCCGAGCTCGCGCTCGGCCGGGGCGCCGACGCCCGACTGGACGCCTCGATCGACCGGTTGGGCCGGGAGCTGGCCGATCTCGACGGCATCGAGGGCCGCGCCCGCCGACTAGTCGAGCTGATGGCGCTGACCCTGCAGGGCTCGCTGCTCGTCCGGCACGCGCCGGGCGCCGTCGCCGACGCGTTCTGCGCCAGCCGGCTCGGCGGCGACTGGGGCAACGCCTACGGCACCCTGCCCCACTCCGCCGACACCACAGCCATCCTGGACCGGTCCCTGGCCGGCCTCCCCGACTGATCGCTGTGGCGGCCGCCGCCGTTGTTGTCGCAGTCGTCGCAGTCGCCGTCGCACAGGTGGAATGTGGAGCGCGCCGCCGCCGCAGCGCGAGCAGCGGGGCGCGCAGGCCGCGTAGGCGGCACACAGGTCATGGCGCCGACACACGGTGTCTAGACGTGGCACCCGCGTTATAACTCATGTGTCACGTCCGAACGCCGTGTGCTGGCGCGGCGACGTGTGTGTCGGCCCCGCGACTCGCCGGCCAGCACCGCGCGGACCGCGTCGGCCCTGCGACTCGTGTGCTGGCGCGGCGACGTGTGTGTCGGCCCCGTGAGCCGTGTGTCGGCGCCGCGACGTGTGTGTGGGCGCCGCGACGGCGGGTGTTGGCGATACCGTCCGTGTGCCGGTCCCCACGGGGTGTGTGTCGGCTGCCCGGTGCGTGCGGGTGTTCATCGGAATATGTTCGTTCAGCGACAGGTAGGGCGGCGTTCAGCGCGTGTTCATCCGAGGACGATCCACTGTGGAGGTCTGACCGCCTGCTGTGGTGGACGCCGCCGAACTGGTCTCACTAGCGTTGGGCGAGTGCGATGAGCAGGGCTGAGAGTGATGGGATGGCTATGACGTCAGTCGAACACGCCGTAAACAAGTTCCGCCGTACCCCGCAGGGGGTGGGCCATTCCGAGCGCACCCGCAACGAGCTGCGTGAGGCCCTGAAGTCGGTCGACCTTTTCGACGGCGACGGCGGGCACGAGTGGACCGTGCGCGAGCTCGACGACGACGACGCGATCCTGCTCGGCGCCGACGGTCAGGAGGTCACCACCTGGCAGCAGGACTACCCGTACGACGAGCGGATGACCCGCGAGGAGTACGAGGAGCTAAAGCGCAACCTGCAGATCGAGCTGCTGAAGATGCAGTCCTGGGTGAAGGACACCGGGCAGCGGGTCGTGGTGCTCTTCGAGGGCCGGGACGCGGCCGGCAAGGGCGGCACGATCAAGCGCTTCCTCGAGCATCTGAACCCGCGCGGCGCACGCGTGGTCGCCCTGGGCAAGCCGACCGAGCGGGAACGCACCCAGTGGTACTTCCAGCGCTACTTCAGCCTGCTGCCGGCCGCCGGCGAGATCGTCCTGTTCGACCGCTCCTGGTACAACCGCGCGGTCGTCGAGCGCGTGATGGGGTTCTGCGACGAGGACCAGTACAGGGAGTTCATGGAGCAGGCGCCGAGCCTGGAGGAGGCGCTCGTCGGCACCGGGATCCACCTGGTGAAGCTGTGGTTCTCGGTGTCCCGTTCGGAGCAGCGCACCCGGTTCATGATCCGGGTGATCGACCCGCTCCGGCAGTGGAAGCTGAGCCCCGTCGACCTGGGCTCGCTGGACAAGTGGGACGACTACACCCGGGCCAAGGAGGACATGTTCCTCGGCACCGACCGGCCGTACGCCCCGTGGACCGCGGTGCGCAGCAACGACAAGAAGCGCGGCCGGATCGAGGCGCTGCGCTGGGTGCTGGCCGGGTTGGACTATCCGACCAAGGACCTCGAGGTCGTCGGCACCCCCGACCCGTTGATCGTCGGCCCGCCGGCCCAGGTCTACGAGCAGAGCGAGCTGGACACCCGCGCGAGCAACGGCTGGCCCCACTCGGCCTGAACCGGGGCTACACGCACATCTCCAGCAGTGCCGAGCTGACGCTCTTTGCGTGCGCGTCCAGGCCGGTGGACAGGGTCACGGTGTCCCCGGGGGCGCGTTCGCAGACGAACAGCAGCCCGGGGATGTTGGCCATCTCGTGGCGCACGACCCCGCCGACGGCCCGCCCGCCGAGCTGGCGTCGGACCCGTTCGGTGCTCACCCGCGCGCACAGCAGCGGGTAGTCCGCCGGGTCGTAGGGGATCAACACGACCGTGACCAGGTTTCCCTTGTCGCCGGCCCGGGCGTGCGCGAGCTCCAGCAGCCGGCGGCTCACTGAGACCCCACCGGCCCCACCGGTACGACCTCGGTGCGGACCGCCGCCCGGGGGATCGACGTGGACACCACCCCGATGACCTCCTCGGTGTGCACCCGCACGCCGGCGCCACCCGCCGGGCCCGACGTGTACAGCGCGGTGACCTCCTCGCCGACGGCCTCGACCAGCTCGCGGCTCGCGGCGACCGAGGCGACCCGCAGCCGGACCTCGTAGGGCCGCCCGGCCGCGCCGGGGCCGGCACCGTGCAGCGCGTCGACGCCGATCAGTGATACCGCCAGCCGTAGCCCGGTGCCGGCCAGCCGCTGCGCCACGACCTCGCCCGCCAGCCGGCCCCGGGCCACCGCCGTCGAGCCGGCGTAGGAGATCTCGGCCTCGCAGCGGAACCCGGCCCGGTAGCCGACGCTGACCTTGAGCGCGTCGGGTCGCGGCCGCCCAGCCGTCGGCCCGATCCGCACCCGGTCGGTACCCACCTCGTGGAACTCGACGGTGCTGAAGTCGGCGACCACGTCGGGCGTGCGGTAGCCGGTCGGGTCGAGCACCTCGTAGCCGAGCTGCTCGCCGACCGTCATGCGGTCCACCCGGCCACCGGTACCGGGCAGCTTCGTCACGACCGCGGTGCCGTCGGCGCACACCTCGGCGAGCGGGTAGCCGAGCTCCGCCAGGTTCGGCACGAGCTTGAACGGCGGGTCGGCGAAGTAGCCGCCGGTCACCTGCGGGCCGCATTCGAGCAGGTGGCCGATGGTCGTGCCGGAGGCGAGGCGGTCGTCGTCGTCGGGCCGCCAGCCGAAGTGGTGCGCCATCGGCGCGAGGAACAGCGACGGGTCGGCCACCCGGCCACAGACGATCACGTCCGCGTCGGACTCCAGCGCCGGCAGCAGCGCGTCGATGCCGAGGTAGGCGTTCGCGGAGACCAGCTCGCCGTGCTCGCCGAGCGGCCGGCCGTCCTCCCACGCCGGCGCGGCGGGGTCGATCGCCGCCAGCACGTCGTCGCCGAGCACGGCGGCCACCCGGACCGGCACGCCCAGCTCGGCGGCGCAGGTCAGCACCCGCCGGGCGCCGCCCAACGGGTTCGCCGCGCCGAAGTTGCCGAGCAGCCGGGTGCCGGTGCGGACCAGCGGTTCGAGCAGCAGCCGCATCCGCTTGTCGAGCAGCTGGTCGTAGCCGAGCTCGGGGTCGGCGAGGCGCCGCTGCTGGCCGAGCGCGATGGTGCGCTCGGCCAGGCACTCCAGCACGAGGTAGTCCAGCGCACCCCGTTCGACGAGGTCGACCGCCGGAGGTACCCGGTCGCCGGCGAACCCGGCGCCAGCCCCGATCCGCAGGGGTCGCGCCGTCACGGGCGGCGTCCCAGCTCGCTGCCCGGCCGTACCTCGACGCCGAGCTGGGCCGACGGGTTGCCGGGCCGGCCCGCGCCGAGCCGATGCACCGCCAGCACCGCGCCCGCCGAGATCACCCCGGCCAGCGCGAAGATCGCGTAGTCGGCCGCGACCGGGAGCCGGGCGTCCAGCAGCGCGCCGCCCAGGTACGGGCCGATCATGCCGCCGATCCGGCCGATGCCGAGGCACCAGCCGGTCGCGGTGGCCCGTAGCTGGGCCGGGTACACGACCGACGGGTAGGCGTTCTCGGCGACCGAGGAGGCGTAGCCGAGCAGGCCGGCGAAGAATGCGCTCACCGCGACCAGGGCGGCGGTCTGCGCGAAGCCGAGCAGCAGCAGGGCGAGCGCGGTCAGCAGGTAGGAGCCGACCAGCACCCGGACCACCGGCAGCCGGCTGGCCAGCGTGCCGTTGACGATCATGCCGAGCATGCCGCCGCCGTTGAGCAGCACCAGCATGGTCAGCCCGCTGGACACCGAGAACCCGGCGTTAGCGACGAACTGTGGCAGCCAGGTGAGGATGGCGTAGAGCATCAGCAGGCAGCCGCAGAACGCCACCGAGAGCAGCACCGTGCGCGCCCGGTACTCCGGTTCGAAGAGTCGGGCCGGCGACGCCTTCGGACCGGTTCCGCCGGCACTCACGTGCAGCGTCGCGCTCGCGTCGACCGGGTACGGGCCGTCGATCCCCGCCATGATCCGCCGCGCCCGCGCGGTGCGCCCCCGCCGCAGCAACTGCTCCAGCGACTCGGGCAGCAGGCCGACCAGTACCGGGATCAGCAGCAGCGGGAACGCGCCGGTGCCGACCACCGCCCGCCAGCCCCACTCCGCCACGAACAGGCGGCTGACCAGCGCGGACAGCAGGCCACCGGCGGCGAAGCCGACCGAGGTCCACATGATGAACGGCGAGCGCCAGCGGGCCGGGGCGTACTCGCTGGACAGCGTGGCGGCGATCGGCAGCACCCCGCCCAGTCCCAGGCCGGAGGCGAACCGGAGCAGGCCGAACGCCAGCGGGCCGGGGGACAGCGCGGACAGCCCGGCGAAGACGGAGAAGACCAGCAGGGCGGCGATCATGGTCGGTTTGCGGCCGATCCGGTCGGCGGCGGCGCCGAGGGTGATCGCGCCGACCAGCATGCCGGCCAGCGACGCGGTGCCGAGCAGACCGGCGAGTGTGCCGGACAGGTGCCACTCGCGGATCAGCGACGGCACCACCGCGCCGAAGATCCCGACGTCGTAGCCGTCCGCGAGCAGGCAGATCCCGCACAGCACCGCGACCCGCAGGTGGGTCCGGCCGAGGGTGCTCCGGGACATGAAGTCCGCGACGTCGATGCGTGGCATGGGCTCCTCCGACAGCGGTGGCGGTCGCGGCGCCTGGGGCGGCGGCCGGCTCCACTCACGGTGCCTCGCCACAGTCGTGCATGTAAAACATCAATGGCGCATCGCTTTATGATTTGGAGTCATGGATCTGAATCTGCGTGAGCTGCAGGTCTTCGCGGCGGTGGCGCAGGGCCTGAGCTTCACAGCGGCGGCCACCCAGCTGCATGTCTCGCAGTCCGCGCTGAGCCGCACCGTCGCCGGGCTGGAGAGTCGACTGCGGGTGCGGCTGCTGGACCGGACGACCCGCGCGGTGGCGCTGACCGCCGAGGGCGCGGCCCTGCTCGCCGCCGCGCTGCGGGTGCTCGACGCGCACCGGGGCGCGATGGCGGAGCTGGAGCGCCAGCTGGCCGGCGAGCGCGGCACGGTCACCTGCGCGACGCTGCCCTCGGTTGCCGCGGTGCTGCTGCCCCGGGTGGTCACCGCGTTCCACCGGCGCCACCCCGACATCGACGTGCGCATCCTGGACGGCATGGCCTCGGCGGTGGGGCAGCGCGTCGCGACCGGTGACGCGGACCTGGCCATCACCGTCGCGAGCCAGGTCCCAGCGGCCGCCCGGCGCCGGCCGTTCATCCAGGACCGGTTCTTCGCCGCGCTGCCCCCTCGGCACCGGCTCGCGGAGCGGGAGCAGGTCAGCTGGGCGCAGCTGACCGAGCTGCCGTTCATCGCGCTCGGCCCGGACTCCAGCGTGCGCCAGCTCACCGACGTCGCCTTCCAGCTGGCCGACACCCAGGTCAGCAACGTGGTCCAGGCCGGCAACGTGTCCACGGTCGGTGGCCTGGTGGCCGCCGGGCTCGGCGCGTCCGCGCTGCCCGGCCTGGTGCGCGCGCTGACCGGGTTCGCCGAGCTGGCGCACCGGCCGCTGGTCGGGCCGGTGATCCAGCGGCGGCTGGACCTGGTCACCCCGGGCGACCGCGAGCCGTCCCCGGCGGCCCGGCTGTTCCTGCGGCTGCTGGAGGACCTGCGCGAGGACGCGATCCCCCTGCCCGACGGGGTCGAGTGGCGCTGATCGCGCGGCGCCGCACACCCTCTCTGGGCGCCGCACACCCGCTGCGGGCGGTGCGTGGCGGCCGGAGAGGGTGTGCGGCGTCCGTGGGGCCGGCGGTCAGCTCGGTTCCCACTCGGCGGTGACGGCGTCGGGCGGGGGCTCGGTGGTCAACGCGGTGGCCCCGCCGAACAGCCTGGTGTTGTCCGGCGAGTCCGCCCGGTAGACCGGCCAGCCCGGGTCGCCGGTGGCGACGAACCCGCCCCAGGCGGCGCCGACCTCGTCGCGGATGGCCCGGTTGGCCGGGTTGTCGGCCGCCCCGAAGATCGCGCCGCCCCTGCCGACGTTGTCGAACACGAAGGGCAGGTCGGTACCGTGCCCGGCGCCGATCGCCGGCCCCATCGGCTCAGCGGCGAACAGACAGGTGTAGGCGCGGCCACCGGCCTCGACCTGGGCCCGGGCCGCCGCGACCGCCGGTCGCCGGTAGATGGCGTCGGTCAGGAACGCGGTGCGCAGGTCCGCCAGGTCGGTGAAGCCGGTGCGCTGCCGGTACCCGGCGAGCAGCTCGGCGGGCCGGGGCACGCCGGCGCGGCGGATCTCGTCGAGCAGGGTGTTCTCGTCGGCCGGGGCGTACCGGCCGGCGTGCATGACCTGGAACAGCCGCAGTTCCTCCCGGGTCGTCGAGATCAGCAGGTCGATCTCGCGCGCCCCGCCGGCCTCGACCAGCCGCTGCGGGTCCTCCGGCAGTACGGCCCCGTCCAGCACGACGCCGTAGGAGCGCCCACCGGGCAGGTTGCGCGCGCCGATGTCGGTGGCGACCACGGAGAGCTGGGCCTCGACGATCCGCGCCGCGGGTACCTCGAGCAGCTCGTCGACCGAGCCGAGCCCGAGCGCGGCGATCAGGTCGGCGGCGATCCGGGTGGCCAGCTCGGCGCTGAAGATCCGCCCGGTGGCGCCGCTCTGCATGATCGCCCGGTGGAAGGTGCCCTTGGCGGCAGGCACCGCGAGCAGTGCGCCGGTCGAGAACCCGCCGGCGGACTCCCCGGCCACGGTGACGTTGCCCGGGTCGCCGCCGAACGCCGCCACGTGCTCGGCGACCCAGCGCAGCGCGGCGGCCTGGTCCTGCAGCCCGAGGTTGGTACTGCCCGCCCACCGGGGCCCGCCGAGGTCGGCGAGGTGCAGGTAGCCCAGCGCGCCGACGCGGTAGTTCGGCGCCACCACGACGGTGCCGGTCCGCCGCGCCAGGGCCGCGCCGTCGGTCACCGGCGGGGCCGCCGAGCCCACCTGGAAGCCACCGCCGTACAACCAGACGAGCACCGGGTGCGGCCCCTCGGTGCCCGGCGTCCACACCGACAGGTAGAGGCAGTCCTCGCTGACCCGCTCAGCGGCCCCGAGGGCCGCGCTGTCCTGCATCGGGGCGGCCGGGACCAGCGTCGCGTCCAGCTCGCCCGCCCAGGGCTCGACCGGCGCCGGTGGCCGCAGCCGCAGTGCTCCGACCGGCGGCGCGGCGAAGGGGATGCCGGTGAACGCCCCGCCGCCGCTCGGCAGGTCACGGCCGCGGATCCGGCCGTGGGCGGTCTCGACGATCGGCATCGCGGTGTCCTCCTGGGTCGGGTCGGCACTGCAGTATGTCCGGCCCCGGCGCGGTCGAACCCGACCGAGGTGGCATGCACTCATGCCGGCCGCTCATCAATGCGGGAGCCGGGCGCCCGCTCACAGGAGAGCCACAGCCGGGGCAAAGGACCGCCATTACCGGCCGTGGTCGACTGGTATCCGGTAAAGCCGTGCCGACCCCGCGAAAAAGGAGTACGTCATGAACCTGGGTGAGACGCTCCTGGCCGCGCTGCGCAGTTTGCGGAGCAATCGGCTGCGCTCCGTGCTGACCACTTTCGGCATCATTATCGGCGTCGCCGCCGTGATTGTGCTGGTGGCCCTCGGCAATGGCATGAAGGCCGGATTCGACGCCCAGTTCAGCGCATTGGCCAACCAGATCACGGTCACCCAGGCGACCGGCGCGGTGCCCGGCGGCGGCGAGGCGCGCAACCTCACCGACGCGGACGTCAAGGCCCTGAGCAACACCCAGCTGGCGCCGGACATCGCCTCGGTGACCCCGAGCGTGACCGGCACGGTGACCCTGACCGCCGGGCAGACCCAGGAACGGGCCAGCCTGGTCGGCACCACCTCGGACTACCTGAACATCTCCGACCGGTCGATCGCGGCCGGCAGCTGGTTCAGCACCGCTCAGGACCAGGGCAATCAGAAGGTCGCGGTGCTCGGTGAGCAGGCCGTCGGGCTGCTCTACGGGCCGACCGCGAACCTGGACCAGGTGGTCGGTTCCACGGTGCGGATCAACAACACCTCCTTCACCGTGGAAGGCGTGCTCACCCCGGACGGGCAGAACGACAACGTCGTGATGACGACCCTGGGCGCGGCCCGGGGCTACCTGGTCGGCAACAACAACGGCCAGGTCGACCAGATCACCATCAAGTCGACCAGTGCGGACACCGTCAACCAGGCCACCGACGAGGCCACCGCCATCCTGGACAAACAGCACGACATCCGCACCGCGGTGGACCGAGACTACAACGTGCACTCGAACACCAACCTGCTGACCCAGCGCAGCCAGTTCATCGACTTCCTGACCATTTTCACCACCGCGGTCGCCGCTATCTCACTGGTTGTCGGCGGAATCGGGGTCGCGAACATCATGCTGGTCGCGGTCACCGAACGGACCCGGGAAATCGGCATTCGGAAAGCTATCGGAGCGCGCCGGATGGTAATTCTCAAGCAGTTCCTGGTCGAGGCGGTACTGCTCACCGGGCTCGGTGGCCTGGTCGGTGTCGTCATCGGGGTCGGCGTCACCGAGGCGGCCGGGCTGGTGCTGCCCTCGCTGGTCCCGGCGTTCCCCACACCGGTGCTGACCACGGCGCCGGTGGTGATCGCCTTCGCGGTCAGCCTCGCCATCGGGCTGCTGGCCGGCGGTTACCCGGCCAACCGGGCGGCCGGGCTGCGGCCGATCGAGGCGCTGCGCTTCGAGTGACCGGCGCGGAGTGACCAGCGCCTCGAGTGACCGCTCCGGGGCGGGGTCAGTCCGGGTCTGAGTGCAGCATCAGCAGCACGGCCCGGGTGTCCGGCCGCCGGGCCTGGTAGACGTGGTCCCGGCTCGCGTCGAACCGGACCGACTCGGCCTCGGCCAGCTCGACGGGGTCGTCGGCGGGCCCGGTACTGAGCTCGCCGTGGGTGACCACGAGGCACTCCTGCACGCCACGCAGGTGCGCCGCCGAGTGCTGCCGGACCTGGTCGACCCGCAGGTCGTACACCTCGACCGTGCCGTGCAGCCGGATCCGGTGCAGCAGGCGCGCGTGCACGGCGTCCCCGTCGGCCCGGGGCCCCTCGTCGGCCCGGACCACCTCGACCGGCGGCGTGCGTGACTCCAGTAGCTCGCCGAGCGGCACCCGCAGCGCGGCCGCCAGCGCCCACAGCGTGCTCAGCGTCGGGTTGCCATGGCCCTGCTCGATCCCGTGCAGGGTCGTCTTACTCATCGCGGCCGCCCTGGCCAGCTCGGCCAGCGACAACCCGGCTACCGCGCGGAGCCGGTGGATGTTCCGGCCGACCACTTGCGCCCACTCCATGAGTATCAGCATAGTGGTATCACGTACCACCATGGCGACCATGGGAGCGCGCATGTCCGTGACCCGGCTCCGGCACATCCCCGGCATCGGCGTCGACCGGGTCGGGGATGCAGCCGACGCCGCCGCCGACCCGGAGCTGCTCCGGATGGAGAACCTCGACACGGACCTGCGCCCGCCGGCCTGCGCGCTGGCGGCCACCCACGCCGCCGTCGACGACGACGCGGCCAACAGCTACCTGCCGTTCCCTGGCCACTACGGGCTGCGGCGGGCCGCCGCCGAGCACGTCGGCCGGTTCGCGGGCCGCCGCTACGACCCGGGCTCCGAGTGCGTCAGTGTCGCCGGCGGGCTCAACGGCATCCTGAACACCCTGCTGGCCACCGTCGAACCGGGCCAGGAGGTGGTGCTCTGCGACCCGATCTACGCCGGGCTGGTGAACCGGGTGCGGCTGGCCGGCGGCGTGCCCCGGTTCGTGCCGGCGACCGCGACCCCGCTCGGCTGGACGATCGACCCCGACCGGCTCGCCTCGGCGGTCGGCCCGCACACCGCCGCCGTGCTGCTGATGGGGCCGGCCATGCCCACCGGCCTGGTGCTCGGCGCCGAGCACTGGGCGGCGCTGGCCGATGCGGTGCACCGGCACGATGCGTGGCTGGTCTACGACGCGGCGATGGAGCGGATCCGGTTCGACGGCGCGCCGCCCAGCCACCCGGCCGCGTACCCGGGGCTGGCCGAGCGGACCATCACCGTCGGCTCCGCCTCCAAGGAGCTGCGGCTGATCGGCTGGCGGGTCGGCTGGGTGGTCGGCCCGACGCCGATCCTGGCCGACATCCGGCTGGTCGGGCTGACCAACGTGGTCTGCCAGGTCGGCATCGCGCAGGCCGGGGTGGCCGCCGCGCTCGCCGCGCCGGACGCCGACCGCGACGTCGCCGAGGCCACCGCGGTCTGGGGCCGGCGGTGTGCCGTCGTGCTGGCCGAGCTCGCCGGCTACCCGGTAGTCCCGCCGCACGGGGGCTGGTCGCTGCTGCTGGACACCCGCCCGCTCGGGCTCGCCCCGACGGCCGTGTCCGAGCGCCTGTTCCGCCTCGGCAAGGTCGCCGCCACCCCGATGGACGGCTGGGGCCCCGCCGGCGAGCACTACCTGCGCCTCGTCTTCGCCAACGAACCCGTCGAGCGGTTGACCGGGCTGCGCGCCCGGTTCGACGCTGCCCTCGGCTGACCCGCGTTCGCGCCGACCCTGTGAGTGGTATTGGTCGCTATAGCGACCAATACCACTCACAGGGTCAAGGACTACCTGGCTCAGCCGCTGCCGAAGCGGCGGGTGATCTCGTCCAGCCGTGCGCTGGCCATGGCGAACGCGGCGTCGCGCGGGCTCACGCGATCGCGCCCGGCGGCGGCGAACATCTGCTCGCTCAGCGCCGTGATCCGGGCACTGATCTTGGCGAACGACTGCTCGGCGCTGCCGTCGACGTCGCCGAACAGCACCCACCACCACCAGGCGTTGGTCGCCGAGTTGGCCAGGAAGTCGGGGGAGACGGTGACGCCCC
>Ga0137415_10003741_pt1 | contig 15113 bp, 15 predicted proteins | sample CZODoug3_1_1_16f_FD_183082 | JGI IMG/M metagenome (GOLD analysis project Ga0137415, IMG submission 183082) | Vadose zone soil fungal communities from Angelo Coast Range Reserve, California, USA - CZODoug3_1_1_16fungal (Hybrid Assembly) | ecosystem: Environmental > Terrestrial > Soil > Vadose... | reverse complement strand
CCGTGCTCACCGTCGACGCCGGCAATACGGCATAGCGTGCTTCGTCACAACCGGAGCTGGCCGGTTTGGATGCGATCGTAGAGCGCCGTGTCGAGTCGAACGAACGCGCGGCGTTCGGCGTCGTTGAAATAGATGACGTCGGGGGTCGCGGCCGGATCGTAGCCTTGGCGTACGAACTCGCTCTTCATGTGCTTGAAGGTGGCGGTCATCTCTATCTGGCTTCGGATGCGCAGGAACAACGGACGCGCGTAGGCGGGCAGGCGGTCGATCAGGTGTGTTCGAAATGTCGCGAGATCGAGCCCATCGCCGACGACGAGCGCGGCCATCCCGGCGCGGCCTTCCGCACCGGGGACCGTCACCCCGTACACGACGGCTTCGATCACACCGGGACACGCGGAGATCGTCTCGGCGACCTCCGTGGTCGACACGTTCTCGCCCTTCCAGCGAAACGTGTCACCGACGCGATCGACAAAATAGAAGTAGCCCCTCTCATCCCTTCGCATCAGGTCGCCGGTGCGGAACCAGGCGTCTCCCGGCTCGAACACGTTACGGAGGATCTTCTTCTCGGAGGCCTCCTTGCTGGTGTAGCCCTCGAACCGACTGCCAACGTTCGACGGGCCCTCGAGAATCCTGCCGATCGCCTCTCCGACTTCGTTCGGAGCACAGCGAATGCACAACCCCTGCTCGCTACGGACCGGCTCGTCCCTGTCGACGTCGAATTTCACCAGCGTCGCCGGGAATCGATGCGCGAGGAACGACGGGATCCGGCCGATGGCGCCGGGCTCGCCCTCGATATTGAACATCGAGACGTTGCCTTCGGTCGCGGCGTAGAACTCCAGGATCTGCGGAATGCAGAACCGGACCTTGAAGTCGGTCCAGACATCGGGCCTCAGGCCATTGCCGCAGCACATCCTGATCCGGTGCTCCGTCTCATGCGGATGAGGCTCGGCGTGCAGCAGATAGCGGCACAGCTCGCCGATATATTGGAACAGCGTGCAGTCCCAGCGGATGACGTCGTTCCAGAATTGGCGCGCAGAAAAGTTCTCGCGTATCACGACCGAGCCGCCACCGACCAGAACCGCGCCGGTCGCCACCACGCCGCCGACGCTGTGATACATCGGCAGGCAGTTGTACATCCGGTCGCTCGCGCGAGTGTCCATCATGCCCGCAAACCAGTGGCTCCACTGCATCAGCCGAAAGTGGCTGACGTTCGCGGCCTTGGGCAGCCCGGTCGTGCCCGACGTGTAAATGTAGAGCGCCCGATCCTCGATGGTCAGCGGCGGGCGCTCGGCCTCGCTCAGCGCTTCGCCCGGGTGTCGCGCCACATCGCGATCGATGCGCGGGAATTCGTCGCGGCCGGCGCCGTCGGTCCAGATCTTTGCCGCACCCGCGAGGCCCGGCAGAGCCGTGACCAATGGATCGATGAGCTCGGCGGCCACGATGACGTGCTTGGGCTCGACGATATTGATGCAATGCGCGAGCGAGGGACCGGCCAGATTGGTATTGAGCAGCGAAACGACCCCGCCGACGCGGGTGATGCCGAGCCAGATTGCCATGTATTCAGGCCGATTGGGCATGAACAGACAGACCGCGTCGCCCTTGGCGAGCCCCTGGGCCAGCGCCCAGCGAGCGTATCGGTTCGACCGCTCCGCGAGTGCCCGATAGGTCAGGCACTCGCGATCGGAGAGGAGGGCCGGCGCCTCGCCGAACCGTTCGGCGAGCTCATCGATCACCGTAGAAAAAATGCGATGAGGATCACTGGCAAGCCGTGTCGTCAGCTCGAGCGCACGCAACCACGCCTTGGGAGCCGAATGATCGCTGCTGCCGGGTTTCGCGGCTGCTTCTCGGTCGCTCGGACTCATCGCTGATGCTTTTGCCAAACCAGCCGACGCGAGCACGACCTGCAAATTATCGTGGCCACGCGCATCTCACAGTGGGTAGTACCTTAGGTAGTTTACATCACGTTCAACAGGATCCGCGACGTGCAAGGTCGAACCGGTGGACCGCTGCGGATGCAGAGTCTCACCTCGAGGTGAACCCATGAGACCCGAGACGATCGCGATTCACGGCGGCTACGACGTCGATCCGACGACGAAGGCCGTGGCGGTCCCGATCTATCAGACCGTCGCGTATGCCTTCGACAGCGCCGACCATGGCGCGGCCCTGTTCAATCTCGAGGTCGAGGGCTTCCGCTACAGCCGCATCGGCAACCCGACCGTCGCCGTCCTCGAGCGCCGCGTCGCCGCCCTCGAGGGCGGCCTCGAAGCCCTCTGCGTGAGCACCGGGCAAGCCGCCCTCAGCTATGCCGCCCTCAACCTCACCGCGCTCGGCACCAACCTCGTGTCCGTGCCCCAGCTCTACGGCACCACGCACACCCTGTTCGCCCACGTCCTGCCCAGCCAGGGCGTCACCGTCCGCTTTGCCGAGTCCGATCACCCCGACGCCATCGCCGCGTTGATCGATGACCAGACCCGCGCCGTCTTCTGCGAAAGTGTCGGCAATCCCGCCGGCAACATCTGCGACCTCGAGGCCCTCGCCCGCGTCGCCCACGCCCACGGCGTGCCCCTCATCGTCGACAACACGGTCCCCACCCCCATCTTGCTCCGGCCCATCGACCACGGCGCCGACATCGTCGTGCACTCCCTGACCAAGTTCATGGGCGGCCACGGCACCACCCTCGGGGGCGCCATCGTCGACAGCGGCACCTTCCCCTGGAAGGAGCATGCGCGGCGCTTCCCCATGTTCACCCGGCCGGACCCCTCCTATCACGACCTCGTCTACACCGAGCATTTCAAGCAGGCCGCGTACATCGCCCGCTGCCGCAGCGTCTACCAGCGGGCGACCGGGGCCGTGCTGTCCGCCCTCAGCGCCTTCCTCCTGCTCCAGGGCATCGAGACCGTCGCCCTGCGCGTCGAGCGCCATGTCGAGAACGCCCGCCGCGTCGCCGCGTTCCTGCGCACCCATCCCCGCGTCGACTGGGTCAACTACGCGGGCTTCCCCGACAGCCCCTATCACGCCCTCGCCCAGAAGTATCTCGGCGGCCGCGCCTGCTCGCTCCTGACCTTCGGGATCAAGGGCGGGTTCGAGGCCAGCAAACAGTTCTACGACGCCCTCGCCCTCGTCAAGCGCCTCGTCAATATGGGCGACGCCAAATCGTTGGCCTGCCATCCGGCCTCCACCACCCATCGCCAGATGTCGCTCGACACCCAACGCAAGGCCGGCGTGCGGCCCGAGATGATTCGCCTCAACGTCGGCATCGAACACATCGACGACATCATCGCCGACCTCGATCAGGCCCTCGAGGCGACCGGCTCAGCTCACCAACGACGGCGCGCTGCCGGGTAGCCCGTCGGGGATCTCTGAGAGAGAGAGAGAGAGAGAGAGAGAGAGAGACGCGCCCGCGATCTCGCCGAAATCACCTGAGCTCGGGCTGTTGGTGAAGGTGCCGGCGAGCCAGCCCGTCGGCGTACGCCTGGAGCAGCCGGTGCATCTCGCGCATCGTCTGCTCGGCGGCCCGTCGATCGTCGGGGGTGCGTAGATGCTTGAGGATGGTCTTCTTGGTCTCGCCCGACTCCTCCTTCTCGATCGCCTCGTGCACCGTGTAGTTCAGGCCGCCCCACGCCGGGCGCACGCCGTAATGCTGGACGAGGGCGCGGCCCACGGTCCGCGCGATCTCGACCACCTCCTCTTCGAGCAGGGCCGTCGCGCAGAGCGAGGCGTTCCAGGGCAGCTCGTGGGCCAGCCGCCAGAAGAACTCGATGATCGCTGCCATCTCGGAGATGGGCGCGATGCCCTCGTACACGTCGCGGGGATAGCCGAGGTCGTCGCCGATCCGCCGAAAGAGCTCGTCGTGATCCGGCGTGCCGCTCACCCGGCCGTCGAAGTACCCGAGGTCTTCGACGAGCAGGTGGCGGGCGCAGTCCTTGCGGACCTCGAGGTCGTCACACCGGGTGTGGATGCCGCTGAAGATCCGAGGGAACCAGGCGATCAGGAGGTAGTGCTGGGAGACGTGTCCCCACACCTGCTCGCGGCTCAGGCCACCGGAGGCGAAGCGCCTGAAGTATTCCGCGTCTCGGAAAGGGCTCCGCGCGAGCAGCTCTGCCGTCAGCGCGTCGAACCAGTCCTCGGTCGTCATGACGCCTCCTCGGTCCGCCGTGTCGAACGCTCAGAAGTACTCGAACGTCGTGGTCCCGCGATCCATCCGCAGCCGGAGGTCTGCCATGAAGACGAGGTAGGGATGGGCGCCGCGGGCGACGAGACGGTCCCGGTCGCCGGCGCGGAGCGCCGCCTGGTCCTCCTCGCCGAGGCCGAGGGCGCGCATCGCCGCCGCGGGGTCGGCGACGTAGCGCGCGCGGAAAGCGTCGTCCGACTTGAGCGCGAAGAGGCAGTGGTTGAGCCGATACGCGCTGGCCGGCGGAAAGCGGTAGTGGGCCGGCGACTCGGGCGTCATACGGGCCATTCCACCACGGCGTTGCCGTGGTGCCAGGAGGGCTCGTAGCAGTAGACGTCCGCGCGGGCGTCGCCCACGGCGCCCAGCAGCGTGATCCACGTGCGCAGCTCGGTGTTCCCCGCCTTGTCGAGCTCCTCCGCCGTGACGGCCGCGAGCTCTCCACCGCGCCCCTGCGCCAGCTGCTCGAGGACCCGGCGATCCCAGTCGAACTCCGGCGAGGCGTAGCGGTCGGTGCCGGGGAAGTGGGACATACCACCCGAGGCCATGAGTACCACCCGCTCCGGTCGCGCGCGGAGGATCTCGCCGAGCGCGCGGCCCCACGCGTAGCAGCGTCGCGGCGTCGGCTGAGGCGGCAGGTACACGTTGACGTGAAGGGGCACGATCGGCACCGCCGGCGTGGGCATGGTGAAGTGGAGCGGAATGTAAAAAGCGTAGTCGAGCGGCGCCTCCTGCGTGTAGAGGAGGTCGAACCCGCCCTCGATCCCCTGCTCGATGATCGCGCGGGCGAGCGGCTCGTGGATGGGGAACCGGTAGCGATAGCGGCCGAAGCTCCCCGCGCACTCGGCGCCGACGTAGACGGCGAGCGCAGGGACCGCGTTCAGGAAGAAGGCTTCGATGTGGTCCCCGGCGACCATCGCGATGGCGTCGGGTCTGAGCGCCTCGAGGCGCCGCTTGACGCGCGTGAAGGCCGCGTGGACCCGCAGCACCAGCTCACGATCCTCGGTGTCGGGTCGCGCCAGGAGCTGGGGCGTGTGGGCACAGACGAACGCGCCGACCAGCATGGCGACATTATCGACGACTCCGCCCGCGAGGAACAGCCTCCTCGTCGGGCCGCGGCGCGATCAGCGCATGCCTTTCCCGGCCGAGCGACGACAAGTCCACTACCAGCGCGGGGAGTGCAGCGTCGATCGAGCGGCCGGGCGCCGCGTCAGCGACGCGTGTCCCTCGGCGCTCGACTTCCCCGGTCTGTTTGCGGTCCGTGATGTCGATCGCGACCCCTTCGACGAAACCGCCGGCCTCGCGGATGTTTGCGACGACCGTCAGCGGCGTGCCGTCGTTCCGCCGCAGGCGAAGCTCCCGGTTACTGAGCAGGACCCCCGACGCGAGCGCGAGCTCCAGCTCCCGCCACTGCGCCGGGTCGAGGAAGAGGTCCCTCAGGCTCTGCGCCAGGACCCGCTCCGGCGAGGCGGCGCCCAGGAAGCGCGCGAACAGGTCGGTGCATTCCACGATGCGTCCGTCGCGCCGGGCGCGGAATACGGCGGCGAGGCCGCCGAACTGATTGCGGTAGCGATCGACCGACGTTTGCAGCTCGTCCGCCACGGCCACGAGCTTCAGGGTGATCGCCTCCAGCGTCCGCTGCTCATCGAGCACCAGGTCTAGCTCGTCGGCGACGAACTCCGCGCGACGCTTCGCCGCCAGCCGCTGAGCGTTCAGGATGCCGATGAGGAGCCCGACGGAGAGAAACACGAGCAACGCGAGGAGGCCCCCCGGGGCACGAAACATCAGCGACTGGGTGGGAGGCAAGTTGAGATAGGCGATCGGGACCACAGAGAGCAGGGTCGCGAGGGGTCCTAGCATGACCGGTCAGTGTGCAGGGCCGATGCCAGGCGCAGTCGTGTGGAAGCGGCTTGCACCGCACGCTTGACTCAAATTCCTGAAATAGCGGCACCGAGTCGTCTCCGATCAGGCAGCGTGCAGATCGGTCAGCCTCGCTCCACGATCAGGTAAATCACCGATCCGCCACCCCATTCTGACATCGGCCCGCTGCCGTCCTGGCTCAGGACTTCGCGCCCGTGGATTGGTGCCCGTGGATTGGTAGCGCATAGGCCGGGATCTTCCGGTCTCGATTTCCGGCGCCTGCCGGATTCACGCGTTCACCACAGTGGACGAGACTCTGACACGCGGGAGGTCAACCATGGACGAGGACATCAAGAAGCGACTCGAGGAGGACCTGGGGCGGGTCGTTTCCCGCCTCCGGCGCATGGGTGGTGCGGCGACGGCGATCGAGGAGCGACCCGGCCCGATCGGCGCCAACTCGCTCGGCGCCGACGAGGGAGACGTGATCCAGGCCAACGAGAGCCGGGAGATCGGCCTCGCGACCCGCGAGCTCCTTATTGAGCGGGTCAACCGGCTGTCGGCCGCGCTCGACCGCTTGAGCCGGGGTGAATACGGCGCCTGCGCAGAGTGCGGTGAGCCGATTTCAACGGCGCGACTGCTTGCCCTGCCCGAGGTGCAGACCTGCGTCCGCTGTCAAGCTAGGCTTGAGCGTCGCCGGCTCGAGCGAGAGGACGCTCGACTAACCTTGAGGGCGCCTTCGCTCTAGAGCCCAAGGAGCGGCCACGGTTGTCACGCGTTGTGCCATCCTGGTCCAGAACGAGCCAACTTCCAGATATTCGGCCTGGCACGTTTGCGATCGCTAACCCAAAGTGACCGCTGACCTTTATCCACCATCCCTTGCCTGGCACTCTGGATGCATCGTCGAGTTTCCCATGAAGCGCGCAGTCCTGATTGTGGCGGTGGGCGCAACGGTCCTCGGGCTAGGTCCGGCCTCTGCGCAGGACATCAAAATGAAGGCCCTGGCTCGCGGACCCGCGGCGGTGACGAGCGAGCGGCCGGCGTCGAAGCCCCGCGCCCGCATGCGGCTCGCTGCCCTGGTCCGCTATGCGGGTACTACCGACTGGTCGCTCGACGAGGCCGAAGTCGTGCAGGAGTTCTTCGCGACCCGCTTCGGCCGTCCTCTACCTGTGAGCGCCTGGGGGCAGACGAACGTGCACGACCATCTGGGCCTCGATCACAGGAACGCCCTCGACGTCGCGGTCCACCCCGACGGCAGGGAGGGGCGGGCCCTGATGGCGTTTCTCAGGAGCTCGGGTATCCCGTTCGTGGCGGTCCGCTCGCGCGTGCCGGGCTCCTCGACGGGCGCCCACATCCACGTGGGCCAGGCGTCCGAGCGCGTCGAGCCTGCATGGCGCGCGGCGATCGTCGCGAGGATGAAAGCCGAACGAAACGTCCCCGTGAGCGACTCGACTGGTCCAGCCGTGGCGACGGACGAGCCCGCCACCGACGGTTCGCGCGGTACCGATCACTTCGCGGATTTCGCGGACAAGCCACCCTCCACTCCGCCGCTGTAGCGCCGAGGGGACGCCTCTCCCGCGGCCCGCGCGTCCCTCAGGGTGACGGTCGCGCGGTCACGTGGCCGCATCGGCCGCAGGTCCGATGGACTTCCGATCCGTAAAACTCCTCGTACACCCCGGATACGGGATCCTCGCGGTAGTCCGCGACCTGCCTGACGGCTTCGTAGAGCGGCGCGCCGCACGCCGAGCAATACCAGTGGAATCGGTCGCGCTCCTCGGGTCGTCGCTTCCGCTCGAGCACGAGCACGTACGCATCGGGCGCGAACCGGGGTGAGTGCGGAGTGCCGGCCGGACAGTGGATGATCTCGCCCTCGCGGATCACCGCGATCTTCTCCTCCCCCGTGTCGGTGAGATAGTGCAGCTCCATATCGCCCTTGATCATGTACATGACCTCGTCGCTCGGGTCGACGTGGAACTCGCTCCGGTGCGCGCGGCCCCGCGCGATGAAGGCGATCGACTCCGGGGCCTGCCACAGGATGCTCACGGGCCTGGAGGACGTCCCGAGCGCCTGCGTGATTCGGCCGAGATCGATGGCGCATAGATCACTCATGACCCGTCCCCCCCCCCATGGCACGTGCTCCGGGTCACATCGTGATGGCGGCGCGGGAGATGTGATGCCCGTCGCCCTGGCGCTCTCTCCAGTCGGCCTGACGGAATCCCTCGGAGATGCGCTCGAGCGGAAACAGGTGCGAGACGATGCGCTCGAACGGGAAGCGCTGGAGGTTCCTGCGCAGGAACGCCAGCGCCTGCTCGAGCGCCCAGGGCGAATAGTTGGCGGTCGCCACCAGGCGGACGTTGCCCCGCACGAGCGCCGTGGCGTCATAGGAGAAGACGTTGCCCGGGGCGATGCTGCCCACCTCGAGGTAGCAACCGCCGCCGCGCACCATCCGCAGCCCCTCGGGGATCACGTCCGGATAGCCGACGAAGTCGGCGACCACGTCCGCACCGAACCCGCCCGTCAGCTCCTTGACCGCCTCCACCCGCTGATCCGCCGTCGCCAGCTCGGCGGTGCTCAGCGTGTGGTCGGCGCCGAACGCGCGGGCGAGCGTGAGCCGCTCGGCGAGCCGATCGACCACGATGACGGTGTCGGCGCCAGTGTCCCGCGCCACCGCGACCGCGTTGATGCCGAGACCACCAGCGCCCTGCACGACCACCGTGTGCCCCGCGCGGAGCCCGGCGCGCCGCAGACCGTAGAGCACCTGGGACAGGGCGCAGTTGCTGGGGGTGGCGACGTCGTCGGAGATCTCGTCGGGGATCCTGAACACGAAATGGCCGGGCCGCAGGTAGTAGTAGTCCCCATAGGCGTTGTTGAAGTATGGGGGGGTGCCCGCGACGCGACTGGGCCGCGCCTTGCGCGGGCAGCTCCCCATCTCGTCGTGCAGGCACACGGGGCAGCGCCCGCACGGGAAGAAATAGAGGTACGTCACGCGGTCGCCCTCGCGGAGCGGCTGGCCCATCGAGTCCGTCGTGACGCCGGCCCCCAGCCGCTCGACGCGCCCGCACATCTCGTGGCCGAAGGTGAGGTCGCGCGGGCTCGGGCCGTAGACCTCCTTCATCTCGCCGCGCCAGATGTGGAGGTCGGAGCCGCAGACGCCCGCACGGGTCAGCCGTACGAGGACGGCGCCCGGCTCCACGTCAGGCACGGGATACTCGCGCAGCTCGAACTCGCCCCCGTACGCCAGTAGCACCGCCACCCGGCCCGTCATGTCAGTCGACGCCCAGGGCCTCGGCGAAGCGGCGGTAGGCCTCCAGCGGGTCCCCGTACTTCCGGTGCCCGGCGGTGTGCTGGGCGCTGGCCAGGAGCAATCGGTCGCGATCGGAGGCGGTGGTGTGGATGAAGTCCTCGAGCAGACAGAGCCCCAGTTCCTGGTTGTGGGGGTCATTCCCCAGTTTGCAGGCGGCGGTGGCGAGCACCTGAAGCAGGGGGGCACGGTCGAAGCCCACTTTTAGATATGTCGCGGTCAGGGCGACGGCCTCGTCGGGCCGCAGGGCGAGGAGCGTCTGTTCCAGCCGCTCGAGCAGCTGGCGCGGCGACAGCGACTCCGCACCCGGGGGCGGCGTGATGACGCGCCGACCGTTGTCCGGCGTGTTGGCCTGGTGCTCGGCGGCCCGGTTGATGAACGAGGCCGCCACGAACAGGAGCTTCAGGCGGTGGGGGTGTTCGAACGTATCGAAGAACCACCCGAGCGTGTTGCAGTACTCGTACCCGTGCTGCGCCATCGAGAAATTGTTCGGGTGCCCGGTGTCCAGGATGACCTGCGCCGCCGCCACCTGGATCGCGTCGAGGATGCGGCGCGGTCCACGACCCGCCTTGAGGAGCGCGACCAGTGCGTCGATCACCGAGGGTTCCCGCTGGCGGATGATGACGTCGATCAGCATCGCCTCCTCGGCCGGGGTGAGCGGCGTCTCCTGACGAAGCAGGTTCTGATCGCGGCCGTCGAGCAGGTTCTGGACCACGTTGCAGCCCATCTCGTAGGTCGACTGCCAGCGCGGGCCCACCGCCATGTCGGGCACGCCCGCATAGAGCACACTGTGCGCCGCCTCCCAGCCCAGGGCCTCGCCGAGCTCGATCGTGGCGCGCGCCCGGTAGGCCTTGTGACCGGTCGTGTAGGAGCGGTTGTGCAGCATCCGATCCTGCACGTCGATCAGCCCGGCGAAGGCCAGCTGGGCGAGCACCTGCTTTCGGTTCGGCAGGTCATCCATCAGTCCGAGGAACACCCGATAGGAGGTGAGCACCTCACCGCGCTGGACGAGCGTGAGCCAATGGTTGAGGCGCTCGGCGAGCGAGCCGTCGACGGGGAGCCGCTCCTGGTCCGCCCAGTGGACCTCCGGTCTCGGAGGCTCCTGGCTCACCGCGATCTCGTACAGGCGCGTGTAGTGGCCCGGCGCCCGGCCCAGCAGCTGGTTCCACGGGTCGAGCCCCGTGGGGATGTACCAGACGGACTGGGCCAGCGGCAGCAGGCGCAGCTCGGGACGGACCATCGCCGCGAGCGGTAGGCCGACACGCTCGCTCAGCAGGCAGTGATCGTTGTTCACGAACTTGACGACGCCATCGTCGAGTCGCTGATGGTAGGGGACGTGCGTGTACGGCGCGTGGATCCTCACCGTCTCGCGCAGGATCTCGGTGACCGGCCGCCCCTGCTGGAAGAGCCCGTACAGCACCCGGCTGGCGCCGATTTGGTCGCGCGCAAGGATTCGCTCCTCCAGGTGCCTGTACTCGGCGGGGGGCACTCGCTCGCGCGTGATGTTGCCCGTCATCGCCATGGCGTCGTCACCTCCCGGAAATCCTCCGCCGGCAGTATAGGCCAAGCGGGCCCGCGCACGGGCGGATCAGGATCCGGGCCGGGAGGGGCGTCACGACGGCAGATAGAGCCGCGCGAAGTGATCGTCGACCACCTCACCAGCGGCGCTCACGGTGAAGTTCGACGTGATGACGCCCCGCGCGCCCGCGAACCGTCCCTCGCCACCCGTCACGGTCCAGATGACCGCGCCTCGCTGGCAGCCGGCGACGGGACTCGGAGCGACGGTGCCCCGACCCACCGTCTCGAACGCGATCGCCCCCGCGCTCCCGTACGCGATCGTGCCCGCCTCGACGAAGGTCCCGTCGCCGCGGCGCTCCACCTCCGACTCGAGGACCGCGTGCTCGCCGGCGACCGGCTCGATCCGCGCCGCCACCCCCTCGGGACCGAGCACGCTCGAGAGCGCCTGGCTAGGCGCCGTCGTCTTCGCGCGTCGCTTCGTCGTCGACCCGGGGAGAGCCCAGGCCGCGCCTCTGAACTCCAGCGCGAACACGAGCTCTCGCACGCCCGCGCCGACCGGCTCAGCCACCGTACCGGATCCGGGGATCGAGGAACCCGTACACGACGTCGACCGCCAGGTTGATGGCCATGAACATGATCGCGACGAAGAGAATGGTGGACTGCGTCAGCGGGTAGTCGCGCTGGTAGATCGACCAGAGGACCAGCCGCCCCACGCCCGGGAGCGTGAAGACCTCCTCGACGACGACCGTCCCGCCGAGCAGGATGCCCATCTGAAGTCCGGCGACGGTCACGATGGGGATGAGCGCGTTCTTCAGCGCATGCTTGAGCACCACCGCGCGTCCCGCCAGCCCCTTCGCCGACGCCGTCCGGACGTACTCGGAGCGCAGCACGTCGAGCATGCACGCGCGCGTGGTGCGCGCGATGTTGGCGGCGCTCGCGGTCCCGAGACACAGCGCGGGAAGGAGCATGATCGTGAGGTTTCCACGCGGGTCGGTGAAGAGATCGACCCACACGACGGGCGGCATCCAGCGCAGGTGGATGGAGAAGAAGAGGATCAGCATCGTCCCCTGCCAGAACACGGGTACGGACAGGCCGAGGAGCGCGCCGACCCGCACGGTGTTGTCCACGGCGCGGTCGCGGCGGATCGCAGACACGATGCCCGCGGCGATGCCGAGCGCCAGCGCCCCGCTCACCGCGAGCAGGGTCAGCTCGATCGTCACCGGGAGGCGCTCGAGGATCAGGCGGATCACAGGCTTCCCCGTCCGCCACGAGGTGCCGAGATCGCCCTGGGTGAGGCCGCCGAGCCAGCGCGCGTACTGGACGTACCAGGGCTCGTCGAGGCCGAAGAAGCGCTTGAGCTGCTCCACCATCTCCGGGCTCACGATGGCGTCGGCGCCGATCATCTGCTCGACGACCGTCCCCGGGATCAGCCGCAGCATCAGGAACACCAGCACCGTCAACCCGAGGAGCGTCAGGGCCATCGAGTACGCGCGTACGACGAGGTAGCGCCCCACCTCAGACCTTGTCCTGCCAGACCCCCTCGAATCCGTAGAGGAGGGTGGTCGGGTGCTGCCTGAAGCCCTTCACGGACGCCTGCGTGAAGTCGATCGTATCGGCCGAGAACAGCCAGAGGTGCGGGACGTTCTCGAGGATCAGGATCTGCGCGCGATCGTAGATCTCCTTGCGCTTCTTCTGGTCGAGTGTCCGCCGCCCTTCCTCGAGCAGGTGGTCCAGCTCGGGGACACTCCAGCTGTTCCAGTTCTGGCCTTTCGTCGAATGGAGCGCGCGGAAGAACGCGGTGTCGGGGTCGGCGTAGCCCGGCGTCGTGTTCATCGTCATGTCGAAGTCCTTCGCCAGCCACCGCTTGATCCACACGGCATACTCGACGTTCTCGATCTCGGCGGTGATGCCGATCTTCTTCAGCTGGGCGGCGACGACCGGCGCTCCCAGGACCATCGTCGGGAACGTCGGGATCACGCCGAGCTTCACGGTGAACCCGCTGGCCTGGCCCGCGTCGGCCATCAGCCGCTTCGCTCGATCGAGGTCGGGCTTGTAGTACCGCATCCACTGGTCCTCGGGAAGCTGCCACTGCTTCATCGGCGCCGTCGCCGGCGGCGTCAGCCGGCCGAACCCGGACGCGGCGACGCGCAGCACCTGGCTCCGGTCCACGGCCCAGCTGACCGCCTGCCGCACGCGGACGTCTTTGAGAGGACCGCGGCTCGCATTGATGTTGAGGAAGTCGTAGCCCAGGCGCGAGCTGCGGTAACCGGTCAGGCTCTTCTCGTCCTTCAGGAGATTGAAGTTCTTGTTGTCCTCGAGGAATGCGTGGTGGATCTGGCCGGTGCGGAGCGCCGCGACGATGTTCGCCTCGTCGGGAATGATCCGGAGAATGACCTCGTCGGCGTACGGCAGCCCCTTCTTGAAGTACTGCGGGTGGCGCTTGAGCACCATCTGCTGCTCGACCTTCCAGTCCTGCAGCACGAACGGTCCCGTGCCGAGCGCCGCATTGTTGAGATCGCCGTGCTGCTTGATCCCCGCCTCGCTGATGATGAAGCCCCAGAATCCGCCGAGCGCCGCCAGGAGCCCCGCGAACGGCTCCTTCGTCACGAACTTCACGCTGTAGCGCGCGGCCGGCTCGACCTTGTCGACCGCGATGAAGTCCGACTTCCCCGGCGATTTCTCGAAGAGCCGGTCGAACGTGAACTTCACGTCGGCCGACGTCAGCTCCTGGCCGTCGTGGAACTTCACGCCCTGTCGCAGCTTGAACGTCCAGACCAACCCGTCACGGCTCACCTCCCACGACTCGGCGAGCTCCGGGACGGGATTCATGTCGGCGTCGAAGCGGACCAGCTGGTTGTACATCATCGGCGACCGCCGGCTTCGCGAGAACGCCGGGACGAGCTGGGGGTCGAGTCCCGTCGCCTCGGTCGTCTGGGCCGAGACGAAGGTCCCGCCGGGCTTGGGCGCTTGCGCGTACGCCGTCCTGCCGATCGAGAGCGCGGCGAGGGCCGCGCCGCCGGTCTTGAGCAGCGCGCGGCGGCTCAGTCCGGTCGGGGCGGAGCTGTGGGGGCGGTTCGTCATCGTCGTTCCTCCTGTCGCGCGGTCACTGGACGTTCGGATCGAGGATATCGCGCAGGCCGTCGCCGATCAGATTGAACGCGAGCACACTGACCATGATCGCGATGCCCGGGAACACGGAGATCCACGGCGCGGTCTCGAGATAGGTTCGCCCCTCGTTGAGCATGTTCCCCCACGACGGCATCGGCGGCTGGGCCGAGAGACCGAGGTAGCTGAGCGACGCCTCGATCAGGATCGCCTGGGAGAACGCAATCGTCCCCTGCACGACGAACGGCGAGATCACGTTGGGCAGCACGTGCTTGAGCGCCACCGCCCAGTGCGTGGCGCCGAGCGCGCGCACCGCCTGGACGTAGTCCTTCTCACGCTCCGCCAGCACCGGGCCCCGCATGACGCGTGCGAAGAGTGGCGTGTAGACGATCGAGATCGCGACGACCGCGCTGTTCACCCCCGGTCCGCGCATCGCCGCGATCCCCACCGCCAGGAGGAGCCCCGGGATGCTGAAGAACACGTCCATCACCCGGTTGATGACGTTGTCCCACGTGCCGCCGGCGTACCCCGCGGTGAGCCCGAGCACGCCGCCGATGCCCATGGCGATGCTGATCGAGACCACGGCGACGTAGAGCGAGATCCGCGAGCCGTGGACGACCCGGCTCAGGACGTCGCGGCCGAACCGATCCGTCCCGAACGGCGCCGTCCAGCCCGGCGCCGCCTCGATGAGGTCAAAGTTCTGCTCGTCGGGCCGACGCGGCGCGAGCGCGTCGGCGAAGATCGCCGTGCCGACGATCAGGAGCGCGGAGAGCCCGCCGATGACCACCACCGTGCTGCGCGCGACACGCCGGAGCTGTCGGGCCCACCGGGCCTGCTGCCGAACGACGGGCGGCATGCGGTCGTCCTTTCGCCTGGAATCCCGGAAGGAGACTAGGCGGGAAGCCTCGACCTGTCAACGTGACGGACCCGCGCGAGCCTTGATGAACGCGCCGATCGCGTCGACGGCGGTCTGGGCCTCGTCCAGCATCGGCAGGAACCAATGCCACACATGGACCATCCGCGGCGCGACCTCCAGGGTCGCGTCGACGCCCGCGGCCCTTGCGCGCTCCGCGAGGCCCGCCGCGTCGTCGAGCAGGACCTCGTCGCTGCCGACGTGCACCAAGAGCGGTGGCAGGCCGCGCAGGTCGGCGTAGAGCGGCGACG
>Ga0137415_10003739_pt1 | contig 15121 bp, 12 predicted proteins | sample CZODoug3_1_1_16f_FD_183082 | JGI IMG/M metagenome (GOLD analysis project Ga0137415, IMG submission 183082) | Vadose zone soil fungal communities from Angelo Coast Range Reserve, California, USA - CZODoug3_1_1_16fungal (Hybrid Assembly) | ecosystem: Environmental > Terrestrial > Soil > Vadose... | reverse complement strand
CTCGGTGGCCACCGAAACCTTAAAAACAAAAGGTACCGGCACTGGGTCTGCCTTGGATTGACTGCTTTCGAGCAACTCCTAGCCCGCGATTCGGAATCGGGCAATTTCTGTCACGGCGACGCCCCTACATTCGCAGATTGCTGTCTAGTGCCGCAAATCTTTAACGCGAGGCGATTGTCCTGCCAACTCGATGTCTACCCCACATTGATGAGGATCACCGCCAATTGTGAACGGTTGGACGCATTTGCAAACGCTGCGCCAGGTGCTCAATTGGATGCGGAATGAGCGTGGTGTCAATGCCCAGGTGAAAGACCCAAAAGGGGTGCTATCGTGTTGATTACCACCGTGCGTCCCTGGCCAGCACGTGCCAGCTAGTTAGCGCGCTACGTGGCAAGGTTCATCAGGCCTTGCAGCGGCCCGACAAATTTCTCGTAATTCTTCCAGCGTCCGGCCGATGCGGCATGAATCTTTTGCCGGACCTGCCATTTGCTGGCAGTGAGAACCACGCGATCCGTCTGGTGAAAATCCAGACACCTCGGGTTCCACTCCAGGCCAATGAAGTCCAGCATCCGGCGCGTCCAGCCTTCCTGATCGTCGATCAGTGCCTCATAAGGAATCTCCAGCAGCGTCGTCGTCGGAAGAACGGCCCGCCAGTAATTGGTGATGCGGACGTATTCGCCGTAGTAGTGCGCCAGACTATCGAGATCGTTGGCGTAAGGGCCAACGCTAAGGAAGTTCTGAAAGTAAATCGACAAACAGGTATCGATCGGATGGCGTTGCATGTGAATGATTCGGGCCCGCGGGAACGCGGCATGGATCAATCCTGCGTACAAGAAATTGGCGGGCAATTTGTCGACCACCCTAATCGACTCGCCGGATGAGACCGTCAGGCGATTTAGATAATCGCGTGCAATCCCCGGAATCAGGTTCGCGCCGATGTCGCCGCCAAGTGCGGCCTTTTTATAGGTCACAAATGCGCTATCCCAAAAAGTCACCTCCCCAGCGCCGAATACTGCCGGATGTGAGGCGAGGATTTGCTCCGTCAGCGAGGTGCCAGATCTCGGCATGCCGACGATGAAAACCGGAAGCTCCGAGGTCGACGCCTGGAGTCGACATCGTCGCATGAACGCGGCGTCGACACTCAATATGATCTCATCGACGCGTTCAGCCAGTTTAGCCCTGTCGTAATTCGATCCATAGCGGTTGGCCAGTTCGTTAGCCTGTCGATAGTTGCCGAACGCTTTATCGTATTGCCCGATGTCGTCAAAGTATTTACCGAGTGCGTAGCGCAGGCCGGTTTCGTGGCTGAGCGGCAGCCGCTGGGCAAGCAACGCTTCAACTCCCGCAAGCCACGCGGTATCGTCGCTGGTCATCTTGCAATGCGCCGCGACGCTGCAAAATGCAGAGGGAAAACCCGGATCGATGGCGATCGCTTGCCCGAATAATTCTTGCGCTTCCTCAAACCGACCTCGGTCGGCGTATAGCTCGCCAAGCAGAGTCAGTGCTTCGACGTAGTTTGGGTCTATGCCCAGGGCGGACCGGCAGCTGGCTTCGGCATCGGCGGCGCGGCCTTGCATGCGCAGCGCCGCACCGAGATTCAAATGCGCCAACCCGTATAGAGGCTGCAGCGCCAGCGCCCGACGATAACTTTCCGCCGCCTCATCGATCCGCCCGAATTCGAATAGCACTTGTCCTAGGTTACAGTGGCTCTCGGCGCGCCCCGGATCCAACTCGACGGCGCGAGTGTAGAGGGATACGGCTTCGCGACGTTCGCCAAGGTCACGCAGCACGTTGCCGAGATTGTTCAACGCCTCCACGTAGTTGGGAGTCAGAATCAGCGCCTGCCGGAAGCTGGCTACGGCCTCCACAGGCTGCCGCAGCGCTGTGAGGATGAGGCCCAGCTTATTGTGCGCGACACTTAAAGTAGGGTCGAGCGCAATGGCTCTCCGCCCGGCGGCCATTGCTTCATCCAGATGTTTGAGTTGCCAGAGCGCATTGCTCAGGTTGCAGTGGACTTGCGCATCGTCCGGCTTCAGTTGAAGGGTGCACCGGTAACAGCCTACCGCATCATGAGGTTGGCCTAGTTCCAGAAATGCGTTTCCAAGATTGTTTTGTGCCTCGATCAGTCGGGGGCTTCTCTGCAGTGCTCGTTGGTAAAGCGGAACCGCCTCACGCGCTCGTCCGAGCGCCTTCATTGCGTCGGCTGCATCGACGAGCGCCTCCACATTATGCGGCTGAATTTCGAGCGCCCTGCGCAGGCTAACCAATGCCTCGGACCATTGCGCCCGATCGCGCAGGGCGGCGCCTAGATTGCCGTGCGCCTCGGCGTCATCGGGTAGAAGATCGGTCGTTCTGCGTAGCGCCTGCAAGGCGTCCTTACCTTGCCGCATGAGTGTCACACCGAGTATCTTCCAAAGCATCCCGGCATTGGGGTGCATGGTCAGCAGCTTACGGACCTTGTGTTCCGCCTCGCTCAGGCGCTCCTGATCGACAAGTGCGACAAGCGCACCAATCTCCTGCGGATTCAGTTTACTCATCGCGATAGTGGTTCAACGCGTCACCGAGTGCAGTCTTGAGTGGCCCGAGCCACGACTCGAAACGCTTCCATTGATCGAGGCCCTCACGATAGATCGGCTGGCGAACCTGTTCCGAACTGGCGGTACGCACGCTGCGCTCCGTCTTATGGAACTCGATGCACTCGGGTTCGAACTCAAGTCCGCAGAAATCAAGAATGCGCCGCACGTTGCCTTCGAGGTCATCGACCACATCCTCATGCTGTATGCGCAGAACCCGTCCGGGGAGTACATGATCCCAATGCCGCATCAGCTGCAGATAAGTTCGGTAATAGCGTGCTATGTCATCGATGCTGTAGGTGAATTCCTGGCCGCCGGCAAAAAGCTGTTTCAGATTACTGAAACAGCACGCCATCGGCTCACGCCGCGCGTCGATGATGCGCGCGTTCGGCAGCATTAGGTGAATGAGTCCCAAGTGCCGGAAGTTGTTCGGCATCTTGTCGATGAAAAAGGGCTTGTCGGTGCGGTAGATCCGGGTGGCGGCGAGATACTGCTCGCCGAGCGCCAGAAAGTCCTTGGGCTCCATCTGTGCCAATATTCGCGGATAGCGCGGATTACTCGGATCGGGGTTGAGGCCGCGAAGGTTCTTGACGATGTGCTCGACATCGGCGAGTTCCTGAGTGCCCTCGACCTTGGAGTGCGACGCAAGAATCTGTTCGAGCAGGGTCGAACCCGAGCGCGGCAATCCTACGATGAATATGGGCGATGGGTCCGGCGAGCCCACGCTTTGTCGCGCAGCGAAGAATTCCCGCGTGCAGATCTCGATCTGCCGCTGCGTATTGTTCTCAATGATCTCAGCGCTATAGTTGCTTTCAAAGCGCTTGAGCGCATTACCCATCTCATAATAGCGGAAGGATTCCTCAAATTTACCTTGATCCTCCAGTGCTTTGCCGAGCGCAAAACACAGGTGGTAGCGGTCGACGGTAGCGGTCGTCGCCGCCGATTCTGCGGCAAGGACCCGCGCCAGTTCTTCATCCGTGAACCGGTAAGTTTTGAGGTTCGCGAGACTCCAGTACGCATCGCCATAGTCCGGCCGGCAGGCCGCCGCCCTGAGGTAGGACTCGATGGCCTCATGGCGCTGACCGAGAGTTTTCTGTGCATGGGCGATCGACAGATGCAGGCCGGCATCCTCGGGCGTCCCAAGGAGAAGAGCGCGGTAGAGTGCGATGGCCTGTTCATGTTCGCCGAGTCCGACGCAACTGTAGGCATAGAGAGTCTTTAACTCGCGGTTTTCGGGGTCGTCCTCGAGAAGCTGGTCGAGCTGCCGGCGCGCTTCCTGATACTTATGGAGTTCGACCAGCACGCCCGCGTACTCCTGACGGGCGACACGATACCGGGGCGCGAGCTCGAGGACCGCCGCCAGCAGCAGTTCGGCATCGATGAACACCTTGCGCGCAATGCCGATACCGGCAAGCAAACGCATGGCTTCGACATGGTTGCCATGCTTCAGGAGATAGCCACGCACCATAGGCTCGGCCGCGTCCAGATCGCCATCCATAAACAGCCCGGTCGCAGTCACTACCTCGGGCGGTACCTTATCGAGGGACGCCACATGACTTGCTGCCATCGCGGCATTCTTGGCTTGACCCGTCATACGATAGAGGCTGTCGAGCATGCGCCAGCTGCCCGGCAGCGAATGATTGATGTTTACCGCGCGCAGAAAAGCCCCGATGGCCTGCGGCGCCTGCTTCATATGAATGTAGCATCGCCCACGCTCCTCAAAGAGGCGGCTGAAGCGCGGATGATGCTGCTCCAGAGTTGCCAGAGTTCCGAGGGCGTCGGGGATCCGGCCGAGATACCGCTGCGCAACGGCCACACACAGCAGCACATCCCGCTGGTCGGGCACCTCGTCGAGCAGCGCTTGACCCGCGGCGAGCGTCTCGGAAAACTTCTTCTGCCGGAGCAGGGCGCGAAGCCGAGCCAATTCGGATGCAATCGCTGATGGGGCCGTTTTGGCGTCCGTAGATTCCATAAGGGTCGACGATCGGGTAAGGGGGTGAGCTTACGCTCACCGCCCTCCCACACCACCGGACGTGCGGTTCCGCATCCGGCGGTTCAACTTAAACTCTGGAGTCGCTGATGCGTACCCATCAGCGAGACCAGCCCCTTGGCCGTGAAGTACTTGGACGGCAACATCAGGTTCATATGGGGCGCTCCTGCGTTCCACCACGGACCATGTCCATTGCCGCCGCTTAGGCGCGCACGCTCGGCGCTCAGGCCGCCCTGCCGCGCGCACCAAAAAAAGGGCGGACAAATGTCCACCCTTGATTCTACGGCAACCGACCGAGCCGGTTGCCCAGGATCCACGCCTAGCCGATCAGAACTTATACCCAAACTGCAGCATCAGCACGCGCGGACGCAGCGGTATGTCCGACTTGATAAACTGCCCGGACGTGGTATTCGTACTGGCGTTCGAGTTCGACAAGTTGCTGCCGTTGATCTGCGCCGTCCAGCTGTCCTTGGACACGCCGATCGCCGCATCGTAGGTCGTGTATCCCGGCATGGTGTAAAGGCACAAGGTGGTAGTCGGCACAGGGTTGCAGAATGGGCCGTTGCCGGGCGGGAAACTGGCCGGTTCGTTGCGCTGTGAGCCGATGTGATTGGCACCCACCATCGCGAACGGCTTGTAGTCGCCCATGGACCAGTCGTAACGCGCACGCAGGTTGAACTGCAAGGGCGGCGAGAACGCGGGAGCGGTGTCGAGTACACCGTACGGGTTGGTGTAAGGCGCACCATTGATCTGGGTGATGCACGATCCGATCGGGGTCGGGTTGGCCGGATTCACCCGGTTACTCCTCAAGCAAGGTGTATTCGTCTGGTTCGAACTGTTCCAGGAACTCGATCCCTGCACGGTGAGCCCTTCCGTCACGCGGGCGATCAACTGAAGCTCGACGCCTTTGACCACGTAGGTTGGACCATTGATGATGAAGCTCGTGTTGCCCAGATGTACCGGATCGAACAGCGACAACTGAACAGTGCTCCAATTCATTCTGTACACGGACGCGTTGACCTGGACTCGATGGTCGAGGAATTCGCTCTTGAGGCCGATCTCGTTGTTGACCAGGTCGTCAGAATTGAAACCGACCGGTTTGAGCAGCTGTCTGCTGGCGCTATTCCCCGCTGTGTACGGGGCCACCGCACCCTGCGAGACCGTACCATCGGCACTAGAGCTCGTAGCATTGAAGCCGCCCGGACGGAAACCTTGTGAGTAGGTGTAGTACACCATGACGTCCGGAGTGACGTGCCAGGTCAGGTTGCCGCGGCTTCTAAAGCCGTGTTCGGTCTTGTTCAAGTTGATGCCGAAGCCGCAGCCGCCCGCCGCAATGCAGGCCCCATTCGGGTGATTGAGGATGAGAGGGCTGCTGGTCCCGCTAAAGAACTCAACACCTTGCTCGAACTCAGCGTAGTGGAAGTAGCGCGTCCCGCCGGTCAGCGTCAGTACCTTCGGGATGATGTCAAAATCGACGGAAGTGAAAAATGCCGTCTGCCTGTATCCACGCTTCACGTCCCCGCCGAAGGCCGTGTTGGAGTTCTCACGCAGACTGGGATCGGCCGCATAGTTGCCGGGAACGGGTCCGACGGCAGATAAACAGTCTGGACCGCCGGCCGCCGAAATCGCGAGGTTAGCCGCATCGCATTGTGGAATAACCAGATAATTGAAGTTTATCGGATCTTTGATCACGAATTCTTCCCAGAACCCGCCGACCAGGCCGCGTATCCGGTTGTCGTCCGAGGTGCTGAGGCGAATTTCGTGGCTCTGGTGAGTGTTCTCCACGGTTTCGTTCCAGTCTCCAACCGGCGCGTAGCACGTAGGCGGTTTGCTTGACTGGAAATAGGTACCGGCCCCGGTGCAGGTGTAGATCGAGCCCACCGTGCTGCGCAAGTAATTGGAATAGTCGGCCTGCTGTTGGATGTGACGGTCCAAATAGCTGCCCGTGTAGACGGCCTTCAAATAGTCGCCGAATTTGCCGCTGAGCGTCCAGGCAGTGCTCTCGTACTTATCCTTATCATAGGCTGGGGCGAAGGCGGTGATCTGGTCAGGCTGCAGCTTATTTCCATTCGGATCTTCAGGATACTGGGCGAAATGGCCGTCCGCTTCCATGTTCTGATAGTTCTGCTGAATGAGCAGGTTCCAGTCTTCGTTGAACTTCCAAAGTGCGGAGAGCCGCATTCCGGTGTAGGTCATCGGGTTTTCGTTGGATCCCACGAACGCCCCGTTGCTGGCCGTGGGGCAGGTGGCACCGGCCGGGCAGACACTCGCCGGTACGGAGATCGTCGCCGGCACATTGGAGATGTAACCGCCGCGGTGGTCGTTGAAAATCGTTGCGCGGACGGCCAAGGTGTCCGCGATCAGCGGCAGGTTGATGGTTGCGTTGAGGTTGGAGTTTGGGTCGCCGCCGGCAGTAATGCCGTAGCCGGCATTGACATTGCCTTCCGTGACATCCAACTTCGGCTTGTTTGTGATGTAGCGAATTGCACCGGCCTGCGCGCCGCCACCGAACAATGTCCCTTGCGGGCCCTCGAGCACTTCGACCCGTTCCATGTCGACCATGTAGACGTCGACGTTGCGGCCCGGGAACTGCATCGACTGGTCATCCAGATAAAGGGCAACGTTAGGGAAGGACGCAGTAATCCCCTGCGCTTGATTGCCCTTGTCGCCGGAACTGAGGCCGCGCATGAAAATATTGCCCTGGCCCGGACCCTTTCCGCTGTACGTCACGTTCGGCGTGTACCTGATCAGGTCGTCGAAGGTGGAAACGTTGAGTTGCTTCAGTTGATCACCGGTGACCGCCTGAATCGTGATGGGCACGTTCTCGATGCTCTCGCTGCGGCGCGTGGCCGTTACGGTGATTTCTTGAATGGCGTCGGAATCGCTGGTATCCGTCGCGGTGGCCGCATACGAAAGTCCCAGCGGCGAACCGCTCAATATGGCGGCGATCGCATAGGATAACTTCGGATTTGAATTCATATCTCCATCCCTTCTTTCATGAGTTCTCTTTTCAATTCAATTATCCGGAATGTGTCGGCGCCCTTCTGCAAATATAGCAGCTGACTAGAGCAAGTGCAATTGTTTTACATACCAGCCATTAAAACTGGTCCGACCACTCAAGATGCTGTATTTGCTGTATTTATCCGGAGCGGAGAACCAAACGACGGGATCCGGCGAAGTAGGTGCCCATGATCATTGCCGCCGCACTGAAATGGTAGTCATAATATGGTCCAACCACATGACAACAATGGTCTGGACACGGTGAGAGTTAGCTTGTATGTTTTTGTGCTGTGGAACGACTCTAGTTGGCGTCCAAAGATACGTTTCGTCGGCTTGGTTCCTGGATGGACATAGACCAAGAAAGGGACATGAGCATGCGTTCGGCGTTTAAAGGAGAGGCAGCCAGCCTGGGTCAGTGCGGCTCGCTGAAGCGACGCGACATTCTGCTCGGCACCCTTGGTGTCGCAGCCGCCGCAGTTATGGGGCCCTATGCAGTCGCGGAGGCGCGCGAGGCGAGCGTTCGCATCCCCGCGAGCGTGGTTACGGATCCGCCGCGCGCTTGGGGAAGTGAGGCGTCGCCGGTGATGTACCCGGACCCGGATGTGATTACCATCGACAAGGCCTTCAAAGACTACATCAATGAAGCCGCGGCCATCAGACGCCTCGCCACGGGGTTTGGGTGGCTTGAAGGACCCGCGTGGTCAAACGAGGGTCAGTACCTTGTGTTCAGCGACACGGGGGCGGACACGCAATATCGCTTACTTTGGGATGACAGGCGCGTCACGGCTTTTCGGAGGCCGTCCTATAACAGTAATGGTAATACGTTCGATTTCCAAGGACGACAAATTTCCACTGAGCAGTTCTATCGGCGAGTGGTCCGCTGGGAGCACGACGGAACAATGACTGTGATTGCCGACTCCTTTGAAGGCAGCGGGCTCAACTCGCCTAACGATCTTGTTCCGCACCCGGACGGCAGTATCTGGTTTACGGATCCGCCTTATGGAGACAGTCTTACCGAAGGCCGACCAGATGACGCCGGCGGATTGAGCAACCCTCACGGCCTACTTAACGCTCATATTGGCTCTCCCGCGGCGGTTGTAGCAGTCAAACGCCGACTTCCCACCAACGTATATCGATGGGATACCAGTGGATCCCTTGAAGTTGTGGTGACGGAGGAGCAAATATCCAACCCCAACGGAATATGCTTCTCGCCAGACTACAAAACGTTGTTCGTGATCGGAGACGATCTCCGAATTAGACACGGCGACAGCGGCCCAGGTGTGGTCTATGCGTTTGACGTCCGGGGTCGCACGGTGGGAGGCCAGCGAATTTTCACGGACATGAGCGTTGACGGCGTACATTGCGATCCCGACGGTATGAGGGCCGACGTATTTGGAAACCTATGGTGCAGCTCCGCCGCATCGCTCGGTTACGCGGGCGTGCTCGTGTACAACGCAGGTGGGAAATTGATAGGACGTATCCGCCTGCCCGAGGTATGCGGTAATGTTGCGTTTGGCGGTCCGAAGCGGAATGTATTGTTTATGTGCGCGAGTCAATCTCTATACGTACTTCCACTAGAGACACAAGGTGCCGCACCCGGTTGACCCAGCACTCGCGCCCTTTACCGGAGTTGTCTTGCGGTTGACTTAGCGGTCATCATAGGGGTCAGGAGCGGCTTGCAGACCTTAGGGTTTCTGTCGCGATTCTTATTGATCCTGCGGTGAAGGCGGGCTTCTGTAATCGTTTTCGCCGTAGCGGCGGAGATTAGTAGTCGCGTGGTATTGATCGATTAGAACCCGGACCATGTGCTGTCGCATCTGCACCAGGCTGACTTCGGTCAACGGCTGTCGGCGAAGTTGCGACACCTCACGCAGAGTGTACGGCTTGGTGCCTTTCGGCACGCTCGCGCCCCCCAGGGTGAACACCATGTAGTTCAACAGGCCGGTCAATGCCTCGTCCGTCGTGATCGAGAAGGCGACGTTAGGCAACCGGCCCAGGTAACCTCTTCCTTCCGGCAAGTTCAGAAAAAAACCCACCTGGTCCTTAAGATCAGGCACCAGTCTCGAATTGGACACTCCGTTCAAACCGTGGCACCCACCGCAACTCAGGAGGTAATTGGCGCGGGGCGTTTGCACTTGCGGTGTCTCAGCGTGGAGTACGCCCGGCAGCCCCGCAAGCGCTAGCGCCAGGATCCGGAGTTTCGCCTGGCGACGCCGGTCGCCGCCGTTTTGTCCGGTTTGCGAGGAAACGATTTTACTTCACCTCGCCAACCCGCGCCGCGGTCGAGCAGTGGTAAGTGCCCGAGGAGTTGCCAAAGCACCAGACGATGTCGTTGTTGAGCGATGACCGGTAGGTTGGCAGCTCTCGGTCGGAGTTGTCGCACTGACAGGACTTGCCCGCGCCGCACGCCGGTTTACCGCAGCAATCCCGATACGCGATGACGAAGGACCGTCCGTCCTGCGGATTGACGCAGGTGCCGAACCACGCGATCGGCGAGGGCTCGGACCCCGGAGGGCAGGTGTGATTTCCTCCACCGCAGCAACTACACAAGACCCCGTCGGAGCCGCAGTACTTCCAGTAGTTGCACTTCGTGTCGTCTGTGGCCTGAGCGTTGCGTTCGAAGTCTGTTTGCTGGCGTGGAGTCTTTGGCTCCACGGCTTTGGCGCTGCGTGCCACCGGCAACAGGGGGAGTGTCGGCGCGGCCAGCAGGACAACGCCGAGCTTGGAGAGAAATCCACGGCGCGAGGAGAAACGCGCCATATTGCGGGTGAGCCGCTCGCTCATTTTGTCGATGGGCGAGGTCATCGCACGGCCTCCGGTTGAGCCATCAGGTAGGACTGCAGCGTGGCAAAGCCGCTCTCCTTGGCGATGATGAGGCTCTCGAGGTGCTCGCGGCTGTTGACCAGCCCCTTGGCCGAGATCAGCCCCTCGTCATCCAACATCACCGCGTAGGGCAGCTTGTCGACCCGGTACGCGAGACCGATTTCCGGCCCGTTCACGAAGCGTTTGCCGTCGATGCCGAACTGCGCGATCAGCTTCTTCTGCTCCGCCACGTCGCCATCGCCGACGTACAGCACCTCGAGCCGCTCGGTTTTCGTGAAGTCCTGCGCGACCGGAATGAGCTTCTTGCAGATCGGGCAGGTGCGCGAGACAAACAGCATCAGAAGCGCCTTGCCCGCGGCTAGACTGCCGCCCACCGTGACCGCATTGCCGGCCAGCGCATGGACTTCCAGCCGTGGTGAAGGCTCGCCGACGCCGGGTCCCGCCCCGTTGAGCAGCGCGCCGGCCGGGGCGACGCGTTCATGCAACACCCCAATCTGGCGCGCCAGTGCCAGGACCGTGAGGGCCAGAATGATCACCACACCCCAAAGCAACCACAGCGAAATCATCGTCGTCATTTGTCAGCTCCCGTGGCAATTGCACGGCGCAGCCGCCACGCCGGCACCACACTCCAAAAAATATTCATACTCTGTAAAAGCACGAACAAAACCGTGCCCATCATCAAGGCCTCGGTCACACCCGACTCCGGCAGCGCGCCGTCGGGTACAGCGGCTGGCACTGCGAGCAGCACTGCCAGTCCCACATTGCGCACCACCAGAGTCCAGCTCAGGGTCTGTTTGAGAGCAATCTGGAAGCAACCGCAATCGATGTGGCGGCGGCCGCGCCTGATATTGATGCCCATGGCAGCGGCGAACAGAATCAGCAACGCTGCGCCGCTGACTTCGGGCCAGGGCGGCGGAACGACCAGCAATCCCGCAGCCACGGCGGCCTCGACCAGAGGCAGAAGCAGGGCGAACGCGGGCACGGCGATCTCCGGCATCAGCCGGTAATTGACCACCACACCCTGAAACGCGAGGCGGTGACGGGCCTTGCCGAACGCGGCGCTCAGAAAGACGAGCGCCACCAGGACCCGGATAGCCAGCGCGATCTCATTCATGGGAACTCCTAGTTGCCGGTCACGAGGACGGACTCGCCGCCCGCGAACTCGACCTTGCGCAGGATCTCCCCCGTGCCGGCATCCATCACCACGTCGCCACCGCCCTCTTCGTTGACGAGGTAAATCAGCGGCTTCGCCGAGTCCTGGGAGACCCCGATGACTCTGTAATACGGCGGATGGTCGTTGGCTAGCCCGCTGGTCGGAATCGGTTGCAAAGGAATGCGCTTGACCAGTTTCCGGGTGTTGGTGTCGAGCACCCACACCTCAGTGCCACCCTGCTTGTGGGTCCAATAGGTGCCCATGTGCATCAGCACGAAGAGCCGACCGCTGGCCGTGTGGTAGGCCGCTGGTTGCCCTCCGCCTGGCCGCCAGGCGAGCTCTTCGACACCCGTGCCGGCAGGTGCAAAGCCTGCGGCCTGCTGGATGGACCAGGGCTTCTCGATCACCGCATCGGGACCGAGCTTCGCCGGATAAACCAGGCCCGTATACGAGAGGAAAAGCGCCTTGCCCGTGGTTGGGTCGATGAAACTGTTCTCGTAGATCGGATCGCTGGTGGCATCGAAGAACGGTTTGCTATGGGTGACGACGGCCTGCCCCGAGCCACTTAGGTTGACCAAGGCCAGCGAGCCGTCGCCACACAGTGAAGCAAACTCCGAGCCTCCCCACGGGAAGATCAGCGCGCAGCCGGGGATTTCGACGGTGCCGCCGACGGCCTGCTTCTTGAGATCGAGCCACACCACCGAGGAGGCGGGTTGCATGATATAGACGTAGGCCTTCGATCCGTCGGCGCTAAGCTGGAAATTGTGGATCTTGCCTCCGGCCAGGGCTCGACCCGGCAACGGGATTTCCTTAATCAGGTTCAGCGTCTTCGCATCCCAGATCGACACCAAGTCTTGACGCTGGCCGCGATAACCATGCGTCCAGTAGGTTTCCGATACGAGGAAATTGCTGTTATCCGGAGAGATCGCCAGATTGGGGACGTAGCCGGCCGGGATACTGCCCTCAATCTTGCCTGAATCCGCATCGAAGATGCCGAAGTACTCATTGCGAAATGCGCCCGTGAAGAACCGGTGCGGCCCGTTGGGTTTGAGTGTCGCGACATCGCTCACGTCGGCTTCGGGCGTCCCGTTCGCCAGAACGGGATAGGCAGCGACCAACATACAGGCCATCGATCCCACCCCAACCAGTCTTTTGCAAACATGGTTCAACATGAACTCTCCTGGAGTTTCGGTATCGGTTCGACTGTCCCCCTCCATCCGCCAGCAGCTTGAGAGTGGCAGAGCGCTCCGGCCCGCGCTCGCCAAACCGCGCCATTAACATTGCAATTCGCGCCATTGGGCTTTCGCCCATCTAAGAGCATAAGAATTGTTTTTCGAGCGCTCGTTGGGGCATCCGCGGCTCGCGCGCGGCGCTCGCTCGAGAGACATCCGTTTGCGGGCTATCTACGCACTCGCGCGACACGGTGATCGCGCGGCGTTTCTCCGCTCCAGCTCTTGAAAGCGCGGGAAAACGTCGTCGCATCGGCATAACCCACGTCATGGGCGATCACGGTCATTTTGGTCTTGGGATCCTTCAACAATTGGTCCACGATGTGAGAGCGATGTCGACGGACCAGATCACGCAAGGAAGTCCCTTCCTCGGCAAGGCGACGCTGCAGCGTGCGTGACGAGAGTCCGATTTCTGCCGCGATGCTATCCACCTCGAGATCCGCCTGTCCCAGCCGTTTGGAGATGATGTGCGAGACCTGGGCAGCGCAACTGTCGAAGGTCGTCTCCTTGGGGCGCATCAAGTCCTTCAAATGCCGCTCCAGGTGGGGGACCATTCGCTCAGCGCGCGAGGCCACCGGCCTCACCAAGTCTCGCGGTTCGAGAATCAGCCGGTTCGCGGGCTGGTTAAACAGGACCGGCGCACGAAAAATCTCCCACAAAGCGCATTCGATTTCTGGCGTGTCATGCTGCACGCGATCATGCTCGAAGTGAACTTCTACGGGACTCCAACATTCCCCCAACAGGGAACGGATGTGGGAACACATCGCCGACAGGGTTAGCTCAGAATCCTGACGCCGGGGCCAGATGGTCGGACCAAGAATCTGGTAGATGTACTCCGGCATCGCACGACGGGCATCGAGTTCCACTCGCGTCGCGCTCTGCAACACAGGAAAGAACTCGTGCAACTGGCCCAAGGCGATTTCCAGGTTCGTCGAGGCCAGGAAGAACAGTCCAATAAGACCGAGATGCTCCATGCGGGCTTGAGCGCCCAATTTGGCCCCAAGCAACGGATCACTCAGAGCGTGCGCTGCCCCTTCGAGGAAGTTAACGAATCGCGCCAGCGGGATCTGTTCGTTTGGATCGGCGAATCCCCCGGCATATCCAACGTGTTTGCGCAACAAACCATCGACCGCCGCGCCTTGGCTACGCAGTTCCAGAACTATGTTGGCCAGGACGTTCGCGCTGATGGTCGGCGCACAGATCTGCTTGGTCATCGTTTTTCTGTTGGCTGACGGCAAGAGATGAATCTCCTGAGACGTCCTCGCGCGGGAAAGTCGCTGAGTCCAACTATCCTCCATTTCAATGCTGGTGACCAATGGACCAAACGTAGGCTGTAACGGCCTTCAGGTCAGCTTCTGACAGCGGAGAGCCGCCCATCGGCGGCATCGCACCAAAATGACGTTTGGGCGTCAAGACGCCCTCGGAAATGCTCTTGGTGAGCCCAGCTAAACTGCCGTCGCTCCAAAGCCACGTTCCGCTGGTGAGATCGGCGCCGATCGGACTTCCACGGGCATCTGATCCGTGGCAACCGGCGCAAGTCCCGTTGCTTACTTCGCCGTGGAAAATTCGCTTGCCCAGTGCAACTTGATCCGCAGTGCCGCCCGGCGGCACAGGCAAAGATTCATCCATAGTCGGCGCCCTGATTGAGCACCACGAGCTCTTCGGCGGGAAGGAGCGGGCCCTCTTCGGGCTTGTAGACCCCCATCCAGTCTTGGTAGAGCTGATCCCGGCCGTGCTGTGTAACGAACAGCCAACCATCGCTGTCGATTGCTATGCCTTCGCCGTTACGAATGCCGGAGGCGTACCGTTCGGCGGCCGAGAATCGTTGGTTCAACGCATTGGCGTTGTAGCGCCAGATTCCACCGCGAGTCTGCTTCTCGATGCAGGGCTGCCTGCCCTTGGACAAGGGAGTACGATTCTTCTCTTCGCACGCGTTGGTCGCGGACCCCAGATCCACGAATAAGTTGCCATTTGAATCGATGATGAACGGGTGCATCGGGTGGTCGCCGGTGATCGGCATGCCGGAAATGATGACGTTGGGTTTCCCGCTCGGCGTGATCTCCCCGGGTGTGAGTTCGTACCTCACAATGCGATCGTTCACCTCCGCATAGAGGAATTTTTTGTAGAGCGCGATTCCCGTGCCTCCCGCCGACCCCTCCGAGACACCATCGCCAAATCTCTTGATCACGTCGGCATGTCCCAACTTTGCCGTATCTTGCAGAGCGACCAGAAAGCCGCCCGCCGGCGGCTTATCATTGCCGTAATAGACGCCGCTCAAGGTGTTGACGTAGACGATGCCCGAAGGCGAGACAACCAGGTGCCTGGCGTGTCCGATGTTATCCGCGAAGATGCT
>Ga0137415_10003738_pt1 | contig 15121 bp, 17 predicted proteins | sample CZODoug3_1_1_16f_FD_183082 | JGI IMG/M metagenome (GOLD analysis project Ga0137415, IMG submission 183082) | Vadose zone soil fungal communities from Angelo Coast Range Reserve, California, USA - CZODoug3_1_1_16fungal (Hybrid Assembly) | ecosystem: Environmental > Terrestrial > Soil > Vadose... | reverse complement strand
CAGAACCTCCAGGGCGTGATCGACAATCAGAAGGAGACGATCGACGCGCTCACGCTCCAGGTGGAGACGCTCACCGCGGAGAACTCGGCCCTCCGGGACACGCTCGAGAACATGTCCACGATCTCGAACACGGTCTACTACGTGGTCGGCACCAAGGACGAGCTGGAGCAGAAGGGGGTCATCCAGGAGGAAGGCGGCGCCCGGTTCCTGTTCGTCCTGTGGAAGAGCGGGAAGACGCTCGTCCCGGCCCGCAACCTCGATCCCGGCGTATTCACGGTGGCCGACCGCCGTCACCTGACGGAGCTGCCGTTGCCCGCGTCGGACAAGGAGTACCGGATCGTGTCGCGCCAGGACACGTCGGCGCTCGAGACGCCGCCGGATCACGACGGCAAGATCAGCGGACACGCGGTGAAGATCGCGGACCCGGCGAAGTTCTGGGCCAATTCGAAGTATCTCATCATCGTCGAAGGCTGAACGCACCTCGAGGGGGGCTCGCGGCGCTTGACCGGAAACGGTCGCGCCGCTAGCCTCTCCTTGTGGTCCTGCTCGTAGCGCAGGTCGCCGGTCTCTTGAGCCCGGACCGGTCGACCTGTGGCGTGGCGGCAGCAGTTCTGTGGCTGGTTTGGTCGCCCGCCCGTTCATCGGGTCACGAGGGGAACACGGTCGCTGCGCGCGCCCGGGGGCGCGGGACTTGCGATTCCGGCCGACGCGCCCGCACGAACTGAACGAGAAGGGGGGCTCATGCACGGAGTAATCAGGCGGTATCGGGTTAGGCTGGGCACGGTCGAACAGGCGGCCCACTACGCCGAGAAGGGGTTCCTGCCCATCGTCCGCGACATCCCGGGCTTTGTTTCCTGCCACCTGCTGGACGCCGGGAACGACATCCTGACCTGCATCGCCCTCTTCGAGACCGAGCAGGGAGCCGCGGCGGCGGTCCGCGCCTCGCGCGACTGGTTCCGCGACGAGTGGTCGTCGTTCCGCCCGGTGCCGCCCGAGGTGACCATCGGTGAGGTCCTGGCGCGCGCTACGGCCGATCGGCGCGCCGAAGACCGCCGGCAGCTGGCCCTGGTGGGTGCGGCGACCTGGGGCGGCCCTGAGCGCAGGGTGAACGGCGACCGCCGGGTCGAGGCCCCGAGCTGGGCGGCAGCGGGTTAGCGCCCTAGCCCGACTCCCCGAAACGCTTCGTACAGGTCGTCGAGCACGGCGGCGCCGCGCTCGAGGCGCGCGTCGTCCCCCGCGTGCCGCCGCACGATGCCGGCGATCATCCGCTCCAGGCCGGCAGTCTCGCTGCGCCCGAACTTTCCGTCCTTGCAATCGATGTCGTGCACCAACTCGCCGATGGCGGCTAGCCCCGGATCGGTGAGCCCGAACCGCGCCACCAGCGTCTCGAAGCTGCAGCGGTCGCCCTCGTGCGTGTACTCGGCCTCGAACATGTCGAAGCGCAGCTCATCTGGGGCGGTGCGGGCGTCCTGGGTCGCGACGAACCGAACGCGAGCCTTCGGGTCGATAAAGCGGCGGATCAGCCAGGCGCTGGCGATCCGGTCCACATGCACGCCGCTCCGGGTCACCCAAGTGCGGCCGTGGACCGGGCGCGTGGGACGGGCGGCGGGTGTTCCGGAGCCGCGGGCCGGCTTTGAGCGCCCACGCACTCGGGTCAGCGCCGCCTCCGCCGCGCGGCGCCCCGCTGCGCCGAAGTGATCCAGGGCCACGATTTCTGCGAGCCGGCGCTCGAGCCGCGCGACGTCGCCTGACGATTCGCGCCCGCTCCCACCCGCGCCCTCGCGGGTGACCTCCGCCGCAGCGCGAGCCAGTTCCGCGTATTCGGCGTCCCGCTGTGCTCGGAACAGCGCTTCGATTTGCCCGTCCGACAAGCCGTCGACGAAGGCCGCTTGGCAAACGGATGCCTCACCGCCCGCGGCCACGATTTCGCGCCGCAACCACTGAAAGTCTTCGCTCGCCTGCTCGGTGTGGGGAAGGACATAGACGGAATTCTTGATCGCGACCGCGCCGATTCGCTGCAGCCGACGCCAGATCTTCACCCGAAAATAGTCGGGCTTGGGCGGGAGCTGATGGATGAGCAGCATCCAGCGCCCGCCCGGAGTGGCTTGGCCGCGCGCGCGCCGCTCGGTCACCACAGGTTCCGCACACCGGAGCCCGAGGCACGCCTGGCCCGACCGACCCCCGACACCGGCTCGCCCGCATCGGTGCCCAAGCTGCCGGTCGCTGGATTGAAGAAGTGCTCGCCCGCTACGGCCTGGGTGAGGGCAGCGACTTCCTGCTCGGAAAAGTGGCGCCGCAGCTCGGCCAGCACCGAGTCCGGAATCCCACCCGCCCACTCGGCGTAGCGCGACACCGCAACGGTGAACGCGAGCGCGGCCCGCTCCCGTGGAGAGAAGAGCGGACTCGCGGCGTGGTGTCGGAGCGCCGCGAGCTCCGCGACGGGGAGAAACGCCTTGCGCCACCGATGGAGGCCGTGCGCGATACACCAGCGACAGCCCGATAGCTCGGCGGCCAGCTGCCGCACCAGGAGGTCGACTCGGGGGTCGAGCGCCACCTCGCCCGCGATGTAGCGGCCCATCCGCGCATAGGCGGGCAGGGCGCGTGGCCCCGGCACGAGTACCGGTGGCGGCGCGGCGAGCGCTTGCCAGGTCCGAGCAAGCCACTGTAGTAGTATCATGACGATGATACGAGTGTATCATCGAATCGCCGATCGGGCAACCCCCTTCCCCCCGCTCCCGTCCCCCTATTTCTTGGCTTCCAATGTCCCTCGCCCGCCGCCTCCTGCTCCGAGCATCCCGTAGCTCCTGGCTGGCCCGGCAGCTGTCCGAGCGCCCCTTCTTTCGCCGCGCCGTGCGGCGCTTCATGCCCGGAGAGGACCTCGGCGCCGCGCTCGCTGCTGCTGCTGACCTCGCCCGCGAGGGCATCGGCAGCGTGCTCACGCAGCTGGGCGAGCAGGTCACGAGCCGCGACGAAGCGGCGGGGGTGCGCGATCACTACCTGCGCGTGATCGAGGAGATCCGGCGGCGCCAGGTGCCCGCAGAGATTTCCGTCAAGCTCACCCACCTCGGGCTCGACCTGAATCCCAAAGCCTGCCTGCAGGACCTGCTGGCGCTCGCCGCCCGGGCGGCCGCAGCCGGGTCGTTTCTGTGGATCGACATGGAGGAGTCGCGCTACGTGGACGCCACGCTGGAGCTGTTCCAGGCCGTCCGCGCCGCCCACCCGAGCGTCGGCGTGTGCCTGCAAGCGTATCTGCGCCGCACACCGGCCGACCTGGAAACGCTCCTCCCGCTCGCGCCCGCCATCCGGCTCGTGAAGGGCGCGTACAACGAGTCGCCGGACGTGGCGCTTCCGAGAAAGCGTGACGTGGACGCCGCCTACGCCGTGCTTGCCGGGCGGCTGCTCGAGCGCGCCGCGCGGGGCGAGGCGCGCGCGGTGTTCGGCACCCACGATCTGGGCCTCATCGCCCGGCTGCGCGAGCGGGCCCTCGCGCTCGGCGCCGCGGCGGGAGGCGGGGCCTACGAGGTGCACATGTTGTATGGCATCCGCACAACCGATCAGCGCGCGCTCCGGAAGGAAGGCGTGCCGGTACGCGTGTTGATCAGCTACGGGACCCACTGGTTTCCCTGGTACATGCGGCGGCTCGCGGAGCGACCGGCGAATGTATGGTTTGTGGCGAGACACCTGCTCGGGTCGTGATCCCCGGGGTGACTTGAGCCCTCTTGCTCGTCCCGCGAGCTTTCCCGACATGACGGCCCGAACCACCCCCTCCCTGCCTTCCGCTCCAGCCGAGCTCGACCGGTGGCGGCGCGAGACGCCGGGATGCCGGGACCGGATCCACCTCAACAACGCGGGCGCCGCCCTCATGCCGCAGCCCGTGCTCCAGGCGCTCACCGCGCACCTCGAGCGCGAAGCGGCGATTGGCGGCTACGAGGCGGAAGACGAAGCCGAGCCCCGAGTGCGCGAGACGTACGAGCTGCTAGGACGAGTGCTCGGCGCAGCCGCCAGAAACGTGGCCATCGTCGAGAATGCGACCGTCGCCTTCAGCCAGGCGGTATCCGCCTTCGACTTCCGCCCGGGCGACCGCATCGTCACAACGCGGGCCGACTACCCCTCGAACCAGCTGACGTATCTATCGCTCGCCCGCCGCGCGGGCGTCGAGACGGTGCGGGCAGACGACCTCCCCGAGGGCGGAGTCGATCCGGCCAGTGTGCGCCGACTCGCCAGCCACCCCCGCACGCGCCTCGTCGCCTTGAGCTGGGTGCCGACCAACTCGGGGTTGGTGCAGGACGCCGCCCGAGTGGGAGAGGTGTGCGCCGAGCTCGACGTGCCGTACCTGATCGACGCGTGTCAGGCGGTGGGACAGCTGGACGTGGACGTCGGCGCACTGCACTGCGACTTCCTGGCAGGCACGGGGCGCAAGTTCCTGCGCGGTCCGCGCGGCATCGGATTCCTCTATGTGTCCGACCGAATGCTCGAGCGTGGCGCGTTCCCCCTCTTCCTCGACATGCGCGGTGCGGACTGGACGGATCCGGACGCCTTTCGGCTCGCCGACGGCGCGCGCCGGTTCGAAAACTGGGAGTTCGCCTATGCGCTCGTTGCAGGCCTGGGGGCGGCGGCGCGCTATGCGCTCGCAGTCGGCTCCGGCGGCCGCGAGCGCGCCCGCGGACTGGCCGCCCTGTTGCGCCCGCAGCTCGCGGAAATTCCCGGCGTGCGGGTGCTCGATCGCGGGCGAGAGCAGTGCGCCATCGTAACCGTCGAGGTAGCGGGCCGGGATGCGGCCGATCTCAAGCTGCGGCTCCGGCAGCGTGGCATCAACACGAGCTCGGCGGATCGGAAGTCGGGCGTCCTCGACATGGACGAGAAGCGGGTCAGCACCGTGCTGCGTTTTTCTCCTCATTACTACAACACGGAGGACGAGCTCGACACTGCGGTCGCCGCGCTCGCCGAGCTGGCACGCTCGTGAGCGTCGCGCGACCGGGCAAGATCATCGGGATCGGGCGGAATTACCGGGACCACGCCGCCGAGCTCGGCAGTACTGTGCCGGCCAAACCGCTGCTGTTCTTGAAACCGCCCACGACCGTCATTGGCGACGGCGCGGCGATCGTGTTGCCGCCGGAATCGCAACAGGTCGACTTCGAGGGTGAGATCGGCGTCGTCATCGGACGTCCGCTCCGGCGGGCATCGGAGAGTGAGGCGCGCGCCGGCATCGCCGGCATCACCTGTGTCAACGACGTGACCGCGCGAGACTTGCAGCGGAGCGAGGAGCAATGGACACGCGCGAAAGGGTTCGACACGTTCTGCCCCGTCGGCCCCCGAGTGGTGCCGATGGACCCCGGTCGGCTCGACGAGCTGGAGGTGTTCTGCCGGGTGAACGCCAAGCAGCGCCAGCACGGCCGGGCGCGTGAGATGGTGTTTTCCATTCTCGCGCTGGTGTCCGTCGTGTCGCACGTCATGACGCTCGAGCCGGGAGACTTGATCGCCACCGGAACGCCCGCCGGCGTCGGCCCGCTCGCGCCCGGCGACGTGGTCGAAGTGGAGATCCCCGGAGTCGGAGTGTTGCGCAATCCAGTCGTAGCGGAGGCGCGATGAAACGGCCGTGCCCGGCGCTTGCGGCGGCGATGCTCTTCCCGGGGCTGGCCCTGGCGGCCCAGGCGCCCACGAGTCAGCACGCCACGGTGACCCAGCTACTCGGTACGACTCAGATGACGATCGTCTACAACCGGCCGAGCGCCCGGGGCCGGACGCTCTTCGGGAAGGGTGGAGTCGTGCCGTGGGGCAAGGTGTGGTGTCCGGGCGCCGACACGGCCACCACCATCGCGCTGAGCAGGAATATGCTGGTCGGTGGGCAGCCGCTCGCGGCGGGCAGGTACAGTATCTGGGCGATCCCCGGCCCCGACGAGTGGACGCTGATTTTCAGCCGCGCGGCCAAGGTCTTCCACATCCCCTACCCCGGCGAGGCCCAGGACGCGCTGCGGCTCAACGTAAAGCCGCAACGGGGAGGGCTGTTCCTGGAATCGCTGGCGTTCTACTTCCCGGCCGCCGACGCGGAACGGGCGCTCTTGAACCTGCACTGGGGCGACACCATAGTGCAGGTCCCGCTGGCAGTGAAGGAACGCCCTTAGTCGCCGACCTGGTCTCGCTGGTCCAGCCAGTTCTTGACGGCAAATCCGAGCGACGCGCCGAACCCGGCGCTCGCCACACTCAACAGCACCTTTCCGGTCACCAGTAACACCATCATGCCGCAACACTCCTTGCAAAACGCCGACGCCCCCTCGCCTCGGACTGCAGCGTGGGGGCGTCGGTCTTACCCAGGTCGATTGACTGCTACGCCTTACATCCCACGCATCCAATCACGCTCCGCAATTCGCAGACCGTGGCAACACGCGCAATTGGCGCGCATCGAGACCAGCGTGGGATTTCGCGTCATGGAGGGAACGCTAACCAGCGTCGGTCTCCAGGGTCAATCCCGGTAGGCCTTCCAGGCCCGATAATACACATCAGCCTCATCCAGAAATCCCTCGTGACTCGGATGCCAGCCGAGCAGGCGGACGGCCTTGCGCGCATCGACGTGCTGGCTCAGCGCGAGCGCGTCCGCAAAATCGCCCATGGTCGTTCGGGCTTCAGCGAGGGGGGTCGGGCGGACCTCCCCCTCATAGCCGGCCGCTCGTGCCGCCGCCGCCGCCATCTCGAGCACCGTCAGGCGCGATCGATCGTTCACGTTGAAGATCTCGGCAGCCAGCCCGCTCTCCGCCACCCGCACGTACGCGTCGGCCAGGTCGTCGATGTGAACCATCGGCAGCCGATTGCGCCCGTCCCCCACCACCAATGGCGGCTTCCCGGTGCTCGGTCCGGCGAACCACTGGCCGGTCAAGCCACCGGGGCCGCCATACACGTCACCGGGTCGGATGACCAGGCCCCGCACTCCGGACGCTTGCAGCACCATCTGCTCGTGAGCCGGTCGCCACGCGACAAGCTTGGGGGGATTCGGCGGGGTCGTTTCGTCCACCATGCGGTCGCCCGTGTCGCCGTACACCCACGCACCGCTCGTGAAGACGAGTGTCTTGGGCTTGGGGCCCCGGCGCCCGGCCTCGAGCAGCGTGTCGATCGCGGTCTTGTTCTTGGCCACGCCGTTCGCCGCGTAGTCGAACGCGGTATGGACCAGGAGGGCACAGTCACTGGCGACGTCGAGATAGGTCTTCGGATCGGCCAGGTCACCGATAACGGGCTCGATTTCGTGTTGCACAAGGCGGCGCGCCTTCGCCTCGCTCCGGGCCAGGCCCGAGACGCGATATCCTGCGCGCCGCAGCGCCGCCGCGACGGCGAACCCGATGTACCCTGTGGCACCCGTGACAAATACTTGCATTCACCCTCAACCGTCGCGGGCGCGACCGGGTTCCCCCGGCGCCGCCGCATCGTCCACCCCCGTGATCCGCTCGAACCGCTCCTGGACCCGTCCAGCCTGCCGCTCGCTCTCCTCGAAGCGCTTCTGGGCGTTGGCGAGGTGCGCGCCGACGGTCTGGAACACCGTCCAGAACGCGTCGAACTGCTGGCGTAGGCCGCCGAGCTGCTCCTGGATCTCGCGGGCATGCTGGTCGACCCGCATCCCCTGGAGTCCGTGGAGAATGACCAGCAGGTAGGCGTAGAAGGTGTGGGGCGAAACGGGGATGACGCGGCGGCGCAGCGCGTGACCCAGGACGCTCTTCGCGTCTCCCGGATCCTCCGCGCGCAGCACCGCTTCGTAGTACACGTTCTCGGCCGGGATATACATCAGCGCGAAGTCATAGGTGCCCTCATCGGGCCGGATGTACTTGTCGGCGATCTCGTCGATTCGCTCCTTGAGCGTGCGCGCGAACGCACGCGCCTCGCGCTCGGCTTCCTGGCCGGTCGCGGCGAGCAGGCGCTGGCACGCTTCGAGCGGAAACTTCGCGTCCACGGGCACCAGGCGTTCGCCGAGCTTGAGGACCGCATCCACCCGTTCGCCGGAACGGAATGCGTGCTGCATCTGGTAGTGGGAGGCCGGGAGGATCTGCCGCAGCAGCTCTTCCAGCCACACCTCGCCGATAGTGCCGCGGAGCTTCGGGACCTGGAGCAGCTGCTGCACCTCGGTCACGGCGGTGCCCATCGTCTCGAGGCGTTTGGTCGCCTCGCCGAGCGCGCCGAGCCGTTCGTGCACGTCGCGCAGCGCGCGAGTCTGATCCGCGCTGCCCCGCAGCAACAGCAGCGCGAGCAGCACGACGAGGACGACGATCGCGATCGCGACCGCCGCCGACACGCTACGGCAACCTGGTCATGGAGCGGGTAATCTACCCCCGGTAGGCGCGGATCCGCTCACCGTTCCCCGCCGCGCGCGCCTGGATCAGCGCCGCTCCGGCATGCTCGAGGAGTCGGTCGGGTGCGAGCGGCGTCGCATGCAGGTCGGCGACAGCCTCGTAGCCCGCGCGGACCGACAGCGGCGGCAGCCCGGCGGGTCGCGGCCCCGCCGTTTCGAGCGCTTGCGTGAGCCGTCGGGCCATCTGTACCGCTCCTTCGGGGGTGGTCGAGGGGGCGAGCACCGCGAACTCGCTCCGCCCGAGGCGCCCGATCGCGTCCGACGCGCGGCCGCGCGCCTGGAGGATCTCCCCCGCGTACGCGACCGCTACGGGTGGCGCCGCGAGCGGCCTGGGAGGGCCGTCGTGCGACTCGAGCTCGACGGCCAGTGCCACGCAGGCGAGCGGGGCGTGGCGGCGGAACGCATCCGAGACGAGCTCGCGGGCGCGGCGCTCGAGGCCGCGCATCGTGTACAATCCGCTCGCCGGCTCCACGGCGGCCTCCTCCAGGGCCCGATCGGTTTCCAGCTTGACGCGCGTGAAGGCATCGAGCTTCAGCGCCAGCTCTTCCCCGTTCAGCACCAGGCTCAGATAATCCCACGCGCCGGCCTCGAGCGCGGCGAGGCGTTGCTGCTTGGTCGCCGGCGTGGAGGTGATCAGGAAGATGGGCGTGTGCCAGGAGACAGCCCGATGTTGGCGCAGGCTGCGGCACACCGCGATGCTGTCCAGGTCCTGGAGATTCGCGTCCATGAGGACCACGTCGGGCCGCGCGGCGGGCGCCCGGTCCAGGAGCTCGCGTCCGCTGCCCACCGACACGACCCGATAGCCGAGCGGCTCGAGGATACTGTCGAGCGCCTGGTTGAGCCACGTACCGGAGTGCGCGAGGAGTACGATGGGCGGACGAGTGAACGGCGCGCGCGAAGGCATGGTGTGGTGAATGTGGCGACGCGGCTGCGGGGGAGAACCCGGCAAAACCCTAGATACGGCCGGGAGAAGGCCCGGGTCAGGGGGTGATCAGGCCCTCTCGGATGGCGTAGCGGACCAGACCTGCCACGTCGTGCACATCGAGCTTCTTCATCACCCGCGAGCGGTGAAACTCGGCGGTTTTGGAACTGATCCCGAGCAGGGCCGCGACCTGCTTGGTCGACTTGCCCTCGGCGACGAGCTGCACGACCTGGCGCTCGCGGGAGGTCAACCGGCCGCGGTCTTCGGCGGCAGCGGCCCGGCAGGCGTCCACGACGGCCCGGGAGACGCCTGCCCCGACGTAGAACCCCCCTCGCGACACCTGTTGGATGGCCTGGGCGAGATCTTCTCCCGCCTGCGTCTTGAGCACGAACCCCCGCACGCCGGCGCGTACTGCGTCCGTCACCAGGCGCTCCTGCTCGAGCGCCGTCAGCATCACGACCTGCGTCTCGGGGCACGCGTCCACGATCTGTTGCGCGGCGTCGATGCCGTTGAGGAGCGGCATCATGATGTCGAGCACCGCGACATCCGGCTCATGCTCCCGCGCCAGCTCCACCGCCGCCCTGCCGTCGGACGCCTCGCCTACGACCTCGAGGCCGTGCCGCTCGAGCAGGGCACGCACGCCCTGCCGTAGCACGATGTGGTCGTCAGCCAGCACTACACGTAGCGACATCGTTCCTCCGCGCGTCCCGCGCTCCTCTATACGGATCGACACGGCTCGGCGTCAAGCGCGCCGCGTCACCGGAAACGGGAAGTACGCGTCCGGTAGTGAGTTATCGTTACGTTCAGGTATGGCGTCTGAACCTTCCCGGCTCTCCAAGTCGCGCTATCTCTCCGGCCTCCAGTGTCACAAGCAACTGTGGTGGCGCGTGCACGAGCCCGAGGCGCCGGAGCTCTCCCCTACGCCCGGGCAGCAGAATCTGTTCGCGCAAGGCCGCGAGGTGGGCGAGCGCGCCCGCGGGCACGTCCCCGGTGGCGAGCTGATTGATCTCCCATTCTACGAGTACGACAACAAGGTGACCGCCACTCGCGAAGCCCTGAAGCGCGACGCGCCGGCGATCTACGAAGCCTGGTTCCTGGCGGACGAGACCTATGTGGGGGTCGACATCCTGGAGCGCACGTCCCGAGGCCACACCGTCATCGAAGTGAAGGCGTCGACCAGCCGTAAGCCGGAGCACCTGCCCGATGCGGCCGTGCAGGTGCACGTGCTGCGGCGAGCGGGCCTCCAGGTGGAGCGGGCGGAGGTGATGCACCTCAACCGGGAATGCCGCTTCCCCGACCTGTCCACCCTGTTCGTGCGTGAGGACGTGACGGCGCTGGTCGAGGCTGCGCTGATCGGTGTGCCGGACGAGCTCGCGGCACAGCAGCGCATGCTCGAAGGTCCGCTGCCGGATGTCCCCATCGGGGAGCACTGCACCAACCCTTATGAATGCCCGTTCATCGAGCGGTGCTGGCCCAAGCTGCCCGATCATCACGTCAGCAAGCTGTACCGCATCGAGCGCAAGCAGGCGCTCGAGCTCGAGGCCGACGGCTACGCCACGATCTACGACATCCCGTCCGACCTGGAGCTTTCGGTGATTCACGCGCGCCAGGTGAAGGCGGTCCAGAGCGGGCGCATGGTGGTGGAGCCCACGCTCACGAAGGCGCTCGCCCCGTTCACGTCGCCGCTCGCGTTCCTCGACTTCGAGACGGTGAGCCTTGCGATCCCGCGCTGGCCGGCGTGCCGGCCGTGGCAACAGGTGCCGGTGCAGTTCAGCGTACATATAGAGGAGCGCGGCGGCGGTCTGGCGCACCATCAGTGGATTGCCGACGGGCCGGAGGATCCGCGGCCGGCACTCGCCGAGGCGTTGGTCGAGGCCTGTAGGGGGGCGCGCAGGGTCGTGGCGTACCACGCGAGCTTCGAGCGCGAGTGCATCAAGCGGCTGCGGGAGGGGGTGCCGCACTTGGGGAAAGAGCTCGAGCGGATCGAGAAGCGCCTGGTGGACCTCCTCCCGGTGATCCGGAGGCATGTGTACCACCCGGATTTCGGGGGCGGATTCGGCATCAAGAAGACGCTACCGGCGCTCGTGCCCGGGCTGTCGTATTCGGATCTGAAGGTCCAGGACGGCGAGATGGCGACGGTGGAGTTGCAGCGGCTGATGCTTCAGGGCGCCGAGATGCCCTTAGGGGAGCGGGCCGCGCTGCGGGAGAACCTGTTGCGCTATTGCGAGCGCGACACGTGGGCGATGGTGAAGCTGCTGGAGAAGCTCAGGAGCCTGGTCGCGGATCAGCTGGAGCTGTTTTGATGGGGGCTGGCCCGGTCTGCGACTCGAGCCCGTTGAGCGCCGCCCGCACCGCGGCGGCGTGTTCCCGCTCGGTGGTGCGGTAGATGTCCTGGGTGCTGCTGCCCCGCACGACCCGGTACTCACGCGCGCCGAACGGGGTGCCGCTGGCGTATTCCCGTATGTCCCACAAGTCCTTACCGCGGCACCGTGCGTAGCGCTCCCCGATTTGAGACAGCTCTTCTGGGGTAAGAATCGCGCCCTGCAACTCCACGTGAGCGCGTAGCAAACTCGGAAGGTCGCCGGACTCGATGCTCATGGTATGGCCTCCAACCGTTCCAACCTGCTCAACCACGGCCACCACGCACCGGCGCCGGCCTTTAACTGCGGATACTGCACACCTCACACTAGCCCGACGGACGGTCATCGGCAAGGCTGTTTTTCGTCGCCGCCGCAAAATCCTCCGGCGTATCCACATCCGCGAGCAGTGCTTCCGGTCGATCCACGTACATCGCCTCGTGTTTGTGCGCCTGCACCACCGCCTTCCCGCACCCCTCCCCTGTCCACGCGAGCAGCTCGCCGAACAGGGCGCGCCGGAACAGGAGTGGCGGCGCCGTAACGCCGCCGTAGCGCGACACGACGAGCGGCGCCGCGGTGCCGCGCGCCGCCGCGATCAGCATCGCAAGACTGTCGGCCGTCACGCGCACCATGTCGGCCAACATCACTACGGCGGCCTCGACATCCGCGCCGAGCGTGTTCAAACCGCGGTGCAATGAACCGCTCGTGGGACCGGTGTAATCGGGATTGACGACAAGCTCGAGGGACAGGTCCTTCAGCTCAGCCCGCAATCGTGCCGCCTCGTGCCCGATCACGACTACCACCGGCGACAGCCCCGCCCCGAGCGCGCGCTTGGCGGCCCGCCGGACGAGCGTTTCGCCCTCGAGCTCGAGCAGCATCTTGTTCTTCCCCATGCGGCGCGACGCTCCGGCCGCCAGGATCACCCCCGCGATACGAAGGGTCTCAGTCGCTCGAGGCATGGATCGCCGCCCTCCGCTCTCTGAGCGACCGGGCCCGACGCCCGGAACGCACCGCGAGAATCTCGGCGATTACGGCCAACGCCACCTGCTCGGCGCCGTCGGTCCCGATGTCCAAGCCGACGGGTCCGTACACCCGCGCCTCGTCCATGGGCCGCTCGACAGCCAGATTCCGGAAGATGCGCTCGGTGCGCTGGCGCGGGCCCAGCATCCCGATGTAGGCGACGGGCGCCTTCAAGAGCGCGCGCAGGTACGCTTGATCGTCCGCGAAGTTGTGGTTCATCACGACGGCGTAACATTCGGCGTCGAGGGACAACGCCTCGCCCAGCTCGTCGCCTGCGCTCTTCACGAGCGCCGCCGCGGCCGGGAAGCGCTCGACGGTGAGGTAGCCCGGCCGGCGATCGACCACCACCACGCGGAAACCGACGTCGGCGGCAAAGCGCACCAGCGGCCGCGCATCGTCGCCCGCGCCCAGCACCACAAGCTGGGGAGGAGGCACCAGCACATCGAAGAACACCGACCGACCGGCGATCTCATGAATCCCGGACTCTCCGGTCTCGAGCACCTCGCGCGCCTGCGCCGTTGCACGCGCGTTCAGATCTTTCGACCCGAGATCGCCCTCGGCGCCGTCGCCCGTCACGACGAGCCGCTTCCCCTTCCCCGTCCTTTCACCTTTCCCCGCTATCAGACCGCAACCCACGAAGGACCGCCGCTCATCGAGGAGTGCCCGCTCCCTCGGCCTCGCTTCCGCGGGCTCCACGAAGACGTCGACCTGCCCCTCGCATCCGACCCCCAGATCCCAGGCCGCGATCTCGTCTGCGCTCGAGCAATAGTTGCGGAGCTCTGGGTCCCCTGTGCGGATCACCTGCAGCGCCACCTCGCGCACGTCCTGCTCCAGGCAGCCGCCGCTGACGTTGCCGGCGGTACGGCCATCCTCGGCCACCACGAGCTTCGCCCCCTCGTGGCGATACGCCGAACCGCGCACCCGGACCACGGTGGCGAGCGCCGCGCGCTTCCCCTCTGCCCGGACGCGCGCAAGGAAGTCGAGGACTTCTCTCGTTTCGAGCCACTGCTTCATTGCCTCAAATCTACTCGAACCCCATCATCCCGCCTTGCACCTTCCTGCGGCGAGAGTAGCTTCGCTGACACTCGTCGCCAATTTGAGGAGGTATCATCGTGAACCGCACCGCCCTGCTGTTTCTGTTCGCCGCCTTGCCAGTGGGGCTCGTCATCGCCCCCACGGCGAACGGCCCTGCGGACGAGTCGGTATTCGTCCGGGGCCTGCCGGCGAGCCAGCATGAGTCCGTGCTGTACGTCTGGACCAGTGACGCCGATCAGAAGGACCCCGACTTCCTGTCGGTGCTGGACGTCGATCCCGCGTCGCCGACCTATGGAAAAGTCATCGCCACCGCGCCGACGGGGTCGCCCGGGAACGAGGCGCATCACTTCGGCTACACCGCCAACGCCGACCGCATATTCGCCGGCGGGCTGTTCTCGAACCGGCTGTTCATCTACGACGTCGCCACGGATCCGAAGCACCCCAAGCTCGTCAAGACGGTCCCCGACCTCGCCGCGAGCACCGGGTTCTCGGGGCCGCACACCTTTTACGCCGTGCCGGGGGGCGTGATGGTCGCGATGCTCGGCTCAAAAGACGGTGGCGCACCGGGCGCTCTCGTGAAGCTCGACAACGACGGCAACTTCATGCAGGCGCTCCCCGCCCCCGAGTACATGTACGACGTCGGGATCAAGCCGGAGTTGAACCTGATCGTTACGTCGAGCTGGGCGCACCCCCACGCCGTCAAAGCCGGCAACACGCCCATGGACCAGGTAGGTGACGAGGTCGTGGCGTGGGACTACAAGACCGGCAAGGTCCTCCAGGTCGAGCACCTCGACAAGTCGCCGCTCGAGGTCCGCTGGCTGCACGGTCCGGCGGCGCGCGGCGGGTTCATCAACTGCGCGTTCGGCAACAGCGTGTGGCATTGGCAGGTGGGCAGTGACGGGAAACTCGCCTTCCATCGGGTGATCAAGCTGGCCGACGGCTCGCTGCCGGCGGACATGCGGATCTCCTACGACAACAAGTTCCTGTTCGTCTCGCTGTTCGGCGGTGGCGCGGTGCAGCAGTACGATGTCGGCGATCCGATGCAGCCGAAGCTCGTGAGCAGCGTGGCCATTCCGCAGGCGCAGATGATGAAGCTCACGCCCGACAACAAGCGGCTGTACGTGAGCAACTCGCTGCTCTCGAACCTGGACGGCAAGGTGCCCTACCGGGTGCGGCTCGTGAACGTGACTCCCAGCGGGATGACGCTCGACGCCAAGTTCGACGTGGACTTCGAGCATTTCCCCACGGGGCAGGCGCGGCCGCACGACATGCTGTTGAAATAAAAAAAGCGTCGAGCAAGGACGTCGCGCGAAGGCGTCACGCAACACCGTAGGGGCGCAGCGATGCTGCGCCCCTGTCAGGACTATTACATTACCGGTCGATGCCCTCCGGCCCCGCGTTCTTGTTCGACCTCGACGGCACCCTCGTGGACAGCGTGTACCAGCACGTGCTCGCCTG
>Ga0137415_10003736_pt1 | contig 15125 bp, 17 predicted proteins | sample CZODoug3_1_1_16f_FD_183082 | JGI IMG/M metagenome (GOLD analysis project Ga0137415, IMG submission 183082) | Vadose zone soil fungal communities from Angelo Coast Range Reserve, California, USA - CZODoug3_1_1_16fungal (Hybrid Assembly) | ecosystem: Environmental > Terrestrial > Soil > Vadose... | reverse complement strand
ACCATTGGAGGAAATTAATAAAGTGCACTTATATCTCTTATCTTATGAATTTGCTTGTTGCGTATCAATCAGATCCAGCTGGTTCAAACTTGGCGGCACATATCTCTCAAAGTATGAAACAAGACGGTGAGATTTATCGTGGAAAAAATTATGATCTTGCAATAATTCCAACACCTGCAATATCTGCAGATTGGCTTGAAGAAAAATATCACTACGACGGCTTTGTGTTTTTATCAAAACATGCTTCTGAAACAGGAACATTAGCTCTTACATGTCACAGTACTGGAAATTTTTCAGAAGCACTATTTGGTGGAAAACCAAGACAGGTTGCAATTCCACACCCTCATTTACAAAAGTCTTACATGCAAGCCTTGTGGGAAAAAAGAAAAGATTTTGTAAAATTTGAAATTACAATAGAGGCAACCCACCACGGCCCCACAGCACTAAACAAGCCTACCTTGTTTATCGAAGTCGGAACAACAGAAAAGCAGTGGAATGACAAAGCGCTGTGTAGTTCTGTGGCTAAAATTGTAGAAGATGTGATGTCAAAGACACCAAAAAATCATGATGTTGCCATTTGTTTTGGTGGTACTCATTATCCTGAAAAATTTACCAAAGAACTAATTGAAGGCCAACATGCCTTAGGTACTGTTATACCAAAACATGCTTTGGACTATATAGATGAGAAACTATTTTCTCACATTTTGGAAAGAAACAAGGAAGCAAAACGTGCTCTGGTAGATTGGAGTGGTTTGGGAAAAAATAAACAAAAAGTAGTTGATCTTATAGAGACAACAAACCTTGAGATGATAAGAGTTTGAAACTTGAAGAAAAAGTGTACAAAAAACTTCTCGAAGTTCCACCAGGAATGGTGACTACATACGGAGAGCTATCCAAAGCTGTTGGTATTAAAAACGGTCAAAGAGTGATTGGCAGAATCATGAACAAAAATCCGTATCCTGTTATAGTTCCATGTCACAGAGTTATAAAATCTGATGGAAAAATAGGTGGATATGCATGGGGAGAAAAGATCAAGATCAGCATGCTTTCAAAAGAAGGTGTAAAAATTAAGAATGGAAAAATTGTTGATCTAAAAATGATTTACAGATTCTAACCATGTCGCTTGAGTGTCTCTTCAATCAAGGTTCGAAGGTGCGCTACGTTTCTGACTTGGTTTCCACCAACTTGTCTGTACAACTTCCAGTAATCTTGGTTGGTTATCTCTTTTCTACCCTTTGAAACCTTGAGGCGATGTCGTAATGCCTTTATCTTTCTTACATATACTTGCTTTTTGCCAATACGCGTTCCCTTGGCTCCTTTCTTTGAACCTTGTTTTGTTCCGCGCTTACGCCTTTGGGATTTCTTGTGGTGTGCTCTGCCTTTGGATGTCCCTTTTATTGGTCTGACCTCAATTATATTTGCAGTAAGTAGACTTCGAATGTTATCTCGTGTAATTGCATCTGCAACATCATCCAAATACTCAGAATCAAACTTTATCCTGTTTGCTCCAACTCCCAAAATTCTTGCAACGAGGCGTCGTTTGGTCTTAAGATTTACTACCACTTGTTGACACCCTTGCGTTAAATATCTTAAAGTTCTTCTCTTTTGCTTTAGCTACTATTCCTAATCGCTTCTTTTTTCCAACTCCGTGGCCAAGTCTTACACCATCGGTTTTTGGATCAAGCTTTTCCAAGTCCTTTACATTGTAAACTAAATTATCACTATATCCAGATGGGTGCAATCCTTTTGCAATATTTGGTCCACCATAGCCGGCTTTGACAAGTGCAGGCCAACCCTTTTTCTGTTTTCTCTGATGGTTGTCAATTCCCTTTGGTTTTCTCCAGTTTTCTGCTAACCTAAAGTATCTCCAACTCTCTTCTCTTACAAAGTCAGGTCTGTGCTGTGCTACCTTTTTTCTTTGCTCTAACAATTCCTTGTTTATTGGCATGTAGAAGAACCTGCTTGAATTTTAAAATAAATACGTTTCTGGGGGCAAAATGCATAATGAGAAGAGATAATAAGGAAATTAGAGGCGGATTGTTTTACCCAATGATTGAAGATCTTAAGACAACTATCACTGGCAAATTTATCACGCAGCTAAAGGAACAAGGGATTACTACAAGTAACGTACACCGAAATCTACCAGTAAAATCACTTGTTGATATTGTACTTGAGAAAAATGAGGGCATCCTTACATCTAATGATTCACTTTCTTTAAGAACAGGAAAATACACTGGCAGGTCGCCTGACGACCGCTATATTGTAGATGATATTGAAACTCATACTAACGTAGACTGGGGCAAGGTAAATCATCCATTTCCAGAGGATAAATTTTACAAGCTTTATGAGAAAATGAAAAAACATGTAGATGGAAAAGAAATCTTTGTTTTCGATGGTTTTATTGGAGCAGATCCTGAAAACAGATTGCCAATTAGAATAATAAATGATCATGCATGGCAGAATCTTTTTGTTAGGCAATTATTCATCAGACCCTCAGCAGTAGAACTTGAATCACATAAGCCAGAATTTACTTTGCTTGCACTAAATGACTTTAAGGCAATTCCTGAAGTTGATGGAACAAGATCTGACGCCTTTATCATACTAAACTTTACAAAAAAGATTGTATTGATTGGAGCGACTTGTTATGCTGGAGAGATAAAGAAGGCAATGTTTTCTGGCATGAATTATATCCTTCCGCCAAAAGGTGTCTTTCCAATGCATTGTTCTGCAAACGTTGGAAAAAACGGTGACACGGCCTTATTTTTTGGATTATCAGGTACTGGGAAAACTACACTCTCTGCGGATTCAAACAGAATGCTAATTGGAGATGACGAGCACGGTTGGTCAGATAAAGGAATTTTTAATTTTGAAGGAGGATGCTATGCAAAATGTATCAATCTAAACCGAGAAGCAGAACCACAAATTTGGGATGCAATCAAGTTTGGTTCAGTTTTAGAAAATGTTGTAATAGACAAAAAAACTCTGGCTCCAGATTTTACTGATGGCAGCCTAACAGAAAACACCAGAGCTGCTTATCCACTTGATTACATTCCTGGTGCAATAATACCAAGTGTTGGAGGACATCCCAAAGTCATTGTATTTCTAACAGCAGACGCATTTGGCGTAATGTCACCAATTGCAAGATTGACAAAAGAAGGAGCGATGTATCACTTCATGTCAGGATATACAAGCAAACTTGCAGGAACTGAACGAGGAATTACAGAACCCAAGGCAACATTTTCAGAATGTTTTGGTGCACCTTTCATGTCAAGACACGCGTCAGTATATGCAAAGATGCTTGGAGAAAAAATCACAAAGCACAACACCAAAGTCTATCTTATCAATACTGGATGGTCTGGAGGACCATACGGAATAGGCAAGAGAATGAACATCAAACACACAAGAATGATGGTAACTGCGGCCCTTACTGGCGCACTTGATATAGTAAAGTATCGACACGATGAGGTATTCAATTTGGATGTACCAGAAACATGCCCTGATGTACCTTCCGAAGTACTAAATCCACGAAACACATGGGCAGAAAAAGACAGTTACGATCTTTCTGCAAGAAAACTTGCGCAGATGTTTGTTGAGAACTTTAAGAAATTTGGAAATACTACTCAAGAAATCCGTGATGCAGGACCGCAGATCTCACATAACTAGTTGCGTCTTGTCACTAATCCAACAATTGTAGCAGTAATAATTACTCCAGAAATTATGATAATCGTCTTTAGGGGAACTCCAAATGACCCTAAAAATTCAATTCCTGTTTTTTCTGCAGGAGTTTTAACCATTATTGTATCGTAAGCATCATCAATGCCATGAGATGTGGTTATTTGCGCATGAATCCAGTACTCACCTGGTTCATTGACTGCAAGTGATGAGGTCTGTTGTGGGACAACTGATGTGCTTTGAATTTGTTCTGAATCTTTTTTAATTACAGAAATTTTTGCATAAGACCAGCTATCTGGATAATCAAGACCAAAAGTTAAAGTTCCATCTTTTTGAGTTGTGTTAATTGTACCATTTGTTACATGAACAAGAACAGGCACGTGATAAGTTGTTGTACCATCATTAATTGCAAGCATTTCATCAAAATCCCCCGTCCTATTTTTTTGGCTTGAAATTTTTATGTTTAAGGAATCATTTTCAAGGGCGGTCTCTAATTTTAGATCATTTTGATCTGGATAAAATTTTGTTTGAACATTTGCTAATGTACCCTCTATTGTTTGTAAGTGTAATGATCTTGTTTGGTATGGTTTTTCTAAAGAGAGATTAAAGACTAGACTGTGTGGAATTATTATCAAATTAGCAGAAAATGCTCTTGTGAGATTTAATCTTCCACTTCCAGCAAGATCAAGCGGCACATTTTTTCCATAAGCATCTGTAACGGGATCAGCAGTTGTAGAAAGAATTGAGACAACTTGGTCAGGCTTGAGATTTGGATCTTTTTGTAACAATAGAGCCACTGCTCCAGCAACATGAGGTGCTGCAATACTTGTTCCACTGGTAAGATTATATTTTCCTCCTATGAGAGTAGAATTTACAAACACACCAGGTGCTACAAGGTCAGGTTTTATGTAAAATGGCGAGACTGGACCACGAGAGCTAAAAGGTGCAATAAAATCTGGATGACTGAATACATCTAACTTTGCTATTGCTTCATTATGAAGAGCTTTTTTTATCGCAAGCCCATCACTTCGTGACATTGATATGACTGGTATTGTTGGATTACTAGAGCTGGAATTTTTTTGAATAAGCTCGCCAAAAAATATTCCAGATTCGTTGTTGTAAACTATGAGAGCTTTGGCACCACTTTGTGCAGCGTTTTGTTCTTTTTCTGAAAAATAGATCTTTTCACCCGTCACATCACTTCCTCTTTCTACAAGCAAGATGGAATCTTTGACATCTACATTAGTAAGATCTCTAACTCTACCATATCCTCCAAAGACAACCTTTGCAGTAATTGGCTTTGACAGAGGCTTTGCGCCAAGCATTGGAAGAACTTGGTATTGCGTTTTGCCAATTTCTAGCGTAGAGACAATGCTTTGTGTAAGGTTGTTATAAGTTGCCCCAACTGTTATTACGTCAAGATCTTTCCCGGGACTTCCAATCGTACCTTCATCTGCTCCATTATTTCCTGCAGCTACGACAACTATGATTCCATTTTTTACAGCTTCGTTGACAGCTTGATCAATCTCATTATTTGTTTTGTTTACACCCAGACTGATGTTGATTACATTGACCTTGTCTTCAATTGCGCGATGAATAGCTTTTACTATAAGATCTGATGAGACTGAATCGCCACTTGATGATACTTTATACGCAAGTAACTTTGCCTTTGGTGCTACTCCTTTGAGACTTCCATCAGCAGCAATTACTCCAGCTACTTCAGTACCATGACCAGAGGTATCAAGCGGTTTTTCGTTATTATCTATAAAATTGTAACCGCCAACAACTTTGCCAGCAGGACCAAAACCGAGGAGATCTGGATGGTTGTAATCTATTCCAGTATCTATTATGCCAATTTTGATTCCTTGTCCTTCAAATCCCTTCTCCCTTGGAATTTCTACACCAATTAGTGACACATTTTTTTCAAGATAAAATTCAAATTTTTGCTGATCCTTGATACCTGATAAAATAAGTGTCGCACACAAAATTACTACAAGAGAAAAAAATACAATTTTGTAATGTTCCAACAGTTTTCATCAAATTTAGTTAGATAAAATACATTTGCAACCAAACCCATAAATTGTATACGCACGTGGCTCTTAACATGGCAAAATATGAACTTCCAAAGTTGCCTTATGCATACGATGCACTAGAACCTCATATTGACGCAAAGACGATGGAAATTCACCACACCAAACATCATCAAGCCTACACAAACGGTTTGAACACCGCTTTGGAAAGTCTTAGCTCAGAGTTGCAAAATATGGAATTAATAAAACTGCTCTCAAGCTTAGATAAAGTGCCTGAAAATGTTAGGGGCGCAGTTAATTTCCACGGTGGTGGATATGATAACCATACACTATTTTGGAATAACATGAAACCAAATGGTGGAGGAACACCTGGTGGCAAAGTATCTGATGCCATAAAATCGGTTTTTGGAAGCTTTGATACATTCAAAGAAAAATTTTCTAAAGACAGTGGTGCAATTCAAGGCAGCGGATGGAGTTGGCTAGCTTACAACCCAACAACAAAGAAAGTTGAATTTACAACAATGCCAAATCAAACTAGTCCAAGAACAAGAGGATTGATTCCTTTGTTAGGACTAGATGTGTGGGAGCATGCATACTATCTGAAATATCAGAACAGACGTCCTGACTACATCACCGCGTGGTGGAACGTAGTAAACTGGGATGAAGTAGAAAACCGACTTTCAAAAGTATAATCTCTTCTCTTTTTTTGTTTTAATCAGAGAATGCATTTATAGGCGGGAAAACGAATTTTTTGCAAATGAGTGAAGAACAAGCCCAGACATTGCTACAACAGATGCAAGCACTTGAAGCTTACATGGCAGACTTGTTACAAAAAGAAGAAGCCATCATGAAACTGTTACAGGAAGCAATAAGTGCAATAGAATCAATGAAGGCACTAGGCGATACACAACTTGAAACTCTTGTGCCAGTAGGCATGGGGACATATATAAAAGCAACAATACCACCAAATGAAAAAATGGTTGTAAACATTGGATCGGGAGCTTCAATTGAACAAGATAAAAATTCTGCAATTAATTATGTTGAAGAAAGGATAAAGGAACTGGAAATAGTACTACAGCAATTATCTGCCCAAAAACACGAAGTTGCACTAAGACTTGAACATGGCCAGCGAGAAATGAATCGTCTATTACAAGCAAGTCAAAGTAATCAGTAAAGGTAAAATATCATGTTTGAAAAACTAAGGAACGCGTTTTCTTCTGCAGTAAAGAGTTTTGGGCAGAAAGATCTAAAAGAAAAAGACATTGATGAGGTTCTCTTTGAGCTCGAAGTTGCACTTTTAGAATCTGATGTTGCAACCGAAGTAATTGATTCTCTAAAAGATGATTTAAAACAAAAGCTGATTGGTGCTACTGTAGAAAAAGAACAGATAGCAAATGTAGTAAAACAAAATCTACGACAACACATCTCAAGCATGTTTGACTATGCAGGAAAAATCAATATTCTATCAAACATTCAAAAGAAAAAGAGTACAGGCGAGCCATATATCATATCATTTATGGGAATTAACGGAACAGGCAAGACCACAACTGTAGCAAAGGTTGCATATCTTTTGCGAGAAAACAAATTCTCTGTTGTGATTGCTGCTGCAGATACATATCGCGCAGGAGCAATAGAGCAGATAACCGAACACGCAAAGAGACTAAATCTGAAAATCATTGCACAAAACTATGGGTCTGACCCAGCCGCTGTTGCACGCGATGCTGTGCTTTATGCCAAATCTCACAAGATCGATTGTATCTTAATTGATACTGCTGGAAGAATGCAGACAAGTAAGAATCTCATGGATCAGATTTCAAAAATCAACAAAGTCGTAAATCCTGATTTGAAATTATTTGTAGGTGATTCACTAGCAGGTAATGATACTGTAAATCAAGCGCGTGAATTCTATCAGTACACCAAGTTTGATGGCTCTATACTGACAAAGAGTGATGCCGATGCACGAGGAGGCGCAGCAATATCAATAGTAAAGGTAACATCAACTCCTATCTTGTATCTTGGAGTAGGACAAGAGTACAAAGACTTGAAGCCCTTTGACAAGGACTCGTTTTTGGAATCACTATTTGGTGCAGAAGAAATCTCAATTCCACAAACACAACCTGAAATAAAAGACCAACAACAGCAAGAAATTTCCATGCAAGAAAAAACTGAACAAGTAAAACCAAAGATTAAAGTAGAATTAAAACAAGAACTCAAACCAGAACCAAAACAAGAGAAAATTCAGGTCGAAGACGAAGAGGATCCTTTCGCTGGAATTGCAACAAAAGACATAGAAAAATTTTCTGATCTGTTTGATGTACCTCCACCTGAAAATGATAAAGAAGCAAAGGAATTGGCAGCTAGAATCAGAAAATGGATTTCACAAGGAAGACCAAAAACTGAAGAAGATGCAAAAGAAGAATCAATAGAAGAAGAAACAATGGAACAAGAAGATGCTAAACCTAAAAAGAAGCGCTCATTATTTGGATGGGGAAGGAAATGAAATTAAAAACAAAAGACCTGTTAACACTAAACGAACTTAGCAAAAACGAACTGGCAGGAATCATAGATAATGCAATAAAACTCAAAAAAGATCTCAGGGCAGGAATTTACAAACCTCTTTTGAAAAATAAAACACTAGCAATGATATTCCAAAAGCCATCCACTCGCACACGCGTAAGCTTTGAAACTGGAATGTTCCAACTAGGTGGTCAAGCACTGAACCTAACTTCAGATGAATTGCAACTTGCGCGAGGGGAAACTATTGAAGATACATCCAAGACCCTCTCGCGTTATGTTGACATCATAATGGCCCGTGTATATTTACATGAAGAGGTAGAAATTCTTGCAAAAAATTCAACCATTCCTATAATAAATGGACTGTCTGACTCTTTCCATCCGTGCCAAATCTTAGCAGACCTTATGACAATAAAGGAAAAAAAGAAAAAACTTGGAGGTTTGAAGCTTGCTTGGGTTGGAGACGGCAACAACGTTTGTAATTCGATGATTTACGGATGTGCCAAATCAGGAATTGATCTTAGTATTGCAACTCCTAAAGGATATGCACCAAATTCCAAAGTAATCAAAGAATCAAAAAAGTTGGTAGACATTAAACTACTCAACGATCCATTGACAGCTGTAAAAGATGCAGATGTGGTTGTCACTGATACATTTGTATCTATACATCATCAGACAACTGACAGAACAAAAGACTTTCTACCAAAGTTTCAGGTAAATTCAGATCTAATGAAAAAAGCTGATCCCAATGCAATCTTTTTGCATTGTCTTCCAGCAAAACGTGGACAAGAAGTAACAAGCTCTGTAATTGATGGACCGCAATCAGTTGTTTGGGATGAAGCTGAAAATAGGTTGCATGCCCAAAAGGCTTTGATGGTTGCGTTACTCCAAGTCTAACGTTTATAAGAGCTTTACCGAAATTTTTTGTAAACGAGGACAGTAAATGGCATATTCACAAATATTACGTAGACTCCGGGAAGAGAAGACTAACTATAGAAAAAGAAGACATCTTCTCATGGGTAGGAGAGACTATATCACAGTTCAAATTTCAAGTGAAAATACTCTAGTTCAAATTCATAAACCAGAAATGCAAGGAGACAAGGTTCTGGCATCAGCACATTCTAGATATCTTTTAGGCAAAGGCTGGAAAGGTTCAAGAAAAAACATTCCGGCAGCTTATCTGACAGGATATCTTGCAGGAAAAAAGGCACTAGTTAAAGGAGTAAAAGCAGCTGTCCTTTATAGTGGTACAAGAAGATACACACAACGAATGGCAGCAGCATTAAAGGGTGTAATAGATGCAGGCCTTGAAGTACCAGCAGACTCTGAAACTTTTCCAAACGAGGAAAGACTTACAGGGAAGCATCTCAAAGTACAAAATGAAATCGACAAAGTAAAATCAGCAATTGATGGAGAAGTTAAAACTAAATGAGTAGACAAGAACAACGTCCAAGAGATAGAAGAGAACCAGAAGAAGAATGGGTACCTAGAACAACTCTAGGAAAATTAGTAAACAGTGGCAAGATAACATCCATGAAAGAAATTTATGAAAATGGTTACAGGATACAAGAAGCTGGAATTATCAAAAAACTTTTGCCAGGAATTAAAACCGAAGTAATTGATGTTGGAATTGTACAAAAGCAAACAACCAACGGTGAATATACAAGATTCAAAGCTCTAGTTGCGGCTGGAGACGAAAATGGTTGGCTTGGAATTGGTCAAGGAAAATCAAAACAAATGAGAATTGCGATTGAAAAAGCTACCAACGCCGCATATCTTGCTGTTAGTCCAGTAAAACTTGGTTGTGGAAGCTGGGAATGTAGATGTGATAATCCACATTCTGTTCCGTTTAAAGTAAGAGGAAGAGGTGGAAGTGTTGAAATTGAAATTATTCCAGGACCAAGAGGTCTTGGATTGGTTGCAGGTGGAAACATTAGAAATCTGTTAAAACTTGCAGGACTAAAAGATGTCTGGACCAAAAGCAAAGGTTCTACTAACACAATGAATTCGACTTCAAAGGCTGTTCTTAACTGCCTAAGGCAGACATTTAGTCAAGGTTGAAGGGTTGTGGCAAAAGCTTTCTTGGTAGTTAGAATGAGAGGGACAGTAAACGTGCCTCACTGGGCAAGAACTACACTTGTTCTTCTGCATTTAGACAAAAAATTTAGAGCGACAATAATTCCAGCTAAAGATAATACCAAAGGAATGTTGGATAAAATAAAACACTATATATCTTGGCAGGAAATTGATGTTCCTACAACAAAAGAACTCTTAGAAAAAAAAGCACGAATAGATGGATACAAAAAACTAACTGCAGAAAACATTACAAAATTAGGATTCAAAAGTACAGATGATTTGGCCAAGTCCTTGGTAGAAGGTACTGCTACGTTATCAAAATTAAAACCGGTAAAACCATGGTTTGCTTTGGCCCCTCCAAGACACGGCTTTAAGCGAAAAACAAAAAAAATGTATGGTGAAGGAGGAATCTTGGGCAGTCACAAAGAACTTCTTGAACAAGTGAGGTTTATGATGTAAGATGGCAACCAGATTAAGAAAGACACGAAAGTTTAGGGGAAGCAGAAACCACGGATGGGGACAGATTGGTCAGCATAGAGCAAGCGGCCACAAGGGAGGTCTTGGAAGATCTGGCATGCACAAGCACCACTTTATCAAAATGCTTCTCGAGGACCCAAACCATTTTGGTCATGATTCTACTCACCCACCACATCCATACCTTGTAAAAAAATGGATTAGTGTAAGAGATCTGGACGATTTCTTTGCGAAATTTGGAAAACAAGAGGGAGGAAAAAAAGCAATCGATCTTACAGAACTTGGTTATGACAAACTATTAGGAGGAGGACAAACCAAGAATGCTTACATTGTAAAAGTGGAGAGATTCTCGGCTTCTGCTGAAGAAAAAATAAAACAAGCTGGTGGCGAGGTGCTTGCAACAGCATGATTGAAGAAGGAACTCCTACAGGTTTTCTAAGAACAATTATTTCTAAAGCAGAAGTCTATATCCCACAAGTTCCAAAACCAAAAAAGAAAATCCCATTACAAGTTCGTCTCATGTGGTGTGGACTGGCACTATTCATATACATGATAATGGGCCAGACTCCGCTTTATGGTGCAACAGTTCCAGCATTTGACTTTCTTGCATTTGCAAGAGTAATCTTTGCATCACAACAAGGAACACTAATTGAGCTTGGTATTGGACCTATAGTTACTGCAGGACTTTTGATGCAGCTTCTAAAAGGTTCTGAAATCTTTCATCTTGACTTTAAGAAACCAGAAGACAGAGAACTGTATCAAACAGCAACAAAGATTGTAACGTATATTGTAATCGTTGCCGAGTCGTCACTATATGGAATGGCAGTTTACGGTCCAAGACTTCCAAGCCACGAAGCAGGTTTTATTCTAGTTGGGCAGCTTATCGCTGCATCAGTAATAATCATGCTTTTGGATGAACTAATTCAAAAGGGATGGGGACTAGGAAGTGGAATTAGTCTTTTCATTGCTGCAGGTGTAGCACAGCAAGTAATCTGGAGCTTGTTTAGCCCAATACCTGCAGGAGACGGTGGGCCTGTAGGTGTATTTACAAACATTGTACACTCCTTTATCAGTGGAAACTTTTCTAATTTGTTTTTCAGGTCTAACCAACTGCCAGGCATCTTTGGCTTGTTTATAACTGCCGGTGTAATGCTAATTCTAGTTTATACACAGGGAATCAAAATCGAGATTCCGATCGTATCTACAAAGTACCGAGGATTTTCAGCGGTTTATCCAATCAAATTGATGTACGTTTCCAACATTCCAGTAATTTTGGCATCAGCACTTACAGCTAACGCCGTCTTTATGGGACAGATGCTTTGGGCAAACCTCAACCCGCGTAATGCCAATCAAATTTTGAACTTCTTGGGAATGTTTGATCCTACAGCGCCATCTACTCCGACCGGAGGTATACTCTATTACATTACTGCCCCGCGTGGACTGGATATAGTTGCACTTGACCCGATGCGTGCAGTGTTGTATATCTTATTCATGGTAGGAATTGTAGTTCTGTTTGGTAGGTTGTGGATTGAACTTGGAGGACTGTCTGCAAAGAGTGCTGCAAAGAATCTTCTTGATGCTGATGTCCAAGTTCCCGGCTTTAGGCGCTCAAACCAACCCGTTGAAGCTCTTTTACAAAAGTATATTCCGTCAGTTACAATACTTGGTTCTATTATTCTTGGTCTTTTAGCTGGTACATCAGATGTTTTGGGAACATTTGGATCTGGAACAGGAATGTTGCTTACAGTAGACATTTTGATTAACTATTACAACTTGCTAATAAGAGAAAAAGTAGAAGAGGTAATGCCATCTCTGGGTGCCTTACTTGGCAGAAAGTAAGCGAGTAATAATTGTAGGAATCCCAGGTGTTGGAAAGACTACCATAGTATCAAGGGTTGTAGAATTATTAAGAGAAAAAAAAATTAGCGTAAATGTTTCAATCTTTGGAACTGTAATGTTTGAAGAAGCAAAAAAGAATGGAATCGCAAATAGAGATGATTTGCGCAAACTTTCAGTGCCAGAGCAAAAAAAACTCCAATCCATGGCAGCAAAAAAAATTGCTTCAATGTCTGATGACGTTGTAATTATAGACACCCATGCGTTTATTGCAACAAAAGAGGGCTTTTACCCAGGATTGCCTCACAATGTATTGGAAATTTTAATGCCTGATAGTTTTATCATGATTAGCGCAAGACCAGAAGAGATCTACAATCGAAGAATGAAGGACACAACACGTAACAGAGATATTGTCTCAATAGACACAATTAAAAAAGAATTGGACGTTACAAGCGCAATGCTTTCTACATGTTCAATTTTGTGTGGTTCTCCAATTAAGATGGTTCTCAATTCCCAAGGAAAGATTGATGAGGCAGCTAAAGGAATTGTAAGTGCGATGGGATTCAACAATGGAACTTAGCATTATCTTTAATTTTCTAAATTCAATCTTTTTGCAAATACCAGGTCTATCTAGTGGACCACTTGGAAGTGCGAACCCCTTGGTAAAGGGAATGATTGCATCAGCATTTGGAATTGTTGGAATTGCAATAGGACTAAACTTGTTTAATGCAATAATAAAACGAAAGATAGTTGACCAAAACAAACTCAAAAGATTGATGAAGGAAACAAAAGCGTGGCAAAAAGAAAGGATGGCAGCCTTTAGAGCAAAAGATCAAGAAAAAATTGATGAGATAAATAAAAAATCTGCGTATATGAGCAAGATGAACATGGAATTGATGCAGATGAACATGAGACCAATGATGTATACATTTGTTCCATTGATTTTGATATTTTACTTTGTACTTCCACATCTATTTGCATATACCGTTGCAGTATCACCAGTATCTCTAAATTTTCTTCCAGGAAACTTTTTCCAACTTACATGTACAGCAGCAAAAGTGGCAGAGTCTCAATTACCAAACCACCCACAGATATGTCATCATGTAAATGAAATGTACTTTTGGGCTTGGTATTTTCTTTCATCCATTGCCTTTAGCGGAATTATAATGCGACTCACCAAAACCACCATGGATACAGACTGAGTTGCTAAAATCAGTAATAATTTCTGGTCTACCTGCCATTGGTAAAACTACAGTAGCAAAAGGGTTAGCAAAAGAATTTGATCTAAAATATCTCAGCGGAGGCGATGTTTTAAAAGAACTAGCTGAAGAACAAGGCTTTAGGACAGGACGCGATGACTTTTGGGACACTAGTTCTGGCATGGAATTTTTAAACATGAGAAAGACAAACCACGAGTTTGATAAAAAAGTAGATGAGAAGCTAAAGAAATTGTTCTTGGAAGGAGGCAAAATAATAACAAGCTATACACTTCCTTGGCTCGTACGAGACGGAATCAAGATATGGCTTGCTGGTTCGCAAGAAAACAGCGCAAAAAGAATGACAATACGAGATGGAATATCTTTTGAAAAAGCGCTTGAGATTGTAGAAAAACGATACCAAGAAAACAAAATGATCTACAAAAAACTTTATGGTTTTAATTTTGGTGACGACCTATCAGTGTTTGATATAATAATAAATACAGATAACCTTGGGGCATACGAAGTACTTTCAGTTGCAAGATCGGTAGTAAAAGAAAGATATGGTGCTAAAACAACTACAAAATCTTAGAGTAATAGACCAAGACATAACAAACGAGTCATATGGTACCTATTGTGAGAAAAGAACCGTAGAACAACTTCTTAACTATGGCTTTATTTTGTTGGATAAACCAAATGGTCCAACAAGTCACGAAACTGTAGCGTGGATCAAAAAAATTCTAAACATTCCCAAGGCAGGACACAGCGGAACACTTGATCCAATGGTCTCTGGAATCTTGCCAATTGGTCTTGGTGAGGCCACAAAGGCATTGATTGTATTACTTTTAGGTCCAAAAGAATATCATGCACTTGGCAGACTACACACATTTCACTCAAATGAAAAACTACAAGCTGTTCTAAAACAGTTTACTGGAAAAATTTACCAAAAGCCTCCACAGCGCTCTGCTGTTTCACGACAGACAAGAGTCAGGAGTATTTATGAAATTGATGTAGTTGAACAAAAGGAGAGACTAATTCTTATGAGAATTTTATGTGAAGCTGGAACATATATTAGAAAAATTTTCTATGACATTGGTGAGGTTCTGGGTTCTGGTGCCACAATGATTGAGCTAAGAAGAACTCGTGTGAGTCAATTCAATGAGGGCTCTAACCTTGTAAAAATGCATGACCTTGTAGACGCGTATGCAATGTGGAAAGAAAAAGGCGATGATTCAAAGCTACGTAGAATACTGATGCCAATAGAATATACACTAAGTGAGTTAAAATCAGTAGTAATTCGTGACTCTGCAGTAGACGCATTATGTCA
>Ga0137415_10003734_pt1 | contig 15131 bp, 9 predicted proteins | sample CZODoug3_1_1_16f_FD_183082 | JGI IMG/M metagenome (GOLD analysis project Ga0137415, IMG submission 183082) | Vadose zone soil fungal communities from Angelo Coast Range Reserve, California, USA - CZODoug3_1_1_16fungal (Hybrid Assembly) | ecosystem: Environmental > Terrestrial > Soil > Vadose... | reverse complement strand
CGAATCGCCTCAACCACGGCATCCTCAGTGGCGGCGAGAAAGGGCTGCCGGCGAGTCAGCGTCTCATAGCAGACCACGGCCAGTGAGAATACATCCGAGGCCCGCGTCAGCGGCTTCATCGAAAGCTGCTCCGGAGACATATAGATCAGCGTGCCCTTACGGCTCATGGTCCGGCTTACGTCCAACCGGTGAGCAACACCAAAATCGATAATCTTGACCGAGTCGTCTTCAAGAATGAAGAGATTGCTGGGCTTGATATCGCGATGCAGCAGGCCAAAATCATGCGCTGCCTGCAAGCCGCGGCAGGCCTGCGAAAGAATATCGACGCAGCGCTCCGTCGCAAGGGGCTGGGATGATGCGCGAATCATAGCCGCGAGTGTGGTGCCACGAAGCAACGGCATAACGAGATAAGGCTGGCGAACGCCGTCCTCGTCAAAACTGCCTGCGTCGCGGATCTCCACAATGTTCGGGTGCGCCAAAGCCGACTGCTTCTGACATTCCTCGTAGAAAAGCTTGAGAGCCGTGGCGTCGTTGACGTCCACCAGCATCTTGAGCGCCACATCAGTACTCAGGACAGTGTCGAAGGCACGCCAAACGACGCCCATGCCGCCTTCGCCAAGCTTTTCCTTCAACTCGTACCGGCTTTTGGTCTTCTTCGCCATGGCCTAGAAACGTGAGAGCAACTGCCAATGACGAGGCATTCCTTTTCCCTACGTGGGCGCGCGGCAGTTTGCCGCAAGAAACGCGCCTGCTCTTCATAGGCACGGATCAAGGCAGCATTATGCCGCACAGGCACGAGCCCGTACTGCCAGCGTCTTTGTTAGGCAAGGATAGCTTTCGATCTCTAAGTAGCCTTGCCTAGAATGCCGCTTTGTTATCTAAAACTATGGTGCTTTACGCCACCCCGTCGAACCGGATAAAGCCAAGGATTTGAGCAGCAGCGGCTACGATTATGACTCCTGCAAGGACAACAACCCAAATCAAGGGCAGACTTACTCGTTCTGCTCGCTGGGACGTAAAAAGAAATTTGACCTCGACCCCGCGTAGCATAGTGAGTCTGTCCTGCCACCTTCGCGGGATAGACCTGCATACCACACATGGGATCGACAGAGGCGAAGTGATGAGGCGGCGCTAAAATAACGCCGCCCGTAGAGTTGAAATCCAACCGCCGCTTCCCCGAACAGAGTCATCTTGCTTGCGGAGATACGCTGCTGCTTTTGCTGCCCATTTTCATGCCGCTCATGTCTCCGCTCATCCCTTTCATTCCCGCCATGCCAACCTTGACGGATTCTGCAACGAGTTTGCCGTCCTTCTTCGCTGCGTGAATCACGACCTGATCTCCAGCCTTCAAGTCTTTTATCGTGACTGGCTTGTCCATCTGGGTGTACTTCGTCGCGGTGGCTACCTGAACGGTCTGTGTCTTTCCATCTTTCGTTTTCACAGTGATCGAACTGTCTGTCACGCTAACGACGGTTCCCATGACGTGTTCCATACCGTTGTGGGCGTAGGCGACGCTCGCCATCAAGCCAAGCATCAGTACAAGTGCGAGTAGACGTTTCATTGTGTGTTCTCCTCTTACCTTCTGTTAGTGGTTCATGTGTAGCATTTGTGGCGACGCAGGTGCCTTGCCGCCATTCAGGAATTGATCCTCTTCCATTTGTTCCTGTATCTCTTCTGGACTCTTGGGATTGAGGCGCTCCATCTCCATCTCTTCCCGATCGGAGAGCTTGGGAAGGCGGCGGATAAAAGCAACGAGTTTCCAACTATCCAGATCGTCGTCGCCCGGATCTCCGAAGGCCGGCATACCGCTCAGGCGGATACCGTTCTTGATGGTGTAGTAGAGTTCGCTATCGGACAGCTCCTGTGTTCCTTTCTGGCGCATGTCCGGCGGACGGGGATACATCGTTTTACCGTACATCGTGTCGCCATTGCCGTTGTTGGCATGACAGGTGGCGCAGTGGTCTGCCCAGTGCGCCATGCCTTCGTGGATCACTTCAGGAGTGACCGCGACAGGATTCTTCATGGTCTTGTAGCGCGCCGGAATCGCCATACTACGCATCGTCGTAGCGAGGGTGGATTCAACGGCACTGGGTGCAACCCGCGTGCTGAAACCACGATGCACCATTTTGCTCGCGCAGAAAGCACAACCGATCGCAACGAACAGGACAATAATTAAGCATGTGACAAGTGCTCGTCTCATGGGGTCTACTCCTGTCCGCCTCCATTTGGCAGGTTGATGGTAGTGGTCGAGAAGCCGCTCGACATCGGTGTATGCAGGCCTCCACTCAGCGTGTAGTTCTGCAGTGCAATTGCATTCCGCCAGACATCATGAAGAGCCGTGATGTAGCCAATCTGCAATTGAAAGTAGGTGCGCTGTGAGACCAGCACCTGCGGATAAGCCTGCGCCATACTCTGGTACTTCTTCAGGTACAGCTCATAGGCTCTGGCCGCGCGTGGGATGAGTTGGGTTTTGTAGCGGTCCGCCTCAAACTTCGAGGAACTATAGGATTGTGCGAGAGGGGCTGCCTGCTGGCGAAGAGACAGCTGCTCCCGTATGACGTCTTGATTTGCGCGCTCGATTTCCGCTTTCGCTGCATTAACATTGCCCTGGTTGCGGTTCCAGAGCGGGATACTGATTCCCGCACTGGCAAAGCTCTGCGGCCCGACAGCTTTGCGGAAACCTTCGACTTGTTCAAAGCTGTATGCTTCGCCGACCCGCAATTGGAGATCGGGAACTGGTTCGCGTTTCGCACTCTTCCATTGCGCCTGCGCTATAGCGGCTTCCTGTTGGGCGCGTTTGACGGTTGGACTATCCACGACGATCGAGTCGACCATCTGCTCTGCGTTCAGCTCTGGTGTCTTCTCAAGCTCGCCCTGCAACGGAGCGACAGGTAGATCGCCTTTTCCTGCAAGAGCCGCCAGTACATGGAAAGACTGCAGGTACTGGCGTTGCGCGGTAACGTAGTCCACCTTCGCCTGCTCGGACTCGACTTCAGTCTGAAGAATATCGGGAGCATCCGCCTGCCCCACGTTGGCAAGCTGATGGACGGTCTCAACGGCGTCGAGCGCAATGCCTAATAGGCGCTGCCGAAGCTGAACCGTAGCTTGTGCCGCCAACGCATCATAGAACGCTTGCTGGATGTCGCTATGGACACGATAGGTCTGTTCCTGTACTCCGATCTGGTCAGATTTCTTCTGTTGTTCGAAGACATTCCGCCGAAGACCTAACTTGCCTCCCAGGACGATCGATTGTTGAACAAAGGCTCCCTGTTCCCCGCCTCCAAAGGAACCACCGCGAATCTCCTCTCCCTGATAGCCGACGGAAGGATTGGGATAGAGCCCGGCCTGGCGTGCTTGTTCCTGCGACCTGCGCACCAGCGCGTTCGCCTGTTTCAAAGTGGGGTTATTCGCATCGGCAAGCGTCTCAAACGCAGCAAGACTCATCATGGGCCGGATCGCAACATCCTTGAGCAACTCTGGAACAGGCAGGTTCGATCCAGTCTTGTGTTCCGGATTCTCCGGCTCCTGCAGTGTCATGGTTGCGTGCGTGTCCGGGCTTTGCGAGGACTGAGCCGGCTCCATCTGCATCCCGTGCATGTTGTCCATCTTGTCTGGCTGCTTGGGCTGCTGCGGCTGCGCCTTCTGCGAAGGCTTGCTCTGGATATCGTGCTGATGAGATTGCTTGGCAGGCGCCTTCTGTTTGTTCTTGTCCGTCGGTGTGCAACCCGGCATCACCATACCCTCCATGCAGGGCATGGAGTTGTTCGGCGTCGCGGGTGAGCCGGGACTCTGCGCCAACGCCATGAAGCTGACGGCGCTTGTGATCGCAAGTGCAAGAGTTGTGATTCTCATCTTTTTCTCCTCGCGCCTAAGCGCGCTCCAGAATGGCGGAATAGGGATCGTTCGGCCGCTTGGCCTGCTTCATACGACCGATGACTTCGTCATATTTTTCTGGCGGCAGTACGCGAACGAACGTCATCATGCCTTGCATATATCCGCTCCACCCAGCTCGCAGGCCATAGTTCTCCGGACAATCGACCTCTTTGTCCATCTCCATCGTTGGCCCTTCCATATAGGCATCCTGCGGGAAGTTCGGGACATCGTTCGCATTCTTTGCGATGTCGTCCTGCTCCATCTGGCCCATCTGCATGTTCCCCATGTCGTGCTGCATCCCCGGCATCGCATCCATCGCCTTTTTCTGTGAAAGAGGCCCATTGGTGGATGGCGTGTCAGAGGCATTCCCAACGCCACCCAGGCCACGTCCTAGAGCAGGCCCATAATCATCTCCCATCGGCGCTCCAGGTGTGCCTTGCAACATGCCCATGCCCGTGTTCATGTCACCGCCCGCCGGCATACCTGCTGCACGGGTCATCTTCCCGGCATTCGAGGACATCTGATTCATCATGTGGTGTGGCAGGTGGCAATGGATCATCCAGTCCCCTGGATTATTGGCAACGAACTCTACATTGCGAGCTTGAGCCACACCAACCAGCACAGTATTCCCAGGCCACCATGCAGCTTCGGGAATACGCCCACCCTCTGTCCCAGTCGTATAAAAGGTGTGCCCGTGCATATGCATCGGATGGTGATCCATACCAAGATTCACAAAACGAATCCGCACACGATCGCCAAGGCGAACAATAAGCGGAGTGGTAGCCGGACCAGCTTTGCCATTCAACAGCAGCCAGTTGAACTCCATGTTCATAGTGTTTGGAACGGTGTTATTCGGCAGGACGGCGTATTCCTGCAGATGAATCAGAAAGTCCTTATCGCAGTGTGGCTGGTAAGACTCCTTGGGGTGCATAATGAAGCCCCCAAGCATCCCTGCCATCTCCTGCATCGCCATATGGGAGTGATAGAAGTATGTCCCTGCCTGATGAATATTGAATTCGTAAACGAAGCGGCCACCCGGCTTGACAGCATCCTGGCTGATGCCCGGCTGCCCGTCGTTTTGAATCGTGTCTTCAAATCCATGCCAGTGGATGGAACTCGGCTCCGGCAGGCGATTCTCGAAGATCACCCGTACATGATCTCCCTGGTTGACTTGAATCGTTGGCCCCGGAGCGCTTCCATTGAAGCCCCAGACGTCAATCGTCTTGAGGGGGCTGATCTTCTGTTTCACCACTTCTGCAATCAGGTGAAAGACTTTCGTGTCGCCATCCATCGTGTACGAAAGATCCCCGATGTCCGTCGTCACTACCGGCATGTTGAAGGCCTGCCCAGAATGTAAGCGCCGAGTGCGCTTATCCGCCTCGCCAGACAGTTTCGGAACAGTCAGCCAGGCAGCACCCAAACCAAATGCGCCCTGTAGAAAGGAACGTCGATTACTCATATGTCCTCGTGTTTAAGTAAATGAGATCTCGCCTCTCAAAGCAGAGGAGAAGATGAATCTGGCTCTATTAGCACGAATTGCTATACAAGCCCCAGGATAAAAATGAGACCGCACAGCACGGCCAATGCAGATACATTGGCGGCACTCAAACTTAAGACTAGATTCTGAGAGCTATAGGAAGGAGGGATGGACTGACAGGATGAACTGGCGGAGATGCCTCGTTTGCGAACTGTTCAGATATAAAACCTTGTTCTGGAACTGGGAAAAAGCTAATGGTCGCCCACTGCACATCGCCAAGAGAAATGTTTTTAGCAGGAATCAGAGAGCTGGCTGGTTGGCGGCAGAAAGCATGGCTACAACCAGATGCAGCATCCATAAAGACTGCCGAAGTATTCTTTGAGCCTGCGGCTCTTCCCAGGTGTGCACAGTGGCTATGCCGTGTTTGCATCGCAGAAGAGGCTTGAGAAACATGACATTCGGGCTGCGCTTCCCGTATCAGGCACGCTGCATCGCAAACCCCGCCCCAGAAAAACGAGATCAGCAGAAGAACTGCCAGTGCTCCGGGAAATATGCGCTTGCCCTGCATGGCTCTATCATAACCTCATTTCTACTTGCGACACACCCCATTACATAGGCACGCACGAGTGTCAGGCTAAAACTTCATAACATAATGGCTCCAAATCCTATTAACCTTCGGTGCTCTTCATACAGCGAGAGTACCCTTCGGGCCGGGCGCAAGGTTACCAGAATGGGAGTTATCCATAACAGATGTGGGATGCCACAATCCGGCTACTTTTGTTGCAATGGGGATGGCGAGGACGAAGATATTAGCAACCTAAGATAATACCTCTCCACGCAAGACACTCAGGACCCACTTACATGATTTCTGCCTTCAAAGATCTTGACGACCGCTCACGAGCTGAATTGGAGAGAACGCTTACCTCTTGGTGGCAGGAAATTCTCGGCCTGGAAGAGGTCCATCCCGATAATGATTTCTTCGCGTTAGGTGGGGACTCGCTGCTGGGAGCTCACCTGCTGGTCAGAATCAAAGATCGCTACAAGATAGAATTAGCGATCCCCACTCTATTCGACGCAAGAACCATTGCGCGTATGGCGGACCTGATTCAGCTGAAGCAGGCTTCAGCGGAACACTGGTCCATCGTTCCAATCCGCAGTCATGGAACGCGTACTCCACTCTTTCTCGTGCATGGCGTCGGCGGAAATGTACTTGGCTTCTACGGACTGGTGAAGAGGCTGGTCCCTGACCTGCCCGTTTACGGTATTCAAGCGCAGGCTCTTCAGCCGGTCGGCCCTACATTGATCCAATTGAAAGATATGGCGGCCTACTATCTTCGCGAGCTGCGCCGGGTGCAGCCGCATGGCCCATATCGCTTCCTGGGATTGTCGTTTGGCGGCCTTGTAGCCTACGAGATAGCGCAGCAGCTTCATGCACGAGGAGAAGAAGTCGAATTGCTCGGAATGCTGGATACATGGCAGCCAAGCTACATGCGGCGGCTTCCCAGCCCAGGACCGCTGCATCAGCGTCTATATAGGCGGCTGCATCTTGTTTATCTGCACACCCGCAAACTACGGCTGGCGAGTAAGGCCGTCTATCTCAGGAATCGTCTGAAAAGTCGAGTGCTTCGGATCTTCTATAGCTACTCCACGGCTCGTGGGCAAGCCAACATGATGGAAACCATGAAGAGCGTTCGGGATATTAATTTCATTGCCGGAATGCGCTATCAGGTCAAGCCATACTGCGGGCATGTCACCCTCTTTCGCGCAACGCAGGAAGACGATTGGCGGTTACCGGAAGACCTTGGTTGGAGAGCAATGGCTCTCAAGGGTCTCGATATTCATCGATTTCCTGGAGATCACGGGCAGATCTTGGCAGAACCCAATGTCAGCATCCTGGCAGAGAAGCTGACGGAATGCCTTGCGCAGAATGAAAGGCAAGTGGAAATTGTGCTGTAGTCCACAAATTGCATGGAACTGATTCCCTTCATGCTTTGTAAGAACGTATTCGATCAATAACAAGTCCTAAAGGAAACTGTTTGCCGCAGCGAAAACCAATATCGTGTTTTCTCAGGCCCCGGCACAAAAGCCCTCATGCCGAGGCTCGTCTCTTCTGCTTCCCACATGCGGGAGGCGCGCCTTCGGCATTCTTCGGGTGGCCTGAGGCTATGTCTCCGGAAGTGGAAGTGATCTGGGTACAACAGCCTGGACGCGGCGCGCGTTTTTCGGAAGAACCCTATACCGGCGTGCAAGCAACAGCCGATGAAATTGCCGCCGGGCTGAATATGTATGCGGATGCGCCCTTTGCGTTCTATGGACACAGCCTGGGCGCTGTCATTGCATTCGAAGTGGCGCGAAAATTGCGACGCGATGGCAATCGCATGCCATGTCATCTATTCGTTGGCGCTGCGCGAGCACCTCATCTTGAACGTATACAACCTTCTCTGCGAAATCTTTCTGACGAGGTCTTTCTCAATGCTGTGCATACCCGGTATGCGGGAATTCCCGCTGCTGTGTCTGACGAACCTGAACTGATGCAGCTTTTTTTGCCGCTGCTAAGGGCCGACTTCACTGCCTATGAAACCTATACATGCGTAGAAGAGCCGCCACTTTCCTGTCCGATCACTGCATTTACTGGAAGCGAAGATCCAATTGTGAAATTGGACGCCGTACAGCAATGGGCATCGCACACAAACGAAAAGTTCACGGCACATGTTCTTCCTGGAGACCATTTCTTTCTCAATGCCAACAGTGCTCTGCTTACGAAAAAAATACGAGAGGCTCTTCTGATATTCGACTTGAATCACTCACATCGAACTGATAAATCCCATCCATTTGAAGAAGCAAGGGCATAGCAGATGACGAACCTTCGACACCCACGAGAAGGAATTGCCATCATTGGCGTCGGTTGCCGCCTTCCAGGAGCTCCAAATATCGCCGCACTATGGCGTTTGCTCTGCGAGCAGAGAGAAGCGATAGGCGAATATCCTGGTGGCCGCTTTCCGGAAATGGACGCCCTGTATCAGGAGGCCTCCGGGCGAAATGAAAAAATCCCGACGCATCTCGGCGGCTTTCTTCCAGATGTGGATCGCTTCGATGCGCCGTTTTTCGAATTGGCCCCACGCGAAGCCATGTATCTCGATCCCCAGCACAGGTTGTTGCTGGAAGTAGCATGGGAAGCGCTCGAAGACGCAGGCCAGGTGAAGCAGGTTATGCACGGCACGAAGACGGGAGTCTTCGTAGGAGTTTGGGCAGACGACTTCACCAACTATCTCCGTGCTGCTGTGCCCGATCTCGAATTTTACGCACTCTCAGGAGGCGGTCATGCCGGTGCAGCGGGGCGGCTTTCGTTTGCATTCGGGTTGGAAGGCCCCAGCACCACTGTCGATACAGTATGTTCTTCTTCGTTAGTGGCCATCCACCTCGCTTGCCAGAGCCTCTTGACTGGAGAAAGTGAGATGGCATTGGCAGGCAGCGTCAATCTCATCTTTGATATCGACACCACGAATCAGTTTGCGCATGCAGGCATGCTCTCATCCGATGGCAGGTGCAAATTTGCCAGCGCTTCAGGCGATGGATTCGTCCGCAGCGAAGGAGCCGGGGTAATCGTATTAAAACGCCTCACCGATGCAATCGCTGCAGGAGACCCGATCCATGCGGTAATCCGGGGCAGCGCCGTGAACAACGATGGCCGCACCAACGGCCTCATGATGACTCCGAGTGTAGAAGGCCAGAAGCGAATGTTGCGCGACGCCTGGGCAAATGCAGGCATCGATCCCAGGCATCTCTGCTACATCGAAGCTCATGGCACTGGCACGAAAGCCGGCGACCCTGTGGAGATAGAGGCTCTGGGAAGTGTTTTGGCCGAGGCAGGTGCAACCAGCCGCTGCGCGCTCGGCTCCATCAAGACAAACATAGGACACACGGAATCAGCTGCCGGAATGGCTGGCCTTATCAAAACCGTGCTCGCGCTCAAACATGGCGTCGTGCCGCCATCGCTGCACGGTGAAACATTGAACTCAGCAGTAGATTGGGATCGGCTGCCCGTGCGCGTCTTGACGGAGTCCTTGGAATTACCTCAAGACGGCAGTCCAGTCCTGGCTGGAGTAAACTCTTTCGGCCTAACTGGAACCAACGCGCATGTGGTGCTCGAGAAATGGCAGCATACGTCTGCGATTTCAACTCATGAAGCTGGCCCGTTTCTGCTAACCATCTCCGCGCATACACGGGAAGCTCTTAATGCGCGGCTGCAAGCGCTTTTCGATGATCTGCAAAACGAAGACAAGGCAGTATCGCTCCCCGATCTCTGCTATACGGCCAATGCGCGCCGCACGCATCATGCCTTTCGCGCTGGGCTGGTAGCAGCTGACAAGCAAGACCTGGAGTCAAAACTTCTGGCTGCAATCCATGCAGAAGATTCCAGCGATATCGTGTTAGGCCTGGCGTCGCAGAACAGGCATCGAGTGGTGTTCGTAGCTCCCGGACAAGGCTCGCAGTGGACTGGCATGGCGCGCGAACTCTTTGCGCTGGAACCAGCATTCCGCAACGCGTTTGAAGCGGCAGATGTTGCCATCGCAGCCGAAACAGGCTGGTCTCTCATCAGCCGTATACTCGGCGACGACGCAGCAGCATCGCTCAAAGAGATTGATGTCATCCAGCCAGCGCTCTTTGCTATGAGCTTCGCGCTCTCGGCATTGTGGCAAGCGCGCGGAGTGACACCCGACGCAGTGGTGGGCCATAGCATGGGCGAAGTTGCAGCTGCCTGCATCGCAGGAGCATTGAGCCTTCCAGATGCCGCTGCCGTCATCTGTCGTCGCAGCCGTTTGATGAAAAAGATTCGCGGCTCGGGCGGCATGGCTTCGGTCGAGTTACCGCTCAAAGAAATTGAACCTTTATTGCGTCGAACGAATGGAGCGGTTTCTGTCGCGGCCAGCAATAGCCCGAATACCACCATCATCTCAGGTGATAGCTCCGCTATCGATGATCTTCTAACCGAATTGAATGCGCGTCAGATATTCTCACGCCGTATCAATGTCGATGTCGCATCGCACAGTGCGCAGGTTGATCCAATCCTCGATCAGCTAACTGAAGAGTTGTACACTGTGCTGCCAACCGAAGCTACGGTTCCGATCCTTTCCACAGTCACGGGAGACTATCTCTCTGGCCATGAGATGACAGCAGCATACTGGGTGCAGAATCTGCGCCGGTCCGTACTCTTCAACCAGGCAGTATCGGCATTAGCCTCCGATGGGCACAATATTTTCATCGAGCTCAGCCCACATCCAATCCTTCTATCTTCAATGGAAACTACGCTTGGTGAGCACCGCTCTGAAGCTCTGGTGATCGCTTCCATGCGCCGCGAGCAACCGGAACGCGCAAGCATGCTGAATGCGCTAGCGCGACTCTATTGCGCGGGTTATCCAGTGAACTGGAACCTGCTCTATCCGGAAGGCGGCAACTGCATCGCATTGCCCGTATACCCCTTTCAGCGCGAGCGGTGCTGGCCTGAAGTAGACACATCGTCAAATCGGCGGTACACGGCAGCCTTTTATGCAAATCCATTGTTGCGCCGCAGATTTGACTCCTCCATCGATCCAGGCGTCGTGCTCTGGGAGGTAGAAACCAACCTGACGGCTCTTCCCTTTTTGAACGATCATCGTGTCCTTGGCTCAGTCGTTCTGCCCGCAACGGCGCAGTTGGAAATGGTGCTGGAAGCGATCCAAGTAGAAAAACCGGATACCGCATTCGATATAGCCGACGTTGCATTTATCAATGCCGCTTATCTGGATAATCGAGACAATCGGGAATTCCAGCTTAGCCTCATTCCAGATGGCAGTGGTCAATATCGATTTGAACTTCGCAGCCGTTCATCACTCGAAAACCTCGCATGGACACTTCACTCAACCGGGCTTCTGATACAGTGCCCGGAAGACTCTGCCCCAGAAGCAATTGAGTTGGCTGCGCTTCGCAACGAAACTTCTACTCACCTTCCGCATGATCGCCACTACCGAAAGATGTCGCTCTCCGGCCTTGAATACGGCCCATCTTTCCAGTTGTGCGAAGAAGTGTGGCTCAACAACGGGAAAGCGCTCAGCCGCGTGCGGGAAGCGGGAGAAGAAAAGGCTCAATTTCTGCTCCATCCCGCCATGTTGGACGCGTGCCTGCAATCTGCGTTGCACCTGCGCCCCGGCGGCAATGCGTTTTCTCCAGATGACACCTATCTGCCTGTGGGACTTGAGCGCATGCAGGTATACAAGAGTCTTCCAACGGACCGCGAAATTCTGGCACATAGCTGGATTACACACACCAATAACGCAAAGGGTAGCTTCAAAGCCCAGCTACGTGTACTCGATACAAATGGCGAAATAATCGCAGATATCAAAGGAATAGAAGTAAGGCGAGTCACAAACAGGAACGCAAAAAATCACTCGGACTTTCTATATCAGATCGAGTGGATGGAAATAGCCGACCTAAAACCATCCCTTGGGAATCACGCTACGCTCGACACACATTACCTCATCTTTGCAGACGAGCAAGACGTAGCAGCCCAGTTGCGCACAAAACTAGAAACACATGGCGGCCGGTGCACTCTCATAAGAAAATCGGATATCACTGCCCCTGACAACGCCGGTGAACTTGAACGCGTGCTTGCAGAAGTAGCAACGCGTACTGGACCGCCCTCTGCGGTAATCGATCTTTGGTCGCTGGATGGCGCAAGTCCGGAAGACCCAACACTCCAATCCATTCTCATCGGCCAATCCACCAGCAGCTACCACATCGCCGCTCTAGTACAGGCAATTGGCAAGGTAAATTTGCCCCGCTCACCACGTCTTTGGATTATCACCAACGGTGTCATCGCAATCGATGAAGTAAAAGCACTACCCAATCTGCCAGCTTCACCCGTATGGGGACTCGGCCCCGTAGTCGCATGGGAACACCCGGAATTACGATCGGTAATTGTCGACCTTGGACGAATCATACAGGGTCATGAAATCGATACGCTGGCACATAGCATCCTTACAGATGAGCGCAATGAGCGTCTGGCTTTACGCGGTGCAAAGAAATATGCTGCACGATTCGCAAACAGCACGCTCGGAAAGATAGAAGTAGCTCCGCGCATCCTGGAAGAACACGAAGACTATCAGTTTGAAATCTCCGAACCCGGCGTTCTCGACAACCTTGCGCTACGAGCCATCAAGCGGCGTACCCCAGGACCAGGTGAGGTAGCCATCGATGTAGTGGCAGCCGGATTGAACTTCACCGATACCGCGAAAGCAATGGGAATCTATCCCGGACTTGATCCGAATGCGCCAGTTCGCATGGGCGGGGAATGCGCAGGAAGAGTCGCCAGTATCGGCGAAGGTGTTACAGGGCTACAGATCGGTGACGAAGTAGTGGCAGGGAACCCAAATGCTGCCAGTGTTGGCCTGCTCGCATCTCATGTGATAGTTCCATATCAGTTAGTATGTCGAAAACCAGAAAAAATAAATTTTGAAGAAGCAGCTACATTTTCACTGGTATTCGCAACGGCTTACCATGCCTTAGTCGAACTGGCTCGCATCCGCGCAGGGGAATGGGTACTTATCCACGCTGCATCCGGTGGTTTAGGTTTAGCAGCAATTCAGATAGCTCAGTTAGCAGGTGCAAATATCATCGCTACCGCAAGTAGCGATGAGAAACAGGCCTATCTGCGCTCGCTGGGCGTGAAGCACGTATTGCAATCACGCACGCTGGATTTCGCCGCCGAGACCATGCGAATCACGCACGGACGCGGCGTGGATATCGTGCTCAACTCCACATCCGGCGAATGGATGCGGAAGAGTCTTGAGACACTGGCGCCTCACGGGCGATTTATTGAACTGGGCAAGCGGGATATCTACGAAGACGCACGCATCGGTCTGAAATGCTTCAGCAAAAATCTCTCCTATTGCGCAGTAGACATGGCTGCAATGTGGGAAGAGCAGCCAGCCTATTCAATGGAGATCTGGCAAACGATCATGAATAAAATCGAAAGTGGAGAATGGAAGCCACTGCCAGTACAGACATTCTCTTCCTCGGAGCCGGGTGCTCCTTTCCGCTGGATGGCCCAGGCAAAACACATCGGGAAAATTGCAGTGCGCATGGATCGCAATGTACACGTGCTGCCTGCGAATGATCGTCCTCTGTTTTCTCATGACGCTACCTACATCATCACCGGCGGCATGGGAGGAGTAGGTTCTCTGGTCGCCGAATGGATGGCCGAGAACGGTGCAGGAAACATCGTGCTGGTCTCACGACGTTCATCATCTGGCGAAACGGCAGAAATTCTGCAACGCGTCGAAAAACATGGTGCTCGTGCAGTGCACGCTCAGGTCGATATTTGTGACGCGGCGCAGGTATTCGCACTCATCGAGGGTACGCGCAAGACGATGCCGCCACTCAAAGGCATCATGCACGCGGCGGTTATCATAGACGATTCGCTGGTATCGAACCTTACTCCCGAGCGATTCACTCCGGTCTATGGGCCAAAGATTACTGGAACGTGGAACCTGCATCAGGCCACGCTGAATGATAGCTTAGACTTCTTTGTCTTCTTCTCTTCAATTGCAGCTGTATATCCGCAACCCGGACACGGAAGCTACGCTGCAGCCAATGCCTTTATGGACACCTTTGCTCATTACAGACGGGCTCTAGGCTTGCCTGCAATTTCCGTGAACTGGGGTGGCTGGGAAAACATCGGCCTTGTTCGTGAAAAAGGCACCACTCGCAGCATGGATGGATATTCTTCGCAAGGCATGCTGGCATTTTCTGGTGAAGAAGCCTTGGCTGCCTTGCGGGAAGCGCTTGAGACAAATCCGGTACAAACCACCGCAGTAGGTTTCGATCTGGAGAAGCTTCGTGCATTTCACACGCAAAATGGCATTCCGCCCATCTTCAACAAACTCGTCTCCGAACAACCTGCAAGCGAGGAACATGCGCAATCTGAAGTTCGGCTGTCGCTTCAGCAAGCTGCTTCCACTCAAGAGCGGGAGAAGATTCTGGTGCAATATCTGCAGCGTGAATTAGGCCGCGTGTTGAAGCTTCCGATAGAACGCATCGAGCCAGATAGAGTGCTAGGCACAATGGGGCTCGATTCCTTAATGGCGCTCGAATTCGTGAGAAGGGTAAATGCTGGCTTGGCTGTAGGCTTGCCTGTTGCATCTGTCTTCAACTACCCAAGGTTGCGAGAACTGGCTAACCTTTTGGACACACTCCTGTGGACCACGCAAGATGAAGTTGCCGTTGACTCCAACTCCAGAGACGAGATCCAGATATGAGGTCCCTCGTCGAGCTGCTCACACATCTTCGCTCGCAGGGAGTTTCTCTGTCTCTCGACAGCGATACGCTCAAGTGCAATGCGCCTAAAGGTGTTCTTACTCCAGAGCTCCGCAATGAGCTCGCACAACGCAAGCCTGAGCTGATTGCGTTTCTGAAAACCTCGCGTGAAGCTGCGCGCTCCGGCGGCTCGGCCATTACGCGAGTGCCGCGTGAAACCACTATGCCGCTTTCCTTCGCGCAACAGCGGCTATGGTTCCTCCATCAGCTTGATCCAGAAAATCCGGCATACAACGTTGCAGCTGCTTTGCGGCTGAAAGGAAAACTCCATGCCGTAGAGATGGAACGGGCATTGTGCTCAATCATCCAACGGCATGAAGCACTGCGTACCTCTTTCGTCCAGATCAACGGAACGCCAGCAACGGTAATTCACGACAAAGTGGAATGGAAGCTGGCATCGGTTGACCTGACGCACTTGGTTGGAGATGCA
>Ga0137415_10003732_pt1 | contig 15133 bp, 10 predicted proteins | sample CZODoug3_1_1_16f_FD_183082 | JGI IMG/M metagenome (GOLD analysis project Ga0137415, IMG submission 183082) | Vadose zone soil fungal communities from Angelo Coast Range Reserve, California, USA - CZODoug3_1_1_16fungal (Hybrid Assembly) | ecosystem: Environmental > Terrestrial > Soil > Vadose... | reverse complement strand
GTTGGCCATCGGCGGATAGATCGCGCCCATGCCGTCTTCGCCGTTCAGCCGCTCTTCGATGAAAGCAAGCGCGGCATCGATCGCGCGCTGACGCAGCGCCGTCGGAAACAGCGGCTCGATCACCCGCAGCACGCCATCGAGCGCGCGGAAAAGAACGAACCAGCCCCAGCTTTGATGCGGCGCCTTCGCCGTCATTCCGACCGATTTAGGATCCTGCAGGAACAATTCGTCGATGCCGACGCCTTTCGGATTCTTCGCGCGCGGCTTTAGCGCCGCCAGCACCATCAGCGGCACGATCGTGGTGCGCGCCCAATAGGAAATCTTGTTGATGTGGAACGGCGACCACATCGGCAGCAGCATGATCTCGATCGGCAATATCGGCACCGCGCGCCAGGTCAGCACTCCGAACAAAGCCAGCATGAACCGGGTGAAAACGTTGCTGCCACTGGCGCCGCCGCGCGAGCGGATCGCCTCGCGCGCCCGCACCATGTGCGGCGCGTCCACGGAATCGCCGATCATCTTCAGCGCGAAATAGGATTTGACGCTGGCGCTGATATCGAAGGCGCCGTCATGCACCAGCGGCCAGCCGCCATGGGCGCCCTGAACGCGGCGCAGATAATTGGCGATCTTGGCCTCCAGTTCGGCATCGACGGGCTCGGCGAGATAGTGGCGCAGCAGCACGTATTCCGCAGGGATGGTGCTGTCGGCCTCGAGCTCGAACACAAAGTGCCCGTCGGATTGCCGGTAGCCGAGCAGCGCCTCCGTCGCCGAGGCGATGCTGGTCTCCAGCGCGACGGGGTCGACGGCCGCGGTATCATTGCGGGAAAGCATGTTGATCGACATCCCCTTTGCTCGCGGCCGGTTGATCCGAACCCGGCCGTCTCCCGTCAGATCTAGCGCCTGCCGAGAACCAGATCGGCGGCACGGTCGCCCGAGCGCACCGATCCCTCGATGGTTGCCGGCAACCCGGTATCAGTCCAGTCGCCGGCGAGAAACAGGTTTTTGAGGGCCGTCGACGGGCCCGGCCGCAGCGCGTTCTGCTCCGGCGTGGCCTCGAATGTAGCACGGCGCTCGCGCACGATCTGCCAGGGCGGCAAATCGCCCGCTACGCCGGCAGCCTTGCAGACATCCCGCCAGATCGCCTGCGCGAGTTCCTCGCGCGGCATATCGACCAGCCGGTCGCCATTGCTGATGGTGACGGACAGCCGCTGCGGGAACGCGAACAGCCACTCCACCAGGCCGCCGATGACGCCGAGAATGGGCGGGGCATCTTTTGGTGGATCGACGCGGAAATGTGCGTTCACGATCGCGCGGAATTTGCTTGGCGTCTTCAGGCCCGGCAGCAGCGAGGCCGCTGCGCGCGGCGGCACCGCGAGCACCACGGCGTCACCGGGCGAGAGCGCGATGGTATCGTCACCGAAATTCAATTCGCCGACGGTGTCGGCCGACATCACGAACTGGCGCAGCTCATGACCGAACCGGATGGTGGCGCCCTTGTCCTGCAACAGCTTGACCGCGGGCTCGATCAGCACCGAGCTCAACCCGTCGCGCGCGATCAAGGGACGGCAGGCGTGGCCGCCCGCCAGCAGCGTCTCCCGCACGATCGCGCCGGCAAGCCCCGCCGAGCCCTCGGGCGGATCGACATTGAGCGCGGCCAGCAACAGCGGCTGCACCAGACGCTGGTACAGCGTGCCGTCGCAGGGGATCGCGTTGCCGACCAGTTTGTCCGTCCCGGCCCAGATCAAGGGCATCAGCGCGAGATAATCGAGCAGGCCGGTGTCGGGGACGCGGCGTCCTTCATCGAATACCCAGAGCGGCAGCCTGGAGTCACCGAGGTCGAGCTGCCAGCGCTGGCCGGTTGTGAGATCGACGAAGGGAAACTGCGCGCGCTTGGGTCCGACCAATCCTGCTTCGGTGCCGATCGAGCGGGCGTAGGCCACCGCGTGACGGTTGCCGGACAACAGCAGATGGTTGCCGTTGTCGATGGTCAGGTTGGTCGCGGCGTCGAAATACGACCGGCAGCGGCCGCCGGCCTGCTGGCTCGCCTCATGCACGTGCACGTTGTAATTGGCATTGGCGAGCCGAACGGCGGCCGAAAGGCCGGAAATGCCGGCGCCGATGATGTGAACGGTGTTTTGCATCAGATAATCGCGTAGCGGAGAAGGATGCCGATCTTGGCCAGCTTGTTGACGCGGACCGGCGTGCGCGGGGCTGCAAATCCCCGCTTGATCAAAAGCTCGAGTATCGCGCGATAATATCTCGACATGATCTTCGGCGCGCGCACCACGCGCCGTGGATTGCGGCCCATGATCTCATCGGATTTCTGGAAATGCATCTTGGCCCGCTCGGCCAGCGGCACGCACACTTTTGGCAACGCGCGCTCGGCGATCACCCTGGATGGATCGTCGCTGGTGATCCCGGCATGCAGCAGGGCCTCGCGCGGCAGATACAGCCGGCCGAGCCCGGCGTCCTCGTCGATGTCGCGCAGGATGTTGGTCAATTGCAGCGCGCGGCCGAGATGGTGCGCGAGCAGGATGCCGTCATTCTCCGCAAGACCGAACACCCGCACCGACAGCCGTCCGACCGCGCTGGCGACGCGGTCGCAATACAGATCAAGCGTTGCCATATCCGGCGCGCGGATGTCCTGCGGCACGTCCATCTCCATGCCGTCGACGATGGCGAGAAAATCCTCGCGCTTGAGCCCGAAGGTTTTGACGGAGGCGACATAGTCCTGCAGTCGCGCCGGCGGATGCCCCTGATACAGCGCGTCGATATCGTCGCGCCATGCTTGCAGCGCGGCCAGCCGCTCGGCTCGCGGGCCGTCGGAATCGGCGATGTCATCGACCTGCCGGCAAAAGCTGTAGATCTGAAACATCGCCTCGCGCTGCGCGCGCGGCAGGATCCGCATCGCCGCGTAGAACGAGCTGCCGGACGCGGTGGTGCCGTAATTCGCGTTGGCCGCCGCCGTCTCGACGCTCATGCGCCGGCCGCCGGTTTTGATACCGGACGGCGTCCAACCGTGCGGCGAGCGATCTCGCTGGCGACGCCGCCCAGGCTGTGGCCGAGCAGTTCAAGCGGGCTAAGATGCACCCTCTCGCTGAGGGGATCGCGCACCTTCAGCAAATTCACGATTTTGTCGGCAAAGGCCTGGATCACCGAAATCTCCAGACCGAGCCGAAAATCCTTCACCTCGGCGCTGAGCGACCTGCTTTCGCCGAGCAGCGTTTCCGTGCGCACCGCGAGCGTTTGCAGGCACTGCAACAGCTGTGGCGGCGACTTCGCCTCTCCAAGCATCTCGACGGTGGCGCTGGATGCGGCCAGCGCATCGCGCGGCAGATAGACCCGGTTGAGATTCTTGTAGTCCTTGGCGCAGTCCTGCAAATGATTATTGACCTGCAGGCCGGCACACAGCGCGTCCGAGGCGGCCCAGGTCGAGGTGCTCTCGCCATGCACGTCGAGCATGAAGCGGCCGACCGGCATCGCCGAGTAGCGGCAATAATGGATCACATCGTCCCAGTTCTCGTAACGCAGTTTTGTCACATCCATCCGGAACGCGACCAGTACGTCGAGCGCATGGCGCGGCGGCATCGCGCGCGCCGCCAACGCGCGGCGCAAATTGACGGCCTCCTTTTGGGTGTCGCCGTTGCCGAGCAGTTCGGCCTCGAACAGGTCGAGATAGCGGAGCTTCTCGTCGGCACCGAGCGTCGCATGATCGGCGATGTCGTCGGCGGTACGGACGAAATTGTAGAAGGAAAGGATCAGCGCGCGATGACGCGGATGAATGATCCACGACGCGACCGGAAAATTCTCGTCGCGGTGGGTCTTTCCGGATCGCAGTTCGCTGGCGCTGGTCATCAGCAAAAGGCTACATTCGTCTCGGCGTGGTGCACGCGCCAATACGGAAAGCGCATGCGAGGGTTTGCGTGCCCCATATAGGGGAATACGCCGCCAAAACCAATGCTATCTGTGACCGCTCGCACGTGCGGCCTCGGCCGGCGCTGACGCCGGCCGAGGGCCTTTTCGGCAATGATCGGATGCGAGCACGGTCTTATTGCCCGTGGCTCTTCAGCACCTGATCGCAGGCGGCGCTGATCTTCGGGCGATTTTGCTGCAGACAGGCGAGAATGGTGAAGTCGCCCTGGTCGATCACGGCGCGGCAGTGGCGCTGAACATCGCGGACGCAAGCCTTCTGCTCTTCAACCGTACCGTTGCGCTGCTGGGCGAAGGCAACCGACGAAACCGGGATCGATAACACGAAGAGGGCCGAGAGAGCCGACAGAAATTTACGCATCGTATTCCTTCATTTTCAACAGCAGGCAATCCTGTTCCCGAAGCGCAATTCGGCATGGCCGGGGGATTGTTGGGATTTTAGACGCCGCGTAGCGCAGCGATGAGCAAAGGACAAGCACTGCTAAATGCGGCTAAATTTGCGGCGTTGTAAATACCCATATAAGTCACTGATATCTAAAGAATATCCCCGCCGTTCCCGTCGTCACAATTGACTGTTGCAGACCAAGGCGGACGAAAGCTAGATGCGTCCGGCGACCTCCGACATCTTGATTCCGCCGGCTGAAATGATGCTGATGCCGGAGGCTTCCCCGTCATTTGAACCTAACATACTGCGGTGACACTAAATCTTCGATGCGGCGTGACATATCTTGCAGAGAACGTTCTTGCAGAGAACGTCGATTTTGATGGGAAATTCATGATGAAACGGTTTGGTTCCAGCTTGTTCGGTCGGGCTATCACGGCTGCGGGCGTTGGCGCCGCGCTCATGCTGTCGGTCTCCGCAGGCCACGCGCAGTCGGGAGGGCCGTTTGCCGGTTTTGACGGATCATGGAGCGGCTCGGGAACGGTTGCGTTGTCCAACGGCACCACCGAGCACATCCGCTGCAAGGCCGACTACAAGGTCAACGCCTCAGGCATGGGCCTGAAGCAAAACCTGCATTGCGCCAGCGACAGCTACAAGTTCGATCTCAGTAGCGACGTGACGAGCCAGGGCGACCGCATCTCCGGCAACTGGAGCGAGGCGAGCCGCAATATCTTCGGTAACTTGCAGGGCACCGCGGGCGGCGGCCAGATCGACGTCTTCGTCGAGGCGTCCGGCTTTGCGGCGAATTTGAACCTGCGCACCAACGGCACCAAGCAGGTCGTCCAGATCGACTCCAAGGGTGAAATCCGCGGCGTCACCATCACGATGACGAAGAGCTGATTCAGCCCTCCGTCTCTCTTCCGATGATTACTCCGCCGGCTTCGCCTGACCCGCCGTCCCGCGAAGCTTTTCCGACAGATTGATCAGGAACATCGCCGTCGGCCGCAGGATGAAGAGGTCGGCGACCAGGGCCGCGACCATCGAGAACGCGCTGAGCCAGCCGAACAGGCGCAGCGACGGCAGGTCGGAAAACACCGTCACCACGAGGCCGCAAGCCAGCACCACCGTGGTCAGGATCAGCGCCGGCCCGACCAGCACGGTGGCGCGCTCCACCGCGAGCTCGGCACTGATGCCCGGCTTCCGCTCCAGCCTCAGCCGGTTGAGGAAGTGGATCGTCGCGCTTAAGCCGAGCCCGAACGACACCGTCAGCGCCACCACGCTGGCGAATTGCAGCCCCTCCCCGAGCAGCCACAGCACCGTCCCCGACATCACCACCGGGAAAATGCCGGGCAGGATGCAGGAGAACATCACCACGACGGAGCGGAACGCCAGCCCGATGAAGACCGCGACCAGCAGGAATTCGACGGTCAGGCCTCGATTGAGTTTTTCGATCATGTTGGCGCTGTTGCGGGCCGCGATCACCGACAGACCGGTGACCGCGATCTCGTAACCGGGATGCTCGGCGCGTACCTTGTCCAGCGCAGAATCGAGTTTATTCACCACGGGAAGCAGCTCGCTTGAATCCAGATCCGGCACCCGGCCCGACACCACCACCGCGGTCTGGTCGGCCGAGATAAACCGCCGAACCAGATGTTCCGGAATCACGCCGACATATTCCTTCAGCGTCGCGACGTCGTTGCTGCCGGCCTTTTCGGCGAGCCAGCGGCGCAAGGTCTCCAGCGACCAGACGTTGCCGACGCCGGCCGCGGTTTCGACCATCGCATGGACATCGGCGATCGTCTTCAGGGTTTCCGGCGCGTAGAGCGAGGCGCCCTTGGGGAATTCGATCAGCACGTCGACCGGGTTGGCGCCGGTGAGCTTGGCATCGAGACGGCTCGAGGCCGCCACCGCCTGCCGCTTGTCCGGCACCTGGTCGGCGAGCCGGTAGCGCGGCTCCAGATTGGCGTAGACGATGCCGAGACCGGCGACGACGATCACGGCGATCAGGCTGAACAGCCCAGGCCGGCCAACCATCCGCACCGCGATCCAGTAGCAGAAGTTGCGCAGCGCCTGCACGCCGGCGTCGGCGCTCTGGAATTTCACCGCGAAGACTTTTTCGTTGCGCACCAGCAGCACGCCGAACACCGGCACCAGCGAGAGCACCGCGATCAGCGCGATGATGGTGGCGGCAAGCCCGGCCTCACCGAATTTGCGGATCAGTTCGGAATCGGAGAATTGCAGCGCAATGAACGAAATGCCGGCGGTACCATGGGTCAGCACGCAGGCCGGCCCGACCACCATCACCGCGTTCCTGAACGCGGTATATTTATCCTGACCGGCGATCAGGCGGTCGCGTGCCGCAAAGGTCAGCTGCATCGAGTCCGAAAAACTGATCACCATGATGAGCGGCGTCATCACGTTCAGGAACATGTTGAGATTGAAGCCGGCCCAGCCGAGGCCGCCGAGCGCAAGCAGGATCGCGATGATCGGCGGAAAAGCCGCGATGACCATGAACGATATCTTGCGGAAGAACACGATCGCGATGATGCAGCCGGCCAGAATGCCGAGGATGTTGTAGGTCAGCCCGTCGCGCTTGACCGCGTTGCGGATTTCGAGCTGCATGACGGGAACGCCGGACAACTGCGCGTTGAGCCCGCTGCCGGCGAGGTCGTCGGCCATGATCTTCCTGATATCGCCGACGGCCTTGGTCAATTTGTTGCTGCCGACAATCTCCGGTTCGAGCGACAGCACGATCAACGCGAGCGTGCCGTCTTCCGACAGCAGTTTGCCGCGAATGATCTCGTTGGATTTGATGGTCCCGACGAACTTGTCGTAGGCGGCGCCTTGCGGCAGTTCCGATGGAAACAGCGCCGCCGGCAATTTACCGGGCTCCGGCGCCTGACGCGCCGAGAACAGCGAGACCAGACCGCGCACGCCGTCGACCAGCTGCAGATCGGTGACCATGTCACGGATCTTCTCGAGGTTGTCGCGGGCCAGCAGCGTCTTGCCTTCGACCACGACCAGCACGTCGAATTCGGTGGCCGGGAAGCGTTTGGTAACCGCCTCGTATTGCTTGTAGTCCTTGGAATTGGAGCGGAACAGCTGGCTCAGCGAGTCGTCGATCTTGATGCGATCGATACCGAACAGCGCGCCGATGATCAGCGCCACCAGAATGGTGCAGGACAGGATCGGCTTCTGAACCGCGATCAGCCCGATGCGCTCTAGCCCGAAGGCGATGCTGGCTCCCGGCGGCCGTTCCTCAATCTGGTCGACGTGGACCTGATTTTCGGTGTTCTTTTCGAGCATGCCCTGTCCAGTTCTCGCTTCAGCTCAATTTGTCTAGCTTGGGTTCCGGGCGCGAATGAGGCTCTGCAGCCACGTCTGATCGGCGCTAGCCCTTGAAAACACGCAATAAATTCACCGCCGCCGTTTTACAGGCCCGGCCGCCCTCTCGCAAGCGTAGGAGGCAGGTCAAATCGGCGCGAGGCCAGCGAAAATGGCCGTTAAGTATCTGATTTGTCACACCCGCTCGGGCCGCGCGCAATTCGTTGAGGCGCTCCGCCGCCGCTTTCATCGTTCAGCGCGACGCCGGTGATTTGTCGTGACAGGCCCAGGAGTCGGCGGCGGCGCCGGTGGCTTCATGGTCGCATCATTCGGCGGGGACCGAGGCCTCGCGCAGCCGGATCGAATAGTTCGATGCGTTCTGCTGACCGCCCGATGCCGCCCGCGCGAACATGATCAGATGATGTCCGATCATCGACGAGGCAATCAGGCCCTCAAAGTCGCCACGCCTCAGCCGCCCCAGCGCGAATTTCCAGAACACCTTCTTGTAGTCGCCGAGCACGCCGACCTTCCAGAAAATGTTGCGAAGCATGATCAGCCCGCGCCTGATATTGGCCCAGCTCTTCTGCTCGGGCGTGACCGGCACTTTGAGCCGCTGCGCATAAGTGTAGTCGCACTGATACTGGTAGCGCGCGTACAGCTTTTCCGGCTGATAGGCGACTTCCATGCATTTGCGCCAGGAACTGACGACCTGATCATAGGGCAGCAAGAACGCGACATTGGAGTCGCGGCTGTCGTCGTCGTCGAGCAGACGGCCTTCGCGCGCGAGGCGATCCCACAGCGGCGTCTTCGGCAGCGCCTGCAACAGATTGATGGTCAGCAGCGGAATCTGCGACTCATCGACGAAGGCCAGCAGCGCGTCGGCGGTTTCCGGCTTGTCGGTGTCCAGCCCCATGATGATGCCGGAGACGACCTCCATCCCGTAGGAATTGATGGTGCGGACACCCTCCAGGATCGGGACCATCATGTTGTGGTCCTTGTGCATCGCCTTCAGCGCATCGGGATCGGGGGTCTCGATGCCGCAGAACACCGTGACGAAGAACGCCTCGCGCATCTTCTCCAGGATCTCGGGCCGCTTGGCGATGTTCAGTGTCGCCTCGCAGGCGAGCCGCATGACGTAGCCGGTTCGCTTCTGCCACTCGACCAGATGCGGCAGCAAATCCAGCGCGGCCTTGCGGTTGCCGATGAAATTGTCGTCGACGAAATACACCGAGCCCGTAACCCCGCATTCGCGCAGTTTGTCGAGCTCGGCGAGGATCTGCTCCGGCGATTTCAGGCGCGGGTTGCGGCCATAGAGTCCCGGGATATCGCAGAATTCGCACTGATAGGGACAGCCGCTCGAATACTGGATGCTGCCGAGGAAATATTTTTTGACTTCGGCAAGCTCATAGGCCGGAATCGGAAAATCGGTCATCGCCACGCGATCGACGGTCTTCAGGACCACCTGCCGCGGAGGCCGTGACGGATCGCGCGCCAGCCGCGCGATCAGCTCATTGGTCGCATCGCCCAATTCGCCGACATGGAGATAGTCGAATGAGGGATAGTAATCCGGGCACGCGCTCACCGACGGCCCGCCGATCGCGACCGGCAGATCGAACGCGTGCGCGCGGCGGCAAATGTCGTTCATCTGCTGGCGCTGGATGTGCATGCCGCTGACGAACACCGCTTCCGCCCATTCGAAATCTTCCGTGGTGGCGGCGCGGATATTTTCGTCGATGAAGCGGACCGGCCAGTTCGCCGGCAGATAGGCCGCAATCAGCAACAGCCCCTGCGGCGGCATGAAGGCCTGGACGCCATCGGTCAGGGGATAGGCGTGCTCGAAAGTGCCGAAAGAAGACGTATAGCGCGGAAAGACGCAGAGGATGCGCCGAACCGTTTCAGTGCCTTCAACTCTCATTGAAACTTCCTCGGACGAAACCAGCAAATCTAACCACGGCATAGCAGGCTGGGCCAGAAATTCTTCAAGATTATGGCATGTCTTAACGCCGGGACGATTCAATAGTTGCGCACAAAAAAGTGCTGCGGACCGCGCTTACGCAATCAACCGCGAGGCGCCATGATCTATCGCCACGCCATCGATGCCACCTGTTACATATTCGATGACTTGGGCGACCTGCTCGCCAAGGCGACGCCACCGCGTTCCGGCGACCGCCCGGCGGGATCGCGGCCGAGCGCGCCGACGAGAAGATCGCAACGCGGATCGCCCTTGCCGACGTGCCGCTCAAGCTGACGCTATTGCGGCGGCCGGCGTGACCCTCATCATGGGGGTGATCGAGCGTAGCACCTTGGATAGCCGTGGCGGAGCCACCCGGTGGAAATCGCGAATGTCTCACTTCGAGACCAGGCGTAGGGGGGTGCACGCCGAGCCCAACCGGGTGCCAACGGCAGCAGAACCCTAACGACAAGTGTAAGATATTGATATTATTACATAATATTTATAGCGGTTGCAGTCATTTAGATTTCGCGGATTAAGGAATCCTCCATGAAAATTTTGCATAATTTTTAAACGGCCGCCGGTGCTCACGGCCTCGTAGGAGTGCCCCGATGGCCGAAATCATGAAATCCCCGAACGATTTTCCCGGCAGCAACATGTCATCCCGCTTTTCGCTCGCAGCCAAGCTGTATTCGATCTTTGCGCTGTTCGCGGTCCTGACCGCGGCCATCACGTTCCTCTCGGACTACAATACCAGGCGCAACGCTGAGCTGACCGAGGCGGTTACGACCGCCAGCCGCGCCGCGCTCAACGTCGAGCGCATCAATTCGCTGGTCTATGCGGTCGTGATGGAATCCCGCGGCGTCTATATGTCGTCGGACCCGGCCATTGTGAAGAAATACGGCGACGGCCTGCTCAAGTTCAACGAGCGGATTCTGGAGGTGGTGAAAAGCTGGCAAGCGCTGGTGCAATCCGATGATGCCGAGCAGTTCGCCACCTTCAAGAAGCGGATCGAACAGTTCGTCGATTTCCGCAAAGAACTGGTTCGCCGCGGCGTCGAAATCAACGGTGCCGCGGGGCGCGAATGGGGCGACAACGATGCCAATCGCGAGGTGCGTACGGCGCTGAACAAGGATCTCGAGGCGCTTTCCAAGGTCTATGCCGAGCGCAGCCGGAATCTGGCGCAGCAGACCGACACCAACCATCAACTGGCATTCGTGCTGACCTGTCTGGGCGCTCTTGCCCTGGTCGTGGTCTCGATCGGCGTGCTGATCATCGGCCGTTCGATCGCGCGCCCGCTGTCGGTCATCACCGCGACCATCAAGCGCGTTGCCGAAGGTGCGGAGAACGTCGAGGTCCCGCATACCGGCCGCGGCGACGAGATCGGCGCGCTGGCGCGCGCGATCAATATCTTCCAGCAAGCGATGGACCGTAACCGCAACCTCAATTCGCAGGTCGTGCAGGACTCCAAGGCGCGCGACGAGCGCACAAGGCATATTGAAGCCTCGGTCGAAGCGTTCCAGACGGCGATCGGTGCCGTGTTGCGCGCGGTCAACGACAATGCGGCCTCGATGCGCCATACCGCGCAGACCATTGCGAGCGTGTCGTCGGACGCGAGCGGCCGCGCGGTTGCCGCCGCCGGCGCCACCGAGCAGGCCGCCAGCAACGTTTCCGCGGTCGCGAGTGCTGCGGAGGAACTGTCGGCCTCGGTTCAGGAGATCGGCCGGCAGGTCCGTCAATCCGCCGGCGCCGTCGAACAAGCGGGCCTGCGGACCGACAAATCGGTCGCCGAGATCGAGGGTCTCGCCGCCGCTACCCAGCGCATCGACGGCGTGCTCAATTTGATCCAGGCGATCGCCGAGCAGACCAATTTGTTGGCGCTGAACGCCACCATCGAGGCAGCGCGCGCCGGCGACGCCGGCCGCGGCTTTGCCGTGGTCGCGCACGAGGTCAAGGCGCTGGCCGGGCAGACCGCGAAAGCGACCGCCGAGATCAGCCAGAACGTCAGCCTGATCCAGGCCTCGACCCGGACGTCCGTCGACGCGGTGCGCGAGATCGGCAACGCGGTGCGCGAAATCAACGACGTCACCGCCAACATCGCCGGCGCGGTCGGCCAGCAGGACGCCGCCACCAGCGAGATCTCCATCAACGCGCAGGCTGCCGCGCAGGGCAACGAAACCCTGGTCGCCAATATCGGCTCGCTCAGCGCCGCCATCGGCCAGACCTCTAACGCTGCGGCGTCAGTGCTTTCGGCCTCCAGCGAACTGACCGCGATGGCGGAAACGCTGTCGCGCGAGGTCGAACAATTCTTCCGCAATTTGCGCGCCGATCCGCTGGATGGCGCCAAGCGGACGGGGACATAAACTAGGCCGCGCCGCTCGGACCTTCCTCGTCATTGCGAGGAGCGATAGCGACGACTTGTCCGCCGTAGCTCGAAGAGCGAAGGCGGAAGCAATCCATGCTTCAGCAAGCGGATAGATGGATTGCTTCGCGGAACCTGTCATCGGGCGCGCATTCGCGCGACCCGTTGGCTCGCAATGACGTAGGGAGAGCTGCGAACTCTTCAGTTCAACTGACGCTTCCCTACTCCACCAGCAGCACGTCCACGGTCACGCCGAGCTTCTGCTTGCGTGGTCCGACGATGATGCCGTCGACCGGCGAGACGTCGGAGAAGTCGCGTCCGACCGCGAGAATGATGTGGTCGTTCTCGACCGGGATGTCGTTGGTCGGGTCGAACCCGATCCAGCCGAGTTCCGTTCCGCACCAGACCCAGGCATGGGTCGCCGAAAACTTCGCAAATGGGTTTATGCGACAACCGATCGGTTTCCATTTAGCTATAAACGCTGCTGTTACCCGCGTCGTTCATGGGACGGGCGCGATCAACTATGGCGAGAAGGTAAGCTGCGCTGCGCCAAGCCCTTCAAATCTGACCTCGCAGACATCGCCCGGCTTGAAGTAGCGCAGACCGGTCAGGGAACCGCAGGTCACAAATTGACCCGCACGTACCCCGACCGTCGTCCGCATCATCTCGACCAGCGCAACGACAACGCCAAACGGGTCCCCCGTTGGATGGCCGCCGATCTGATCAACTACCGTTTCGCCGTTGACGATGAGCATTACTCTCAGTTCCGCAAGGCGGAGCCGCTGCCATTCCGTGCTTCTGCTGCCATAAACGAAACCGCCATTGCTCACGCAGTCGGCCAACCTTTCGAGAAAGGTGGTCTTTTCAGGCGACGCGAAGCGGCTACTCACCACCTCGATGGCCGAATAAGCCTCGGTGACCGCTGCAATCTCTTCGCGCGTGTAAGGTGTGGCGCGTGGCGGCAGCTCAGATAGGAAGCGGAAGGCAATCTCAGCTTCGACGCCGCACTGGGGCATTTCCCTTGAAGAAATGACACAAGGTGAGGCGTAGATGGTGGTGTCGAAGATCAGCGCGCGGACCCCTTCCGTGATCAACCACGGCGCATCCGCGTTGGCTGTCGCGTGGACCTCATCCTGGTTGCGGGTTTGGTCAGGCGCGGTTGGGGCCGTGGCTTTGTAGCCTCCGATGGCGGCTCCGAGCTTGATCGCGACGGCGTCCTGAACAGCATGGGCCTCCTTCACGCTTCGAGGGCGACAGCTGATCGGCAGCGGGTCAATCCGAACCTGCTTCTGCCTTGCCGCGGCTATAAGTGACGCGGCCTCATCCACGATAGCCATATCCATCCTCGCCGTAAGAGAGCATCCATTAGGGCTGGATACTCCCCTGCCGCGCTCAACCTCTCGTCTTGGCCACCTTATCCAGCGCCTGCCCGATATACGCGAACATTTGGTTGATCTGCACTGCCGTAATGATCAGCGGCGGACAGAAGCACACCGCTTCGCCAATGTTGCGCGTGATCACCCCGGCCTCCAGGGCGGCGTCGGCAACGGCGAGCGCAGCGTCGCCCGGCTTGGCATCCGTCCACGGCTTGATCTCCAAAGCGCCGATCAGGCCGATGCCGCGCGATGAATGCGCCACAGGGTGTTTGGCAAGCTCCGCCAGTCCCGACAGGAACGTGTCTTCCAGGCCCGCGGCGTGGCCGACCAGATCGCGCTCCTGAATAATCTTCAGATTTTCCAGACCGACCGCTGTCGCGACTGGATGACCGGACGCGGTGTAACCGTGGCCGAATGAGCCGATGCGGTCGGATTCGTCGGCGATCGGCTGATAGAAGCGGTCATTCATGAGGATTGCCGACAGCGGCATGTAAGACGAGGTGATCTGCTTCGACACAACCAGAACATCCGGCCTGATGTTGAACGTCTCACAGGCGAACATCTTGCCGGTGCGGCCAAATCCGCAAATCACCTCGTCGGCCACCAGCAGGATGTCGTATTTGTCGAGGATGGCCTGAACCCCCGCCCAATAGCCGACTGGCGGCATCAACACGCCGCCCGCCCCCATCACTGGTTCACCCCAGAACGCCGCGATGGTTTCCGGACCTTCCTTCAGGATTAGGCTTTCGAGATCCTGCAGCATCCGCGTGGTGAACTCGGCTTCGCGTTCGCCCGGCTTGGCGAAGTGCACATAGGACGGACATGAGGTGTGAATCATTCGGTCGAGCGGTAGATCAAAACTCTCATGGTTGCGTGGCAGGCCGGTGATCGACCCGGCGGCAATGGTAACGCCGTGATAGCCCTTGAGGCGGCCGATGATCTTCTTCTTGTCCCGCTTGCCGAGCGCGTTGGAGCGGTACCACACCATCTTGGCGGCCAGGTCGTTGGCTTCCGAACCGGACGAGGTGAAGTGCACCTTCGACATCGGCACCGGCGCGATCTTGATCAGCATCTCGGCGAGATCAATCGAAGGCCCATGGGTCTTGAAGCCGAAGGTGTGGTAATAAGGCAGTTTCTCCATCTGCGCCTTGGCGACAGCGGCCAGCCGCTTCTCGCCAAAACCCAGCGCCACCGACCATAGACCGGCCATGGCCTCGATATAGCGCTTGCCATTGTTGTCGGTGACGTAAATCCCGTCACCGCTCTCGATCACGAGGCCACCGGCCTTCTCATAGGCGCGAAGGTTGACGTTCGGGTGCATCTGATAGGCGATGTCCCGCCCCTCCATCGAATTCGGCATGATCGTCACAAAACTTCTCCGTCGTTTTGGCTCCGGCGGCTCGGCCGCATGGGATGGAGACCGGCAAGGCTCTGTTTAAGCTGTATCACTTCACTCTGCCTTCCCCAACTGGTTCAACAGCGCAGCACCCGTGCGAATTTACGGCCCGCGGAATAAACGAATCGCCGCGCCGCGGATGAAATACCTTCCCGACCGAGGCGCCAGACACTGTTTGTCGATTAACTCGCATCCCGCGAGATCGCTGATGTTTGAAATTTGAATCTGAAGCCCGGTTGTTGCCTCGACACCGGTTCCGGAGCGGCCGTTAGGTCGAGCAGTTGTTCCGCAACCTGCGCGCCGACCCGCTTCAAGGCGTAAGGCGGACGGGGAGCTAAACTAGGCCGCGCCGCTCGGACCTTCCTCGTCATTGCGAGGAGCGATAGCGACGACTTGTCCGCCGTAGCTCGAA
>Ga0137415_10003731_pt1 | contig 15134 bp, 10 predicted proteins | sample CZODoug3_1_1_16f_FD_183082 | JGI IMG/M metagenome (GOLD analysis project Ga0137415, IMG submission 183082) | Vadose zone soil fungal communities from Angelo Coast Range Reserve, California, USA - CZODoug3_1_1_16fungal (Hybrid Assembly) | ecosystem: Environmental > Terrestrial > Soil > Vadose... | reverse complement strand
TCCAGAGGGAGTCGCCGGGTTGCACTGTGAGGGTGTGCACGGGCGAAGAAGATGGCGAAAGAGCGGAAGCCGTGAGTGGCGATGGTGGCGCTGTTGCGGCGGCGACCTTCGGCTGCAGGGTGGGCGAGGGCACGATTGCCGCAGGGGCTGATCTCGGTTCTGCGGCGAGCGGGGAAAATTTCGGAGCGGCCAACTGGGGGGCCGCAATCTTCTGGGAGACGCTTGGCCGTGGAACCTCCGGAGATGGCGCCGGATGCGAGAGCCGCGGTTGCGCTGCCGGAGCGGTTGGCGCGATATGAGCGACGGAAGAGGGCGCAACCGGAGCCGAACGCCGCGCGAAGGGATCGATGCGGTGCAGAGGCGCAACGCTGGTGATTGCCGGAGCCACTGCCACGCTCGGCCGGGCCGGCACGAGATTTGGATGCGCGGGCGAAAAGCTCGGGCGAGGTGGCGCCACGTTTGGAACAGAAATAATCGGTGCCGCGAAGGTCGGTTCATCAAAAGGCAGATGGAAAGTCGTTGGAGCTTGTAACGCGAGCTTGGCATTTCGATAACGGCGCGCGATATCGCCGAGCGGAAGTTGCGGGACCTCGACGCTCGCGTCGAGCGAAGTTTGCGGTGTGTCACCGGTTGGAGGTGGTTGCAAATGTCGCAGTGCGGCGAAGCGGGCTTCGTCTTCCGGCGTGAGGATCTTGGCACGGCTTAAGTCGTCTTCGGTATAGACGTGTTTCTGCCTTTGGTTCTGCTCTTTGCGCGCACGCTCCTGGCGAGCGGCTTCTGCAGGGTCCTGCGTCTCTTGAGCGCGGCAATGCGACGCGCCGAACAGCAGGCAGGAGCAAAGAAGGATAGTGAATCCGCAGCGGAGCGGCTGGCGCAGCGACACCCGGGTATGTATGTGTTGCTTCGCAGGACTGCAAAGATTGGTGCTGTTCATTTTTCGACTCACTTCGGGGAACAATCGATGGGCGAATACTACTGAAAGTCGGGCCTTGTGACAACGGCATTCTTCTGGGAAAAAGGTACTGAGAGAGGGGTACTTAAAGAAGAAGTACCCCAATCTGTCTGCGGCAAACTTGGATGGCATGTTGCGCTATTATGTGCGGCATTGGGTGGAAGTTGCCGCGGGGGAACGATCATGGGCATGCAGCATAAATTCTCGCGACGGAAATTCGTGTCGTCGGCGGTTTCGGCTTCGGCGATTTCGGTCTTGCCTGGCTCGCGAGGATTCTTCGGTGAATTCACCGGTGCTATTGGCACGCGAGAGCTTGAGCAAAATCCCGTTTCGCTCACGGGCAGTCCAACTTGGCGAGAGCAGGGCATTCTGAATCTGGCGAAATCGCCCTACGCGAAGCTGCACAGCGTTCCGGTCCACGCGGTGACGATTGAGGCGGGATTTTGGTCGCCGCGGCGCGAGACTAACGTAAACGCGAGCATTCCTTCGATGGGGAAGCTGCTGGAAGTCAACGGGCGCATGGATAATTTTCGACGGCTTTCGGGCAACAGCACTGCGCCACAACGGGGACCTGTGTACTCCGACTCTGACATTTACAAATGGATTGAAGCCGCGGGCTTTGCGCTGCAGTCGGGCGAGCGGCCGGAGCTGCGAGCCGTAATGGATAAGGACATTCGCGAAATTGTGGCGGCACAGCAAGCGGACGGCTACTTGAACACGTATTACGTTCGCGAGCATGCTGCTCAGCGTATGGAGCCGAAGACGCAGCAACACGGCCACGAACTTTACAACGCCGGGCATCTGCTGCAGGGAGCTATTGCTTATTACCGCGCGACCGGTGACCGGACACTTCTGGATGCCGGGATTCGGTTCGTCAACGAATTCCTGCTGCCGAATTTTGGGCCGGGATCGGATAAGAAGCCGCTGTTTTCCGGGCATCCGGAAATGGAGTTGGCGCTCATCGAGCTTTACCGGCTGACCGGCGATAAGCGGCATCTGGAGCTGGCGGGATATTTGCTTGCCGGGGACCCACGGATTCCATTCAAGCCGGAAAATTACGTCTACCATTTCTGCGGCATTCCATTTACTTCGCGCACGCATCTGGAAGGGCACGCGGTGCGCGCGATGTACGCGTGCTGTGGAGCGACTGACTACTACCTGGAGACCGGCGATTCAACTTATTGGAAAACGCTGAATGTGCTCTGGAAGGATCTTGTTTCCGCCCAAATGTATGTGACCGGTGGAGTGGGCGCGCGTAGTGACGGCGAGGCGTTTGGCGATCCTTATGAATTGCCGAATGCGCGGGCGTATGGCGAGAGCTGCGCGGCCATCGGGAACATGATGTGGAACTGGCGCATGCTTGCGGCCACCGGTGAGGCCAAGTACGCGGATGTGATCGAGCGCGCCCTGTACAACGGAATCAATTCGGGGATGTCGCTGAACGGGACGCTGTATTGCTATCGCAATCCGCTGGCGTTTGATCCCAGCAGCGGGGACAAAATTCGCAACGAATGGTACGACACGACGTGCTGCCCGCCGAACCTGGAGCGCACGCTGGCTTCGTTGCCGGGATATTTTTACAGCACCAGTGGCGAAGGTGTTTACGTGCATCTGTACGATAATTCGCAGCTCGATTGGCATTTGGAGAACGGGCCTGGGCTAAAGATTCAACAGAGGACGAATTACCCCTGGGATGGCGGCGTGGAGCTTGCAGTTGCGCCTGCCGAACCTGTCGAGTTCACGCTGTTCGTTCGCATCCCTGCGTGGACAAATACCGCGAGAGTTGCCGTGAATGGGAAGACGGTTTCAGGCGCGATCTCAGGCCAGTATCTGCCGATTCGGCGGCGCTGGTCGGGCGGCGATACGGTCACATTGCAATTCAACATGGCGCCGCAAATTCTCGAGGCCAACGCGCAAGTAACCGAGAACAACGGCCGCGTGGCGGTGCAGCGCGGACCGCTGGTGTACTGCATGGAGCAGATCGATCAGGGCGAGGGCGTGGCATTGAAGGATGTTGCCCTGAAGGCCGAGAAGGGCTCAAGCGCTAGATTTGAGGAGAAATTTGACAAGGATTTGCTGGGCGGCGTTTTGGTGCTGCGGCATGCCGGGGCTGTCTATCAGGAATCAGCGGACCGCAGTGGTTTGTATTTCTCGCATGATGCCGCGCCGCCGAAATCGCGCCCGGCACAGCTGACATTGATCCCTTATTATGCCTGGGCCAATAGGGTCCAAACCCCGATGCAAGTCTGGACCCCCGTGGCACGGGCGTGAGCCCGATTTGATGTTCACGCAGAACTATACGGTGGGAATTAGGATTTCGGTGACTAACTGATCCTCTGGCGTTGTCCTCGGATCGTTCTTGTAATTTTCAATGCAAAAGTCATCGCGCATTTGGATTTTCTTTTCGGCGACAATCTCAAAAACGCGGCCAGAAGCCTCTGGTAAGTTTGCATAAGAGCCAATCAGAACAAAACGGCTGTACTTACCGCCCTTAAATTTCTCGTATCTCATGTTTTCAAGCAAATTTTTCGGTTCAGCGGTAACCGCAACACCGGCGCGATAAATCTTTGGCCCTATTTTGTACAGGCTCATGTATCCCGTAACTTTGTTGTGTTCGGAAATCCGCGCAACAAGCGGATGCACTTCTTGCCAGGCTTGTGGTGCCGTGTTTTGAAACGGTCCAACTTTCTCGACAAAGACGTAGTGCGTTTCCGGCCAGGTCACGACCTCGGGATCTTGCGTAAGTTTCATGGGAGCCTTCTGTGGGGTCGCCATCTACCTTCTCCTTTGGTTGGGAAGCTCTCCAAAAATAACACGACTTGCATATTGCAAGTAAGTGGCTCGCTTAAAGAACTCGAAGTCGGAGTCCTAGATCATAAGGCGGATCGACAAATGGAGCGTTCGTTCGCGCAACGTGACATGATTATTCCGCGCGCAAGGCTTCCACTGGGTCTACGGTCGCCGCTCGGCGTGATGGGAGATAGCTGGCGAGCCACGCGGTGGCCGCGAGTCCGAAGGATACTGTGCCGTATGTGACTGGATCAACGGGATTCACGTTGAATAGCAGCGAAGACATCAGTCGCATCAGGAGCACGGCCGCGACTAGCCCGCATGCAACACCGACGCCGGTCAGCAGCAATCCGTGCCGCACGAACATTCCGGTGACGGTTGGCTGCTGCGCGCCGAGCGCCATGCGGATGCCGATTTCGCGGGTCCGCTGCGAAACGGAATAGGCGATGACGCCGTAAATGCCGACAACGCCAAGGAGCAGCGCCATCGCTCCTGCGACGCCCAGCATCACCAGCGTAAACGATGTGCGCGCCAGTGATCGGCTGTAGAAATATCCCAAGGTATGCACCTCGGCGAGCGGCAGATTGGCGTCCACCGACCAAACCGCTTCCCGCACGTTCTTTAGCAATGCCTCAGAGCCGGCTTGCGGCGAACGAACAAGGAACGTCACATCCCGGCGTACGGAAACATCGTCACTCTCGAATTTGGACTGCAACAGCGGCCAATAGGCGGCCGTGGGCGGTTTGTTACTCACGCCATCATCATGAATATCGCCGACGACACCGATAATTTCCCGCCAGTCGTCTTTCGTGCTGACTTGAATTCGTTTGCCAAGCGCGGCGGCAGGCTCGTGCCAATATTCGCGCGCGAGATTTTCCGAGATCATGGCCACGGGAGTCTTGCTGTACGTATCCGTCCAAGTTATTTCGCGCCCGGCAATCAACGGCGTCCCCAGAGTCTTGAGAAATCCGGGCGAGATAAACTTGAACAAACGAAGTGGCGGAAACTCACCTTCCGCGTAGGTGCGCCCTTCGAGAAGAATGGGGTCATGCCAGCCGCTCCCGGGTCCGCCGGACATGGGAAGCTTGGTGCCAATGCTCACCGCCGACACGCCGGGAATCCCTTCGAGCTTGTGTAATATCTCTTCTTCTGTGCGGATAACGCGTTCCGGTTCCTTTACGTGCGTCTCGGGAATTGATATGCGGAAACTTTGCAGTTCGGTGGCATTGCTGAATCCGGGGTTCACTTTGGCTAACGCGCGGAACGTGCGTATCATCAGGCCCGAACAGATCAGCAGCACGAGCGCCATGGCTACCTGCACAACGACAAGGGTATTTCGTGCGCGATGCTGCTCCTTGCTTTGGCTCAATCCTCGTCCACCTTCGCGAATTCCCGTGGTCAGGCGCGCGCCGGCATACTTCAGGATGGGAACGCATCCGAACAGCAAACTCGCGAGCAGGGATACGCCAAGGGTGAACAGCAGCACCGGTCCGTTGATGCCCACTTGGCTGATGCGCGGCAGACCCGCCGGTGCTACCGCGACCAGCACGCGAAGGGCGGCGTAAGCCAAACCCAAGCCGAGTACGCTGCCGAGCAGGCTAAGCATCACGCTTTCCAGCAAAAGCTCGCCAGCAATGCGCCACCAACTGGCCCCCAAGGCCGCGCGAAGCGCCAGCTCCTGTCTTCGTCCTTCCATTCGCACCAGCAGCAGATTGGCCACATTCGCGCAGGCGATCAGCAGCACCATGCCGATGGAGCCCATCAATACCCACAACACTTTGCCCACGTCACCTACCACATCTTGTTTCAGCGGCCGGACGTTGGGGCCGATTCGCGCGTCCCGGAATAACTTGATGCTGAATCCCGGCGGCGCGGGGAAAGTACTCTCCACGATGGGAAGCATGCGTCCAACATCGGCATTCGCTTGCTGCAGCGTAACGCCAGGTTTCAATCTTGCAAGCGCCTCATAGCTGAAGTTCCCTAAATTTGTCTTGTTTCGATCAAATTGGAGAGGCGTGAAAAGTGCGTCATCCTCCCCATCAAGGAAATGAAATCCCTTCGGTAGCACGCCGATAATTTGGCGGTCCTTGCCATCGACAACTAGCATTCGGCCGATTACGCCAGGGTCGCCTCCGAATTTCTTACGCCAATACGCATTGCTCAGAATCACCGTTTCGGGGGCGCCGGGCACGTCATCTTCATGGCGAAACAGCCGGCCAAGCGCGGGTTGTACACCTAATATGGCCAGAGTCCCATCGCTAATATCCAGGGCTCGAACCTGTTCCGGTTCGCCGACTCCGGTGACGCTCACAGAGTCGCCTTGGTACATGCCGATGTCCTGGAAGGAGTGCCCTTGCTCGCGGTAAATGAAATAATTGGATGGCGACATATTCAGTTCCGGGATGTTGATGCCTGGCGCGGTGTGCCACACGCCAACCAGTTCCTCGGAGTGCGGATAGGGCAAAGGCTTGAGCAGGACGCCCTCGAGCACGCTGAATACGACCGTATTTGCCCCCACCCCCGCGGCCAGAGTGATTAGTGTGATCGCGGTGAACATCGGCGTACGCCGCAGTCTCCGCAAGACTTGGCGCAACTGATTCTTGAACGAGCTCATTAGACCGGCCTCGTGCCAACGCCGCTTCGGGTTGTCTTAGGGCTGCCGAGTAGGACTGCTACACTTGGTACGTTTGCGGCCGCGTTAAGTTCCGGAAACATTCAGACGTCGTGGCGATGCTTCCATTCGACCAGAACGAAAGTGCGTTGACAGGGGCCCGAGGTGTACTCTAGTATTGACGTTTGTCTCTACAGGGAAAGGTGTGACTAAGGGCGATGAGGACGTACGTAGCCAAGGGAGAAGAGGCCGAAGCGCTGAAGGAAGGCGCGAACTGGTTTGTGGTCGATGCCACCGACCAGGTTTTGGGCCGGCTGGCCACCAAAGTGGCGAGAATGTTGATCGGCAAGGATAAGCCGAGCTTTACACCATACCTGGATTCCGGCGATCACGTTGTGGTGATCAATGCCGATAAGGTGCGCATGACGGGGAACAAGGTCGAGCAGAAGGTGTATTATTCGCATAGCGGATATCCCGGCGGATTGAAGGAAGTGCCGGCGAAGCGTTTGCGCGTGAACAAAGCCGATTGGATGATTCGCGAGGCGGTTCTCGGGATGCTGCCGAAGAACAAGCTGCGCGCGCGGCGTGCCAAGAAACTGCGGATTTATCGAGATGCGGCCGGATTGGCGCGGCACGCGGGGCAGAAGCCGCAGGCCGTGACGCTGTAAAGATTTGCAGCACAGCCTGAGGCCGTGCTACTGAGATTCGGGGATTGTTGTTCTGGTGGGTTAGCAGCCTGCAGTATCCCAGTCTCCAGGTTTGGCGTGGGTATACGCCAAGTGTTTTTCCGCACGTTGCGGTGCCTTCCTTCGTCGAGTAGGGAGCAACCCCGCCAAGCGGGTAAACCGAGCGTGAAATTTTATGGTCCTGTAATGCAGGACCGTCTGCAATTTAGGAGGATCGTTGAGCTCTACGGGCACGCCCATCGCGGGCACAAATTGGTTTCTCGGTACCGGCCGCCGCAAGGAGTCCATCGCGCGCGTGTTTTTGCGCGCGGGCTCGGGCAAGTTCACGGTGAACAAGCGGACGGTCGAGCAATATTTCCCGAACTTTGCGTGGAAGCATGACGCCACCGAGCCGCTGAAGTTCACGAACATGGCGGAGCAGGTGGACGTCGTGGTGACCGCGCACGGCGGCGGCGTCGGCGGCCAAGCCGGCGCGGTGCGCATGGGATTGGCGCGCGCGATCGCGAAGTTCAATCCCGAGCTGCGGCCCTCGCTGCGCACGAACGGTTTTCTGACGCGCGACTCCCGTATGAAAGAACGCAAGAAGTACGGGCAGAAGGGCGCGCGCAAGCGCTTCCAGTTCACGAAGCGTTAATTTTTTGACGCCCTGCGGGGCGTTAACGAGCTCCGTTCCGGTTCGCCGGGACGAGATCACGGCCGGCAAGCTGCCGGCAAGAAGGCTGCTCTGCAGCGTATCGCGACTAACTCGATCCGCTGCCGCAAGCAGCTATCCTTAAAGGAGGAAACTTGGCAGTTGAAATTACGATGAAGGAGCTGCTGGAGGCCGGAGTTCACTTTGGCCACCAGACGCGCCGTTGGAACCCGAAGATGAAGGAATATATTTTCGGGGAGCGCAACGGCATCCACATTATCGATCTTCAGAAAACCCTCAAGATGTTCCGCGAAGCGAGCCGCTTCGTGAGCGAAATCTCCTCGCACGGCAGAACCGTGCTGTTTGTGGGCACCAAGCGCCAGGCGCAGGAAGCCGTGGCGGAAGAAGCCAAGAAATGCGGCGCATACTTTGTGAATCACCGCTGGCTCGGCGGCACGCTCACCAACTGGGCGACCCTGCAGAAATCCATCAAGCGGCTGAAGCTGTTGAAAGCCATGAACGAAGACGGCCGCATGGCTGAGCTTTCCAAGAAAGAAAAAGCGCGTTTGGACCGCGAAATGAAGCACTTGTTCCAAAACCTCGAGGGCATCGAGAATATGGCGCAGCTTCCGGACGCAATGTTCGTGATTGACTCGAACGCGGAAGAGATTGCGGTGAAGGAAGCGCGCCGGATGGGCGTGCCGGTGGTTGCTGTCGTGGACACGAATTGCGACCCCGACGTGGTGGACTGGATCATTCCCGGAAACGACGACGCGTTGCGCGCGATTCGCCTGTTTACCTCGAAAATCTCGGAATCCGTGCTGGAAGGCCACAACATTTATCAGCAATCGCAGGTGGCGGATCAAAAGGCCGCCGCGGACCAGGCTTTGGTCGAAGGCGTCGAGTACGTCGACACAAGCGCGTACGAACAGTACGAAAAGCAAGAAGGCGATTTCGTTGAAGGCGAAGTTCCGGTGGAGACGCCGGAGCCGGCGGAGACTACCGTACCGCCGGATGAGGAATCCCGGTAAGCAAATCGCGCTGGCATAGATTTCAACAGGCCCGGCGCTGTGGTCCAACTCAGGCGCCGGGCCGTTTTGCAAGTAGGCCCATCTAATGCGGCTAACCGCTTGCTTTCAGGCGCCGATAAGAGATTCGCGGTAAGCGAAGAAAGAAAAAGGATGAGTACACAACAACCAGCTATGCAAATCCCAGCAAATCTCGTGAAGGAATTGCGCGAGCGCACCGGCGCGGGCTTCAGCGATTGCCGCGCGGCGCTGGTCGAAGCGGAAGGCGACATCGAGAAAGCCATCAACATTTTGCGCAAGAAGGGTCAGGCGGCGGCCGCGAAGAAAGCGCAGCGCGAAGCGAGCGAAGGGCTGGTGGGGCACTATATCCACGCCGGCGGGAAAATAGGCGTGATTGTGGAAGTGAACTGCGAGTCTGACTTCGTAGCGCGCACCCCCGCGTATCAACAGTTGTGCCACGACATTGCCATGCACATTGCGGCGCTCGATCCGCGCTATCTGCGGCGCGAGGAAGTCACTCCGGAAATGCTCGAGAAGGAGCGCGACATCTATCGCGAGCAGGCGCGCGCCACCGGGAAATCCGAGCAGGTGATCGAGAAAATCGTCACCGGCAAGATGGAAAAGTTCTACGAGGAGAATTGCCTCTACGAACAGCACTACATCCGCGATGAGTCTGTCACGATCAAAGAAATGATCACCCAAGCCATCGCCAATTTGGGCGAGAACATTGCCGTGCGGCGTTTTGTGCGCTTCAAGGTTGGTGAAGTGAGCGGGGCGGCAGGCTCGACGGTGGAATCGGCGTCAATCTAATTTGTTCCGATTAATGAAAAGGGCGTTCCGCGGGGGACGCTCTTTTCTTTTGTCCCGGCATCTAAGATGCGGCGAGCTTGTGCTATGCCTCGGATTGTTTGTTACAATTCCGACGGATTTTCGAGCGCATTCCGGAGAATCATGGCAAAAACGATAGCCGCGAAGCGGGCCTTGAGCAAACCTGCGAAGAAAAGCGAGCCGGTTTATAGCCGTATCGTGCTGAAGCTTTCCGGCGAATCGTTTCAGGGGCCGCAGGGATTCGGCATTCACGGGGAAACCATTCAGGCCATCGCGCGCGAGTTGAAGGATGTGCACGCGTTGGGCGTGCAGATTGCGATCATGGTCGGCGGCGGAAACATTTTTCGCGGCGCGCGGCAGAAGGGTTTTGAGATCGACCGCGCCACCGGCGACTACATGGGCATGCTGGCCACGGTGATCAATGCGCTGGCCCTGCAGGACGCGCTGGAAAAAGAGGATGTCTATACGCGCGTGCTGAGCGCCATCGAGATGAAGCAGGTGGCCGAACCCTTTATTCGCCGCAGAGCGCAGCGGCACCTCGAGAAAGGTCGCGTCGTGATTTTCGCCGCGGGCACCGGAAATCCGTATTTTTCCACGGACACGGCGGCGGCGCTGCGCGCCATGGAAATCAAGGCGGATGTGATTTTGAAAGCGACGCGCGTGGATGGGATTTACGACGCCGATCCCGAGCAAGTGGCGGACGCGAAATTCTTTCAGCAGATCACCTATCGCGACGTCCTGCACCAGGGCTTGAAGGTGATGGACTCGACGGCGATTTCCCTGTGCATGGACAACGGCATGCCCATCGTGGTGTTCAACATGAATACGCACGGGAATATCAAGCGCGTGGTGCTCGGCGAGCGTGTGGGATCCACGGTGACTCCGGCGTAAGGGCGAGATGCTGCTTTTGAGGATGAGGATATGACGACGATTGCATCAACCAGGGACGCGATGGCTGCGGCCAAGACGCGCATGGAAAAGGCCGTGGACGATTTCCGCAAGGATTTAGCGACGCTGCGCACCGGGCGTGCGAATACCTCTCTGCTCGATAGCGTTCGCGTGGATTATCATGGCACGCCCATGCCGGTGAATCAGCTCGGCACCGTGACGACCCCGGAGCCGACGATGATCGTGGTTTCGCCGTGGGATCCGAGCGCGGTGCCGCTCATTGATAAAGCCATTCGCACCTCCGACCTGGGGCTAAACCCGACGAATGACGGCAAAGTCGTACGCGTGCCCATTCCCGGATTGACCGAGGATCGCCGCAAAGACATAGTGAAGCAGTTGCACAAGATTCTGGAGAATCACCGCACGGCCGTGCGCAACATTCGCCGCGACCTGAAGGAAGCGATCGAGAAGCTCGAGAAAGAAAAGAAGATCAGCGAAGACGAGAAGAAACGCGGGCTGGACGAGTTGGAGAAACTGTCGCAGGCGGAAACGAAGAAGATCGAGGATCTCAGCGCGACGAAAGAAAAAGAAATAATGTCGATCAGGTAGTGCCGCAATTCACGTTCTTCTCTGGCTATTGTGCAGCTTGCGTATTTTTTTAGGCTCTTGCCTCAACTTAGTTCTTCTTGCGCGCAGTTTCGGGTTGCGAGTGCTCGGACGCCGCACTTTCTCGCTCGAGCGTAAACCGCTGCCCTTCATCTCCTTGCACCGCATGGACAAACGTATGGTAGTCCGCTGCGCGGTCAGCAGAAATTTCTCGCAGTAAAAAATTCAGATGGCGCGATGCGGTGACAACGCCGTCGCTGACCTCATATTTCGACGCGAAGGTCGCATAATCCCGCTCGACGGAAGTTCCCGTGGGCGTCCGCACGACCGTTCCAGCGGGCAGATGCAATGTCAGCTGAGTCTCAACATCCAGGGGCGTCCCAAGGTCGATTGCATGAGTAACCGCGTCCGAACCGGTTTTGCCGGGTGGATCAGGCAATCCAAGCTGCGGCAGCAGCGCCGGAATGCGCACCGGCTTTTTCGACCAATCCACAAATTTCGCCTGTGTAATTTCGTATTCGACCGTGAACGGATCCTTTGTCGCATACGGGTCGGAAGCAGACACGTTCGTAATCTTGCCGCGAAAACCGTCGGAAAGCGCCAATAGTTGCGCGACTTCGTTCCACTTCTCCCTCGGAGCTTGGTGAAATGCGACGCGCAATAGCAATTCGTTGTCACCTCGCATGGCATACCTGACCTTCGCATGAAGGCTTCCGTCGGTGCCCAGTGAGGCGTCAATGCTCACCATTTGAGTGGATCGGAAAGGCAACACATTGTCCACATTGCGCCAGAGTTGACTTAGCGCGGGTCCCACAAGAAGTGCTTTGTGGCCCCGAAATTCCGATGGGATTACCTCGAAAGGTGCTACTTCGGTGTTTAAGTCCAGCCAAAAGTTTATCGAGGGATATCCCGACATCGTAAGGAGATGGTGGAAAGCAGCTGGACTTGGAACTGACTTGTCATCAATAAGAGTAGCGGAGATCAGGCCAGCTCGTGCGGGCCCGAAAAAATTGTCTGCCAGAGCAGCGAAGAGAATGTACTTATCTTCGGGCGTGCCGTATCCGGAGGCGAGCACGTCGGAAGGATTTCGCGTCTTGAAGCCGGTTGCGCCAAGCGGGAGGTCGACTGTTCTGATTTTCTGAGACACGAAGCTATAGAATGCCTCGGCCTGGATGCTCGGCCTGATAGCCGGATTCGAGCTCGGAACCCTTGCTAATTCTCTAGCCTTGGCGAAAAGCTCCGATGAGAACTCTCCGGACGGTTTCAGAAAATTTTTCAAACGATCGGACAGTTGTTGCCAGTTCGCGAACGAGGTCAGAACGACGTCCGGTTGGGATTGCGAGGACTCTTCGGGGGACTTGTTTTGTTGGCCGGCTTTCCGATGCCAGCGGTAAGCGATTCTGCCGGCGTCAGGTATCTCGGCAGGGGCCACGGGCGTTGCTGGGTTGATTCGGAATTGGATTTGCCGGGCAGCGGGAACATCAATCTCGAACAATTCCTCTGCGACAACACCGGAGCGGTCGAAGGTGTGATCCAGCCAGATGTCTGGAGCGAGCGGGTGATGCGATGTCGTGGTCACGACGCGGTACTCGAGGGTATCGCCGGGCGCAAGACCTAGGATGCGTAGCGATTTGACACGGACGTCCTTGTAAGCGGGGGCGTTCACTACGGCAGGATTGGGCTGGTCGGAAACGGCGCTGGGGAGGATGTCCGCGGTGCCGCCGCCAGAGTGCGTCACACGCACGAGCGGGAATTCGATTTGCTGGAACGAACGATTGTAGTCAAAGGTCAAGCGGGCGAACTGGCTTGCGCCGAGTTCATTGTTGATGCGCACGCGCGTGTGGACTTCCTTGTGGCTGTCGCCATTCGCTTCAAAGCGCACGCGCGTTTCTAGCAGCTCGATCTGCGCGGGGAGTTCCGGCTGTTTCTCAGACGGTTCGGCAGGTTTCTGTACCGGCTTAGTGGCGGGTGAAACCGTTTCCTGGCATCGCACGGCTTGGGCGGGGAAAATCCAAATCAAAATTAGAGCAGAGACCAGGCGCAAAGAAAACGAGGAGGGAAGTTGCTTAACGGGTGGCACGTTGGAAGTGTAGGGTGTTGGAAAAACGAGGTAAAGCAAGGATTGGGTCTTGGTTTCAGAAAAGGAACGTGGAAAGGGCAGAAGGGCAACGGAGACGCGGAGTGATAAGCGTGCAACTGAAACCGAAATCGGCCATACGCGTCTGACGTGTTAGGCTGTGTGAGCGAAGGAGACGAGCGGATGCGAACGTTGCTAGCGAGTGTCGGAATGTCGGTTTTGAGTCTTAGCCTGTCGTGCGTCGCGCTGGCACGGGCCGACGAGCGCTTCAAAGGCCCCGACGAAGACGGCACGAAGCCCGCGCTAACCAAAATCGCCGGCGAGGGCATGATGAACTCGCACGCGTTCGAATATCTGACCGAGCTGAGCGATAACGTCGGCGCACGCGTCACCGGCACGCCGGAAGCGCATAAAGCCATCGACTGGGGTATCGCCAAGATGCGCGCCATCGGACTGGAAAATGTGCACGCCGAGAAATGGCAACTCTGGCGCGGCTGGAAGCGTGGCGGCGCCGATGCCGAGTTGCTGACTCCGAGCCGTCACAAGCTCCACGTCGATTCCATGGGCTGGACTGGCTCCACTCCGGCCAGCGGCATCGAAGGCGAGGTCGTGCCCGTGAATTTATTCGACCTCGATCGCGAAATAAAAGACGTTTCGAAGCTAAAGGGCAAGATCGTGCTGGTGGTCACCAAAGGAACTCCGAAAAAGAGTTTTGACTTGATTTTTGTGCAGTTCGGCGACTTTCTGCGCGCTGCGGGAAAAGCAGGCGCGCTCGTCGTGATCGGCGGTCAAGGCGGCGCAAAGGCCAGCGGGCTGAACCTTACGCACACTGGCATTCTCGGCTTCGACGCGGACTTCGCGATCCCGGTCGTCTCCATGACTGCGGAAGACCAAGGCCAACTTGAGCGGTACGTCGATGCCGGACTAAAGCCCCGCGCGCGATTCAATATTCAAAACACTTTCACCAACGGACCCGTCGAAAGCGCCAACGTAGTCGGCGAAATTCGCGGCCGCGAAAATCCCGAACAAGTTTTTGTCGTCGGCGCGCATCTCGACTCGTGGGATCTTTCCGAAGGCAGCACCGACAACGGCACAGGCTCGGCCAGCGTGCTTGCAGCCGCCGACTCAATCGTCCGTTCGGGAATGAAGCCGCGGCGCACGATTCGCTTCGTGCTCTTCACCGGAGAAGAGCAAGGGCTCGACGGCTCCTTCGCGTACATCAAGCAGCACAAGGCCGAGCTCGCAAATCATCTGGGCGATTTGGTTCTGGACGAAGGACAAGGGCCAGTTAGCGAATTCCAACTCGGCGGGCGCGACGATCTGGTCGCGAGCTTTCAGCCATTTTCCAAATCCCTCGCTAACATTCGCCAAATCAAAGTAGACGAAAAAGTCGAATCGGGAACCGACACGTTGCCGTTTTCCATGGCCGGTCTGCCCGGCATCAACATGAACCAGGACTCACCGGACTACAAGTACACGCATCACTCCGCAGCCGACGCACTCGAAGCGGTGAAACCCGATGTGCTCAGCCAAAATGCAACATTGATGGCGCTAACCGCCTTCTGGATCGCCGATCGCCCCGATCGTTTCGCCAGTCCGTGGCCCGCCGAACGAACCGCAACAATGCTGCGCGCGCAAGGTCAATACGACTTCCTAAAGGCTTTTAACCTATGGCCTTACGGTGATTTAGGTGTCGGCGAGAAGCCCAAGGAAGACTAGCGCTGAAGGTTTTGCGACGTTTTTGGCTTCTAAGCATCTGATACAGATAGGTTTAGTTGGTCAAGGGATGCTGTTGGGCAAGACCCATGCCAAAACCCGGTTTTCCACAGAATTTTTTGCAGCACTGTGGCGAACTGATTTGACAGACTACGGTGTTTTCCTTATACTTCGTTGTTTGTCAGGGATATTTGTAACCCTGTAGGTGTAGTTGGAAGGAATATCTTCGGTCCCGGAACAAAGTACGACGGAATGGGACAGAAGAGCGGCCGGAATGGGGCGCCAGCCCCGCAAAGCCGAGTAAGCCTCTCCGAGTCGAAA
>Ga0137415_10003730_pt1 | contig 15136 bp, 12 predicted proteins | sample CZODoug3_1_1_16f_FD_183082 | JGI IMG/M metagenome (GOLD analysis project Ga0137415, IMG submission 183082) | Vadose zone soil fungal communities from Angelo Coast Range Reserve, California, USA - CZODoug3_1_1_16fungal (Hybrid Assembly) | ecosystem: Environmental > Terrestrial > Soil > Vadose... | reverse complement strand
CGGCTCTGCCGCAGCCGACTTTCAACCGGAGGTCTGCGGCTTTGCCGCAGCCGACTTTCAACCGGAGGTCTGCGGCTTTGCGGCAGCCGACTTTCAACCGGAGCGGCGACGGCGTTCACGAGCGCCTCCTTCGACTGCCCGGGGACCAGAGCGTCATGCGGATCCATCCTTCATGTCTCCAAAAATCACGACGGCGTTGTTGCCGCCGAACGCGAGCGCATTGTTCTGAACCACGCGCAGCGGGGCCGAAATCGAAACATTGGGAACGCAATCGACATCGCATTCGGGATCGGTCTCCTCGTGATTGATGGTCGGAGGGATGAACTGTTCACGAATGGCCAACGAGCAGGCGACGGCAGCGAGCGCGCTCGCTGCACCCATGGCATGACCAATCATCGATTTGATGGAGATCGTACGAGGAGCTCGGCCGCCGTAAACCTGTCGAATGGCGCGCGCTTCGGTCACGTCATTGGCCTTCGTCCCCGTACCGTGGGCCGAGATGAGGTCGACGTCGTCGGGAGATACGCCCGCGTTGCCCAACGCGAGCTGGATGCATCGGGCGAGGCTGTTCTCGTTCGGTGCGACGGGGTGATCCGCGTCGCAGTTGAGGCCATACCCCAGAACTTCGGCGTAGATGCGCGCGCCACGCGCACGCGCCGACTCCAACGTTTCGAGCAGGAGAACACCCGCGCCCTCGCCCGTGAGAATACCTTTTCGATTCCGGTCGAAGGGCTGGCAACGCGTCGGGGCGATGGTGCCGAGCCGGTAGAAACCTGCGAAGGTTTTCCGACAGATGGTATCGGCGCCTCCGCACAAGGCGAAGTCGACTTCACCGGCGCGTACGGCATCGAAGCCGTAACCGATGGCGTAATTGCCTGCAGCGCATGCCGTCGGAACGGTGGCCACCTCCACATCGGAGAGCAAGAGTTCTCGTGCAACGGCAACCGCGAGGCGGCAAGCGCCCACGCGGCGAGCAACCCGGCCATCCATGTGCTCGGGTCCTTGCGAGACCTGAATGTGCGTGAGTCGATCGAGGTCTTGCGACTCGCCATCGGTCGTTCCGATGGTCACCAGCGAACGCGTCTTGCGGAGATCATCGAGGCCGATCCCGGCATCCTGGACAGCCATTCGAGCGGCCGCGGCGCTGAATTGGGAGGCGCGGCCAAACTCTTCGATGGGCAGGTTGACGAGGTGCCGGGACGTATCGAAGTCGACAATCTCGCACCCGATCGCATGCGCGAAGCCGGAGGTGTCGAAAGAGCGGATCGGCTTTGCGCCGCTTCGTCCTTCGCGCAGGCCCTGAAGGAACTCGGAGACACCAAGCCCGATGCTCGTCACTGCCCCGAGCCCCGTCACGACGACCCGGTGTGTCCGCATGGTGGGAGCCATGGCGTGCCTAACGCGAAACCGGCGTTTCGGCCACCACGGTGAAGATCCCCTCGAGGTTCACCATGCGAGAAAGCTCGGTCTGAGGGATGCTGATCGGAAACATCTTCTCGAGTTTCGCAAGGAGCATGATCGCCCCGAGTGAATCCGCGTTGTGATCTTCTTTGAAACGGCTGGTCAAGGTCATCTCGTTCTCCGGGATTTCGAGAACATCGGCGACCACTTCCTTGATCTTGACTCGGACATCTTCATCGATATTCATCGCACACTCCTTGATTCAGGACATCATTGCGAATTCTTGGGTGATTTTTCAGGCGAATTTCTGGACATTCACGACTACGAAAGACGGGCAGTGACACGCGCCCCAGAGACCACTTTGATATCTCTCGATTTGACGGTCAAACGAAGAACGACGCGCTTGGCATCGAGTTTCTCTTCAACGACCCCCATCACATGAAGCATCGCCCCGCGATCATCGTCCGGCACCACGACCGGATTGCAAAATGTCGCCTCGTACCCGAGAACGGCGCCCGGATCGCCGATCCAATCGCTCACCATGCGAACCGCCTCGGCAATGGTGAACGTGCCGTGCGCGATGACGTCGGGGAGCCCGACCGATTTCGCGATCCGCTCGTTCCAGTGCGTTCCCGTGTAGTCCGAACACGCGCCGCAAAATCGCAGCAGTTGCACCCGTAGCACGTTGAACTCGCACGGCGGAACGGGAGTGCCCACTTCGACGTCTTCATATCTGATCCGTGACGCCATTTCATTGCCCTTCGACGCCGGCGGTGCCGCGCGAGATAATCGTATTGACAATCGTACAGACGCGTTCACCCTCGACGGTGGAGATCTCGTGGGTCATCGTGAATTGCTCGTGAGGCCCGATGTCCGTGACGTCGTTCACCACGGTCGTCTGAAGCAAGCGGTCTCCCGCGTGGATGGGACGGTAATGGGTCGCTCGCTGGGCGCGATGAACACAGACGGGCGCCTTCTTCTTGCCGAACGTGCCATCGTAGAGTGGCCATCCTCCGTATCGAAAGAACAACATCACGGCAAAGGAAGGCGGGGCGATGACATCGGGATATCCGAGCGACCGTGCGACCTTCGCGTCCGTGTAAGCAGGGTGCATGTCTCCCGTTGCCAACGCATAGTCTCGAATCTTCTCGCGGCTCACCTCGTAGACTTCGTCCCAACTTTGGCTCCGCCCGATGAATGCCCGGTTCAGTGACATTTCCCACCACTTTCGTCGAAAGGTATGCGTGCCAGCGCCGCCTGCCAGTCCATGGCTCGGCGCGGAGGCGCAGCGTCGAACCCCGTGCCGACCCATGATGCGACGAACCGGATCCCGTGAAGGGCACTCAGGCACCAGACTTCGAGCCCGTTCAGATCCTTCGGTGTGCAGCGCTCGAAGCGGACTTCGACCCCCAGGTCCGAGGCCATGTTCAACACCAGGCGGCGTGTGACGCCAGGGAGAACCGGCAAGTCCATTGCGGGCGCGCAAAGCACGTCTCCTCGCCACCACAGGACGCTGCTCAGAGAACCTTCGAGGACGATTCCGTCCTTGGAGACCAAGAGCACCTCGTCGGCCTTGGATATCGCCGAAGCCCGTGCGCGCAGTCGGATGAGCAGCTCGAGATCGGGCCCTTTCACCGTGGGTCGACGGCGCGGATCAGGTGCGCCGAAGAGACCGAGCGCCACAGAGGGCGCCGCGGCGGCTGTGGGCCGAACGCGTACGCGAAACCCGGTTCCCCGGCTGTATTCGACGCGAGGAAACCAGCGGCCCTCGGAAGGGACCATCGCACAGGCCGCGGTGAAGAATTCGTTTGCGACGTCCACAGGAACGCCGTGACATGCGGCACAAGACCCCACGAATCGATCGCGATGGTGACCGAGCCCGCGAACCGCGCCGTCGACGACCAGCCACGAATCCGCGATGTCGAACCGAGCACTCCGCCGATCTTCGTCAGGACGGAAACTGCCCTCGCCTGGAACCCAGGCGAGTATTTCGTTGGCGGAACGCGCGCCCGCGAGCTCTGATGTGGATGTCATGTTGCCACCTCGCAACGAACTTCGACCATGAACATATCTGCCCTCTGGAACGATATTCATATTTGGGTCCCACGGCCATCGAAGTCAAGTCAATGAAACTATATTTGATATGAGCGCCGTCGCTTGCTTGGGATTGAGACGCGGATCGCACGCGGTCGTGTAGATCCGTCCCACGTCTGCCTCGGCCGTCCCTTCGCCCACGCACTCCGTGACGGCATCATGCGCCACTTCGAGGTGGATCCCCCCGAGCGGAACCTCGCACGCCGCATGAATACGAAACGCGAGCGCGACTTCTCGTGCGATCTGCTCGACGTGGCGGGTCTTGTAACCCGACGCCGTGGTCATGGTGTTTCCATGCATGGGATCGGAAATCCAGAGGACCCGTTTCCGGGCATGTTTGACGGCGCGAACCAGTCCCGGGAGGACCTTTTCGATGTGCTCCGCGCCCATGCGCGACACGAGCACGAGCTTGCCGGGTTCGTCCCGTGGATTCAATGTATCGACGAGTTCGAGCACCTCGGCGGGCGTGCTTCGAGGTCCTATCTTGACCGCAACCGCATTTCGAATCCCGCGGAAGAATTCCACGTGTGCCCCGTCGAGCGCACACGTCCGCTTGCCGATCCACGGCAAGTGCGTCGACAAATCGTAGTAGCCGTCGTACCCGTCGACGAATCGTGTCAGCGACGACTCGTAACGCAGATTGAGTCCCTCGTGGCTCGTGAATACGCGAAGGTCTGGCTCCTGTTCCGAGGCGACGCGCATCGCTTCCAGCGTTTTGGAGGCGCATTGGTAACCCCGCTGCATCCGCTGAGGGTCGAGCTGCCTCGAGGCGACGGAAAACTCGATCCCATTGTAGAGATCTCCAAAATAGCTGGGGAGTGCAACACCGTCTCGAATCTCGAGGGGGCTCGACCTTGGCTTGGCGTATTGTCCGGCTATCCTTCCCACGCCTATCGGCGTGTGCCCTTTTTCGCTCAATAGGGCGGCAAGATCGCGAAGTGTCCTCAGTTTGGATCGGACCGAGTCGAACTCGCAATCGGCGAATCGTTCTGCGCAATCGCCGGCTTGGAGGAGGAAACGGCGACCGTTCTGAGCCTCCGCGATCAGCGCCTTGAGTTGCTCGACTTCGCTGGCGGAGACCAAAGGAGGGAGGATACTCTGTGCCAGCAGTACCTCATCGGCGTGCTTTTCGTTCGGATAGGTGATTCGCGATGTGTCCGTCTTCGTCTGCCACGAAAGGGTAGACCATTGGCGGCTCGCTCGCGGTGAATCAACGACGAATCGTTCATCGGGCAACATATTCGGATCACGCGTTGTTGGGCAAAAAGCCGGACCGGGACCTGGGTGCCTCTTCCGCCGAGCGGCCCGAGCGCTCCGCTCGTCTCGTTGCCATGTGCCGCAAACACACATCGAGCGTCCTTTCCAGCGCATTCCCTTTGAGGAGAATCTCACGGAACTCTTCCTCCGGATTCGATAGGGCAACGATCGCTCCTCCCACGCCGATCTCCAAACCGTTCGGGTCGATGACCGCCGTGCGAATGACGATGTTCAAATCCAGAGCTCCCGAAAGACCGAGGAACCCAATCGCTCCCGAATAGATGCCGCGCGCTTCTCCTTCGAGCGCGTCGATGATGTTCATCGTTCGTCGCTTCGGCGCGCCGGTCATCGACCCGCCGGGAAAGGTGGCGCGCACGACGTCCATCGCGGAGAGCCCCTCACGCATCTGGCCGCAAACGGTGCTCACCAGCTGGTGCACCGTTGCGTACGTCTCGACGTTCATCAACTTTGGAACGTGAACGCTCGCCACTTGGCACACGGACCCCAGATCGTTGCGAACCAGGTCGACGATCATGAGGTTCTCCGCACGGTCCTTGACGCAGGCGGCCAGATTCGTCCGGAGAAGAGCATCGTCCGCGGCGGTGGCGCCCCTGGGTCGCGTTCCCTTGATGGGTTTGGATTCGACCATCCCCGATCGGTCGATGCGGAGGAATCGCTCCGGAGAAGCGCACGCTACTGCCAAATCTCCGAAACGTAGATACGCCGAGTACGGAGCGGGATTCGCCCGCCGCAGCGTGCGATAGAAAAGCAGCGGGTCGACGTCTTCTCGCGAACGGAGCTTGTTCGTGAGGCAGATCTCGTAACTCTCGCCATCTCGAATCTTCTCCAGGCACGTGGCTATGTCCTCGAGATAGCGCGTACGCGAACGCGACAGATCCATGACCGTCGCCGACTCGACCTCGCGCGCTTGCGGTGTGGGCAACGTCGGGGCTCCCATCGAAAGGCGAAGGCGCGCGGCCGTCTCGTCGAGCCAGCGCTCCGCCTCAATCGCTTTTTCCGCATCGCCCCGCGGCACGAGGTGAAGCACATATGTGGCACGCTCCAAGTGATCGATGGCAATCATGCGATCCGCGAATAGAAAGGCTGCATCGGGCAGTTTGCCAGAATGCCCAGGGTCCCCCCCGCATTCCGATTTCAACTCGTATCCAAAATAACCGACGAAACCACAGTTGAAGTCGAATGGCAAGTCTCCACTGTCGACATGTCGCTCGCGAAGCGAGCGCTGCAAATAAGAAAATACGCTCTCCGTGGTGGTCGTGGTACGCCACCCATTGCGAACTTCGAGGCGGCGTGGCGAGGATTGATACTGGACAATCATGCCGTGCTCGTCATCGACGGCGCCCATGAAAGAAAAGCGAGAGAGGCCTTCTGCCAGGAGGCTGCTATCCAACCAAAAAGCATGATGGCGGCGCGCATAAAGATCCAGAAATGCGGCTTCCGCATTCGGCATGAAGTCGAGTCGCCGCTTGAGGAGCGTATACTCGTCCTTCACCGCGACGGGCGCTTCGGCTTGGGGAATCACCGAAACGTCACCCGCCGAACGCCGCGCGGGTCGCGGCCCCGTCAACTGTGTCCGCCGAGCATGTTCGCGTGTGAGCGAGGCAAAATTCGCCATGAGCGTGCGCCCGAACTCGCTGAGGATCGATTCGGGGTGAAACTGCACTCCCCAGTGCGGTCGTTCGCGGTGCCTCAGGGCCATGAGCAATTGAGAACGGCGGCCCCATCGATGGTATTCGCGACCATGGCGGCGAGCTGCACGTAACCATCGCAGGGTGCAGATCGATTGCGAGTGCGAAACGGGTATTAAGCGGTATTAGGCGGCCTGGTCGATTTAGTCCGAAATTGGGACTTTGCACGCATGTAACCCGAGGCTACCTGAGGCAGCACATCGCGTGGTCGCAACGATCCCTGCTCGTGTTACGTCGCATGAATCGAGACGGACGTCGTCGGCACCATGGACGCCATGGGGTCCATTGTCCCTCGTGATGGAACACGACCGCAGCGAGCACGCGTATGCAGAAGGACGAGGTCATGACTCTCATGCCGAATTGGCGCTTTCATTTGCGTGGGTTATTCGCTATTCTGGCGGGTTCGGCTGCTTGCAGCGATGAGGGGGCGGAGGCGGTTCGTGCGACGTGGAGCAAGGCATCGAGACTGTCGGGTGCGGCCCCTTTGGGTCTCCGGGAGCGATCCGGAGCCGGATCACTCGACACCCGGACGCAAAACGTCCGCCCATTTTGTCGCGATGGGTCCTCCTCGTCTTCGGCCGCATGCGCGATAAGCGCCGTATGCGGACCACCCTTGCGACCCTCGCACTCCTCGCCGCGTTCGGCGCCTGCTCCCAGGACGACTCGGTCACAGGCGGTGGCGCGGGTGGTGGCGACGCATCCGCGGACGCTCCTCATGTGGCGCAAAACGACGCGGGCCTCGCACGGCCCGATTTCATCGCCTTCGAGCGAACGACGAGCTACGACGGCACGACCGACGATCTGCTCACCGCCGGACTCGGGGTGAGCGGCCTCCAAGGCCCCGCGCCGGCGGTATCGAGCCCACCGCGCGCAGCGGAGCTTCGGCGTCTCGCCGTTTATTCCAATTATCGTGCGATCATCGATACGTCACCGGACGGCGGATTCGGGCGGCTATTCGGGCCCAATGTCGACAGCGGCGGTCATCCGACGCCGGGCGATGGGAAGATTGCCGGCGCCGAGACCATCGCATTCATCGACGACCGCACCGGTCGAATGAACGTGACCGTCGTCATTCAGGTCCCGGCGACGTTCGATACCCAACATCCGTGCATCGTGCTGGCCGCGTCTTCCGGATCGCGCAATGTGTACGGCGCGATCGGCAACGCCGGGCAATGGGGGCTCAAACGTGGCTGCGCCGTCGCGTACCATGACAAGGGCACCGGCGACGGCGCCCACGATCTTCAGAACGACGTCGTCGTCGAAATCGATGGCCTGCGCAGCCCCGCCGCCGTGGCCGGCGCCCGCTCCAATTTCACGGTGCAGTGGACCGACGAAGAGCGTACGGCATTCAATCGCGCCACCCCGAATCGATTGGCGTTCAAGCACGCTCAATCTCGACAGAATCCGGAAATGAGTTGGGGCGATTGGGGGCTAAAATCCATTGGATATGCATTTTATGTTCTCAACAAGCAATTCGGAACGTCGAGCCGTCCGGAACCCTGGGCGACCTTCGGGAGCCCGTGGCGTGTGCTATCCCAGCACACGCCCTTCGCGCCGGCCAACACGATGGTCATCGCGTCGAGCGCGTCGAACGGTGGGGGTGCCGCCCTTCTCAGCGCGGAGCGCGACTCCGAAGGGCTGATCGACGCCGTGGTCGTCTCCGAGCCGCAGATCGTGCCGCCGGAAGCCGCGATTGGCTCGTTCAACATCCGGCGCGGGTCCAATGCTCCGTTTCGCGACCATGGCAAGAGCCTCGATGACTACGCTACCTACGCGAATCTCTATCAGCCCTGCGCCGCGCTCGCAGCCTCGGTATCCCAGGCACCCGGGCTCGCGCTCGTCGACCCCGACACGGCCCAAAGGCGCTGTACATCCCTCGCAGCCAAAGGACTCCTTCGCGCGACCACCCTGGCCGATCGAGCTGCAGAGGCCCTCGATCGGTTGCATGGATTCGGCTACGAGGGCGAGAGCGATTTACTCCACGCATCGCACTACGCGCTGGCCATTCCGCCGGTCGCGCTAAACTACGTTCTTTCGCACGGGCGCTTCGGTGTCGCGGAGAACGTGTGCGGCTTCAGTTACGGTGCTACCGACCACGGGAGCGGCGCACCGATCGCGTGGCCCGCGGCGGCGGCCGACGTGATCTTCGGTGTGGGAAATGGCATTCCGCCCACGGACGGCGTCGATATCATCAACAATCTATCGCTGGTGCAGGGTGGGACCGAGAGCAAGCTCGATAAGCTCTCCGTCTCGCGTTCGACGGGCGCCGTCGACTTCAATATCGACGGTGCTCTCTGCCTGCGTAGCTTGGTCACCGGAATCGATCCACAGACCGGTGCCGCCTTGACGGGCGACGCCTTGGCCGAGAGCGTACGTGTCCGGGCGGGCATCGCCGAGGTGCGCGCCACCGGGAATCTTCACGGCAAGCCCGTCATCATCGTGGCCGGACGCTCCGACGCGCTCGTGCCTATCAACCATGCGTCGCGCGCGTACTTCGGAGCGGCGCAGGTCGTCCAGGGCGCGGCCCGCGCGATCACGTATTATGAAATCACCAATGGGCAACATTTCGATGCGTTCGCGTCGACGATCAGCGGCTACGCGCAGCGTTACGTACCGGTCGACGTGTATCTCGAGCGTGCGCTCGATGCGATGTACGATCATCTCCGGAGCGGCGTCGCGATCCCTGAGAGCCAATTGGTGCGGACGGTGCCGCGCGGGCCCGGACCAGGAGGGGTAGGCGCCAATTCGCTGACGGCGTCCAACGTGCCGCCCGTGGCGGCGAGCCCCACGGACGCCGATCGCATCACATTCGGGGGCGGGGAGCTCGTCATACCGGAATAGCAGCTCAGGAGTGGGCCCACTCCCAATAGAGCTGCCGCGCCTTTCGGGCGAGCGGTCCGAATTCGAAGGTCCGATCGTCGAAGCGGACGATGGGGACGACCTTGGCGTTGTTGCCGGTGCTGAAGATCTCGTCCGCTCGGCGGAAGTCGTCCACGGTCAGCGTCGTCTCGTGAACGGCGACGCCCGCGTGCCGGAGCAGACCGATGACGCGCTGGCGGGTGATGCCGTCGAGGAAGGTGCGGTTCGGCACCGGCGTGAACACCTCACCGCCTCGGGCCAGAAAGACGTTGGCCGTCGCGAGCTCGGCGACGTTGCCCAGGGTGTCGCAGGCGAGCGCGTTTTGAAATCCCTTGGCCTTGGCCTCTCGCAGCATGCGCGCGTTGTTCGGATAAAGACAGGCAGCCTTGGCGTTCACCGGCATGGTGTCGAGGGTCGGCCTCCGAAATTGTGTCGTGGTGATGCTCATACCCGTGGGCTCCGCCATCGGCATCGCATCGAGACACAACGCAAACGTGGTCGATGAAGACAGTGGCAGGATGACGCCAAGATCGCTCTCCTCGGCCCAGTACATCGGTCGGATATATAGAGCGGTGCGGGCGTCGAACTTCCGCACGCCCTCTCTTGCGAGCTGGATGATCTCTTCGGTCGTCATCGTTGGCTCCAAGCCCAACGCGCGAGCGCTCTCGTTCACGCGCGCACAGTGGCGGTCGAGATCCGGGGTCACCCCTTCGAAGGCCCGCGCGCCGTCGAAGACGATCGAGGCAAGCCAAGTCGCGTGGGAGGTTGCGCCAAGGAGGCGCACGTTGCCCGGATGCCATGCTCGTTCGTAATAGGTCCAAGTGCTCTTTGTGGTCATGGTTCGCCGGGCCTCCTCCACCTTTGAACCAGAACATGTCGTCGGCTTCAACGTCATCCTTTGGCGCGGATGTGACATCGGCATCTTGATCGAGGAAAATTTCCACAGATTGGATGCGAAAAAAGAATTCGCGGGCATACGATTTCACGCGACTCACTGTCGCATCGGTCGACGCGTATGACGAACGTGGCGCGCGATGCGAATGCGCGCGACATAGGGAATTTTAATACATTCGCCGCGTATGACCCCCGGTGCAGCAAAGGAAGTATGTCCAATTCGGGGCATCCTATCCTCTCGCTTATCCCGATTAACGAGGCACTTCGACAATGAAAATAAGTTTTCCGATTCTAGGTTTGGCGATGCTCGCCGCCTGGGGGGGCATGGCCTGCAGCAGCGACGCCGCGCGCAGCGACGGGCAAACGCAGCAACCGCAGAGTTCGGAGGAGCTCGGCGCAGCGCACGCCATCCAACCTTTCAAAGAATTGGTCGTCGTTCACCCGACGGTGGTCACCGATCCCGTTCGCACCTCCAACGCCAATCGCGGTCTTTGGAGCTTTCGCTGGCTGATGGAGCAACTCTCCGGCAATCAGGGCATCAACATCGCGACAGATTTCGTCGAAAACTGGTTGAGCACGTTTCATCCTTACAACAACCCAGACGTTCCCTCGGGGCAGCTCTCGGACCGTCCCGGCGTGGACGATCTTCGGGCGAAGTGGCCGAAGATCAGCGATGGCCGCATCGACCTGAAGCAGGCTCCCTTCCGCTTGCTCGCCATCGTCAACCGGGCAGACCTCGGGACGAGCTTCGGCGACTTCGGCGAAGGGCGCTTCGTTTTCGGCTTGGTCGATCCGGTCACCAACGAAGATCTCGCCATGACCGTGATTTTCGAATACCGCCTGCCCGGTGCCCCCGACAGCACGGGCGACGACACGAGCAAACGCCAACTGTGGTCGCAGCGTTGGCACAATCTCGGCAATTACGCGTTCGGGGATCCCACGTACAATCAGCTTCTCGAGAACATCACCACGGCGTTTGCGAAGCACGGAGGCGGAAGCTCGATTCACCAGCTTCGCACGAACGAGATCGCCCTCTCGCAAAATCCCATGGTTCACGGGAGGCCGGATCCGTCGCTGGTGTGGGAGCTGCGCGAGTGGCACCTCGGCGACGACGGCGCGCTGCACGTCGCGAACGTGAAGAACACGCCATCGAGTGCGTTCAACCACGACTCACAGCTCGCTCAGTTCATTGTCGACAACGCGGCCACGGTCACCGACGGCTCGATCGACTTTGCCCAGAGCTCCGTGGGGCAAAGCTTTTTGGGCTTCGAGTCCCACGAGCAATTCGACGCGACGAAATGGACCTTCGACACCACCACGCCCCAAGTCACCGGGGATTTGCGCGCCGCGTTCGGCATGCTCACCTGCAACGGATGTCACAATGCAGAGCAGTCCACCCTTCCGCCCGTCTTGAACGGCGTGGGCTTCTACCACGTGTCGCCGCTCGTCCCCCCTTCGGGCGCGACCGATGACACGGCGGGAACGGAGCGTCTGTCGAATTTCGTCAAGAACATCGACATTCCGCGCCGCCAGCAGTTCATGACCAGCCAGCTCGGTTCGGCCACGAACCTCACGGGCGCCACGAACTTCGACAAGTAAGGTCTTTCCCCTTTGTGACGCGCGCTGCTCGCGCCGGTTTTCGGCCGCGAGCGGCGTGTCGCTCATTTTGCGGGAACATTTCCACCGCGCCACACTCCTAACTCACACTCTCCCTTTCTTTACTTCCCGTCTTCCCATCTTCCTGTTCAACCTTCAGAATTCATCCCCGCACGAATTTGTCGTGTGTCGTACTAGCTTCAGCGCACGAGGGAAACGATGAAAAAGACGTACACGGGAAGCTGTCATTGCGGAGCGGTTCGTTACGAGGCCGATCTCGATCTGGGCGAGGGCACGCTCAAGTGCAATTGCTCCATCTGTGCGAAGGCGCGGAGTTGGCTCATCGCGATGAGCCCTGACGCGTTCCGCCTGCTCGCGGGCGAGGCCGAGCTCACGGAATATCAATTCGGGAGCAAGAACATTCACCACTTGTTCTGCAAGCACTGCGGCGTGCGTCCCTTCGCATGGGGCAGCGATCCGAATCGCGGGACAAAGTTTTACGTCGCCAATGTCGGTTGTCTGGACAACGTCGACGTGGAGGAGCTGGTCTGCGCGCCCGTCGTCTACGTCGATGGCAAGCACGATGCCTTTCAGTCATCGCCGGCCGAAACGCGGCACCTCTGAGCTGAGTCTCGCGCGGTCACATCTCGGCGCGCACGAGGGAAAATTCGGCGGAGACGGAGACGTCGGTCACCTCGTCGAACGCCCGCACTTGGCCGAGCTCCGCCTTCAGCGCGCGCACGCGACCGCGTTCGGTGACGAAAAAGAAGGTGCGCTCGCCGGCGCGCTGGCGCGCCTCGAGCCACGCATGCATCGGAGCGCCGCTCGAGACGAAGATAGCGACGTCGTTTCCGGTATAGAAATTTTCGCCTTTCCAATTGAGCTGATAGGCGATCAGTGCGGTCTCCGAGAGCGCGCCGCGCGCGCGATAATACGCCTCCAGGACGCCGCGCTGGCCGCCGTCGGGGGCGGCGCGAACGAGGTAGACGTCCAGTACGAATCCGGTGAATGTGACGGCCACCGCCCCGAGAGCGATAACGGCGCCGCGGCGCCACCGGCGCACGATCAACGCGAGCGCGCCCATCGCACCGAACACCCCGAAGGCGCCGAAGACCGGCCCCCATGCGGTCACACTCGGCCACATCCGTGTGTATCGGTAGGTGAAGAGGTGCATCAGGCGCGCCCCGCCGCCGGGTGACGAAAGCGGCACGCTCGTCGAGAAGTCGCGTCCCACGAGCGCCACGACGCATGCGGCACCGAACGCGAGCACTGCGGTCGCTGCGAGGCGTCTGCGGCCGTCCTTGGCCGATTCCGCGATGCGCTCGTCGAGCCAAATGCCAAGTAGCATCGCGAGCGGAGGCACCGCCGGTAGCACGTAATGGTGAAACTTGGTGCGCATCGCCGACACGAGGGTGAACACGAAGAGCGCCGCGCCGGCGAGCACCGCGCGCGCGCCGCTCCGCCGCGAACGATCATCGTGGCTCAGCGAGTCGAGCACCGCCGCCGCGAGCAGGCCGCTCCACGGGAAGGTCGCGTATCCGAGCTGGCCCACGAAGTACGTCAGACCGACGTCTTCGCCTTCGTTCGTATCGTGCAAATGGTCCAAGGTGCGCCCGATCATGTTGCCGATCACGAGTTCGTCGAGAAAGGCGCGGCCGTGACGCGCCCAGAGCGCGAGATACCAGGGCGCGATCATGGCGATGGCGAGCGCAATGCCCACGGGTATTTCGAGCCGTAGAAGCGACTTCCACGAGCGGCGCGCCAGGGCGAAGACAAGCGCCGACGCGGCAGGGATGGCGAGACCCGCTGGCCCCTTGGCCATCGCTGCGAGGGCTGCGAAGGTCCAGGCGCCGAGCGCAAAGAGCCGCGCCGTACGCCGCTCCGACGCGATGGTCGCCACCAGCCAGAGAACGATGGGCAAGAAGACGAGCGCTTGGAGCCCGGGTTGAAAGCGTGGATGCGCCAGCGCGACCGGCTCGCACGGGGGCTGGCTCGGTAGGCCGCAGGCGTGCGGCGAGCCCGCGATGAGCGCATCGGGACCGAGTCTCCAACCGGAGGCCGTGACGTGAACGTGCTCGAGCAGGAGCCCGAGAAGCTGCGGCGCCGTGAGCGCGACCACCCATGCCGCCAGTGCATGGCCCGCGTGAAGCCGGAGGGTCCGCGTGCCGATGCGGACCGGGATCAGCGGCGCGCGCGCGGCGTCGTCGCTCGCGAGCGCGCGCAGGAGCAAGCCGAGGCTCGCGGCGACGAAGCCGATGAGCGGCATGTCCGTGATGGCTTGATGCGAAAGGAGCGAAAAGCCCGGCATGGTCCAGAGGGCCACTGCACCGAGCCATCCTGCGCGTCGCCCACAGGTGCGCGAGACGCCGTGGTAGAGCACGTACGACCCGAGAAGCGCGATCGCGAAGGCCGGCATGCGCACGGCCCACTCCGGGTGAGCACCGTTCGCGAGGACCTGGTCGGGCCCCGTTCGCACGCCGAGTGTGAACATCGCGGCCGCCTCGAGCCAGAAGGTGAGCACCGGTTTGGTCTTGAACCAACCCTGGAACGCCCACCACGGCGAGACGAAATCGTGGCGCTCGAGCATCTCGCGGGCGACCTCCGCGTAGTGCGTCTCCCACGGGTCGACGAGCGAGAACGCCCCGAGCATGGGCAGCGCGAGGCACGTGCCGAGAGCGATGACCCAAAAGCCGTGACGACGCCACAAGGGCCGCGGCTCCCCACTTTGGTCCGTCGCGAGCGGTCCGAGCGCGACACCCGTGTGAAAGACCCCCGCGACCAGTGCGAGCAGCAAGAGGGGCGCGATCGGAGCCACCGCCCACGTGGGCAAGACGCCGCGCACGGCCCACCGAAGGACGAGAAAGAAAGCCGCTCCCGCGGCGATGGTCGCGATGAGGGCGCGGCCGAGTGAGGCCTTCATCGGACCTCCAGCGCGCCGAGCGCGATGCGTTCGTGGCCGTCGTTCGGCCCCGCCGTGACCCGCATCCGCCGGTCGTCTTCGCAAGGAAGAAGACCGACGCCCCAAAAGAGCGCGTAGTGCCCGGAACGAAAATGCGCCGGGAGGACGACCTCGAAGTCGTCGATGATGACATCGCCGCCCTGCCAGAGGCTCATCGGATAGACGTAGGCGCGGTGCTCGGCTGCGAATCGGGTGGGCGTGTGGTCGATGTGCAAAAATATGCAGTATGCACCCATCGATTCGCCCCGGCCTTGACGAACGCGCAGGGCGATGCGGATGTGCGACGGATGGCCGTGGGGTACGGCGTCGCTGAGACGGCCGCGCGCGTCGCGGAGATCCCAGCCGAGGAGCTCGAGGCGCTCGCCGA
>Ga0137415_10003729_pt1 | contig 15139 bp, 12 predicted proteins | sample CZODoug3_1_1_16f_FD_183082 | JGI IMG/M metagenome (GOLD analysis project Ga0137415, IMG submission 183082) | Vadose zone soil fungal communities from Angelo Coast Range Reserve, California, USA - CZODoug3_1_1_16fungal (Hybrid Assembly) | ecosystem: Environmental > Terrestrial > Soil > Vadose... | reverse complement strand
TTGAGGCCCTTTTCGACGCCGGGGATGTATTCCTTCGGCACCGAACCGCCGACGACCTTGGACTCGAACTCATAGCCCTTGCCGGGCTCATTCGGCTCGACCACGATCGTCACTTCGGCGAACTGACCAGTGCCGCCGGTCTGCTTCTTGTGCGTGTACTTGACCTCAGCGCGCTTGGTGACGCGCTCACGGAACGCCACCTGCGGCGCACCGATGTTGGCATCGACCTTGTAGGTGCGCCTGAGGATCTCAACCTTGCTGCCGAGATGGAGTTCGCCCGTGCCCTTCAGAATGGTCTGGCTGGACTCCTGATCGGTCGACACCCGGAACGACGGATCTTCCGCGGCGAGCTTCGCCAGCGCGACGCCGAGCTTTTCCCGGTCGGCCTTCGACTTCGGCTCGATCGCGATTTCGATCAGCCACGGTGGCGGCGAGTGGATGTCATCCGTCATCGCTCAATCCTCAGCCGACGATTTCAGCGAGCCTCGGTCGACTATCGAGGGGTCTGCCATTATATCATCCTGCGAAGGCGAGGGAATATGCCCACTCTCATCGACAGCTCTGCGCCGTCATTCGGCCGTCCTGGCCCGCAACCTCTGCGCATAGACATTGATGACGAGCGCCGCCAGCAGGATGAGCCCGCGGATCAGTATCTTCAGAAAACTGTCGATATTGACGTGATCGAGGCCATTGTTGAGGACGCCGAGCACGAACAGGCCGACAATGGTATTGCCGATGCCGCCGCGACCGCCGAACAGGCTGGTGCCGCCGACCACGACGGCGGCGATCGAATCGAGCAGATAGGTGTCGAATTCGTTCTGCTGCGCACTGCCGAAATGGGCCGTTCCCAACATGCCGCCGATGCCCGAGCAGACCGCCGAGATCACCATGACACTGCCGAGGATCAACTTGACGTTGAGCCCGGAATATTCCGCCGCCTCGCGATTGCCGCCGACCATGTAAACGTAGCGGCCGAAGCGCGTATAGGTCAGCACCAGATGGCCGCCAAGCAGCATCAATGCGGCCACGATCACGATCCAGGGTATTCCGCCGATCGACGACGATCCGAGCGTCGTGACCAGATCCGGTACCTTGTAGGCGATCTGGCCGCGCACCAGCAGCGCCGATATCCCGGCGGCGATCTGCATCATCGCCAGCGTCATGATGAAGGAGGGGATGCCGATCACCGTGAGCCCGAGCGCATTGACGAGGCCGAGCGCCGCGCAGAGCACCAACGCCAGCCCGATCGCGGCCCAGCCGGGCATCGGGAGGTTGGCGATGTTCACATAGGAGTCCTGCAGGGTGAAATAGGCGACCGCGATGCCGGTGACATTGGCGATGGCGGCGATCGACAAGTCGATCTCCGCGCACAGGATCACGAAGGTGAGGCCGACCGCGATGATGCCCGTCACCGAGACCTGGGTCAGGATATTGCCGAGATTGTCGAGCGTCGCAAACGAGGGACTGGTGGTGGCAAAGAAACCGCTGAGGCAGATCAGCGTCAGGAACGGCGCAATGTTGCGCATCTGCGAGCGCAGGAACGTAGCCAGGCCGCGCGGGCGCTTGCGATTCGCCGGGACTGTCGCGCTTTCACTGGTCGCCATGATTCGTCTCCATTAGAGCGTTTTCAAGCGAAGTGGATACCGGTTCGCATAGCAATCAAGCTTGCGCAGATTGCGTAGACTTATCTGCGGTAGAAAATGCCTCAAAACAACAATCTACGCCGCTTCCAGCAGGCGGTCCTTGCTGACCACCTCGCCTGCGAATTCGCGTACCAACGCGCCGCGCTTCAGCACCAGGATGCGATCGGCCAGCGACAGCACCGTCTCCGGCTCGGTCGACAGCACGATGATGGCCAGTCCCTTGGCGCGGAGATCGCGGACGATGTTGATGACGTCGTTCTTGGCGCCGACATCCATGCCGCGGGTCGGCTCGCACAGCACCAAGAGCCGCGGTGGATAGCTCAGCCATTTCGCCAGCGCCACTTTCTGCTGATTGCCGCCGGACAGCATGCCGAGATCGAGACCGACGACCGGCGGCCTGATCTGCAATTGCTCGACCTGCCGCGCGGCGATCGAGCGCTCGCGCGACGGCTTGAGCCACAGGAAGGAAATGCGATCGAGGATGCTGATCGAGATATTCTTGTAGACCGACTCCTGGTGGAACAGCATGGCGCGCCGGCTCTCGGGAACGAAGGCGATCCCGGCGCGCCGCGCGGCGGCCGTGCTGCGGAAGGCTCGCTGGTGGCCGTCCATCACCAGCGTGCCGCCGTCGGGCTTGATCTTGCCGAACAGAATCCGCGCCAGCTCGAGTTGCCCGCATCCCATGAAGCCGTAGATGCCGAGCACTTCGCCGGCCCGCGCCTCGAACGAGATGTCCTGCAGGCTGCGGGCGAGCGAGAGCTTGTCGGCCGTCAATACCGCCGGGCGCTCGCCCGGCGGCGGCAGCTTGATATCGTCCAAATAGGTCTCCTCCAGCGCCTCATGGCCCTTGCCGACCATCGCCTCGATCAGGGCCGCCTTGCTGGTCGCGGCGGCTTCCGTCTCGGCCACCTTTCGGCCGTTGCGGAACACCGTCACCGTGTCGGAGACGCGCAGGATGTCCTCGATGAAATGGGAGATGAAGACGATGCCGGTGCCTTCATCCCGCAGGCGGCGCAGGGTCGCAAACAGCCGCTCCACCTCGGGCGGCGAGAGCGCGGAGGTCGGCTCGTCGAGGATGACGATGCGGGCGCCCGAGAACAGCACGCGGGCGATCTCGATGAGCTGCTGCAGGCCGATCGGCAGGTCGCCGAGCCGCGACAGTGGATCGACGTCGATGCCGAATCTTGCGAGTTGCTCGCCCGCTTCGCGCGCCATGCGCCGCCACTGCACGAGGCCGAAGCGATTGGTCGGCTGGGTGCCGAGAAAGACGTTTTCGGCGACCGACAGATCGGGGGCCACGCTGAGCTCCTGATGCACCATGGCGATGCCGGCCGCATGGGCGTCGCGCGCCGATCTGAATCGGGTCTCCCGTCCGTCGAGGGTGAAACGGCCCGAGAATTCCGGATGCACGCCGGCGATGATCTTCATCAGCGTGCTTTTTCCCGCGCCGTTCTCGCCGACGAGGCCATGGATTTCGCCGGCGAACAACGCGAAGTCGACCCCACGAAGCGCCTCGACACCGCCGAAGGCCTTGGTGATCCCGAACAATTCGAGGATGGGTGAGCTTGCCTGTGGCATCAGGGCCCACTCAGATCAGGAAATGATCCTCCATCCACTGCATGCCCGCTGCGTTGGCCTTGGTCACCACCGGACCGTCCGTCACCACGCTTTTCGGGATGCCTTTGCCGCTCTTTTCGCCTGCTGTCACGGCGGCGACGCCGGCGATGATGGCGCCGCCATGGATGCGGCACGAGGGATTGCGGACGGTCGCGAACATGCGGCCTTCGCTCACCGCCTGGATCGCCGGCGGCATGGCGTCGACGCCTCCGATCAGGATATTGGCGCGGTTGTGCGCCTTCATGATGTTGGCGGCGGCCAGCGCCATATCGTCATTGTGGAAGAAGGCGGCATCGATCTGCGGGTATTTGGTCAGATAGGTCTCCCAGAGCCGCGCCGTCTTCGAGACGTCCCAATCCGCCGGCTGGGTATCGAGCACCTCGATGTTCGGATACTGCTTGATGACGGAGTTGAAGCCCTTGGCGCGGCCCTGCGCGCCGGTATGGCCGAGCGCGCCCTGGGTCATGATCACCTTGCCCTTGCCGCCGATCGCGTTGGCGAGGGCCTGCGTCACCGAGGCGCCCATGAATTCATTGTCGGGTGCGAGGAAGGAGTGGACATTGATCTGGTCGAGCGGTGCGATCAGCGTGTCCATGTCGATGACGGGAACACCGGCATCGATCATCTTCTGCACCGGCTGGGTCAGCGTGCCGATGCCGAACGCCTGGATGGCGACGAAATCCCATTTCTGCGAAGCCATGTTGTCGATCGCGGCGCGCTGCTTGACGGCATCGAGCTGGCCGTCGAACCAGGTGACCTCGACGTTGAACAGCTTGCCCCACCATTCGGCCGCCTGCTTGCCTTGCGCGCACCAGGTGGCCTGCAGGCCGGCATTGGAGAACGCGGCCTTCAGCGGCTTTTCGGAACGCCCGACGTCGGCTGCGAGCGCCTGGCTCACGCCCAGCCCGCCGAACAGGGCGCTCGCTGCGCCGGCGGTCGCCGCCGCCTGAAGAAGATCGCGTCTGGTGGTTGAGGATTTGTCCGTCCCGGGCATTTGCTGGCTCCCTCGTTTTCATTTCTTGGTGCCGTCGACGTCGTTGCACGCGCCGCGGATAGGGTAGTGTTTCACAATAGGGGCGCTGGCGCCACCCGGCCGATGCCGCCTCGAATTTCTTTGAACGGCACCAGACCAAGGTCCGTTTCGCGCTTGCGAACAAACCTGGTTTTAATGCGATGCCTTCGGCAAATGGGTCCGGAAGAACGCGAGCGCATTCGCATTGAATTGGGTGTGGAAGGCGACGCGGTCGAAGCCGTTCTTGTCCACGCAGAGTTCGGGTATTTCCTTGGCCCATTCCGGCGCGCAGGGTGCCAGGAAGGCGAAGTGCCCGGCGTTCGAGACCGCATGGTATTCGTGTTTTGCAGGCAGGTTGTTGTCCACGAGGTCGACGCTGTGCGGTAGCACGCCGTCACCACCGTACTCCGACGCCCAGAGTTGAACCGGTATCTTGATCGTCGCAAAGCTGTCGGCGGTAAAGAAGTTGATGCGCGGGTCGGCGATGACGGCGGCCTTGATCCGCGGGTCGTGGGTCATCGGTTGTGCCGGGAATTCCCGCCTTAGAATTTGCGCGCAAAAAGGAGCCGTCGATTGCTGGCAAAGCGAGGCGGCGCTGGCAAAATCGGATTTGGCGCCGATCAGCACCAGCCCGGTGTGGCCGCCGCGCGAGAAGCCGAAGAACCCGATGCGGTCGCGGTCGATATTGGCAGCCAAGGCCGACGCGCCGAGCATGAAGTCGATCAGGCGCCGGATGTGATTGGGCCGCTCGACGAAGATGGAAAGTTGTTCCGTTCGGCTCAGGTCCGAGGCCGTGTCGCCGGGGTGATTGATGGCGGCAACGACGAAGCCGGCGTCCGCGAGAACTTCCGCGATGTCGTGATGGCCGACGAAACTGCCGCTCCTGCCGTGCGAGATCAAGATCAGCGGCAATCCTTCGCCGGGCAGCGCACAATCCTTCACGGCCGGCAAGGTGATCAAGCCGAGATCGACCCGGCCCGGCGGCTGCGAGCAGGGGTACCAGACGGCGCCCTTGATGGCGGGGCCGTTCGCGTCCGCCGGTATGTCGAGAGTGCGAAGACCGGCAGCATGCGCGGTCGTTGCAGCAAGACCGAAGAGGATCGCACCGAGGAGTTTGCCGACGTGCATCGCATGGCCTCCCGCTCAGCAGAGATTGTCAGACGCTTTCGGTTCATGCCTGGCACCGAACCACGCCGTCGAGTTCGACCAGCAGCTCCCGCCATGCCGCATCGATCTCGGGCGACCAGTCCGCTTCCAGAATCTCCCGCAACGTATTCGCGATCACGCCGAAGAACACGATGAACAATGCGCGCGGCGTGCCGTAGCCGTCATGCGACGACACCTCGCATGCGATCAGGCGAAAATGGCCGGTGCGGGCGCCGGCGAAATCGAGCACAGCCTCGATCGTCAGCGCCAGCATCGAGCCCTTCACCGGTTCGCTGCCCTCGGTGCGAAACATCGTCTCGGCTTCGGGATGTTGGCGAAACAGCCGCCGATACACCAGCGGCGCGAGATCCTCGCAACGTTCGGCGGCGAGTTCAAAGCTGCGCTCGATCGGGTTTTCTGCTCGCATGATTGTCTCTCGAGATGATCTCGAAAAAAAGAGCAGGGCGATCAGCCCTGCTCAAAAAATTGTGTCGACCCTGTTTCCCCAATTTCGGATTTAATCTTGATTGATGGGGTGACGCTGCTTCTGCGCGTCGGGCTCCTCCCGAGACTTGGACCACCAGACCGAAGCCTCGCGGCTGGCCTGAGCCCGAAGTCGTAGACCATCTTTTTCGTCTTGTCACCATTTTCAGCAACGATTGTTCAAATTTCGAGCAATTTGCGAAATGATTGGGAATTCGCCACTGCTGGTTGCAGTTTAATCTCGGGAAACATGTCATGGGGTAAAAGGGTAGGGAGAATTTGCTGGGATGCCGGTCCGGGGCTCGATCGTCCTTCCGCCGCCATGAGCCCACCATGCGGCCCCCCATTCCCGGGTTTCCCGGTATACGGAATTCGTGCTGGTAAGCAGCCGCGGCGGGGATCCCCTCGCGTTCGGGTTGGCTGGTCTATTTCTGGGTCGTCCGCTCGCGATAGCAAATCCTCACGCCCGCATCTGAGTAGTGCAGCCGCGAGCATTCTCGACAAGGGGTGGGGCGGGTGGTACGACGCCACAAGCGTTTTGGGGAAAATCATGCGACGGCGACTGGAAGTTTTCATTCCAATCGTGCTGCTCTCGATCCTGGTGCAATTGATGGCACCGATCGCGGCGTTTCGCGTCGTCGCCAATGCCGTGTCCGACCCGCTCTATATGGCGTCAATCTGTTCCGGAATGACATCTCAGGACGCTTCGCAGAGTTCTCCCGCCACGACGCAGCATGATGCCGCCAAATGCTGTGCGTTTTGCGGCGTCGGCCATGGCGGCACGGTCGCCGTCGATCCGCCGCCGCTCGTCTTTGTCACGCTGCAGCGTCAGCACCAGCTTGTCTCGTGGCTGCAAGCCGCCGAGCCGATGCCGGCCGTTCGCGCCGGCTCGAATACGCAGGCGCGCGCCCCTCCGACCATTTCCTGACCTGGACCTCGCAACCGGTACGGCTCGTTTCGTACCGGTGAAATGCCATTGAGCAGGCCGGCCTTTAGCGCCGGCGTCAGGACAATTCCATGTTTCGTTATCATGCCGTCGGTGGCGTGAGCGTCGTTGCAATTCAGCTGGCGCTGTTGGCGTTGTCCGAAACGGCCCGCGCGCAAAGCGGTGAACCAAAGATGTTGCCGCCCGTCACCGTCACCGCGCCGCCGGCAAGGCGCGCCACCCGCAAGCCCGCCGATCAGGCTGCCGCCGTGCGACGGCCGACGCCGCCGGCCGCCGCGCCGGAACGCCAACTCCCGGTCGTGGTCGTCAACACCGAAGGCGCCGGCTCTAATGCGTCGCTCGCGACGCCGCCCGCGGTGGCGCGATTCCAGCTTCCGCAAAGATCCTTCAGCGTCACCTCAAGGCAGGTCGACGAGACCATCAACCTCAAGGACCCCGAAGACGCCGTCAAATACATGCCGAGCCTGTTCGTGCGCAAACGCAACGACGGTGACAATCAGGCCGTGCTGGCGACGCGAAGCTGGGGCCTCAATTCGAGCGCGCGCACGCTGATCTATTACGACGACCTCCTGATTTCGGCGCTGATCGGCAACAACAATTCCGGCGCCTCGCCGAAATGGAATCTGATCTCGCCGGAAGCGATCGGCCGGATCGATTTCCTCAACGGGCCGTTCTCGGCCGCCTATCCCGGCAATTCGATCGGCGGCGTGCTGCTGATCAGCTCGAAAATGCCGGACAAGCCGTTCGCCGTCGCCAAACAGACGGTGTCGGTGATGCCGTGGAATCAATACGGCACCAAGGACACCTATGTAACCAGCCAGACCAGCGCCGCCGCCGGCGACCGCAACGGCGCGTTGTCATGGCTTGTCAGTGCCAATTATCTCGACAGCTATCAGCAGCCGCTGACCTACACGACCAATGGCACGATCCCTGCCGGAACCACCGGAGCCTTTCCGGCGCTTAACAAGCAGGGCGTACCGGCGAATGTGGTCGGCACCGGCGCGCTGGCGCATTCGCAACAGACCTCAGGCAATGTGCGGCTCGCCTATGACGTCACCCCGCTGGTGCAGGCGACGTATTCGTTCGGCATCTGGAACAACGTTCAGACCTCAAATCCGCAGACCTATCTGACATCGACTGCAACAGGTGCGCCGACCTTTGCGGGCATCGCGGGATTTGCCGGCAACAAGTACATTTGGGACCAGACCCATCTCAGCAATGCCGTCGCGCTGAAGAGCGATACCAGGGGTGTGTTCGACTTCGATCTGTCGGCGTCGAGCTATAATTATTTGCAGGACATCCTGTTCAATCCGTTCATCGTGACGCCGGCGGGCACAGGCTATTCGCTGAACGGCAAGATCACGCGCAACGACGGCACCAATTGGCAGAACGCCGACGCCAAGGGCATCTGGCGTCCGTTCGGCGTCGATGGTCCGCAGGAAATCAGTTTTGGCATTCACGGCGATCGTTATCGGCTGGAAAACCCGGTGTTCCTGTCGTCATCTTGGGACGCCATGTCATCCACCGGGACAGGCCAGCTGTTCACGCAAGGGGTAGGCGAAACGCGCACCGGTGCGCTGTGGGTGCAAGATGCCTGGAAGATCACCCCGAGTCTGAAGCTCACCCTCGGCGGGCGCCTGGAAAGCTGGCGTGCGCTGGATGGTTTCAATCTCAATTCCACGACCGCAGCCGGCACCGGTACGCCGACCGCGCCGATTCCCACGCTGACCCTGACACCGAAGAATCAGCCGGGGCTCAGTTCGACAAATTTCTCGCCAAAGGTCTCGCTGTCGTTCGATCCGAACAAGGATTGGAATATCACGGCGAACTTCGGTGAGGCCTATCGCTATCCGACCGTTACCGAGCTTTATCAAAATATCTCCGTCGGCGGTGTCGCGACCTTTGCCAATCCGAATCTCGCGCCCGAGCAGGATTTCACCGGCGAATTGAACATCGAGCGTAAATGGAGCGACGGCCGGGTCAGGCTGACCTTGTTCAAGGAAAGAACCAACAACGCGATCATCTCGCAGACCAATCTCGTGACCAGCAACGGCGCGCAGACTCCTACGACCGTGATCAGCAATGTCGACGCCATCCGGATGCAGGGCGTGGAATTCTCCGGCGAGAAGGACAACGTCCTCATCACCGGCCTGCAGTTATTCGGCAGCGTCACTTACGTCGATTCACGAATCCTGTCGGACCCGAACTGGGCCGGCACCGATCCGCTGACCCTTAAGCCGACCACCGTGGTTGGCAAACGCGTGCCCTATGTCCCGGACTGGCGCGCCAAGTTCGGCGTCACCTGGCGGCCGAACGAAGCCTGGGCCTACACGGTGGCCGCGCGATACAGCGGAAAGCAATATTCGACCCTTGATAACACCGACATCATTCCGCATGTGTACGGGGCCTTCGACAACTTCTTTGTGGTGGACATGAAGGTTCACTACAACGCGACCCAAAATTTCGCGTTCGATTTCGGGATCGATAATCTCTTCAACGACCAGTACATCCTGTTCCATCCATTCCCGGGCAGAACCTATGTTCTGGCGGCGAAGTACACGTTCTAAAGCGACGCACACGAACGAAAAGAAACCAAGGAAAATCCGATGAACGCTCTCTCACGCACTTTCACTCTTGCCGTACTCGCGGCGATCCTGTTCACCGCCCCCGCGCGCGCCGAGGAGGTCAAGGCCGGCGATCTCGTCATTACCCAGGCCTGGAGCCGCGCGACGCCGAATGGGGCGAAGATCGCCGGCGGCTACCTCACCATCGAGAACAAGGGTTCAGCGCCGGACCGGCTGGTCGGCGGCAGCGGGGAGATCGCAGGCAAAGTCGAGCTCCACGAGATGTCCATGAACAACGGCGTGATGACGATGCGTCCGCTCGACAAGGGCCTGACCATCGAGCCCGGCAAGATCGTCAAGCTGGCGCCGGGCGGATACCATTTGATGATGTTCGACCTCAAGTCGCAGCTCAAGCAGGGCGACAAGGTGCCGGTCACCCTCGAATTCGAGAAGGCCGGCAAGGTGACGCTGTCGCTCGATGTGCAGGGCGTCGGCGCCCAGGGTCCCGCGGCTGACGATCATTCCGGCCATATGGACATGAAGAAGATGCCGGATCATTCCGGCATGAAGATGTGAGGCCGAACATGCGAAATCCGGCTGTTGTCATCTTCGCTGCCATGCTCGCCGCGTCGCCGGCCTGGGCCCATATCTCGTTGGAAGGCAAGCAGGCGACGATCGGCTCGTCCTACAAGGCGGTGTTCGCCGTGCCGCATGGCTGCGCGGGCTCGGCCACGATCAAGATCCGTGTCCAGATTCCGGAAGGCGTGATCGCGGTCAAGCCGATGCCGAAGGCCGGCTGGAGCGTCGAGGCCATCAACGGCAAATACACCGGTGAATATGATTATCACGGCACAAAACTCTCCGAAGGCGTCAAGGAAGTGGTGTGGAGCGGCGGCAAGCTGCCGGACCACAATTACGATGAATTCGTCGTCAGCACCTTCCTCACCGATGGTCTGAAGCCGGATACCACGCTGTATTTCCCGGTGGTGCAGGAATGCGAGCAGGGGATCAGCCGCTGGATCGATATCCCCGCTGAGGGCGCCGCCGGCCACGGCCACGACAGCAAGTCGCCGGCGCCGGGGGTCAGGCTGATGCCGAAGCCTTAAGCATCGCGATGACGCGGTTCATCGCGCCTCTCGCGTTACTGCTGTTCGCGCTGTGCTTTGCGACCGGCGCGCTGGCGCATGCGGTGCTGATCGCCACCGAGCCGGGCGATGGCAGCGTGGTGGCGCAGGCTCCAAAGACCGTGCAACTGCGCTTCAACGAGAGCGTGACGCCGGCCGTCATCGGTTTGATCGATGCCGCGGGCAAAGCGCGCGAGGTCACGATCCGCGCGATCGATCAATCCGTCGTCGTCACGCTGCCCGCTGACCTGCCGCGCGGCACGCAAATCGTCAGCTATCGCGTGGTCTCGCAGGACGGACACCCGGTTACGGGATCGCTGGTGTTCTCCATCGGCGTCGTGACCGGCGCCGCCGTGCCGCAAGCGGACTATTTTGTTGCGGCCCTGATCTGGCTGGCGCGGATCGGGGTCTATCTCGGCCTGTTCGCAGGCGTCGGCGGCGTCTTCTTCGCCGCCTGGATCATGCCGGGCCGCGCAGGCGAGAGGGTGATCCTTGGCGCGCTTGGCATCGGCCTTGTCAGTGCGGTGGCATCGCTCGGCCTGCAGGGCATCGATCTCTTGAATCTTCCACTTCGTGCGCTGGTGACACCGGCGCCCTGGGCCAGCGCGCTCGCCACCAGCCTCGGGACATCGATGCTGATTGCGATCGCGGCGATGGGGGTGGCGCGGATCGCATGGCGCAGCCCCACCATGACGATCGCCTGGGTGCTTGCAACAGCGGCGATGGCGGGCGTCGGGCTTTCGCTGGCGGCGAGCGGGCATGCCGCGACCGCGCCGCCGCAATGGCTGACCCGGCCGTTGCTCTTCCTGCACGGCGTGGGCGTGGCCTATTGGGCCGGCGCGCTGGCGCCTCTGGCGGCGCGGGCGCGGCGGCAACCGGATTCGCTGCGGTGGGTGCTCAATCGCTTCTCGGCATTGGCGGTGCCGATCGTCGCCGTGCTGGTGCTGTCAGGCCTGGTGCTGTCCGTGATCCAGCTCGAAAGCATCCGCGCGCTGATCGACACCCGTTACGGCATCATTCTCTCGATCAAGCTCGCTTTGGTGACGGCGCTGCTCGCGCTGGCGGCGCTGAACCGGTTTTGGCTCACGCCCGCGCTGGCGAAGGATGCCCGCATCGCGGAACCATTGCTGGGATCGATTGTGCTCGAGTGCATCCTGGTCATTGCCATTCTTGCCGTCGTCGCCGGCTGGCGTTTCACGCCGCCGCCGCGCGCGCTGGTGTTGTCGGTCGAGGCGCCGCTCGCGATTCATATCCATACCGATGCTGCGATGTTCCAGGTGCTGATCTTGCCGGGCAAAGTGGGGTCGGACGATTTCGTGCTGCAATTGATGAACGGCGACGCCAGCCCGCTGCCCGCCAAGGAAGCGACGCTGACGTTGAGCCTGCCCGAGCGCGGCATCGAACCGCTGGAGCGCAATGCGACGCTAGGCGCGGACGGCTATTGGCACGTGCGCAACGCGCCGCTGCCGTTGGCTGGCCGCTGGCATATGCGGGTCGATGCGTTGGTCACCGATTTCCAGAAGGTCACGCTGGAGGACGATTTCGACGTGCGCTGATCCGGTGACGGTTGCGGATACTCCTTGCCGTCATCGTCCGACGTCGGGTCTCGCCTTCGGCGAGCCCGGTTCACCATCAAATCGGCCGCAAATCCGCTGCTTTGGCGGCTTTTAGTACCTGTCGGCCTTGTATTTTCGTATCCGATCCGGTTTCACTGCGCTTCCTTCCACATCCGACTGATTCCCCGAGTACCGTCATGCGATTGTCGCGGTTTTTTCTGCCCATCCTGAAGGAGAACCCGAAAGAGGCCGAGATCGTCTCGCATCGTCTGATGCTGCGCGCGGGCATGATGCGGCAGGAGGCGGCCGGCATCTACGCCTGGCTGCCGCTCGGTTTTCGGGTGCTGAAGAAGATCGAGCAGATCGTGCGCGAGGAGCAGGACCGCGCCGGCGCGCTGGAAGTGTTGATGCCGACGCTGCAGCTCGCCGACCTCTGGCGCGAAAGCGGCCGCTACGACGCCTATGGTCCGGAGATGCTGCGCATCACCGACCGCCACAAGCGCGAATTGCTGTACGGCCCGACCAACGAGGAAATGATCACCGAGATTTTCCGCGCCTACGTCAAATCCTACAAGAGCCTGCCGCTCAGTCTCTATCACATCCAGTGGAAATTCCGCGACGAGCAGCGTCCGCGCTTCGGCGTGATGCGCGGCCGCGAATTCTTGATGAAGGATGCCTATTCCTTCGACATCGACGAGGCGGCGGCGCGGCGCTCCTACAACAAGATGTTCGTCGCCTACTTACGCACCTTCGCGCGGCTGGGCTTGAAGGCGATCCCGATGCGCGCCGAGACCGGCCCGATCGGCGGCGATCTCAGCCACGAATTCATCGTGCTGGCGGAAACCGGCGAGTCCGGCGTGTTCTGCGACAGCGACGTGCTCGATCTGCCGATTCCGCCCGACGATGTCGATTACGAGGGCGATCTCTCGGAGATCATCAAGCAGTGGACTTCGGTTTATGCCGCGACCGAGGACGTCCATGACGCTGCGCGCTTCGAGCGCGAAGTGCCCGCCGACAAGAAGCTGAATACGCGCGGCATCGAGGTCGGCCAGATCTTCTATTTCGGCACCAAATATTCCGACAGCATGAAGGCCCTGGTCGCGGGCCCCGACGGCGTCGATGTCCCGATCCATGGCGGTTCCTACGGCATCGGCGTGTCGCGCCTGGTCGGCGCCATCATCGAGGCCTGCCATGACGATGCCGGCATCAAATGGCCGGAGGCGGTGGCGCCGTTCAAGGCGGTGATCCTGAACCTGAAGCAGGGCTCTGATGATACCGACACGGCTTGCGAGAACCTGTACCGCGAACTCTCAGCCAAAGGCGTCGATGTGCTCTACGACGACACCGACCAGCGCGCTGGCGCCAAATTCGCCGCCGCCGATCTGATCGGCATCCCCTGGCAGATTCTGGTCGGCCCGAAGGGGCTCGCCGAGGGCAAGCTGGAGGTCAAGCGGCGCAGCGACGGTTCGCGCGAGAACATGAGCCCGGCCGACGTCGTGGCAAAACTTACCTGACAAACAAGGCTCGCCGGATAAAGTTTATCCACCGCGCAGTTCCGCGTCAGTCAATCCGGCCACAATTGGCCCGAATCATGGGATTATCGACAGATGGATGAGACCATGAACGAGCCAGTCCGCACCCCGCCTTTTGCAGCCTTCGAATGGCTGCTGTCCGGACGCTATCTGCGAGCTCGTCGCCGGGAGGGCTTTATTTCAGTCATCGCCGGCTTTTCCTTCCTCGGCATCATGCTGGGCGTCGCCACGCTGATCGTCGTGATGGCGGTCATGAACGGCTTTCGCAAGGAGCTGCTGGACAAGATCCTCGGCCTCAACGGGCATCTTCTGGTGCAGCCGCTGGAATCGCCGCTGACCGACTGGAAGGATGTCGCCGATCGCATCAGCCAGGTCTCGGGCATCCGGCTCGCAGCACCGGTGGTCGACGGCCAGGGGCTCGGTTCGTCGCCCTTCAACGCGGCCGGCGTGTTCATTCGCGGCATTCGCGCCGACGATCTCAATAACCTCACCTCGATCGCGAAGAATATCAAGCAGGGCACGCTCGAGGGATTCGATGAAGGCCAGGGCGTTGCCATCGGCCGCAGGCTCGCCGACCAATTGTCGCTGCATGCCGGCGACAGCATCACGCTGGTCTCGCCCAAGGGCGCGGTGACCCCGATGGGCACCACGCCGCGCATCAAGCCCTACAAGATCACCGCCGTGTTCGAGATCGGGATGTCGGAATACGATTCGACCTTCGTGTTCATGCCGCTCGCCGAAGCGCAGGCCTATTTCAACCGCAACAACGACGTCTCGGCGATCGAGGTCTTCACCACCAATCCCGACAAGATCGACACCTTCCGCAAGACCGTGACGGAGGCCGCCGGGCGGCCGGTGTTTCTGGTCGACTGGCGGCAGCGCAACTCGACCTTCTTCAATGCGCTGCAGGTCGAGCGCAACGTGATGTTCCTGATTCTCACGATGATCGTGCTGGTCGCGGCGCTCAACATCGTCTCGGGCCTGATCATGCTGGTAAAGGACAAGGGCCAGGACATCGCGATCCTGCGCACCATGGGCGCCTCGCAAGGCTCGATCATGCGGGTGTTCCTGATCACGGGGGCTGCGATCGGCGTGGTCGGCACGCTGACCGGATTTTTCGTCGGCATGCTGATCTGCCTGAACATCGAATCGATCCGCCAGTTCCTGTCCTGGCTCACCAACACCGAACTGTTCTCGCCGGAGCTGTATTTCCTGTCGCGACTGCCGGCCGAGGTCGATTTCGGCGAGACCACCGCCGTCGTCATCATGGCGCTGACATTGTCCTTCCTCGCCACGCTCTACCCGTCCTGGCGTGCCGCGCGCCTCGATCCCGTCGATGCGCTCCGGTACGAGTGAGGACGCAATGGGGCAGGGGGCAGAAGATGTACCGGTTGTCTATCTCCACGAGATCAAACGCCAGTACACGCAAGGGGCGGCGACGCTGACCATTCTCAACGGCGCAAAACTCGCGCTGTGGGCGGGGCAGTCAGTGGCGCTGGTGGCGCCTTCGGGTTCG
>Ga0137415_10003728_pt1 | contig 15146 bp, 18 predicted proteins | sample CZODoug3_1_1_16f_FD_183082 | JGI IMG/M metagenome (GOLD analysis project Ga0137415, IMG submission 183082) | Vadose zone soil fungal communities from Angelo Coast Range Reserve, California, USA - CZODoug3_1_1_16fungal (Hybrid Assembly) | ecosystem: Environmental > Terrestrial > Soil > Vadose... | reverse complement strand
CTGTCGGCACGCGGCAGTCATTCGTTGAGCGAGGGGACGAATTGGGACGTGAACCTGAAACTCGGCATCACACGGCATGTACAGGTGGCGCTGTTCGGGCCGCTGTACTCACGCCGAGGCAGCGGCGGCGGAGTGGGGGACCTCGGGGTGGCCCTGAAGCTGCGGACCGACCCGTCACCGCGCGTTGCGCTAGCGGTCGTATCGACGGTGACCGGTCCCACGGCCAGCGCGGCACGCAGCCTCGGTGCCGGACGGGTGCTCGGTGGGCTCGTCGGGGTCCTCAGCGCCGACGTACTGGGCGCCATCCACGTGGACGTCAACGCCGGACCGCAGGGCATCGGCGCCGGCGCGCCGCAATGGTTCACGTCGTTGAGCGCCGCGCGGGCATTCAGGAGCGTGGGAGTCACGGTGGAGCTGTTCGATTTCACGCACGGCGGCGCGGGCCCGCGGCTCGCGGGTGTGCTAGGCGCGGTGACGGTGCGGCTGGCCCCGTGGGCGGTGGCGGACGTCGGCGGGGTCGCGGGCACAGCGCGCGAAACGCCGGATCAGCTCTTCATCGGAATGACCACCAACCTGGGACGCGTGTTTTGATCCTGAATGCCACCGACTAGTGCACGCCCTTGATCACCAGGGCACCACTCTGCTGTCCCACCCCAGGTCCCTGCCCAAGTACTAGTAGCGCGCGGCTTCCCGCCCTACCGCCGCCTCTCTCTCCCGGCCATATTCCGCCGTTTCGGCACACTGCTCGCGGAGCTTTTCCCCATGAAGACTCAGGGTACCGATACAGACGTCGTCTTTCTGTCGGGGGTGCGCACCGGGTTCGGGACCTTCGGCGGCTCGCTGAAAGACCTTTCGGCCATCGACCTCGGCGCCGTCGCGGCACAGCACGCGCTCGAGCGCTCCGGCGTACCCGCCGCCGACATCGGCCACACCGTGTTCGGCAACGCCCTCCAGACGTCGGCCGACGCGATCTACTGCGCCCGCCACGTCGGCCTCAAAGCGGGGCTGCCGATCGAGGTCCCCGCCGTCACCGTGAACCGGTTGTGCGGCTCGGGCTTCGAGGCGATCACCCAGGGCGCCCAGCTCATTCTGCTCGGCGAGGCCAACGCGGTTCTCGCCGGCGGCTGCGAGTCCATGAGCCAGGCGCCGCACGTGGTGCGCGGCGCCCGCTGGGGACTGCGACTCGGGCCCGCCGCTCCGCTCGAGGACCTGCTGTGGGAGGCGCTCAAGGACCCGCAGTGCGGCTTGTCGATGGCGGAGACCGCCGAGAACCTCGCGGAGCAGTACAAGCTCACCCGCAAGGAAGTGGACGAGGTCGCGCTCGCGTCGCAGCAGCGGGCTAAGCAGGCCTGGGACGCCTGCGTCTTCCAGGACGAGGTGGTCCCGGTGCCGGTGAAGAAGAAGGGACAAACCACCCAGTTCCGGGCCGACGAGCACATGCGGCCGGAGACGACGCTCGAGGTGCTGCTCGGGCTCAAGCCGTATTTCAAGAAGGACGGCCTGGTGACCGCCGGGAACGCGTCGGGGATCTGTGACGGCGCGGCGGCCACGGTGATCGCGAACGAGTCGTACGCCAGAGCGCAGGGCCGCAAGCCCTTGGGCCGACTCGTGGCGTGGGCCGTCGTCGGCGTCGAGCCCAAGTACATGGGCATCGGCCCGGCTCCGGCGGCGCGGAAAGCGCTGGCCAAGGCGCACATGAAACTCGAGCAGATGGACCTCGTCGAGGTGAACGAGGCGTTCGCTCCCCAATACCTCGCGGTGGAGAAGGAGCTCGGGCTCGACCGCGGCAAGACCAACGTGCACGGCGGCGCGATCGCCATCGGCCACCCGCTCGCGGCGACCGGCACCCGCATCACCGTTCACCTGTTGCACGCGCTGCGGCAGCGGAAGCAGCGGTTCGGCCTCGGCTCGGCGTGCATCGGCGGCGGCCAAGGTGCGGCGGTCATCGTGGAAGCCTTCACCGCCTAGGGGGTCCCATGGAAAACTTCCTCCTGCCGATCCTCCTCGGCGTCGGGTTCTACCTCTTTTCGGGGCTGCGCGTGCTGCGCGAGTACGAGCGCGCGGTCTACTTCTTCCTGGGGCGCTCCTGGGGAGCCAAGGGACCCGGGCTCATCTACCTGCCCCCGCTGTTCGCCCGCATGCAGAAGGTCTCGCTGCGCGTGGTCGCCCTGGACATCCCGCCCCAGGACGTGATCACACGCGACAACATCTCGATCAAGGTGAACGCCGTCCTCTACATGCTGGTGAGGGATCCGGTGAAAGCGGTGATCGGGGTCGAGAATTACCTGTACGCCACCAGCCAGCTCGCGCAGACGACGCTGCGCTCGGTGCTGGGTGAGACCGAGATGGACGAGCTGCTGATGAATCGCGAGAAGATCAACGCGATCCTGAAGAACATCATCGACGCGCGCACCGAGAGTTGGGGGATCGAGGTGTCGGCGGTGGAGGTGAAGGACGTCGACCTGCCGCCCGAAATGAAGCGCGCCATGGCGCGGCAGGCCGAGGCGGAGCGCGAGCGGCGCGCCAAAGTGATCAACGCCGAGGGCGAGCTCCAGGCCTCCGACAAGCTGGCCCAGGCCGCCCGCATCATCGGCTCCGAGCCCGCGGCCATCCAGCTGCGCTACCTGCAGACAGTGCAAGAGATCGCCTCCGAGAAGAACTCGACCACGATCTTCCCGATTCCCATCGACCTGTTCAAGGGGCTGCTCGATGCGATCAAGGGCGGCCGCGCGCCAGCCCTGCCCGCGAAGGCCTCCGGCGAATCGGTGCCCGCACCCCAGGTGCCCAGCAAGGACCGGGTCCAAGCGTAACGATGCCCGGCGAGCTGATCAGCCGCGAAGCGCTCGACCGCATCCTGCAGCGCGCCGCCGAGCTGCAAGCCGGCGAGCACGACGTCGGCGAGGGACTCACCGAGGGGGAGCTGCTCGCCCTCGGTAAGGACGTCGGGATCCCGGCGCGCTACCTGCGCCAGGCGCTGTTGGAGGAGCGCACCCGCACCGTCGCCGCGGCGCCCGTGGGCCTACTGGCCTGGCTCGCCGGGCCGGCGCAGCTCGCGGGGGCCCGGGTCGTGCCGGGCGACCGCGCGATCGTGGAGCGGGCCCTCACGCGCTGGATGGAGGACGAGGAGCTGCTTCAGGTGAAACGCCGTTTCCCCGACAGCACCTCCTGGGAGCCCAAGCGCGGCGCGTTCGCCTCGATCCAGCGGGCGCTCGGCGCGGGCGGCAAGAGCTACGCGCTGGCACACGCCGGCGAAGTCGCGGGGCAAGTGACCCAGCTCGAGCCCGGCTTCTGCCACGTCCAGCTCACGGCGGACAATCACCGAGCGCGCGGCGTGCGGATCCAGGTAGCGGCGCTGCTCGGCAGCCTGGGCCTCGCCGCCGCCGCCGCCGCGATCCCCCTCGGCTTCCTGATGCCGTGGGCCCTGCTGCCGCTCCCGATCCTCGCCGCCGGAGGCGTGACGCTGCTGCGCCGGCACGGGCCTGAGAACGAGAAGATTCAGGTCGCGCTCGAGCAGGTGCTCGACCGGCTGGAGCACGGAGAGATCCGCCCCGAGCACGCGCTCCCCGGCCCGCGGGCGAGCGCGTTCGTCCGGATCGCCGTCGAGCTACGAAAGACCTTTAAATAACCTTCGGTCACCCCGGGGCGTCGCCCCGGCGTCAGCCGATCCGATGGGAGAGCAATGAGCGAGGTCAAGAAGGTTGGTGTGCTGGGGTGCGGCCTGATGGGCAGCGGGATCGCCCAGGTGGCTGCGGCAGCCGGCTACGAGACCATCGTCCGCGAAGTGTCGAACGACATCATCCAGAAGGGGAAGGCCGGGATCGAGAAGTCCCTCGCCAAGCTCGTCGAGAAGGGCAAGCTGGCGTCGGACGCCCGGGACGCCACGCTGAAACGCCTGGCCTTCTCGACGACCACCGCCGACCTCAAGAGCTGCGACGTGATCATCGAAGCCGTCACCGAGGACCTCGACCTGAAGAACACGTTGTGGCAGCAGCTGGACGCCCTGTGCGGCCCGGGCACGATCTTCGCCTCCAACACCTCGAGCCTCACGATCGCCGCGATGGCGGCCGCCACGAAGCGCGCCGACCGGTTCGTGGGACTGCACTTCTTCAATCCCGTGCCCCTGATGCCGCTCGTCGAAGTTGTCCGGACGGTCACCACGACGGAGCAGACGTTCCAGCGGGCCTACGCCTTTGCGACGTCCCTGGGGAAGGAGGCCGTCGCCGCCAAGGACACCTCCGGGTTCATCGTGAACCGGCTGCTGGTGCCCTACCTGCTGGACGCCATCCGCGCGGTGGAGCAAGGTGTCGGCTCGGTGCCCGACATCGACAAGGCGATGCAGCTGGGGTGCGGCTATCCCATGGGGCCGCTTACGCTGCTCGATTTCGTCGGGCTCGACACGACCTACCGAATCGCCGAGATCATGTTCGCCGAGTACCGCGATGCGAAGTACGCCCCGCCGCCGCTGCTCAAACGGATGGTGCTGGCCGGCATGTACGGAAAAAAGAGCGGCAAGGGGTTCTACGATCACACGGTGAATCCGCCGACCGTCTCGAGTCTCGGGTTGTAACACCTTCCACGCATTCGGGAGACCTGATGCACATCTTCGGCTACGACATGCCCCGCCTCCACGCCGCGCTGAACGACCTGCCGGCCGCCCTGCTCGTCGTCGCCGTCCTGTTCGAGCTCGGCGCCTGGGGATTGAAGCGGGAGTCGCTCAAGTGGGCGGCGTTGTGGACGCTGTGGGCCGGGGTGATCGGCGGCTGGGCGGCCGTGATCGCGGGCGAGCTGGCGGAGGACGCGATCGCGAACGACCACGGCGAAGCGGTCCACGAGCTGATGGAGACCCACGAAACGCTGGCGCTTCTCACGATGGGCGTCTTCACGCTCGTGTTGGGCTGGAAGCTGTGGCGGCGCTTTCGGGTGTCCCCGGCCGAAGAATGGGTGCTGCGGATCCTGTCAATCGCGGGACTGGTGCTGGTCATTACGACCGGTGTGTATGGTGGGAAGATGATGTTCGAGCACGCCGCCGGTATCCCGATGAAGACGCTACAGGCCGAGATGCAGGACCGGGCAAGAGGCCATCACCACGAGGAGGGCGAGGCCGAAGAGCGCGAACACCCAAGCGCCGGGGCGGATACGGCGCACCACGATGCTCCCGGGACGCCACCGCATTCACACTGAAGTGCGTCGGACCGTCGGACGGTCGGACGGTCGGACGGACAAGCGCGGACGGAAGGGTGGTCTGTCCGTCAGTCCGGCCGTCCGACTGTCCATCGCTCTCCTGGCAAGCGCCTGCACCCCGGTCACCACTCGACCGGCGTTCGCGCCGTTCCCCGAAGCGCCGGCGGTGGTGCTGGACGCGCCTCCGTTGCGCGTTTTCGGGGAGGTGCAGTCGTGGTTGACGGACGCGGGACTGCGTCTGGACCGAGCCAGTGTGGAGGACCGCTTCGTCGAGACGGCGTGGTACGATACCCGCGCCAAGCGCTCCGAGAGCGGACGTGGCGAGGGGCTGGACCCGCGCAGCACCGTCAAGATCCGCTGCTGGATCGATCCCGACGCGCCCGGGAAATCGAAGCTGACCGTGGAGGCCGTGGTGCGGCCGCTGCTGGATCCGTCACGCACGGAGCGGGACCTGGAGGTGATCGCGCCGGCCGACCACGAGGGACGGAAGCTGGTGGACCGGCTGGTCGAGGCGGTGAAGAAGAAGCTCGGGACGACCTAGGCTCCGACGAGGCCCTTCACCCAGCTGTCCATCGTCTCGAGATCGAGCACCGCGTCTCGGCAGGGACCGTTGGGCAGCTGCATGGTGAGGCCGAGCACGGGGAGCTTGCCCGCCACGTCGCGCAGACCCGTCAGCATGTCCCGCTCGCACGCCACCGCCACCACGGCCCGCGGCCGCCGCTCGCGGATCACCCGCCGCGCCAGCTGACCGCGCGTCGCGACGAACACGGGGACCTCGTAGCGCCCCGCGATCGCCAGCACGCCGTCCAGCGCGCCCTTCGAGAGGCAGCGCGGGATCAGGACCAGCAGCTCGCCCTTGCCGACCGTCCGGCCCCGGCGCACCGCCAACGTGTTGTAGACGTCGATGGCGGCGTGCTCCACCCAGTCGCGCCGGCCCACCCAGCGGGCCACGCGGGAGGTGACGTTCATGAGGCGCAGGTACGGGCCGCGCTCGAGCAGGGCCTCCGGAAGCAGCGACACGCGGCCGTAAAACGCGGCGAGCAGGATCGCGAACCAGAGCACGGCCACCCCCCACGCCCCGGCGAGGATCCATGCGAGAGCGGCGGGGAGCGGCGGCCAGAGCGCGCCGAGTCGCGGCGCGAGCAGATAGAGGACCCCGGCGGCGGCCCCGCCGACCACCAGCAACGTGAGTGCGGCAAACACGAAGAACAACCACGGCGGAGACGAGTAGTCGCCGTTGTTGGGAAGCGGCTTGCCGTCCCATTCGTCCCACTCATGACCGAGGCGGCGATCGGTCTCGATGTGGATGAGCTGGGGACGCTGAGGCGGAGCGGCAGTGGCCATGGGGACTTGGAAGCTTCACGCGGCGCTCCGATCGTGTCAAGTTAGCTGCGTGTCCGCCACACCATCGTTGCTGACCGACGGTCGCAGCCGCGCCGCGTACGCCGAAGGCGCCGGGATCTACCGCATCGTCCCGGCGGCGGTCGCGATCCCGACGACGGTCGCGGACGTGCAACGCGTCGTGCGCTGGGCCGCCGCCACGGGGACACCGCTCGTCACGCGCGGCAACGGCAGCGGCATGCCCGGCGGGAATGTGGGCCACGGCGTGATCGTGGACCTGAGCCAGGGGTTCGACGACCTCGTCGTGGACGGCGACCGGCGCACCGCTCGGGCCGGCGCCGCGGTCACCTGGGCGCGGTTGTCCGAGGCGGCACACGGCTTCGGCCTGCGGCTGCCGCCGGATCCGTCGTCCGGGGCGTTTGCGAGCTGCGGCGGCATGGTCGCCACCAACGCCGCGGGCCCGCGCTCGCTCCGCTACGGCAGTATGCGGCGCTGGGTGGAGGCGGTGGAGATCGTGGGGGCTGACGGGGAGGCCCGAATCGTCTGCAGAGGCGGCGGCGGCGGCGGCGGCCCCTGGCACCCGACACCTGACACCCGGAACCTCGTGCAGGAGCGCTTTCCCAAAACCCGGAAAAACTCGAGCGGCTACGCCCTCGATGCGTTCACGGAATCGGGCGACGAGCTGGACTTGCTGATCGGCTCCGAGGGCACGCTGGCCATCGTCACCGCGGTGCAGTGGCGGCTCGATCCCGTTCCCCCCAGCGTGGCGGGCGCCGCGCTCGGCTTCCGCGACCTCGCCGCCCTCGGGGAGGCCGTGCCGCTCCTGGTCGCGCTCGACCCGTCGGCCGTGGAGCTGTTCGACCGCACCCTGCTCGCTCGCGTCGAGCCCGCCGTTCCCGGTGGCCTCGCCTGTCTGCTCCTGGTCGAGTTCGAGCGGGAGAGCGCCCAGGCCGCCCGCGGAGCCGTCGGGGACGCGGTGCGCGGCCTCAGACACCTGACGGCCCACGTGGACACGGCCGTGGACCGCGCCGGCCTGGCGCAGCTGTGGGCCGTGCGCCGGCTGGCCAGCCCCGCCCTGGCCCGCCTCCCCGAGACGCAGCGATCCCTGCAGGTGGTGGAGGACGGTTGCGTGCCGTTGGCGCGCCTGGCCGACTACGTCGCGGGTCTCTCGGCCGCGGCCCGGCGGCGCGGCGTGCCCGTCGCCATTTTCGGCCACGCGGGCGACGGGCACGTGCACGCCAACGCGCTTCCCGACACGACGCGCGCCGGGTGGCGTGAGGCCGTGGCGGGGCTGCTGGAGGACGTGACCGACCTCCTGGTGCGGCTCGGCGGAACGCCGAGCGGGGAGCATGGTGACGGGCGGCTGCGCGCCGGGCTGCTGGAGCGGTTCTACGGCCCGGCGGTGCTCGCGCGGTTCCGCGACGTGAAGCGCGCGTACGACCCGCGCGGCGTTTTCAATCCCGGTGTTATACTTCCCGCGGCCGATTGGGCGCCGCTCGCCGAGCTGAAGGTGGGCCCGGACGCCGCGGCCATTCCCGACGACATCGCCGCCCGCTTGCGGGACACCGAGCGAAACGCCGCCTGGGGCGTCCTGAAGCTCGACCTGGCGAGAGCCGACACCCCAAACCCGGCACCCGACACCTGATGGAAGTCTTCCGCGAGCCCCGCGTCACCCTCATCGCCCGGCCCCAGTTTCTCGAGCCCGCCCACCTGCCGGTCCAGTGGCTCGGCGAAGCCACCGACGGCGAGCGGCTCGCGGAGTACGCCGGCCGGCTGTGCTACATGAGCCAGCACAACCCGATCCGCCGCACGACGGCCGACTACCTGGAGAACATCAAGAAGCAGGGCCACGGCTCCGTGCTGGAGCACTCGGTCTATGTGCTGCTGATCGAGGGGATCTCGCGCTCCTGCTCGCACGAGCTGGTGCGGCACCGCGCGGGGTTCGGCTACTCCCAGATCTCGCAGCGCTACGTGGACGAGTCGCACGCGGCCTTCGTCGTGCCGCCCGCGATGCTCGGCGACCCCGCGCTCGAGTCCGAGTGGGAGCGCGAGGTCGCCGTGGCGCAGGCCGCCTACGTGCGGGCGGTGGAGGGCTTGATGGAGCGCTACGCCTGGGTCCCCGACAAGGTCCAGCGGCGCAAGCTGGCGCGCGAGGCGGCGCGCAGCGTCCTGCCGAACGCGACCGAAGTCAAGATCATCGTCTCCGGCAACGCGCGCGCCTGGCGCACGATGCTCGAGCTGCGGTGCGGTGAGGGCGCGGAGCTCGAGATCCGACGCATGGCCGTCGCCGCGCTGCGCGTGCTCCAGGGCGCGGCGTCCGCGCTGTTCTCCGACTTCGAGGTCTACGTCGCCGACGACAGACTGGAAGCCGCGCGCGTGACGTATCACAAGGTGTAGCGTAATCCGCTTTCCACTATCCGTTGTCCGTTTTCCGTTTTCCGTTTTCCGTTAGGCGTTCTCCGTCGTCGAGTGTTTTTTCGGACGACGGACAACGCAAAACGGAAAACGGTTTTCCCTATTGCGCATTCATCCGGTACGCCATATTCTGATATCGGACAACGTGTTGACGCTGCACGGACCGCCACGCAGAGCGGCCTTTTTTGTAGGAGGTCACCCGAGACACGATGCGCATCGGTCTCGCCTACAACGAGAAACCGGATCCCGACAGCTCGCTCGACGATCCTGCGAGTACCAGCGACGCGTTCGTCGAGTGGGACGACCGCTCCACCATCGACGCCGTGGAGCAGGCGCTCGGTCTCTTCGGCAGCGTCATCCGACTCGAAGCCGATCCGCTGTTTCCGCAAAAGCTCGCGCTCGCCCGGCCGCAGCTGCTGTTCAACATAGCCGAAGGACTGCACGGCCCGAATCGCGAAGCGCACGTTCCCGCGATCTGCGAGTACCTGAACGTCCCCTACACCGCGAGTGACCCGCTGACCCTGTCGCTCACGCTGCACAAGGCGCGCGCCAAGGAGATCCTGGCGTGTCGCGGCGTGCCCACGGCGCGCTTCAGCTTGGTGAGCGAGCTGAGCGAGCTCGCGCGAGTGCGGCTGCGCTACCCGCTGTTCGTCAAGCCGGTGGCCGAGGGGTCGGGGAAAGGCGTATTCGCCAGCAACATCTGCCACACCCGGGCGGAGCTGCGCGAACGCGTGGCGTTCCTGTTGGCGAGCTACCAGCAGCCGGTGCTGGTCGAGGCCTATCTGCCTGGCCCCGAGTTCACCGTCGCGATCCTCGGCAATGGCCCGGACGCCTATTGCCTGCCGCTGGTCGCCTTGGACTTCCGGGCGTTGCCGCCCGGGGCGGCGCCCGTGTACGGCTACGAGGCGAAGTGGATCTGGGACACGCCCGAGCACCAACTCGACATCTTCGAGTGCCCGGCGCGGGTCCCCGAGGGCCTCTCCCGGGAGATCGAGCGCGTCGCCCTCGAGGCCTACCACGCCCTCGGCTGCCGCGATTGGTGCCGCGTGGACGTGCGCGTCGACGACGCCGGCGTCCCCAACGTGGTGGAGCTGAACCCGCTCCCCGGGATCATCCCCGACCCGAGAATGAACTCCTGCTTCCCGAAGGCGGCGCGCGCGGCCGGTCTCTCCTACGACGAGCTGATCCAGGAGGTCGTGCGGATCGCGTGGCGGCGGATCACGGGCCGGCCCCTGCCGGTGCCGGCGGAGGCGACGGCGTGAGGGTCGTCGTTCTGTACGACCCGGGCGCCGATGACTGGACCGCCGCAGATATCGCCGGAGTGATGCAGGCGGTGGACGACCTCGGCGACATCTTCGGCGCCATGGGCCACCGCGTCCAGAAGGTCCCCGTGAAGCACGACATGCGGTGGTTCCAGGTCTGCCGCCGCGCCGATCTGGTCTTCAACCTCTGCGAGGGGGTCCACGGCGTCTCGCAGTGGGAGGAGCACGTGGTGGGGACGCTCGAGTTCGCCGGCATCCCCCACACCGGCTCCGGGCTCTGGACCGTGGCGGCGTGCCGGCGCAAGGCGATCGCCAACGCGATGCTCGAGAAGGCCGGCCTACCGATCCCGCCCTGGATCCTCGCCCATGGCAAGACCGCCGACGACTTCCCGCTGCCCGCCATCGTCAAGCCGGCGGCCGAGGACGCCAGCGCGGGCCTGGACCGGCACTCCGTCGTGGCCGACCGCAAGATGCTGCGCGCGCGCATCGCCGCGATGACCGAGCAGTTCGACGAGGTGCTGGTGCAGCAATATGTCCCGGGGCGCGAGTTCAACGTCGGCTTCGTGGGGAGCCGCACGCTGCCGATCGCCGAAATCGACTTCACCGCGATGCCCGAGGGGGCCTGGCCGATCCTCACCTATGCCGCCAAATGGGACGTCGGCTCGGCCGAGGACCTCGGGAGCCGCCCGGTCTGCCCCGCGCAGCTCTCCGAGCGTCTCGCCGTCCGCCTCACGCGCATCGCCGAGGCGGCGTGGCGAGTGATGCAAGGGAAGGGCTACGGGCGCGTCGACCTGCGGGTGGACGACACGGGACGCCCGTGGGTGCTCGAGGTCAACCCGAACCCGGACCTCACGGACGAGGCCGGGCTGTCACGCATGGCGAAGGCGGCAGGGTGGGAGTACCCGGAGCTGGTGCGACGGATCGCCGAAGTGGCGCTCCGGGACGCCCAAGGAGCCAGGGCTGCGCGTGAGCTGCTCGCTCCGCCCCGTCGCTCGCGCTCAGCGCGCGCGGTTTGAGGAGCTGACGCGAGCCACCGGCGTGTTTCGGCCGGCCGAAACCGCGATCGCGGTGGAGGTCCTGGACGAAGCCCTGGCTGGGGACGAGGACTACCGCATCGTCGGGGCCTACGAACGGGGCGCCGACACGCTGGTCGGGTTCGTCTGCTGGGGCCCGACGCCCGCGACCGCGGGGACTTGGGACCTGTACTGGATCGCCGTCGACCCGGCCTGGCAAGGCAAGGGCATCGGCAGCGACCTGCTCGAGGAAGTGGAGCGGCGGCTCGCGGCGGAGGGCGGCCGGCTGCTGGTGGCGGAGACCTCGTCCCGCGCCGAGTACGCCCCCACGTGGGGCTTCTACGAGCGGCGCGGCTTCCGGCGGGCGGCGGTGGTGCCGGAGTACTACGCGCCCGGTGACGACCTGGTGCTCTATCTCAAGGATCTGAGGCATGGAGTCCTGGCAACACCTGCTTCGTAAGCGGAGCATCGCGTCACTCGACGCGCTGGCGGCCAAGTTCGGGCCGGAGCACGTGCCGGAGATCGAGCGGCTGCGGCAGGCCGCCGAGAACTTCGAGTTCCGGATCTCTCCGGCGATGGTCGACCTGATCGAATCCCCCGAGGATCCGATCTGGCGGCAATACGTGCCGACGGTCCAGGAGCTCGAGGTCCACGACGGGCTCGTGGACTCCCTGGCCGAGGACGCCAACTCGCCGGTCCCCAACATCACGCACCGCTACCCCGACCGCGCGCTGTTCCTGATTTCCCCCGTGTGCGCCTCCTACTGCCGCTTCTGCACCCGGCGACGCAAGGTGGGGGATCCCGAGAAGATCCCGCTGTCGCAGCTCGAGTCGGCGTTCCGCTACCTCGAGGAGCACACCGAGATCCGCGACGTGATCATGTCGGGCGGCGACCCGCTGCTGCTCTCCGACCGCCGGATCGACGAGATCTGCAAGCGGCTGCGGTCGATCAAGCACCTCGAGATCCTCCGCATCGGCAGCCGCATCCCGTGTCACCTGCCGGAGCGCATCACGCCGGAGCTGTGCGGGATCCTGAAGAGCTACCATCCCCTGTACATCAACACGCACTTCAACCACCCGCGCGAGCTGACGCCCGCCGCGGTGAGCGCGCTCGGCCGCCTGGCCGACGCGGGAATTCCGCTGGGCTGCCAGACCGTGCTGCTCAAGGGCGTGAACGACGACGTGGAGGTCATGAAGGAGCTGATGCAGAAGCTGCTCGCCGCCCGGGTGCGGCCTTACTACATCTATATGTGCGACCAGGTGGCGGGGGCGGAGCATTTCCGCACCACCATCGAGAAGGGGCTGGAGATCATCCAGGGGCTGCGGGGCTGGACCAGCGGGCTCGCGGTGCCGCACTTCGTGATCGACGCTCCGGGCGGCGGCGGCAAGATTCCGCTGCTGCCGGAGTACGTCGTCAAGCTGACCGACCGCGAGATCGTGTTGCGCAACTATGCCGGGAAGATCTACCGCTACAAACAGCCCAAGACCAAGAAGGCGAAGGCCCCCGAGCTGGAGTCGGTGCTGGTCGGATAACGCTGAGACAGTCAGACCGAGGGGGCGCGGTTGCCACGCCCCCTCTCCGTTTCAGGCCACGCCCGGCTTCTTGAACTGCGTGTACCCGTACCCCGCCGTCAGGAAAACGTAGATCGCGACGCTGAGCCAACCCAGCGAATTCACGACGCCTGCCAGCTGACCCAGGACCATGCACACCAGCCCCACCGCCGACCCCACGAAGTACGCGAGCACGATGACACGCAACGTCGCGGCGTCCGCTAGCCGGCGGGCGCCCCACGCTAGGAGTCCGATCTGCACGAGGGCTGCGCCGAACAGGCGCGCGAGCAGAATCCCGCCCGCCGGCAGCACGACGCCGTAGGCGTTCAGCAACTGGGCCGGCGCGGCGAGGAAGCCGATCGCGAAGATGAGCGCGATCAGGGCATTGATGACCAGCACGGTGCGGAGCGGCATGGATCTCCTCCCTTCGGAGTGGGCCGGGCGCGGATGCGCTGCCCCGGGATCTTCTTAATCTGCTACTCTTCCCGCACTCTTCCAGGCGTAACTTTTCGCTCTTCGCGTCGTTGTCGAGCTGACGCATGACCTGGGACCCGCAGACGTTCGAGGAGTGCTTCCGGGACCGCTACCCGGCGCTCGTGCAGTTCCTGCATGGGCTCACCGGGGACCGAGCGGCGGGGGAAGACGTGGCGCAAGAGGCCTTCATCCGTCTCTGGTCGAGGGGCCCGACCCGACGCCCGGACGCAGACTACTGGCTCTTCCGGGTGGCACGCAATCTGGGACTCGATTGGATAAAGACAGAAGCGCGGCGCAACAAACGGGACCACCTGGCTGCCGAGACTGCGGACGGACCGGCATTCGACCCCGAGGATCAAGCGCAGGTGCGCAGGGCGGTCACCGCTTTGGCCCCGCGGGACCGTGAGGTATTGCTGCTGCGAGAATTCAGCGAGATGTCCTACGAGCAGATTGCTCGCGTAGTCGGACGGACAGTGAACGCCGTGAAACAGGATCTGTTCCGCGCACGAGAGCATCTGCGACGCGCCTGGCAAGCAAAGTGCGGAGGTCAATGATGAGCGAACTCCCGGAACTTCATCGCGCCTATCCTCGGCCGAGTGCCGCCGAACTGGACGTCGCACTTGCTCGAGTCACGAGCCGCGCCGCCGCCGGCGTGGTGCCGTGGAGGACCCTGCTCAGAGTGGCGGCGATGGCGGCCGGCCTCGCGATCGCATACGGGGCTGGGTTTGCCATGGGGCAGCACCGGACTGCTGGCGTCACTCAGCAGGGCATCCGACCTCCGGTATTGATCGCGGGGCCAAGAAGCTGAGAGGAGGCATGTTCATGAAACACTCGACAGCATGGCTGGTCGCACTCGGGCTCGCGAGCTCGTTACGTGCCCAGGGCGAGCAGCAGCGCACGTTCACCTTCCGCTCTTGGCAAATCGCGCAGGACGGCTCGAGGCACTCGGCCGGTGATATGTGCGGCGGAGGCGGTGAGGATGCAGACTTTCGGATCTGGATCAAGCCGCGAATGGCCCCAGGAAGGGCTACACCGTTCCGGATGGACGCCGACTTCGTAGTACACGTCCTGCGCGACAGCGCCCTGCTGATCGGTGATATCACGGCCGCTCGCGCCAGCACGCCGGGGCCCAGGGTCGAGCAACGTGACTCCATCATACACTCTCGATGGGATGAGGAATAGTATCGGCGGAGCATCGTGGTGCGACCGGGAGAGTCGGCATGGTTCTACCCCCTTGGAGTCCCCCAACGGGGAGAAGAGGGCGTCGCCTTCGAGATCCGAAGGGACAGCGCCCCAGACTGCACTATCCGAGCGGAGAGGATCCAGATTCGGACAGATGGCCGGCGGCCGGACTTCGAGGCGGAGGCAGCGACAAACTTTGGCGGGTTCGGCATCCAAGTGGGCAGTCGGTTGCATCGCGCCCGGGTCCGAGTTCGAGCACGCGATCCGCGAGTCGCAGCTCCACGCGACCGACGTCGACTTCGCGATCGAGATCGTGCCCCGCGACTTCCGGCTCGAGGCCGACGCGGAGCGCCTGCACCAGGTCGTCGCGAACCTCGTCGAGAACGCGGTCCGGCATTCGCCCCCCAAAGGCAGGGTCTCGGTGCGGGCGATCGCGGCACCCGACGGTGGCGCACGGCTCGAGGTCTCCGATAACGGTCCCGGTATCCCCGAGAGCGAGGTCACACGGGTCTTCGAGCGCTTCTATCGAGCCGATTCTGCCCGCTCGTCGAGTGACGGCGGCGCCGGGCTCGGACTGGCGATCGCGCGGTGGATCGTCGAGCTGCACGGCGGCGACATCCGGGTTGCCCGTAACGAGGCGCACGGATGTCGCATGATCGCAACCATTCCGGGATGAGTCGAGCTCACGACGCTTCCGACCCCCGAGCTCATCAACTGAAGGACGGTGA
>Ga0137415_10003727_pt1 | contig 15149 bp, 13 predicted proteins | sample CZODoug3_1_1_16f_FD_183082 | JGI IMG/M metagenome (GOLD analysis project Ga0137415, IMG submission 183082) | Vadose zone soil fungal communities from Angelo Coast Range Reserve, California, USA - CZODoug3_1_1_16fungal (Hybrid Assembly) | ecosystem: Environmental > Terrestrial > Soil > Vadose... | reverse complement strand
GGTGAGGAGGCCGGTACGGAAGGGAGTGGCCCTCGAGGGTGCCGGGGCGCGTGTTGGTCGCCTGCAGGGCGGTATAGGCGAGCTGGACGGTGAGTCGGTACGGCAGCGCCGCCACCGCCTGCAGCTCGAATCCGCTGATCCGGGCCGATCCGACGTTGAACGGTTTCACCGCGGCAGGCGGGAACGACTCATAGACGATGAGGTCCCGGTACCAGGAGACGAACGCGCCGGCGGAAACGGTCAGCTTCGCCGATCGGTAGGCGACCCCCACGTCGATGGACCGCCCACGCTCGGGGGCAAGATCGGTGTTCGGGGCGAGGCCGCCCTGCCGCAGGTACAGCTCGCTGAAGGTCGGGGCGCGAAACGACAGCCCGGCGCCGGCGCGCAGCTCGATCGGCGCGCTCCACGGCCGGACGGTGGTCGCGATCGCGGGGCTCAGCCCGGCGTCCTTTCCGACCACGTCGACCCGCAGCGCGGGGAAGAGCGAGACGGCGCCGAGGCGCACGTCGTCGGAGAGCGAGGCGGAGAAGACGCCGCGGCGGTGGAAGCCGGTGGCGTCTCCCGTGGCGCGATCCATACCCGCCGTCACCGAGCCGCGCACCCACTGGCGCTCGCCCAGCGGCGCCCCCATCTCGACCTCGCCTCTCGCGGCGGACGCGGACTGGAGCGACCGTGGGCAGTCGGGAGTACCGTCGGCGCAATCGCCGAACGCCGAGACGCCGCGCAGCTCGATGCGATCGACGTCCGCCCAGGCGCGCACCGAGTACGCCGCCGGCCCGGCGGCGCCGCGAAAGCGTGCGCCGAGCAGCCCGCTGTGGTCCACCTCGCGCGATCGCGGAGTCGGGCTCGCCGCCGAGCCCGGCAGGCCGCGCTCACCGATCGAGCCCTGGAAGAGGACGTCCACCCCGCTCTCGCCTGCGATCGGCCAGCCGCCGCGGAGCAAGGCCGAGCCGCGCCACGAATCGGCGTTGGCGCGGGTGAAGTCGTAATACGGAGATCCGGCGATCTCGGGCGTCAGTTGCTGGTCGTAGGGGAAATCGCCGGCGCTCCGGTCCACTTGTAACGCGACGAGCCCGCCGCCTTCGGCGCTCCACGGCACGCTCGCGCTGGTGCTTGCGCCGAAGGTCCCGAACGACCCGGCGGTCAGGCGGGCATCCGCGGCCGCCCTGTCGTTCCGTGGCCGGCGCGGTATCAGCTCCACCACTCCGCCCAGGGCCCCGGCGCCGAACTGGGCGCCGAGCACGCCGCGGCTGATCACCAACCGGTCCAACAGCGAAGCGGGAAGGGTGGCCAGATCGACCGCTCCGCCTCCGGGTCCGTGGAGCGGGATCCCGTCGAGGAGCACTAGGGACTGATCGGCACTCGCTCCCCGCAAGGAGAGGGTGGTCGCCTGGCCCGGTCCGCCCAGCGCGTGCAGCGACACTCCCGGGGAGGCGCTGAGCATCTCCGCGACCGAGCGCACTTCGCCGGCGAACTGGTCGGCCTGGATCACGGTGGACTGCGCCGCGGGGGCGCGCGCCGACCCCGGTGCTCCGGTCACCACGATCTCGACGGGCTCCGCCTCGGGCCTGGGCTCCTCTCCGCGGGCGCGCAGCGGCACCATGGCGACGACGAGCGCCGTCAGGGCGGGCGGGGCGAAGCGGATGGACCGCCGGAGGGCGGCGAAGGCACGCGGCACGGATCTCCCCTCTTTCTCGCGAAGAGGTGGATTCGCTGCTTTCGCCGCCAGGCAGGTTTCCTGGCTCCCGGGTATGCAACGAGCCCCGCTCGCTGCGCGCCGTCCCGCCTTCCCCGGGCCCTCTTGGGCCGAGTGGCTACGTGGGACTGGCTCCCCGGCTACAGTGGCGGGACCGCGCCGGTTTTCGACCGGCTTCCCTCAGAGGCCCTTTCGGGCGCCACGGCGGCGGGTGAATCTGTCGGGGCCCTCGTACGCCCGCGCTGCGCGCAGGTCAAGGCCGCGCATGTCGCATCGTGGGACCCCGTCTCGTTCTGGAACGCCGTTGCGCGGCGATGCGCAGAGGGAAAGGTCCTGGCACGGCGCGTGCTCCGGGAAAGCGCGTGCCGCAACGGGGCGGCCGGCGGGAGGAGAGCGTGGAAAACCAGGCGGGCGCGATGCCGATGGAACCGGTGGGGCCGACCGCGAGCGGCGCGTGGAAGAAGCCGTGGATCGCCTACAACGTCATCGACAAGCCGGGGCTGCGGAACCGGATCTGGAGCCGCGTGGGCATGGCGTGGCTGAACCGCGACGGGTCGATCAACGTGGTGCTCGATTCGCTGCCGCTCGGCGGTCGGATCCAGCTGCGCGAGGACGACCGCGAGCGCCGGACCGAGCCGCGCGCGCCCGGCCCGCTGGCCGTCGCCGCGCAGGACGCGCAGGAGTAGGGGAGGTGCAGCTTGCATTGCTCTTGGGGCTGCTCGCGTCTGCTCCGCAGGCGGCCGCGCAGCCCGGGCCTGCGCTGGAGGTGCGGACGGCGCGGCCGCGCGCGCACTCCGCGAAGGCACGCGTCGAGGGCGTCCTCAACGTGAACCGGGCCAGCGAGGCGGAGCTGCGGCTCCTGCCCGGCATCGGCCGGGGGCGCGCGCATGCCATCGTCGAGCGCCGCAACAAACGTCCCTTTTCCAGCCTGGAGGAGCTGGCGCGCATGAAAGGCATGAAGGGAGTGGTGCAGAAGCTCCGCGCGCACCTGGTGGTGCAGGGCGACACGACCCTGCGCCCTCTGCCGCCCTGATGGCCGCGATGCAGCCACACGGGGTCAAAAAGATTTCGCCGCGGAGCGCGCAGAGAGGCGGAGAAAAAGACTTCTTGTTCCTCCGATCGGGCGAGACACCCGATGCGTCGCCACCCAGACACCTCTGCGTCCTCCGCGCTCTCCGCGGTGAATGCTTTTTGCCTGAGTCCGGCCCGAAGAGCGGCTTGAGTGTCGCCGTCAGTGCACGGGGAGGAGGTGCGGAGCGGGGCCGGAGACGTCGATCTTGCCGAACTGCGCTTCGTACTTCGCGACGTTGTCCTCCAGCGCGAGCAAGAGCCGTTTCATGTGCTTGGGGCTGTTGATCACCCGGGCGCGCACCACCGCCTTGGGCCCCTGGGGCTGCACGTAGATGAAGTCGATCACGAATTCGGTCTCGTTGTGGTTCAGGAGGGCCATGTTGACGTAGGCGCCGTTCGCGATCGCGTCGTCGATCTGGAGCTGGATCTGCACCTGCTGCGGCGTGGGCCCATGCGGATTGTCGGCCATGCCTGCTTCTAGCACGTCCATTTGCGGCCCCGGCGCGGACGTGCTACCGCGCCCTCCCTCATGTCCGGTCCGGCGGCTCCGTTCAGCCTCGGCGAGGGCGACGACGCCTGCCTGTTGCTGCACGGGCTGACGGGCTCGCCCGCGGAAGTTCGTCCGGTCGGGGAGGCGCTGGCGCGGGCGGGGTTCCGCGCGGTGGGGCCGCTCCTTCCCGGCCACGGCACCTCGCCTCGAGATCTGGAGACGGTCACGCGCTCCGACATTCTCGATGCGGCGCAGGATGCGCTCCTGTCGCTGCAGGGCGCGCGCCGCGTGTACCTGTGCGGCCTGTCGATGGGCGCCCTGCTGGCGATCCGGCTGGCCGCGAAGGGGTTCGTGCGGCAAGGCGTGGCTCCAGTTTCCGCGCTGGCTCTGCTCGCCCCGGCCGTCGAGATGGCCGGGCTTACCTGGTTGTTCACGCAGGTGGTCGGCCGGCTGCCGGCGTTCCCCGGCGTCGTCGGGAAGGGAGCGCGCGACATCCAGGCGCTCGCGCGCGTCCCGCCGCCCGATGACCGAGTCTCGCAAGGCGCGCCGGCGCCGCGCCCCGCGGTGCCCGAGGATGGCTCGTACGGCGCGATCCCGTGGCGCTGGGGGCGCGAGCTGCGCCTGTTGTCCGAGGAAACGATGGCGGTGGCGGGACGGGTGCGGGCGCGCGCGCTCGTGTTGCACGGCGGGCTCGATCGGACCGCCTCCGTCCGCGGAGCGCGTCGCCTCGCGCGGGCGCTGACCGGCGGGGCGACCATCCAGGTCTTTCCGCGCAGCGGGCACGTGCTGCCGCTGGACGTGGACGGGCCGGCCGTGTGCGACGCGGTGGTCTCCTTCTTCCAGGAGGGGTGAGATGCCGAAGTACGTGCTCGCCATCGACCAGGGCACCACCGGGACGACCGCGCTGGTGCTCGACCAGCGGCTCGCGGTCAAGGGCAAGCGGAACGTCGAGTTCCGGCAGATCTTCCCCCGCCCCGGGTGGGTGGAGCACGACTTCGAGGACATCTGGGACTCGACGCTGAAGGCGGTCTCCGGCGCGCTGCGGGAGGCGGCGATCAAGGCGGCGCAGCTCGAGGCGATCGGCATCACCAACCAGCGCGAGACGACGCTCCTGTGGGACCGCCGCACGGGGCGGCCCATCCACAACGCGATCGTCTGGCAGGACCGCCGCACGGCCGACGTCTGCAATTCGCTCCGCGCGGCCGGCAAGGAGCCGTGGGTCCGCGAGAAGACGGGCCTGGTCCTGGACGCGTACTTCAGCGCCACCAAGGCGCGATGGATGCTCGACAACGTGAAGGGCGCGCGGGTGCGCGCGGAGCGCGGCGAGCTGGCGTTCGGCACGGTGGACGCGGCGCTCCTCTGGAAGCTGACCGGCGGCGCGGTGCACGCCACCGACGTGACGAATGCCTCGCGCACCCTGTTGATGGACCTCTCCCGCAGGCAGTGGGACGACGAGCTGTGCCAGCTCTTCGGCGTGCCGCGCGCGGTCCTGCCGGAGATCAGGCCGTCGGCGGGAATCTTCGGCACCGTGAAGGGCGTCCGCGGGCTTCCGGACGGCCTGCCCGTGGCCGGGATCGCCGGCGACCAGCAGGCCGCGCTGGTCGGCCAGGCCTGCTTCGCGGAGGGAGAAGCGAAGTGCACCTACGGCACCGGCGCCTTCCTGCTGATGAACGCCGGCAGCGCGCCGGTCACCTCGCGGCACGGGCTGCTCGGCACCGTCGCCTGGCAGGTCGGGAGCGAGGTGGCGTACGCGCTGGAGGGCAGCGCGTTCATCGCGGGCGCGGTGGTGCAATGGCTGCGGGACGGGCTCGGGCTGTTCCGCAAGTCCAACGACGTGGAGGCGCTGGCGAAGAAGGTCCCCGACTCCGGCGGCGTGGCCTTCGTCCCGGCGCTGGCCGGGCTCGGTGCGCCGCACTGGCGCCAGGACGCGCGCGGCCTGATCAGCGGGATCGATCGCGGCACCACCAAGGCGCACCTGGCGCGCGCCGCGCTGGAGGGGATCGCCTTCGAGATCTACGACCTCGCCCAGGCCATGTCGCAGGACATCGGAAAACCGATGCCCATGTTCCGCGTCGACGGCGGGGCCTCGACGAACGACCTCCTGATGCAGTTCCAGGCCGACCTCCTGCAGACTCCCATCGAGCGCCCGCGCATGGTGGAGACCACCGCCCTGGGCGCCGCGTTCCTCGCGGGTCTGGGCACGGGCGTCTGGCCCGGGATCAAGGAGCTATCCAAGGCCTGGCGCGCGGGAAAGCAGTTCCGGCCCCGCATGAAGCCCCAGGATCGGGACGAGCACCTCGCCCGCTGGCGCAAGGCCGTCGAGCGCGCCTGCCAGTAGTCGCTGCGTCCGGGGCGACACCTCGCCCGCGGATGCGCAAACGCCGGTCGCTGCGTCTTCTCGAATACAGAACCGATCTGGTTCAGCCGGTGTGCAACCACCTGGCTGGTTCAACTGGTTGAACTAGCTGGCTGGTCCGGAACGCTTTAGCGGCGACCTGGCTCCGCCGGGCGGCAGGTTCCGTCGATGCAGCGTGCCTCGACCCCGGCACAGTTCGGGGCGAATCCGCAATTCATCGGCAGGGTCGGGCAGACGATGCTCGCGTACCGGCTCAGCTCGCTCGCGAAGGCCGCGGCGTTTGCGGCGACCACGGCGCCTCGGCAGTTGTCCTGGCAGGGCAGGCTCGCATCGACCATCGCGCAATCCCCATCCACGCTGCAGGTCCTCGCGTTTCGCACGACCAGTTCCGAGATGGCTGTGAGCGCGTCCACTCTCGCCTGCACGCAGGCATCCGCGGCAGGAGCGCCGGTCTGGCCTGGAGAACCGCTCGGTGCAGCGGGCGCGTCCGTCGATGCCGATGGTGGCGCGCCGCACGCCAGCAAACCACAGACGGCGCCGAGCGCAGCGACGACACGGAACGGCGGCATCGGTCCCCGAGCTGATGCTTCGCACGGTGGTTCAGCGAAGCAAGGACCGCATTGTGGCCGTCGGTGACGGCGGGCCCCCGAGTTTGCGCTTCGCCCGGCCTCGCTAACGCGCTGCGTCCCGTCCCGGGGCGGGACGCAGCGCGTCAAAGTACGAATTCCGGAGCTCGGTAGCGGGCTAATCTCTTCGCGGCGTCCAGTGCCTCTGCACGGAGGAGCGCGCGTCCTAGCGGCAGACCGCGACCAGCTGCTTTTCTGGCGTCGTGGGCCAAGGGATCAACCGCGTGCGCCGCGCCGTGGCCACCTGCTCCTGCAGGATGTCGCCGCCGGTCGGCGCGACCCCCGGATCGACCCGATAGACCGGATCGCGCTGCGCGTCGTCGAACGAGATCCAGCGGACGCCGGCCGTTTCGTAGAGCGCGAGCAGGTCATCGAGCATGACGGCATCGAAGGCGCCCGCATGCAGGAGCAGGACGTGCCGGATGCGCCGCCCGAACAGCCGCCGCGCGAGGCTCTCGTCGAAGCCGAGGAACGTCTCCGCGCTCTGGAGGAAGCTCCTCCTCAGCTCGTCCATGGAAGCCTGATCGCCTCGCGCAAGGCATCGCGCGTAGGGCTCGTTCCAGGCGAAATCGCCGAAGTCGACGGTGACCTCGGCGATGCGGTAACCGCGCTCCGCCAGGTGGGCCCGGATGGCGTCGTGGATCTCGCCCGTGTCGCCTTGGCGGAGGAACGGGTAACGGAAGACCTTCCAGCGCTCCGGGGGACCAGGGAGCAGCTCGCGGAGAAGCGGCTCGTTGCGATCGAGATCCGCGAGATAGCCGGCTAGATCCTCCGGCGCGCTGTGCGAATAGGTATGGTTGCCCAACGGGTACCCGGCCGAGACCCACGCCTCCAGCGCCGCGCGTCCATCCGGATGCTCCGCCCCCTTCCCGTTGACGAATCCGTAGACCTGGGGCACGCCGTGCTTGCGCAGCGCCGCTACGATCTCCCGATGGATGCGCAGCCGCGACATGCCAGGGACCTCGGGACCCGACGCGGGCAGATCGTCGAAGGTGACGGCCATCTCGATCGGCGCCGGTGCCGGGGTAACGGCAGGGCCGCTGCACGCGAGCAACAACAAGGCTACCGGGACGAGCCTCATGCTTGCATCATGCGCCATTTCCGCGGCGGTCCCGATGAGGCAAACGGAGACGCGTCGAGCCGCAATGCGCGGCGAGGCGCTGCCGCATCCGGCCGATCACCCGCCCTGGACGGACGCGAGCTTGATGCGGACGATGGCCTGGACGAGCTGGCGGCTGACGGGATCGAGCTCGGTGAACTCGACGGCGATGCCGGCGGGCTTGCCTTCCGCCTTGGCCTCGAGCACGCGGACCACGCGGGCGCGTCCTTGCACGATGCGCCGGTTCCCGGCGTCGAAGCGCAGCTCGATGATCTGGCCGGGCTCGCGCAAGGGCCCCGCATGCTCGCTGCGCAGGAACATGCCGCTTTCGGAGAGATCCTCCGCGTAGACGGCGAGGAATTGCTGCACGGAGTCGAACTTCACCCCGACCAGCAGATCGATGGGCGCGCGTGGATGGCGCCGCCGCTCCTCCTCGCCGGGGGACAGGCGCGGGCTTCCCTCCGGCGGCGTTAGCCGTATCGGGCCCGCCTCGCCACTGGACGGAGCGGAATCCGCCCGGCCGACGTGCGGCAAGGGCGCTGGCCCCGCACGTCCGGCGATGGGCGGTGGCGTCGAATCGTGCACACCGTCATCCTGCCAAAGGCGCGCGCAAGCGCTCAACGTGGGAACGGGTGTGCTGAGGTCAGGGCATCAGCGCCTCCATGGCCGCGGCCACCGTCGCGGCAGGGTGCAGCTCGAGCGGCGCCTCTTGCAGCCGGCGGGCGTTGCTCTCCGGAAGCACGCAGCGCCGGAAGCCCAGCTGGGCAGCTTCCGCGAGGCGCTGTTCCACCTGGCTCACCCCCCGCACCTCGCCGGCCAGGCCCACCTCGCCCAGGACGAGGGTGTGCGCGTCGAGCGGGACGTCGCGGAAGCTGGAGAGGACGGCCGCCGCCACCGCGAGGTCGCCCGCGGGTTCGTCCAGGGAAGCTCCGCCCGCCACGTTCACGTAGATGTCCTGGTCGGAGAGGACCACGCCCTCCTTCTTCTCCAGGACCGCCGTGAGCAAGGCGACCCGGCCGCCGTCCACCCCGATGGCGGTGCGGCGAGGCGAGCCGCCGCACGCCGAGGTGGACACCAGCGCCTGCACCTCGACGAGCAGCGGGCGGCTGCCGGTCATCAGCGCGACCACCGCACTCCCGGAGGAATCCCGCGGGCGCTCGGCGAGGAAGAGCGCGCTCGGATTGCGGACCTCGGTCAACCCGCAACTCTTCATCTCGAAGACGCCGATCTCGTTGGTGGAGCCGAAGCGGTTCTTGTGCGCCCGGAGGAGGCGATAGGCGTGGCTGCGGTCGCCCTCGAAGTACAGCACGGTATCGACCGTGTGCTCGAGGACGCGAGGCCCGGCGATGCAGCCGTCCTTGGTGACATGTCCGACCAGGAGGGTGGGCGTCCCGGTGCGCTTGGCCCACTCGACCAGCCGCGCGGCGACCTCGCGCACTTGCGAGACGCTGCCCGGCACGCCGTCGAGATGGGGAGCGTGCAGGGTCTGCACCGAGTCCACGGCGAGCACCTGCGGGCGCAAGCGGTCGGCGGCCTGGAGCGCGTCGACGACCGAGGTATCGGCGCGCAGGAGCAACCCGGGGGAGAGCGCCGCGAGGCGCTCGCCGCGCAGCCGGATCTGGGCCAGCGACTCCTCTCCGCTGACGTACAGCACCGGCCGATCCGGCGCCGCGCGCGCCACCCGGTCGAGCGCGCTGAGCAGCAGCGTGCTCTTCCCGATGCCCGGATCGCCGGCGAGCAGGACCGCCGCGCCGGCGACGAAGCCGCCGCCGAGCGCACGGTCGAGCTCGCCGATGCCCGTCCGGAGCCGGGCGCCCGCCTCGAGCGGGACGCGATCGATGCCGATCGCATCCATCCCGGCAGCGGACCCGGGCGTCTCCTCGACGATCGAGGCCCACTCGCGGCACTCGGGGCACCGCCCCAGCCACCGCGCGGTGCGGTAGCCGCACCTGCCGCAGACGTGCTCCACCCGCACCGCCTTCGCCGCCCTCGCCATGCTTCAAACCCTAGCAGGGCCCTCCGACAGAGCAGGTCCTGTGGGCTCGCGCTGCGGACGCGGAGCGTGCCAAGCTGGAGGCGGAGGTGACCGGGATGCGCGCAGCGGTGATCGGCGGAGGGAGCTGGGGCACGGCGCTCGCCTCGGTGCTCGCCGCCAACGGTTGGGAAGTGGTGGTCTGGTCGCACGACCCCGAGGTGGCCGCCGCGCTCGGCGAGCGCCACGAGAACCCCAAGTACCTGCCGGGCCTGCCGCTCGCGCCCTCGGTGCGGGGAAGCTCGAACCTCGCCGAAGCTCTGGCCGGCGCGGAGCTGGTGGTCGCCGCCAGCCCCTCGCACGTGACCCGCGAGGTAATGGAGCGCGCCGCGCCGGCGCTGCCGCGCGCGACCCCCCTCGTCTGCGCAACCAAGGGCATCGAGAACGAGACGCTGCTCACCATGAGCGAGGTGCTGGAAGATGTGCTGCCGCCCGAGATGCACCCGTACCTCGCCTTCCTCTCGGGGCCCTCGTTCGCGAAAGAGACGATGAAGCGCATGCCCACGGCGGTGGTGGTCGCCGCCACCTGGGAGCGCATCGCCCGGCAGGTGCAGCGCGTCTTCTCCAACGACTACTTCCGCGTCTACACCTCGAACGACGTCGCCGGCGTCGAGCTGGGCGGCTCGCTCAAGAACGTCTGCGCCATCGCCGCGGGCATCGCCGACGGAATGGGGTTCGGCCACAACACGCGCGCGGCGATCATCACCCGCGGCCTGGCCGAGCTGGTGCGGCTGGCGGTGAAGAAGGGCGCGAACCCGATCACGCTCTCGGGGCTGGCGGGAATGGGCGACCTGGTGCTGACGTGCACGGGCGACCTCTCCCGTAACCGCACCGTGGGCCTGGGCCTGGGGCGCGGGCAGACGCTCGAGGAAGTGCTGGCGGGAATGACGCAGGTCGCGGAGGGCGTGCGCACCGCGAAGAGCGCGAACGACCTGGCCAACAAGCTGCAGGTCGACATCCCCCTGCACCACGCCGTCTACCGGATCCTCCACGAAGGCCTCCCGGTGCAGAAAGCCATGTCCCAGCTCCTCTCCCGCGAGCTGAAATCCGAATTCTCCCTCCACTGACCCGCCAGGCAAGACTCGACGCAGTGGAGGACTAGAAGCACACCGCGGAGGCGCGGAGGAATTCGTTTTCACCGGCCGATCGAGCACGCGTACACGATCGCAACAGCCAGATTTTCTCCGCGCCCTCCGCGTCTCCGCGGTGATCCTTCAGTCCGCTCTACCTTGAAACGCGGGCAGCTGGGGGCGGAGAGGCGGCACCGGGAGTTGCGGGTGCTGGGAGGGGTCGGCGGCTTCGAGGTGGCCGAGGAGGTGGGACGAGGCGACCAGGATGATGGGGCGGAAGAGGAGGTTCAGCACCGGGGCGGCGAGGAGGGTGGCGGTGCTGAGCGCGAAGCCCAGGGCGATGGACGGGTTCGCCTCCATCAGCGCGATCTCGCCCCGCCAGGGGAGCGACAGGCGATCGCACAGGCGGGCGAAGGCGCGCAGCGGAGCGCCGATCAAGGGAAGCCGATCCGCGGCGTGACGGAACCACCGCACGAACCAGGGCGGAGGCGCCTGCCGGTCGGTCGCCTCGGCGCTGCGGACGGTCTCGCCCGGCAGCAGCACGCGGGCGTCGTCGAACGCGTCGACCACCACCCAGTGCACGCCCCACACCAGGATCACCGCGTTGGAGATCAGGACGCCCAGGCCCGGCAGCACCTTCCAGATCACCGCGAAGGGTATCACTCCGATCGCCACCACGATGGCCTGCTGGATGGCGCGCTTGAGCGAGACGGCCATGGAGTATTCGCGGGGCCCACACGGTCCGAAGCCGAGCCGCCACCGCACCATCGCCGCCAGGCGCGCGTAGTGCTTGGCGAAGATGATGGAGGGCAGCGGCGCCAGCACCGCGAACGTCTTGTAGAAGGACTTGACCCAGTCCCAGAAACCCGTGCCGTCGTGCGAGAGCGCTGCCATGACTGCGCAGAACGCGCCGAGCCACGCGGCGGGAACCAGAGCCTCGCGCAGGATCTCCGGATCCGAGACCAGCATCCGCAGCCCCAGGAGCGGCTGCGCGAGGCCGTAGACCACCTGGTCGGGCGCCTGTTCCCGGGGAGGCGGCGCCTGCTTGCGCGCGGCGAACGAGCGCAGCCGCGAGAAGGCGGCGCGCCAGACGGACCTGGGGGCCAGAAGGCCCGAGCCGGTCAGGGTGGTGGACATCCGCTGCCAGTACGTCTGGAGGCCCGTCCTTATTGCAGGCTGGCGCTGCGGCGGCGCCTGCCGGTCCCTCGACGGATGCCCCATCGCCCGAGGATCGAGGGGCCCGCGGCGGGTGTCAACCGCGGCGTCATTCGCCCAGGTACGCCTTGCGCACCTCGGGGCTGCGGAGCAGCTCCTGCCCGGTCCCGCTCTGCACGACCTGCCCGGTCTCCAGCACGTGCCCGTGGTGAGCGATGCCGAGCGCGAGGTGGGCGTTCTGCTCCACGAGCAGGATGGTCACGCCGGCCCGGTTGATCTCTTCGATGATGCGGAAGATCGTCTCGGTGACCTGGGGCGCGAGCCCCAGCGACGGTTCGTCGAGCAGGAGCAGCTTGGGTCTCGCCATCAGCGCCCGCGCGATGGAGAGCATCTGCTGCTCGCCGCCGGAGAGCGTGCCGGCCATCTGCCGCTCGCGCTCGCGCAGGATGGGAAAGAGCGTGAACCCCCGCTGCATGTCCTTCTCGATTCCGCCCTGGTCGCGGCGCAGGAACGCGCCCAGCATCAGGTTTTCCCGCACCGTGAGATTGAGGAAGATCCCGCGGCCCTCCGGCGCATGGGACAGTCCCTGCGCGACCAGCTTGTAGGGCTTCACCCCGGCGATCGGCTCGCCGCGGTAGAAGATTCCTCCCCCCGAAGGCTTCAAGAGTCCGGAGATGGCGCGCAGCGTGGTGGTCTTGCCGGCGCCGTTGGCGCCGATGAGGGTGACGATCTCTCCCTCGCGCACCTCGAAGGAGACGCCGCGCAGCGCGTGGATCGCGCCGTAGTGCACGTCGAGCCGGTCGAGGCGCAAGAGCGCCCCGCTCACGGCTGCACCCGCCCCGCCGCGATCTGCCCGGCGTGCTCGCGGGCGTACTTCTCGCCCAGGTAGGCCTCGATCACCCGCGCGTTGGTCTGGATCTCCCGCGGCAAACCCTGCGCGATGGTGACCCCGTGATCGAGCACCAGGATCCGTTCCGAGACGCCCATCACCAGCTTCATGTCGTGCTCGATGAGCACGACGGCGACGCCGAAGCGGTCGCGGATGTCGCGGATGAGCTGCATCAGCTCCGACTTCTCTTTCTGGTTGGTGCCGGCGGCGGGCTCGTCCAGCAAGAGCGCCTTGGGGTCGGTCGCGAGGGCGCGCGCGATCTCCAGGCGGCGCTGCTCGCCGTAGGGCAGGTTCTTCGCCAGGTCGTCGCGCCTGTGGAGCAGCCCCATCACCGCCAGGAGCTCCTCGGATCGCTGCGTGATCCAGCTCTCCTCGACCTCGGCCAGCTCGCCCTTGCGCACCGAGGCGGCCATCGATTCGCGCGTCAGGTGATGGCAGCCGAGGCGCACGTTGTCGAACGCGGTCAGCTCGCGGAAGAGGCGGATGTTCTGGAAGGTGCGGGCCAGCCCCAGGTGCGCGATGTCGTGCGGCGCGAGCCCTCGCGTGTCGCGGCCCCGCACCAGGATGGTCCCCTCCGTGGGCGGATACACCCCGGTGAGCAGGTTGAACACGGTGGTCTTGCCCGCGCCGTTGGGTCCGATCAACGCCACCAGCTCCCGGGGCTTGACCGTGAGCGAGAAGTCGGAAACCGCAGTGAGACCGCCGAAGCGGATGGTCGCGTGGCGCACGTCAATCAAAGCCTCGGACAGCTCGGGCGCCTTCGCCCGCGGCGGCGCCCGCCTGCCGCGGCGCCAGGGCAACAGGTCCCAGATCTCCCGCGTTCCCAAGAGGCCGCGGGGCCGCACCAGCATGAGGACCACCAGCGCGACCGAGTAGATGACCATGCGCAGGTTGGCCAGCGCGCGCAGGTACTCGGGAAGCAGCGTGAGCACCGCGGCGGCGATGGTCGATCCGGTGATCGATCCCATGCCGCCCAGCACCACCATGGCGACGACCTCGAACGAGCGCACGAAGGTGAAGCTCTGCGGCGAGAGGTTCCCCTCGAACGCGCCGGAGAGGGCCCCTGCCACGCCCGCCAGGCCCGCGCTGATCACGAAGGCGCGCACCTTGTAGGAGGTGGTGTCGACGCCCATCGCCTCGGCGGCCACCTCGTCCTCGCGGACGGAGAGGAAGGCGCGCCCGTGGGTGGAGTCGCGCAGCCGCTTGGTGATCAGGATGGTCGCGATGGCCGCCGTCCAGATCCAGGTGAAATCCGCGTAGCGCGGGATCGGCGAGAGCCCGATCGCGCCCCCGAAGAGGCGCGTGTTCTCGATGACCACGCGGATGATCTCCCCGAACCCCAGGGTGACGATGGCGAGGTAATCCCCGCGGAGCCTCAGCGAAGGCTTGCCCACCAGCCAGCCAGCCAGCGCGGCGGCGCCGGCGCCCGCCGCGATGGAGGCGATGAAGAACAGGCGGTACGGATCCTCGGCCGGCCCGCGCATCAAGAGGACGGCGGAGACGTACGCGCCCACCGCCATGAAGCCCGCGTGGCCGATGGAGAACTGGCCGGTGAGGCCGTTCACCAGGTTCAGCGAGACCGCCAGGATGATCGCGATCCCGATGTGGTTGATGTTCTGGAACGCGTACTCCCAGTCGGGCTGGTCGGCCAGGAAGTGCTGCACGAGCCAGAGCACCGGGATGGCGGCGACGAACGGGAGCCAGCTGAGCAGCGCGCGTCGCGCCTGGGTCAGCGCCGAGCCGCCGAAGAGTCCCGCCATCTAGACCTTCTCCGCTTCGCCGCGGCCCAGAAGGCCGGTCGGCCGGACCAGCAGGACAAGGATGAGGATTCCGAACGCCACCGCGTCGCGCCAGGAGGAGCTGAGGTACCCGGAGACGATCTGCTCGGCCAGCCCCAGCACCAGGCCGCCCAGCATGGCGCCCGGCACGTTGCCGATGCCGCCCAGGACCGCGGCGACGAACGCCTTGAGGCCGGGCATCAGGCCCATGAGCGGCTGCACGCTGGGGTACTTGCTCGCGTAGAGGATTCCGGCCACCGCGGCGAGCACCGAGCCGAGCACGAAGGTGAAGGAGATCACCCGATCGATGTTCACGCCCATGAGCGACGCCACCGTCGCGTTGAAGGAGACCGCGCGCATGGCGGTGCCCATCCGGGTGTGGAAGACGATCCGCTGCAGGGCCAACATCAGCGCGACCGAGACGATCACCGTGACCACGTCCACGTAGCCGAGGGACACCGGGCCGACATGCAGGCCCGCGTGGCGGGGCAGCACGGTGAACACGCGCGGGTTCGGCCCGAAGACGTACTGGCCTCCGTATTCGAGGAAGAAGCTCACCCCGATGGCGGTGATGAGCGAGTTGAGCCGGGGCGACCCGCGCAGCGGCCGGTAGGCGAGGCGCTCGATGACGAATCCCAGGCAACCGCAGATCAGCATGGACGCCACGGTGACGAGCAGCGCTCCGCCGATGCTCGGGCTGCGCGATTCGCCGGTCCAGCGCGCGACGTACCAGCCCATCATCGCGCCCACCATGAAGACGTCGCCGTGGGCGAAATTGATGAGCTTCAAGACCCCGTACACCATCGTGTAGCCGAGCGCGATGAGCGCGTAGATGGCGCCCACGCTGATCCCGTCGATGATGTGCTGGAAGAACTCCGCCAAGCGGG
>Ga0137415_10003726_pt1 | contig 15149 bp, 10 predicted proteins | sample CZODoug3_1_1_16f_FD_183082 | JGI IMG/M metagenome (GOLD analysis project Ga0137415, IMG submission 183082) | Vadose zone soil fungal communities from Angelo Coast Range Reserve, California, USA - CZODoug3_1_1_16fungal (Hybrid Assembly) | ecosystem: Environmental > Terrestrial > Soil > Vadose... | reverse complement strand
GAGCTCGCGACGACTGAGACGCATGGGGACCTCCCCATCGCAGCGGATCTGGGGCGCGCCGAGCCTATAGCAGCCGCAGGGCGAGCGCAATCGGGGTCGTCGCGGTTTGACAGGCTCGGACGCCATTCCTAGGCTGAGCCTCATCCCCACCTTTGCCGTGCCGCTCTGGATCATCTGCCACATGAGCTCGTTCGTGCAGCTCAGGCGAGGTGCGCGCGTTTGCCTTCGACGAGGTGAGCGAGCCACTTCGTTTCGACGGCAAGAGCCCCGGCCGGGCTGGAATTCCGTGTCCGGATGCTGTCCTAAGACAGAACAAGGGGGCGTGGGCTGCCCCACGCCCCCTGCGCTCCCGACGGCCGTCACCGGCGCGACCGCCGTCGGCGGATCTTTACCCGCCGCCCTGTACGGTGACGACTTGCGTCGATGTGTTGTTGCTGGTATTCGGGTCGACAGTCGAACTGTTGACCGTCGCCGTGTTGCTGACGGCGCCGCGCGCGCCCTTGACGATCTCGTTGATATTGAAGCTCTTACTCTGTCCGACCGTCAGCGTGCCCATATTGCAGGTCAACGTGTTTCCACTCTTGGTGCAACCACCCGTATCGCCCTGGTAAATAGCCTGCTTGATGTCCGGCAGGTTGTCGGTCACGACGACGGCCTGGGCGTCCGAGGGCCCATTGTTCGTCACCGTAACCGTGTAGGTGACGAGCGACGACGGCTTGTAGGTGATCTGGTCGGACGTCTTGACGATGGCCAGGTCGGCCCGGGTGTTGACGGTCGTCAACGCGGTGGCGTTGTTGTTGCCGTTGTTGGGATCGGCATAGTCACTGCGGACCACCGCGTTGTTCACCAGTATCGTTCCGTTCGGTGTGCTGGCGGCGACCTTCGCCACGATGGTGATCGTGGCGCTCCCCCCGTTGGCCAGGCTGCCGAGGTTGCACGTTAGGGGCAGGGCCGGGTTCCCGGGGATGCCACCAATGCAGGATCCCACGCTCGGCGTGAAGGTCACGTCGCTGATCTGGCCCGGCAGCGTGTCCGTGACGACAACGTTGGCGGCTGCCGAGGGACCGTTGTTCGTGACGTTGATCGTGTATGTGACGTTGGTACCTGCAATGACCGGGTTGGGCGCGCTGGTCTTCGTGATCTGCAGATTCGCGCTGCCGATGAAGTGGACCGCACCCTGAGCGCTGTTGTTGGCGGTGTTGGGATCCGTCGTCGAGCTGGTCACCGTCGCGGTGTCATTGATGTCCACTTGGTTGTTGGAGGTCACGGTGACGGTCATCGTGATGCGAGCGCCGGCCGGCTCGGTCCCGAGGTTGCAGGTCACGACGCCGCTCGCCACCACGCACACGCCCGCCGTGGTCGTTGCCGAGACAATCGTGAAGCTGCCGTTGCTGAGGTTGGTGTCAGTGACGACGACGTTCTGAGCGTTCGACGGGCCGAGGTTGTCGACGAAGATGGTGCACGTCGCGGTCCCGCCGGCTGCGATCGGGGTGTCCGGCTTGCACTGCTTGGTCAGGCTGAGATCGGCGAGCCCGTTGACGATGGTGGTGACGGACGCCTGATTGTTGCTCGGGTCCAAGTCTGTTTGATCGGCCGACACGCGGGCCGTGTTGGTGATCGAGCCCGCGACCCCAGAGCCCACGAGCACTTGGACGGTGAACGTCGCCGTACTTCCGGCGGCAATGGTGCCGAGGGTGCAGGTGAGGGTCCCGGGTGGGCCCTGGACGCACGAGTCGCTATTCGCCTGATACGTGGTGCCCGCAGGCAGCGTGTCGACGACAGTGACATCCGTAGCGTCGAGCGGACCGTTGTTCATGACGGTGATCGTGTAGGTCAAGAGCCCGCCGGCCGTCGCCGGGGACGGGCTCGCGCTCTTGGAGATCGCCAGATCCGTCCCACACGTGTCGAAACGGAACGAGGCGATCTGGGTGGCCCCGCCCGCCACCATTTGCACGTACCAGAACGTGCAACCGTCCACCGGGTCGACCGTCATCTGGCTGTAGTCGCCCCAGCGGTTGCCGAACGATCCGTTCGCGCCGAGCGAGGCTGTGCCATTGAGGATGACCTGCTCTCCCTGCGGCATCAGGTTGAGGGGGTCGTCGAACCGTCGGCCCGTGTAGCGGATGCTCGGGAAAACTGGGTTGGCGGTGTCGCTGTTCGTGATGTTGTAGCCGAGGGCGATGTTGCCAATCGCGTCCTGCGCCGCACTGCCCATCCAGCGATGGAGCAGCTGGTTTTCCGCCGTCGCCCCCAGCGGCTGCGGCGCGTAGGTGCCCTGCTGCCGGATCGTCCAGCCGGCGCCGGAGTCTTCCAGCTCATACCACCGAACGCCAGCGACTTCGTTCACCGGCACAAAGGGAATGGCATTGCCAAGGGCGCCGGCGACGTTGATGGTCTGGTTGAGGACCAGCCGCTGGGAGGAACCAAAGGTGTGGTAGTTGGCCTGCATCATCGCCCGGTTGGAGAGGGCGTCCACCGTCGCGGTGGTATTCGGCTCGGGGATGCAGTCCCGGACACCGGCTCCATTGCGGTTGCAGACCATGATGTTGAACGCGGCCGGCGAAAGGGTGGCGACGAGGGGGAACGTGAAGGTCGAGGTCGTCCAGTTGACGCGTGCTTCCCAGATCTCGACGCGGTCGGTCGGGTTCCCAGTGTCCTGCTGGCCATCCACCGGGCGGACGAAAAAGTTCGGCGTACCGTCCGGTGGGGGCGGGCCGACGAGATTGCCAGGAAGAATTCTCGTGTCTCTCACGCCGGCGCTGGGCGTCAAGGTGGAAATCGTCGTCTTCATGAAGCCTGCGGCATTGCCCAGCAGCATGTTGGCGCGGTCGAACACGAATACGCCAAGGTTCGAGCCCTCGTAGCTCGACATGTAATACCCGTCCGGCCATACGCCGAACTTCGGATAATCGGGAAAGACCCCGGTGTTGAACGTGTAGAGAAACCACGTTCCCGCCGCCGGGTTGGGCGTCTGCGAGATGGCGACGCACATGTGGTTCGGGTTCGCGAACTGGCTCAGTAGCCAGCGGTCGGCGAGATGATCGTAGACGACGATCGGATCACCCGCATTGCTGTTGCACGTACTCCCGCCCGGCCACAGGCCGCCGAAGGTGGTCGGTCCGGCGAGCGAATTGCCCTGCTTGTCCCAGACCTGGAACTGGGTCGCGTTGAGCATTTCCACGAAGTGGTTCCGCCCCACGGCGCCCGTAACGTCCGGGGGCTGGCTGCCCGATGAGAGCCCGGCGAAGTTCACGATGGGGCTGGAGATCAACCCGATCGCCTCATGCGTGAGTGGTTCGCTCACTTGGGCGACAGGGTCCGGGATCGGCACCGGTACGGGAGGCAGGGCGACCGGGAGGGGCTCACCTTCTGGGACGATCACGGGCGGGGGTGCTGGCTGCGGCGACGTCGGGACCGTGACCGCCAGCGGTGCGACTGGGGGCTCGACCGTCACAGCGCCCTGGGCGAGAGCGGCGTTAGGCCCTGCGAGTCCGAGCACTGCGGCGCACAACCACACCGTGGCAGCCACCATCGGGACCGCCAGCGCGCTCGGCGCCGTTCGGGAGCGGCGAATGCCTTCGGTCGTACACCTTTCGCGGGGAGACATAGCCATTGGCTTTACTCCTTGGGTGTTGGACCGTGTCATATAAAAGAACGACATGGATCGGCTCGCCCGGTAAATCGTCAAGTCGGAGGAGACCGGCTCGCGCAGCAGGCACCGCATCCATTGCGGACGGCTGCCACTGCCGCACGCGCGTTATTCGCTGCGAGCATCGTTTCCTCGCTCAGGAGGCACTTTCCCCTGAATCTGGATGACAGGATCTGGGACAGGGGTCCACCGGGGCGGCGGCTCGACCGGCAAGGGCTCGCCCTCCGGAACCGTCTTCCCCGGTGGGGCTGGTTCTGACGATGTCGGGACCGTGACCGGAATAGGTGTGACCGGTGGACTGACGATGACCGCAGAGCCCCCCTGTGGTTCGGCGCCGGCGATGATCGCGCCGGGAATTCCCGAAACTGGCGCCCATGACCACAGGGCGCCGGTCATCAGCAGGGCGATTATCCGAGCAACCGAAGCCGGGCAACGCAGGCGTTCCCCACTGGCATCCCTTCCGTGCCACGACTCACGCATTGCGTTCGTTGTATGCCGGACGCTTATCGTGAAGCTTGCTGCGCTGTGGGGTCGTATCGCCAAAGGTGTTCGTCAAATGCGCCGCATCCGAGGCGGCCCGGGTGACGCCGACCTCCCGGTGCTGCCCATTCGCAACACGTTAAAATGCGTGGTTCTCAGGGCACCCGCTGCTCATCTGGACGGTCCGCTCGATCACTTCGGATAGTCGGTACGGTGCGCCGGAGGATCTTCCGAAAGAGAGTCGGGGTCAAGTGAATTATTCAACTCGAGCGTGTTGCATTCGCGGTCTAGCTTCGTCGCGACCTTCGAACCCGTGTTTCATCCTCGAGACGGTGACTGCGCGCCGCTAGAAGACGTCGTCGCGGTTTGACAGGCTCGGACGCCGTTCCTACACTAGCGTCCGCCATGGCCCCGGAGGCGCGCGTCCTTGGACTCCAGTGCCTCCGCTGCCACACGCGCTTCGAGGAGCCACGTCTGTTCACGGGCTGCCCGCACTGTCGCGCGGAGGGCGTCGCCGTGAATCTCACCGTCGCGTACGATCTCGTCCCGCTCGCCGGCGTGACGCCCGAGACGTTCGGCACCGCGGCGCGCGGGCTCTGGCGCTTTCGCTCCCTGCTGCCGGTGCGACCGGCGCATCCCGTCTCGCTCGGCGAGGGCGCCACGCCGCTCGTCCACCTCGAGCGCCTCGGCCGGCGGCTCGGCCTGCCACGGCTCTATGCGAAGGACGAGAGCCAGAACCCGACGTGGTCGTACAAGGACCGGCTCTGCGCGACGGCCGTCACGCATGCCGTCGAGACGGGCGCGCGCGTGATCACCATCTCGTCCACGGGCAACCACGGCGCTTCCACGGCCGCCTACGCCGCGCGCGCCGGCCTGCCGTGCGTCATCTTCACGCTCGCCTCGGTCCCCGAGACGATGAAGACGCTGATGCAGGCGTACGGCGCGGCCGTCGTCGCCTGCCCGACCTCGGAGTCGCGCTGGGCGCTGATGCGGCAGGGGATCGAGCGCTTCGGCTGGTACCCGACGAGCGGCTTCGTGACACCGCCGGTCGGCTCCAACCCGTGGGGCGTCGAGGGCTACAAGACGATCGCGTACGAGATCGCCGAGGATCTCGGCTGGACGGCGCCGGACGTCGTCGTCGTGCCGAGCGCCTACAGCGACGGGCTCTACGGGATCTGGAAGGGATGGACGGAGCTGCAAACGCTCGGTCTCGTGAAGCACGCGCCGCGCATGATCGCCGCCGAACCCTTCGGTCCTCTCGCGCATGCGCTGGAGCGGGGGCTGCCGGCGCCGGAGCCGGTCGAGGCGTCCGCGCCGTCCGTCGCGTTCTCCATCGCCTCACGCTACGGCACCTGGCAGGGTCTCGCCGCGTTGCGCGACTCGGGCGGCGCCGGCGTGCGACTGACCGACGAGGGCGTGCTGGAGGCGCAGCGCGCGCTGGCGCGCGAGGAAGGCCTCTACGTCGAGCCCTCGTCGGCGGCGTCACTGACGGCCGTGATGCAGCTCGCCGCGCGCCGGGCGCTCGACGCGGAGCAGACGATCGTCGTCGTGCTGACCTCCGGCGGCCTCAAGGACCCCGGGGCCAGCCGCGCGTGGCTGCCGCCGGTGCCGGCCGCCGACGGCGACTTCGATCGTCTCCTCACCGTCCTGCACGAGGCCTATGGACTGGCGCTGGACCGATAGCCTCGGCGTCGCGCTCAGGGGCCGCGACCTTCCCGGCCGCACCACGGACCTGGCACGCGCCGCCGAGCGCGCGGGCCTCGGCAGCCTCTGGATCATCGAGGACTACTTCGATCCCGGCGCGTACGCACTGGCCGGGGCGGCGGCCGCGGTCACCGAGCGCATCGTGATCGGGCTCGGTGTCGTCAACCCGTACACGCGCCACCCCGCGCTCGTCGCCATGGAGACGGCGGCGCTGGCGGGAGTCGCGCCCGGTCGCATCGTCCTCGGCATGGGCAGCAGCAACCGGAAATGGATCGAGGAGCAGATGGCGATCCCGTTCAAGACGCCGCTGCGCGGCCTGCGCGAGGGCGTCGAGATCGTCCGCCGACTGCTCGACGGCCAGCGCGTCACCTACGCGGGCGAGGTGTTCGCCGTGCACGACGTGGCGCTCGACGCTCCGCCGCCGGCGCCGGTGCCCATCCTGCTCGGCGTCAAGGGGCCGCGCGCGCTCGCGCTCGCCGCCGAAGTCGCGGACGGCGTGCACTGCTCCGTCCTCGCCTCGCCGGCTCACGTGCGACGCGTCCGCGCCACCACGTCGTCGCGGGCTCGCGCCGACTTCAGCGTCATCGCCTACGTGCCGGTGGCCGTGTCCGACGACCGCGCGCAGGCGCGCGCCTCGGTGCGCCCGCTCATCGCACGCTATCTCGGCGTGCTCCACGGCCAGTCCATCCTGGCGGACGCAGGCCTGGACCGCGCGCGGACCCAGCCGTTTCGCGACGCGCTCATGGCTCGCCGTGCCGCCGCCGATCTCGTCACGGACGACCTGGTGGACACCTTCGCCGTCGCCGGGACGCCGGCCGAGTGCCGCGCCGCCCTCGCCCGCTGGGCCGAGGCCGGGCTCGACGCCGTGGTGGCGGTGGTGCCCGACACGACCGACATCGTGCGCCAGCTGGAGCGGCTGGGCCGCGAGCTCGCACCTGCCTGGAAGGCGCTGCGATGCCGTTGAGGTTCGGCGTCCACATCCCGACGTGCATCGAGGGCATGATGTACCCCGTGCCGTTCGCGAGACCTCACGATATCCTGCCGGTCGCCCTCCTGGCCGAGCGGCTCGGCTTCGACTCGGTGTGGGGCAACGACCACATGACCACCCAGCGCTACGTGCAGCGCGAGTGGCCCGAGCCGCCGAACTTCTACGAGCCGCTCATCACGTTCACGTACGTGGCCGCGCGCACCGAGCGGATCCGCCTGGCCACGGGCATCATCGTGCTTCCGATGCGCACCATGCCGGTCCTGGCCAAGCAGGTGGCCACGCTCGATCAGCTCTCCGGCGGTCGCGTGATCCTCGGCGTCGGCACCGGCGCCTACCGCGAGGAGTACGAGGCGCTGCACCCCGACGCCCGGGACGCGCGCCGGGGCGACATCGTCGACGAGGGCATGCGCGCGCTGCGGCTGCTCTTCACCGAGCGCAAGGCCACGTTCCGCGGCACGCACGTGCGCTTCCAGGACGTCGAGTGCTTCCCCAAGCCCCGCCAGGCGCCGCTGCCGATGTACGCGGGCGGCAACCACCCCGAGGTCCGGCGCCGCGCCGGCGAGTACGGCGAGGGCTGGATGCCGGCGGTGCTCTCGCCCGAGGAGATCGCGCGGGGCGTGGAGGACGTGCACCGCGCGGCGGCCAAGGCCGGGCGCGACGGCTCGACGATCGACATCGCGCCGCAGTTCGCGTGCTCGATCGGCCGCACCCACGAGGAGGCGGTGAAACGCTTCCACGCCTCGCAGCTCTACAAGCACCTGGAGTCGCTGAAGCGCTCCACGCTGCGCGAGCAGACAGGCGGCTTCGAGGAGCGCAACCTCATCGGCAGCCCGGCAGAGATCTGCGAGCGGATCCGCGTGTACCAGCAGGCGGGCGTCACCACGCTCTCGGGCCTGCTCTTCGTGGCCAACACCGTGCCCGAGATGCAGGAGGCGATCGACCTCTTCGGGCGCGAGGTCATCCCCAACTTCAGGTGAGACGATGGACACGCACCGACGCCAGCGCCTGACCGCCGTGCTCGAGGCCGAGGGCCTCGACGCGCTGGTGGCCACCACGACCGAGAACGTCTACTACGCGACCGGCCTCCGCTCGATCTCGCACGCGCTCTTCCGCGGCCTCGAGCTGTACGCGGTCTTCACGCGTCGCGGGACCGCGCTGGTCATCCCCTTCATCGACACGACCGGCGTGGCCGCCGACCGGATCGAGGTCGACCACGTCGCCTGCTACGGCAAGTTCTTCTTCGAGTACGCCGACGAGCCCGGCGAGATCGGCCGCAAGATCCGCGAGTGGACGCGGGCGCCCGCGGCGAGCCCCGCCGACGCGCTGGCCGGCGTCCTCGGCGACCTCGGCGTGCTCGGCCGGCGCGTGGGCCTCGACGAGGGCAACCTGTTCGCGCCCACGTGGAAGCGCGTCGAGGAGCGCCTGGCCCCGACGGCGCTCGTCCCCGCCTACCAGATGTTCCGTCAGGCGCGCATGGTGAAGGGACCGGGGGAGGTGGCGGCCCTCGAGCGCGCGGCGCTCGTCGCCGAGGACGGGATCGCCGCGGTGCTGGCCATGCTGAAGCCGGGCGTCACCGAGCGCGAGGCCGCGCGGGCGTACGAGCAGGAGGTGCTGCGGCGGGGCGCGCAGCCGTTCTTCACCGTCGTCACCATCGGCGAGCGCGCGGCCCTCGCCGACGTGTACCCCTCGGACCGCGCGCTCCGTCCGGGCGACCTCGTGCGCTTCGACCTCGGCTGCCTCTGGGGCGCCTATCGCTCGGACATCTCGCGCACGGCGGTGCTGGGCGCGCCCAGCGACAAGCAGGCCCGCTACTACGCGGCGATCCTCGCCGGCGAGCGCGCCGCGATCGCCGCCATGAAGCCCGGCGTGCCGGTGAGCCGGCTGTTCGACCTGGCCGTGCGCGTCACGCGCGAGACTGGACTGCCGCACTATCAGCGACACCACGTCGGCCACGGCATCGGGCTGGAGCCCTACGACCCGCCGACGATCAATGCGACGACGAACACCGCGCTCGAGCCCGGCATGGTGTTCTGCGTCGAGACGCCCTACTACGAGCACGGCTGGGGCGGCGTGCAGGTCGAGGACGCCGTCGAGGTCACGCCGACCGGCGCACGCACGCTGACCCGCTCCAGCCAGGACCTCTCCGTGCCGGGATAACAGGAGACCCTCATGCGCATGCGAGTCGCTCTGACGCTCGTCGCCCTGCTGCTCGCGGCGCTCTCCGCCGGCGCGTTGTCCGTCGGAGCGCAGGCCCCGCCCATCCGCATCGGCTTCGCCTCCGCGATGAGCGGTCCCGCCGCGATCACGGGCGAAGGCGTGCGTTGGGGCGCCACGCTGGCCGTCGAGGAGATCAACGCGAAGGGCGGCATCATGGGCCGCAAGCTCGAGGCCTCGTTCGCCGACAACAAGGCGACGCCGGGCGAGGCGGTGAGCGCGGTGCGCAAGCTGGCCGACGTGGACCAGGTGGACGTCATCATCGGCCAGACTCACAGCGGCGCCTGCCTGGGGGCCATGCCCGTCGTGAAGGAGCTCGGCGTGCCGATGGTCATCGAGGCGTGCTCGCATCCGAAGATCCGCGAGCTCAGCGGCAAGGGCGGCAACGAGTGGACGTTCCGCGTCGCCCTCGACGACGAGATCATGGCCTACACCTTCGCGCGGTACATGGCCCGCCAGGGCGTGAAGTCCTCCTCGGTGCTCGCGATGAACAACGACTTCGGCCGCGGCGCCGCCGGCGCCTACGAGGCGGCCTTCAAGAAGGCCGGCGTCACGCTCGTCTCCACCGAGTTCTTCGACCCCGGGCAGCCGGACTATCGCCCCGTGCTCACCCGCCTGAAGCGCGCCAACCCCGAGACGATCCTGGGCGTCATCCTGGCCAGCGACGGCGCGCCCTTCATGCGCCAGTTCCGCGAGCTGGGGCTGACGCAGAAGGTGTTCTCGCGCGGCAGCCTCGCCTCCGCCGAGTTCCTCCACCAGGTGCGCGACAACCCGAAGATCGGCGACGGCGTCGTCGAGGCCGGCTACTGGGTCGTCGGTCTCGATCCCGACTGGGACAAGAAGTGGACCGAGCGCTACAAGGTGCCGCCGCGCATCCACGGCAGCCTGGCCGCCATCACGCTCAAGTGGGCGGTCGTGCCGGCCATCGAGATCGCGCTGAAGAAGCACGGCAAGGCCGATCGCCAGACCATCCGCGCGGCGCTGAAGGAGGTCGACGTCAAGGACTCGCCGCTGGGCCCGATCAAGTTCGACGACCACCACCAGGCCTGGATCAACATGATCCTGATCGAGATGCGCGACGGCCAGCTGCGGATATTAGAAAGGCTCCAGACGAGCCCGGCGCTCCTGAACTGATCTCCGACATTCTCGAGCAGGTGCTGCAGGGGCTGACCCTCGGGTCCATGTACGCCATGGTGGCCGCGGGGCTGGCGCTCATGCTGGGCGTGGCGCGCCTGATCAACTTCGCCCACGGCGAGTTCTTCATGCTCGGCGCCTACGCGTTCTGGCTCGGCTACAGCGAGCTGGGCCTTCCCTACCCCGTCGCCGCGCTCCTGGCGCCGGCGGTCATGGTGGTGTTCGGCGTCGCCTATCAGCGCACCGTGATCCGCGCGATCCTGCCGCGCTCCTGGCACGTGCAGCTGATCGCGACGCTGGCGACCTCGATCGTGTTGACGAACCTCGCCATCATCGTCCTCGGCACCCAGCCCAAGGAGGTGCCCACGGCGCTGTCCTCTCGCATCCTCGACGTGGGCGGGTTCCGCGTGGCGTGGCAGCGGCTGCTCGTGCTCGTCTCCAGTCTAATAATCTTCTGGGGGCTCCACCGGTTCGTCGCGCGCACGCGCACCGGCCGCGCGATGCGCGCGATGTCCCAGAACCGCGAGGCGTGCGCGGTGGTCGGCGTGGACGTCCAGCGCGTGACGATGGTGACGTTCGCGCTCTCGTCGGCCCTGGCCGCGCTCGCGGCCGCGCTCGTCTCGCCGCTCTTCAACATCTTCCCCGACATGGGCACCGCGCTGACCCTCAAGGCGTTCGCGGCGGTGGTGGCGGGCGGCTTCGGCTACGTCAACGGCGCGATCGCCGCCAGCTTTCTGATCGGTCTCACGGAGGCGCTGGCCGGCAGCTACGTGTCCTACGCCTACAAGGACGCCATCGCCTTTCTGATCATGATCGCGGTGCTCCTCTGGCGGCCGCAGGGCCTCTTCGGCCGACGGATCGGGATCTGAGGTGCGGCGGGCGGCCACGCTGGTGCTCGCGGCCGCCGTCGTGGCGGCACCCTGGCTGGTGGCGGCGGTGGTGCCGCGCCAGCAGCGCTACGTGCTGCACGTCCTCATCTTCACCGCGCTCTTCGCCGCGCTGGCGCTGTCCTACGACCTCGTCGTGGGCCACGTCGGCAGCCTCTCGCTCGCCCATCCCGCGTTCTTCGGCGTCGGCGCCTACGCGGCGGCGATCCTCGCCACGCGCGCCCACTGGCCGTTCCTCGCCGGCCTCCTCGCGGCCGCGCTGGCCGCCGCGCTCGTGGCGGCGCTCGTCGGCGTGCCGCTCTTCCGGTTGACCGAGCACGCCTTCGCCGTCGGCACGCTCGGCCTGGCGCTCGTCGCCGGGATCGTCGCGAACAACTGGGTCGAGGTCACGCGCGGGCCGCTCTGCATCACCGGCATCCCGAAGCCCGTGCTCGGCCTGCCCGGCGGACCGATGGTCGCCATCACCACGCTGCCCGGCTACTACTGGCTCGCCCTCGCCGCGCTGGCCGCGGTCGCGCTGCTCTATCGACGCCTGACGACCTTTCGGCTCGGGCGGGCGTTTCACGCCGTGCGCGACAACGAGCCGCTGGCCGGCGCGGCCGGCATCGATCCGCTCAGGTACCGCATGCTGGCCTTCACCATCGGGGCCGGCCTCGCCGGCGGCGTCGGCGCGCTGTACGTCCATTACCTCTCCGTCATGTGCCCGGAGGAGATGACCGTCGCCCTCACCGTGAACTTGCTGGTCATCGTCTTCCTCGGCGGGGTCGGCACCCTGCGCGGCGTGCTGGTGGGCGCCATCCTCTTCACCGCGCTCCCCGAATTCCTACGATTGGCGCCGACGTGGCGTCTCGTGATCTACGGCGCACTCCTGCTGCTCGTCGTCGTCCGCTCGCCCGAGGGGATCGACAGCCTGCTGCGCCGCGCGACCGGCGCGCGCCCCGCCCGCTGATGGCGCTGCTGGAGATCCGCGGCCTCGTCAAGCGCTTCCTCGGCGTCACGGCCGTCGATCAGGTCGATCTCGCCGTCGAGCCGGGCGAGCTGGTGAGCCTGATCGGCCCGAACGGCTCGGGCAAGACCACGCTCTTCAACTGCGTCACCGGCTACCTCGCGGCCGACGGCGGTCGCGTGCTGTTCCGCGGCCGCGACCTGACCAACGTCGCGCCCCATCGCGTGGCGCGCCTCGGGGTCGCGCGCACGTTCCAGCAGGTGAGCGTCTTCCCGCGCCTCAGCGCGCTCGAGAACCTTCTCGTCTTCCTCCAGCAGCACCAGGAGGAGCACCTGCTGGCGCGGCTGCTCCGCACCCGGCGCCTGCGACGACTCGAGGCGGAGGCCGTCGAGCGGGCGCGCCGGCTGCTCGATCTCGTCGGCCTGACCGACAAGGCCGACGCCGGCGCCGGCAGCCTCTCCTACGGTCAGCGCAAGCTCCTCGCCTTCGCGGCCGCGCTCATGCCCGACCCCGATCTGCTCCTGCTCGACGAGCCCGCGGCCGCGGTCAACCCCACGATGATCAATCAGCTGAAGGACCACATCCTCGCGCTGCATCGGCAGGGCAAGACCGTGCTGCTCGTCGAGCACAACATGGAGGTGGTCATGGACATCTCCCAGCGCGTCGTCGTGCTCGATCACGGCCAGAAGATCGCCGAAGGGTCTCCGGAGGCCATCCGCCGGGACTCGCGGGTCATCGAGGCGTACTTTGGCCGTTGACGGCGTCCTCCTCGAGCTGCGGGAGGTCGTCGCGGGCTACGAGGAGGTGGCAGTGCTGCGCGGCGTGTCGCTCGCGGTGCGCGCGGGCGAGATCGTCTGCATCATCGGCGCGAATGGCGCCGGCAAATCCACGCTGCTGCGGACCGTGTTCGGCATGGTGCCGCCGCGCGCGGGGGCGATCCGCTTCGCCGGCGCGGACATCGCGCGGCGGTCATCGCTGGAGGTGCTCAGGCGCGGCATCGGCTATGTCCCGCAGGGGCGCTGCAACTTCCCGGCGATGAGCGTCGAGGAGAATCTCGAGATGGGCGCCTACCTGCGCCGGGACGCCCGCGTGCGCGGCGACATCGAGGCGCTCCTCGCGCGCTTCCCGATGCTCGCGACCAAGCGCCGCGAGCCGGCCGGCTCGCTCTCCGGCGGCCAGCAGCAGATCCTCGAGATGGCGATCGCGCTGCTGCTGAATCCGCGACTGCTGATGGTCGACGAGCCGTCGCTGGGGCTCGACCCGCGCATGGTCGAGATCGTGTTCGACACGCTGCTCGCGATCAACCGCGACGGCACGACCATCCTCATGGTCGAGCAGAACGCGAAGAAGGCGCTGTCCGTCTCGCACCGCGGCTTCGTGCTGGAGCTCGGCCGCAACCGCTTCGAGGGCACCGGCCGCGAGCTGCTCGACAACCCCGACGTGCGCCAGCACTACCTGGGCGGATAACGAGACGCGGCCAACGGGATTCGAATCCGTGTTTGCGGTCCGCCACGCGCTTTCTTGATGAGTCTGCCGCTTCGGCGTCGTTGACTCACGTAACGCACGCATGATGATGAAACAGTCCAAAGCTCATAGAAATTGTTTCTACATGCTGGATATCGGAAACAATTCCGACACAGGACAGTTCATCCTTGGGCAGCCACAAAATTCAAGGAATAAGAAGAACCCAACACGACTACGAACTGCGGCGGAACTGTTTCCGGAACTTATCGATTCCACCTTGGACGAAAAGGACACTTTGCCGTCTTGCAGTGCACTTGAGTCTCTGACTAGACAAGAACCGTTTGTCAATCAAACGCTCGCAAATCAGGCGTTGGCGTTGCTCGCAAGGCTGTTTCATCATGGCGCCCTCTCGCACCACGGATGCTTTTTGAACTTGTCGCGTGGAAGTATGACACCTTTGTTGGTTGATCCGCAGACATGGAAACGCATTATGCAAACCAACAAGCGAAAGTTTTGCAAGCTGCAGTGATGGCGAACAGCAGATTCACTATAGGCGTCAAGCACGGACAATCAGGAAACTCGAGGCCCGGACCCTCCCCCCCCCCACTCGCCCCCTCCCCCCTCACTCCCGCATCCCTTCCACCGTCGCGAGCGCGCGCTTCATCGCGTCGTCCTTTGCCGCCGCGTTCTGCGGCACCGATTGGCGCTTCTCGCCGGGGTCGTCGAAATCATGGGTGGCGCCCTGGTAGAGCGTGAGGTCGATCCGGCTGCCGGCTGCACGCGAGCGGTCGGCGACGTGCTGGCAGATCGTGGGCGACACCTCCTCGTCGTCGCTGCCGAGATACATCGCGATCGGCGCCGATGTCGCGATGACGAGATCCGACAGCGCCCGCCGGCCGCAGCCGGGATAGAACGCGAGCGCGCCGCGAAAGCCGTCTTGCCGCGCACCCTGCCGGATCATCACGTTCAGCGCGGTCGAGCCGCCGTTCGACCAGCCCTGCAGGAAGATGCGGCTCGGCGTCACGTCGGATCGCGTGCGCAGGCACGCGAGCGCGCCCTCGGCGTCGAGCGGGCGCACCGTGATCTCGTTGACGGAATCGCGATCGGGATCGTCATGGGTGAAACGGCCGAAACCATGCGCCTTGCCGCGCGGCCCGAAACTGTCGGGCAGCAGCGCGAGATAGCCGCGCGCCGCCCAATACGCGCCCCACATCGCGTGCCGCTTCGACAAGCTGCCGGCGTTGCAGGCGGACGCGACCGAGCGCGCGACCTGCGTGCAATCCGCGTTCACATTGGCCGAATAAGGCCCGGCGCGGCCGTGCAGCATCACGACGGCGCCATGCGGGCCAGCCGTCGCCGGCTTGAACAAATAGCCGACGAGCTCGGTCGCGCCGTCGGCGCTCCTGAAATAAACCGTCTCGGGCTCGGCCGCGGCGCGGGATGCAATCACGAGCGGCAGCGCGAGGGCGAGACAGCGGGTCAGGGTACTGAGCATGGGCGGCCTTTCGATTGCAGAGCCTGTCGATTGCAGAGCCTGGCGATGCCGGACCATGCCCGGCGCGGGCCGCACCATAGGCCGATTGTCCGCCGCGCGAACGTGACTTTCCAGGCATGAAAGACCGCCCCGGCGGCATGTTTGTTGCATCGTTTTGAGGCAACAAAAGGAGCCAGCGCCGATGACAA
>Ga0137415_10003725_pt1 | contig 15150 bp, 13 predicted proteins | sample CZODoug3_1_1_16f_FD_183082 | JGI IMG/M metagenome (GOLD analysis project Ga0137415, IMG submission 183082) | Vadose zone soil fungal communities from Angelo Coast Range Reserve, California, USA - CZODoug3_1_1_16fungal (Hybrid Assembly) | ecosystem: Environmental > Terrestrial > Soil > Vadose... | reverse complement strand
GGGCATCCGTAGTGTAGGAGCAAATCTTATCGGAGTTGTGTTGAACAGGGTGAATCTCGCTACTTTCGGTTACTACGACTATAGTTCGTACGACTCCGCCACGAGCCTCGCCTTGGGAGAGTCCCTGGAGGCAGATCTTCAAGATGCTCTCGTGCAATCGAAGACATGTCTTGAGCGCGTCAGAGACGGTTGTGCTCCGAATCGCTGAAGCGGGGCTCGGCGTCGCGATATGGATGGCGGTCTTGGCCTTCGGCGGTACCTCTATTCCGTTGTTCTGCGTAGCAGAGTTGACGATTTTGTTTCTTGGAATCTTTGTCCTGTTTTCCAGTCTGCGGTCTCCCCTCAACATCATTCGCCTGCCACGTATTGTTCCGCTTCTGCTGGTCGCTCTGGTTCTGCTACAAATCGTCCCATTCCCCGCCTCCCTAGCACCGCTCTTCCGAGTGCAGGGCGAGGTCTTTCAAGGTCGTGCGTCCTTCACACTCAGTCTGGACGCCTATCAAACGGTCTCTCACTTTCTTCTATTGGTTACGTATTGGACGGCTTTTTGCTTGACTTTGATGATTTGTCGAGATGGAAGTGCACGGACGCGGCTTGTTTATATTCTGCTCGCGTTAGGAGCGTTTGAGGCGCTCTACGGTTTGGTGCAGTACCTCACAGGCTGGCAGCAGATCTTTACGTACGTGAAAAAGTATTATCTGGAAGATGCCACCGGGACATACATCAATCGCAATCATTTTGCGGGTCTGCTGGAAATGCTCCTACCATTTGCCGTGGCCTTTGGGTTGCAACGGCTTCGTACTTTGCGTCGCATCGTGTTGCGCAGCCAAGACCGAGCCCGAGCCGTCTTATCCGCAAGGGATCTGGTTCCGCTTGTGTTCGTGGTCTTTCTGTGCGTGATCATTCTCACCGCGCTGATCTTCTCACGCTCGCGCATGGGCATAGTGTCTACTGTTGCCTCTCTGCTAGCCGTCCTTGGGTGCGTTACGAAGGATTCGCGCTCAGAACGCACCCGGCCCCTCATGGCATTGTTATTGGCTGTCGGTGTCATAGGACTCGTCGTGTGGATCGGAAGTGATCCCGTGATCACTCGTTTCGAAAATCTTGGACAGGAATTTACCGAGACCGGCCAGAATCGGATGTCGATCTGGAGCGACACGCTGAAGCTGGTTCGCCAGCATCCCCTGCTCGGAACCGGGCTGGGCACGTTTTCGGTGGCTTACCCCTCAGTTCAAACCGCTTTCTTAAACTATCGAGTCGACCACGCACATTGTGACTATCTGGAAGTGACGAGCGATCTCGGGGTCGCCGGAGCCGTCCTGGTGTTTGGCTCGATTTTCTGGGTCTTGGCTCAAGTCGTCCGATTTCGCGGAAAGGTCGAAACTGGTGCGGACACCGTTGTTCGTCTCGGCTGCGTCGGAAGTATCACCGCGATCCTAGTGCACAGCTTCTCTGACTTTAACCTGTACATACCCGGTACCGCCTTGGTTCTCTCCGTGATAGTCGCCCTGGCCTGGTCTGCCTTCCAAAAGGAACAGGACAAGAAGGCTCTGTAGCGCTCAGGCGTTGCGCGAACTCTCACCGTACTGCTTTGTCACAAATCCTCGGAACGCCCGGCATGATGTAGTGCGGATGCCTTTCTGCAAGGGTTCAGTAGGCGAGCTGGCAGGACCTATCTGTGAGTCGACTAGACGTTACCCCGGAACGGGACTATGGGGTCTGTGCGTCCGAGGCCATCAGCATGCCGCCACGTTGTACTTGTATGCGCAACGAGTGCGCATAGTGGCGGGGCCGTATGAAGCCGAGCATCCCAGGAAGTTCGTGGCGCACGAGGGTTCCTCGCTGGCCGAGCATCGCGCGGCGAGGGTGACAGCCGTATCCGGTAAACGTGGCAAACGCTACTTGAAGCTTGCAGCGGCAGCAGCTGCTTGAGCTGGGAGAGCCCGCCATCCGCTATCTCACCGAGATCGTACATCGCCGACCGCGGCAGTGGTTCGAGGATGTCGATCGGCTGCACCAGATTCTGCAGAGCCATGGTCCGGACGTTCTCCGGCGGGCCAAGGAACGAGGCCTGGAGCAGCAGATCTTTGGTGCGTTTTATGTGGAGAGATCTCTCCAACCAGACTTGAGCATTCCGCCGGGGGTGCAATGAAAACGCAGAAAAGGGGGGATGCTAGGGGTCGAGCGAGTTGGCGATCGTCGTTCTTAGGCGACCCGGACGCGCTTTTCCTCCCGAGCAGAGCCCTGTTTGCAGCGGCCCGGAGCGGTGAAGGGCGCCGCTTTTCGGGCGCGGCGTGAGCGCACCCTTGACGGCGAGGACCGCTGCGAAAGAATCGGCGAGGGAGGAAAAGACCTCGTTGTCAAATGGGGGAAGGTGTTGCACGACGAGGACCTCGCGGCCGCCATCCTGGATCGCGTCCTGCAGCGTGGACGGTTCATTCACCTCGATGGGCCCTCAGGGCGAACACATCATCTGAACTTGGAAGAAGTCTTGCCGGCAGAGTCGGAACGGGTCAGAATTTCCGGAAACAACGGCTCAGAATTTACGGATCCCATAACTACTCTATCAAGAATAACTTAACGCCGTTGCTTGGACTCTTACTCGAGCGTTTGCAGCGAAGTCCCACTAGCGCCAGCGTTTCGCAACACGAATCCGCATACATCTGCGCCGCACCTGGGCGAGCAATTCGCAAAAATTCGTCACCATGTACTTCCTCTGGCGCCTACGGTTGTTACTGTATTCCTATATTTTTTCGGACCGCTTATTTCCTTACTCAACGTGCAAGGTTTTAGCGCCACCAATCGCGGGTGGAGGATGCGCGAAAGAAAAAGGGGGAAGACTGAATGAATCACTCTGCGACGCAAGAGAGGATCGATGCAGAGATCAAAGTTGTAGGCCATTGGGAGAAGAAAGGAGCGCTGGTTCGAGCCCAGTTGAACTTGGACGGGGAAGGTCCTGATTGTTGCAGATTTCCAACCGATATCGTTTCAGCGGAGCTGACAGGAGTACGTCACGCGGCCACAGACCGAATCCTGCGGAGGTTTGTAGGACCGAATTGACGACGCGCTCGTCTTAGTTGCGAGGTTAACGGGCATACATTTATGAAGATCGCTACCCGACCGGACACAACAGTTCGTGGAGCATTTGAAGCGCAATACGCCTTCCAGTTGTTTGAATACGCCTCGGGCGGGGACAAATCTGCTCTGGTCCACGCGTATGAACTCGGCCGCTTGGCTATCGCTGAGCGAAAGAACCTCATGGAAGTTGCCTCGATTCACCATCAAGCATTGAAATGCCTAATTGGTGACGAAAGAGATGAGAAACACCAGGAAGACGTGCTCCAGACAGGGGCTGATTTCCTGGCGGAATGCCTGTCTCCATACGAGATTTCGTATCGCGGATCTCAGGATGCAGCAAAGGTGATGCGCCACATCAACGAAAGGCTCGAAGAAGAGATCAAGCGAATCGCAAATGCCGTGCACGACGAAGCAGGACAGGTCCTGGTAGCCGTCCACCTTGCACTTGCCCAGGTGGCGCGTGAACTGCCCAAGTTCCAGCGAGAACGGATTAGCCAGATTGAAGAATTGCTGGTCGAAGTAGAAAAACAGTTGCAGCGCTATTCTCACGAACTTCGACCAACGATCCTGGATGACCTTGGTTGGATTCCGGCAATCCGCTTTCTCGCCGACCGAGTCTCGGAGCGCGCTTCGCTGGCAATCAATATCCAGGCGACCATTTCACGGCGACTACCAAGTGCCACGGAAACGACACTCTACCGAATTGTCCAGGAAGGGCTTAACAACGTCGCGAAGCACGCGGATGCAAAAAATGTCTGGATCCGCGCGTGGGAGGAAAAGCAGGTATTGGTTTGTTCGATCCGGGATGACGGAGTGGGTTTCAACACTTGCAACGCACAGGAGGCTGGAGGCCCCAAACGGTTGGGACTAGTTGCTATGCAAGCGCGAGCAAATGCAATTGGCGGGACGCTGCGCATTGAATCGTGTCTGGGACAAGGAACTGAACTCTCGTTACGGTTTCCGTTGGAGGGTAGTCATGTCAATTCGAGTTGTGCTCGCAGATGATCACGTCTTGGTGCGTCAAGCTCTTCGGTCATTGCTCGAGCGGGAACGGGTTCTGGTGCTCGCAGAGGCATCCGATGGACAGGAAGTAGTCCGCTTCGCAGAAGCCCTTCACCCGGATATCGTTGTCGTGGATATCGGAATGCCAATTTTAAACGGGATCGATGCAGCCCGCGAGTTGGCACGTTGTTGCCCTAAAACGCGGACGATCCTGCTCACCCAGCATGACGAGACGGAATATATCCACGAAGCTCTTGAAGCGGGGGTAAGAGGATACGTCTTAAAAAGCCAGGCGGCCAGCGACCTGGTTCATGTTATTCAACGGGTCGCACGCGGAGAATTCTATCTGAGCCCCGGTGTATCAAGGGCGGTGGTAGAGGCATACCGTACGAAACCAACCAGGCCCCCGGATCCCCTCAGTGGCCGTGAACGACAAGTCCTGCAACTCGTCGCGGAGGGAAAATCGACCAAGGAAGTTGCCTCCGTCTTGGGTATCAGCGTCAAAACAGCAGAATCGCATCGATCAAGGCTCATGCGAAAACTGGATATTCACGAGACGGCGACTCTTGTGCGCTACGCGGTCCGCCGAGGTCTGGTTGGGGCCTGAACGTCCTAATTATTTTCAAATGTTTCACTTTCGAGGGCCTATTGCATTGGTATGGAGCGAGTGGGAACTGTTCGTTTTTCAGATTTCTCTACTGATAGCGACGAAGCCATTCGTAAGGAGCTGTCTTTGTCTTCGACTAGCCAGTGCTGCTTCATCGCTCGCCACGAAGATGCTTGTTTTTAGGCCCACCCGGCACCGGCCGGAGGGTAAAAGAACTGAATCCCGGCCGCTCCCGTTGGCCGGTTTTGCCCTGACCACCGTTGGCCGGTCTTGGGGTTCTTGCGCATTTTTGGTGAAGGCAATCCATTCCTGTCCACCCGCGGTATGGCGCCTCAAGGCCAATCAAGCTGCATGCAACACACGGATCCGTAGCAAATCGAGTTTCGCTCTCCCGTACATCTGGCGTTTAATCAGCTTCAGTCGATTGATGTGACCTTCCACCGGCCCCGTGCTCCAGGGTAGTGTGAGCGCGGCTCGCACCGCTGCCTCATCGCGTTGCAGTTGGACCACGAAGTGATGGAGAGGAGACTTGCGGGCCGCTTTCTGCCATAGGGACCATGGAGATGGGTCACGTTCTCGCATCATGCGATGGAACTGTTTGGCCAATTCCACGGTCGTGGCAATCTCAGGAGAAAGGGCGCAGAGAGTTTGCGCGAAGCTTTGTTGTGAGGGAGATGGATTGTGGACGAGCTCGAGCAGGAGAGCACTGGTTTGCCGCGGACTGGGGCATTTCCGGGGCGGCGAGAGAGAACCATGGTGAGGATGCCCTCGCACCCCTAGCCGGACGCGGAACCAGCGGCGTAGCGTGATAGCGGCGAAATCAGCTCCTTGGACCCGCAGTTCGCGCCATAGCTGACTGCGATTGTGGCAGCCTTCGGCCCACCGCTGTTCCAGGTAAGAGAGCCAACGGTCCACCGAGGAGTGCCTTGGCGTAACGTGGCGTTCGGGAAATTGTCCCGCGCGCAGCCAGTAACGTACGGTTTTCCGGTTCAGCCCTAACTGGGATGCGATGGCCCGTCCGGAGGTGCCACGCTGATATAACTCGATCACTTGCTGGTAGCGTTCGAAACGTCTCTGCCGCCGCTCGCGGCTAAGCTGTTGCGAACGAGTCAAAACCGGGTTTGGAGGAGATGGCGGAGGATGAGTAACAGCAGCAGGAGTGTGTCGTCGGAAAGCCTCTTCGATCACCGGACCATGACGCGCCAAGATATGCTCCAACGCTTCGCGGAGGTTGCGCAACAGGTGGAAGCGATCTGCGACCTGCACCGCATTGGGCGCACCCAAGCGGGCAGCTTCGGCATAGGCCCCAGCCCGATCGCGGCTGATCACTTCTGGCGGGGCATGATCACGCAGCCACTCAGCGACAGTGCTGGACTGGCGATCGGGCAGAAGATCCACCACTCGGTGCCGCTCCAGATCACACAGGATGGTGCCGTAGCGTTGTCCCTTGCGCCATGCCCAGTCATCCATGCCCAACACGCGAATCGAAACTGCTGGCTTCTGCGCCAGCGGGATGCGTCGTAGATGGCGCAGGAGTGTGTCGCCGCTGACCCCAAGACCCAGTCGTTGTGCGGTACGGGCCCCCGCCTCACCGCCCAGTGCCAGTGCCAACCAGCGCAGAGACTGTTCCATACGGAGTGTGCGGCGTGCGTAGGTGGCCGTCGTCTCCGGTAGCCGCTCCGTGAAAATGTGACGAGCGCAATCTTCCGTGTCACAGAAAAAGCGGCGCGTCTGCAGTCGAATCTCCACCGCGACCCCGTTCCATGGTAGGTCGGCCAATCGCCGCTCGTAATAACTATGGATACGGCTAGACGGCTGCGCACAGCTCGGACAAGGAACCGCCCGACGAACCGCACGCACAACCAAGGCGACGTGGTCGGCTTTTGCAATCAGCCGCTCCACCTGGACTTCAGCAGGGCACGGCGACAGCGACCGGCTCATGGGCGAACCGGAAAATCACCTCAGCTACCCAGCTTACTCAATACCCGTCCAGACCGCCGGGGCCTCCTACTAACTATGTTGGTCCCGCCATACACGCTTTTGCTCTCGCCCTTCACCAAAAATGCGGAAGAACCGGTCTTGGCCGACGACTTTATGAAATCAGAGGTCGGTAGTTGAAGCCTCAGCCTATGTGTGGCAGCGAAGACGAGTGCGCGTGGGGAGTAACCGCCGAGCAGCTGCAGCCCAAGACCGCTTTCAATTTTTCCTGCCCCGGACATAGCGGCGTGCGTGGTGCTGCGTACACAACAATTACACAACAATACGTTGTTAGGACAAAAGTCTGCCAGGCCAAGACTTGCTGATACTCTCCCGTAGTCTGTCTACTCCTCGAAAGCGAGAAGCGCATTGGTAACTACTCGACTTCGATGGCCCGGTTGAGCAGTCTCAGCGGCGGATGGGACCTGTTAGCGAGCTTTTCGCCCTCATACTCGCCGTGAGGCCTCTTGCACTCCTAGAAAAGTGGTAGTAAGGTGCGTCGGGGCCATTTGACAAAATCGTCCAGAAAGACCACGAATCGGTTGCAGGCAGTCGGTCGTCGTTTTCCCGTCAAGAACCGGCGTTGGGAATTTGCTGGACGAACACATCCTAGAGGACATGGGGGAGCTCTATGGGGACGTGGAGTCCTTGGGATAATCCCAATTACTGTTGGGTGGTCATCTGCAAGAACAAAAGATTTCATAAGCAAACAAACACTCTGTTCGGACACAAAATTCCGTTAGGCGAAACGGATGCTGTCTCACCTCCGCCTGCGTTCAGCGGACTCTTTCAGGCCCGATGCGACGAATGCGGGGAGGCATACGAATACGAGCCCAAGGGACTTCTGAGGGCCGAATTGACGCTTCCCAGCGGCTTCGCGCCACATCCGCTATTCAGATAGGGCAGGCCCGAGGCATTTACGCTGCAAGACAGGCGGGTACTCCTCCGCCCACCCGCTAGACGTGTGCCTCGCGGTGGGCGCGATCCTTCGGCCTTTTCCTTTTAGTGCCCTCTCGCTCATTTCTCATTTCGCCGGAGTCATCCAAAGGAATGAGAACAATTGCAAGCTGAGGGAGAAATCGTGCCGCTACGGCGGGCAACAACCTCTCCACATATCCATAAATAGCTCGCTTCGTATCGAGCGGGACTAACCCATGGGACTAAGTCGTATGAGTGCGCCCCGCGGAGTATCCCAAAAGGTGTAGGCCGTAAGGCTAGCACTTCTGTGTAGCATCATAGACTTAGGACATTTCGGTAATTGACCGCGGGCGTTAGCGGTGTTGAAGTGCACGATCAAGTGTAGGCGTTCGAGTATTCGGTTCCCCTCTTAACCTTCTGGGGTGTGACAAGCGCGATCGGGGAGATTCGCGTGTCAGATTGGCTTCGCCAAGCGGCGGCTCAAGCTCTCTGTAGCAGAGAACTACCCAGGGGAAAGCACACTGACTTAGAGGATTGAATTGGAAAGTGCAAGCCTCGGTGACCTTAGCCGGGCCAGTCGTCGGAAATGAGGACCGAAATGAGAGACTTTATGGCGATGCAACGGAGAGAGGACAGGAAAATGAAAAACGTAAAAACAAGTTTTGTCAAAAGCCTGTTGGGGTTGGTTTGTTTGCTGGTCCCGATGTGCGCAATGGCGCAGACTGTAGTATTTCCATTTCCACAAAATCAAGGCGTTCCAATCATAATTGACAACGTTCACCAGACTCCGTTTCAGCAACAAAACCACTTCCTCACTTTCCTTGGAAGCTTTAAGCCGGAGAGTGCGGCTACCGCGAAAGCATATTACGACGCGATTGACCCAAACAAGAGTAAGCGAACGTTCGTGGAATGGCTGGTCAACGCTGGTTTCATTCACGATGCAAGTGAATGGAATCCAACCGGTCCGCAAACGGTGATCAAAGATCCCAGTCAACACGGCTATGCCAAAATCCTTGCGGATTCGCATGTCATTGTGTTGAATGCCGCGGACCTGGGTTTCGTCCGCAACCAGTTCATTCGTTGCGTCCCAAGCTGCACGGCGAAAAACCCAATTGTCTACACCTACCTGGAAAACTATCCAGTCAACCCTTTTGCAGAATTCAGCGCCGGTCACTCTGGCTTCCCAATTAAGACCGGTTTCGCGACCCAGGCTGAAGCTACAGCAGCAATTCAGTCTGCCGTTAACCGCCCTTTTGGCAGCCTTACGAGTTGCAGCACCGGCGACACCGTCCTTAAGTGCAGTATCCAGCGAATTGCCGACGTCGCTTTTGAATGGGCGCCTCCAGAGAACAACCCTACTTCGAAAACCCGGTACGGAACTACGTGGGCCTTCCTCTTCAACAACGACCTTACCGAGACGATAACTGTTCCAGCTTCATCTGGCATAGCTGGTGCGTCGATCCCCAATTTTGCGAATCCTAATGACAACAGTCTCACAATCCAGGTGGGGGATCCATTTCCGCCCAATCTCGATTTTCGCGGATTTAAGCAGCATCCCGGTGTCTGCTTTATGTGTCATGGTGGTAAACCAGCAAAGCTGACCAGCACTGGAGCGTATCCCAATGGAGGCAATGTCAGCGGTTTCAGATTCTTACCCTTGGACAACAGGAATCTGATGTTCACTTCGGAGGGCGGTGCGAGTTGTGATCGGAGCGATCCTAATGTTGACCTCACTTCTCGGGCCTGCCAGGAAGCCGACATTAAGGCCTACAACCAAGCTGTGCTGCTAACCGTTGGTCAAGGGAAGGAATCAGATGGCACAGGCACGGTGCGTCAAGCCCACCTCGCGGAAGTCATTAAGGGCTGGTACGCGAACTTCGAGGGCGATCAGACCATGTCTCGGGCAACCCAAAACGGGGACTTCATCCCCGTAGGTTGGCGTGAACCTTCACATGGTGGGACTGCACCCGCAAACTCGGAGCTGCTGTATAAGACTGTGGTCGCACCCTCCTGCCGGTCGTGCCACTTCAACCGCGAGATCTCCCTTGATTTCGGGACCTATAAGAACTTCAAACAGGAATCGGATTTCTCACAGTTGGTGCTGAAACCATTCTGTAACGCGTTCGATCCGTTCTATACGGTCGACCCGAAATTGAGGCCGATGCCGGCCGCACTGCTGACGTACCAGAGGTTCTGGGAAGCCAACACTCCCACCGGCGTAACCCTGCCTGATGGAACTGTGCTTTATAACACGGCGGAGCAGGCTGCCAATTACTTTGGGTTCAACGGGGTGCAGGGCTACTGCGCGACCAACCCATAACGGAAAGTTCAAGGGAGTGTGGGGCCTGTGAGGGCCCCACTGACCTGCAACTCGGTCACGCGTGAATCCTCTGCACGAGACCAGATCTGCATGAACCAAGGGAAACCGGAGCGTCAAAACAGGCGCTCCGGGATCACTCCGTTGCCGAGCGGGGCCAGGGACTGTTAACCCTTGCCTCGCTCTGTTGATCGCGAGGGATTTTGTCCGCCTCCAAATCAACGTACATCCTTACCAATTTCGGACGATTTATGGGGGATCAATCGATTGCGCCAACGATCCTTGGTTTGTTCGGGTCCGTATCTTCCGTGCCTGGCGACACGGCTCGGTTGAGTAGAATTTCGAAAGCGTGTTATGGGATCGCAATCAGCACGTGTAGTCCACGGCCTTTGGGGCACTCGTACCTGGAAGTTCTTTCCTGCCGACGGCAGGATGTTAGATCGTGGCCTGGCTCACGTAAAAATTGTACGGCATTCGTAAAATTGTCACACATGCCTTGACTCATTCAAGACGAGGTGCCTAGACTCGACCTCGTTGTGGGTCGCTGTGAGAATAAACATCCTGCTGGTCGAAGACGAAGAAGCGCTCAGGATTGCTCTTGGGGACCGTCTGCGTGGCGAGGGCTACTTGGTAGAAATGGCCGCAGACGGAGTCGACGGGCTCGATAAGGCCCGCGGTCTATCTTTCGACCTTATCATCCTGGATGTGATGTTGCCCGATACCAGCGGATTCGACTTGTGTCGCGATATTCGCCAGGCGCGAATCAGTACGCCGATCATGCTCTTGAGCGGACGAAGTCAGACCATTGACAAAGTGGTTGGGCTGAAGCTTGGCGCGGATGACTATGTGACAAAACCGTTTGAGGCGGCTGAACTCCTTGCCCGGATTGAAGCTCTGCTCCGAAAAGTTTCCCAACCGATCCGCCCTCTCTCCTCCACATGAGCTTTTGTTTTCCTGTCACCGCTCTTGCGTGAGAATTTTCGCGCCGTTCCTCTGAGCGGATTATTGATGCTATGTGCCCGATCACGTTAGCCCCCAATAATAAGGTAACGTGCAGAATCCGCGAGTTCGTCATTCATTTGCCAATGAATCAAGGTAGTTGGGGACGATTTCTTGGGTAGGCGCGCAGTTGGCGCAGCCCCGGGGAACGTTCGTGCCGATGGGGCCCTAGCTGACTTCGGGCGCCTAAGTTACGGCACCCGCAAGTCATTGACTCTAAACACTATAGGGCGATTCCACAGACCTTGATTGCGATTTTTCCTTGCTTTTGTTGGCCAACGCTGACAAATTACATACGTTCTCCCCTCTAGCGATGCGGGTTGCATCGGGCAGGGACCCGGAAAACCGATCGCGTAGCGACCTCAGCTATTGCCGTCGGTTGGTTGGAGGGTTGCCCGGTGGGTCTGCTCGATCTTCAATCGCGCAAGCTGCGAACGCCCCGCACGTCCCCGAAACAGTCATCCCTCTTGTTTTGGATCACGGTTCTGATCACGATTGCGGTTTTGCTGGCCATTGTAGGTACTCTGCAATACCGGTGGAGCACTGAGATCAGGCAGGCTGCGGAAGTTCGCTTGGGGACCTTCCTCGAGTCGACGATGATGAAATGGCACCTGGATTTCTATAGTGAGATTTCCGCAGTGTGCACTGCTTTACAGATCGGTCCAGACTCAGGAGCACGCGATAGCCGGGAACACTACCTGCAGCGCTATACGCGATGGAGCCGTGCAGCGAACGACGATGATTCAATGGATAACATCTACACGAATCCGGAGCTCGTGAAAGATATCTATATTTGGGAAACGAGCATAAGTGCGAGCCCAAGATTGTTGCGCCTTAACGCGGACAAAGAGAAAATCGAAAGGTCTCCCGTACCTCCGGACTTGCAGTCCCTATTGGCTCACCTAAAGAGAAACTCATCCAGTTTGCGCGTCGCGCTACGCGCCTGGGAGCAGGATGACGTTCCATACCAGCATCGTGCACGCGACGAGCGCCTCTCACCCTCGCACATGCTGCGAGGCGACGCGGTAGCCGGGTGGCAGTTTGATGAGGGAGTCCCGGCGATTGTTCATCCGATCTTCCACCACGTCGGCCGACCTTTGCCTGCCAAGGCTTCGAGCAACGACGAGCCCGTTGACTGGGTAGTGGCGGTGCTCAACCTTGAAACGATTGAGAGGCGGATTCTTCCCAGACTTGCGCAACGATACTTCGCCGGCAGCCAAGGACTCGAATACAAGGTGGGGGTCATTACTGCGGGCAGGACTCCACGGTTGCTCTACTCATCCGACACTGACTTTCTGGCTCGCGAGGTCCGTACCTCGGACGCAGTGATGAATATTTTTGGTTCTCCCTCGGAGAGCTCAGCGCGGCAGCTTTGGCAAGTAGGAGAAAACGGAGAGCCTTTGAAACGGGAGGATTGGCATAGATTTTCGAGCCCTGTCTGGTTTCCTGTGATTCGACACGCATCCGAAGACGGACCCTGGTTGCTCGTTTTGCAAAACCGAAAAGGTCCGCTTGACGCAGCCGTTACAAAAGTGTGGCGCAGTCATCTGCTCACGAGTGGGGTTGTCCTGCTCATGCTCGCCACGAGCATAGTTCTCGTCGTTGTCACGAGTCGGCGTGCGGAGGCTCTCGCGAACCTGCAGATGGATTTCGTCACCTCAGTTTCTCACGAACTGCGTACGCCCCTTACGGCGATCCTGTCTGCGGGTCAGAATATCACGGATGGATTCGCAACTGATCTCAAGGTGTATGGATGGCTCATCACGACTCAGGCTCGACGAGAGATTGATCTCGTTGATCAGATTCTATCGTTCGCTTCTACGAAGAATGGGGCGAAACACTACGTCTTACGGCCCCTAGAAGTGACCAGTGTGTTGGATCAGGTTCGGAGGGATACAGTAACGATCTTCGAGCGATCCGGGTTTACGGTGGATTTCCACATAGCCCCATCACTGCCGCCTATTGTGGGCGACCTGCTCTTCCTGTCTCGTTGCCTGCAAAACTTGATCGGGAACGCGGCAAAGTACAGTGGGCAAAGTCGCTGGATAGGTGTGTCCGCCGAATTAGAGGAACTGGGAAACCCGAATAAGGGAGTTCAGATCAGAGTCGCAGATTGTGGCATCGGTATTTGTTCCGCGGAATTAGAACAAATCTTCGAACCTTTCTATCGAAGCCCTAGCGTGCTTGCGGCTCAGATCCACGGCACCGGACTCGGCCTGTCCGTCACAAAGGATCTTGCTGAAGCGATGGGAGGGCGCGTGTCCGTGCTGAGCGAACTGAGTGTTGGAAGCGTCTTTACACTACACTTCCGAGTCGTGGCAGAGTTGGATTCGGCAATGGTTGCTTGAAAGGAAGGCAACCAACCAGATGAAAGAAAACATTCTCTTAATTGAAGACGAGGAGGCTCTGAGGATCTCCTTGAGCGATCGGCTTCGCGGCGAGGGGTATGTCGTCGACACAGCTGTAGACGGTGAGGAGGGCCTGGAAAAGGCCACTGGCTTGCCTTTCGACCTCCTCATACTCGACGTGGCACTTCCGTATCGCAGCGGTTTCGACTTGTGTCGGGAGATTCGACAAGCCGGCTTGGCAACCCCAGTTCTGTTTCTTACCGCCAGACACGAGACGATCGATAAGGTCATCGGGTTCAAACTCGGCGGGGACGACTACGTGACAAAACCGTTTGAAGCTGTGGAACTAATTGCCCGGGTGGAGGCGCTGTTACGCAGGGCTCCAGTTCATGCGGGGCGAGGTGTTCACCAGATCGGCTTAATTCAAATCGATGTCGCTCGAAAACAGGTCACGCGCGAGGGTAAGCCGGTCTATCTCTCTGGACGAGAGTTTCAGCTCCTGCGGTACTTCATGGAACGTCCAGGAATCACGATCTCGAGAGCCGAACTCCTGCGCGCGGTCTGGGGCTACGAAGCGGGCGTGTTTACGCGTACGGTCGACGTACACGTGTTCAGCCTCCGCCAGAAGCTTGAGGACGAACCCAGCCGGCCGGAACTCATCGTTACGATCGCAGGAGTTGGGTACAAGTTTGCTGGATCGAGAGACGTGTGATTTCAACCTCTGGGGATGCTGAAACGCCCGCCTGATACCCTCGATGCGGCCCTAGCCACCTCCACCGGGCGCACTCATGGACAAGGTTTTGAACCTGAGCGGCCCGGTATTACTGTGGCCATTCGGGATGACCCGCTACGCGCCGTCGTAAGAAAGCAGACGGCCTCCGGCTACCCTCACGCGTAAGTGCGGAGACAGTCCGATAGTGATCAGGTCGTCGATCGCGTGCAGACAGCAAATAGTTGCACTGCGTGTTAAAAAGTTAAAATCGCGGTAAATTAGCAGGCACGCACCTTGACTCCGATCACAAGTGAACCTACTCTCGCGACATGCTTTTGGGTTAGCCCGAAAGGCGGTGCGAGTCGAGTTCTTGCTGACCTTCTATAAGTGGCTCGCGCAAATGTGCACGGCGCACTTCGGCTGAGCTAACCAAGCACAAAGTTTTTTGTGAGGCAGACCTTCTGGGTGGTCTGCGCGATTGTAGCGCGTCACAATTCCTCCCCCTCGGATCGCGTTTCTCCGCAAATCGTCAACATTCTCGGGCGGGCTCTTGCACTGAGCGCATGTGGTCAGTGCGCATTGAGCCGGTCTGAGGTGCTTTTGAAACGGCACTTTTGCAGTTACAGGCCCTTCGCACGTCGGCAGGTCCGGAAGGAGGCCGTACAGTCATGAGAAAGCCGCACCGAGTTTGCTTGCCAATCTTTCTAGTCTGTTTTGCGATAGCCGCTGCGAGCGCGCAATCGTTCCGAGTGCAGTGCCCCCCCTCCACGCCGCTTCACAACGCCACTTCCGGCGCCCCGGGCAGTATCAAGTGCCAGCAGATCTCGGGCGGTGACGGCTACGCAACCATGGCTGATGGGACGCAAACGTATCTGTTCGCGTTCGGCCCGCTGTCGGGGTTGAATGACATCGCCAAGGGTCTGCCGGGAACACAGCTGAACTCAGTCTTCATGACGCCCTACGATCCGGCCGCCGCGCCCAACTCCGCCGGCTCGAATGGGGCGGTGGGCCTCGTACCCGACCCGGAGGCCGCGAACGACCCACTGTGCAGCACAGCGACCCCGCCGAGCTACTGTACCACCGGTTTCGATGGACACGTCGATCCCCGCCAGATCATGGACGTCGGAGTCATGAACGGGAACATGCCCGCTCCGATGATGGCCATCGACGAAGATGACGAGTTCTTCCTGAC